>OHBM01000306.1_pt1 | contig 39991 bp, 43 predicted proteins | sample 1577251 | NCBI WGS metagenome assembly OHBM01 (sample SAMEA3541557, study PRJEB24748) | human gut metagenome | biome: human gut; feature: human-associated habitat; material: faeces | place: China | collected 2012 | reverse complement strand
ATGGCAATAAATACCGTACCCGCCGCGCCCATTTAAGAAACGGCGTGTATTTTTAATGTCAAACAACAAGGAATGGTATTTTAAAGGATTAAGAGACGGTATTCCCATAGCGCTAGGCTATTTTGCCGTGGCGTTTACCCTTGGAATAGCCGCGAAAAAAGCGGGGCTCGGCGCGTTTCAGGCGTTTTTGGCGTCCGGGCTTACCAATGCCTCTGCCGGCGGGTACGCCGCCTTTACGCTTATAGGCTCGGGCGCGGCTTACATAGAGCTTGCAATAACCGAACTTATTGTAAACGCACGGTATTTGCTTATGTCCTGTGCATTAAGCCAGAAAATAGCGCCCGAAACTCCGCTTTTCCACCGCATGCTTATGGCGTTTGATGTAACCGATGAAATTTTCGGTATTTCCGTATCTGTTACGGGCACGCTCAACCCGTTTTACAATTACGGCGCTATGTCGGTTGCTATTCCCGGGTGGGCTTTCGGCACGCTTTTCGGGGTTATAATGGGCAACGTACTGCCCGCTAGACTTGTAAGCGCTTTAAGCGTGGGGCTTTACGGTATGTTTTTGGCAATAATAATACCACCCGCCAGAAAAAATAAAATAATAGCGGCTCTGGTTATTATTTCAATGGCGGCAAGCCTTGCTTTTTCAAAAATTTCGCTTTTGGCGAACGTTTCCGACGGAATGAAAATTATTATTCTGACGGTGGTAATTTCTCTGCTTGCGGCGGTGCTTTTCCCTGTAAAGGACGAGGAGGAAACCGCAAATGCAGCATAATATTTATATATACATAGCGGTTATGACCGCCGTAACATATCTTATAAGAGTCTTACCGCTGACCCTCATAAGGAAAAAAATAACCAACGTAACTCTGCGCTCTTTTCTATACTATGTGCCGTATGTAACCCTTGCAATAATGACCTTTCCCGCAATAATAAACGCCACGGGCAGTATATGGTCGGGGCTTGCGGCGCTTGTAATCGGCGTTTTGCTCTCATACTTCGGCATAAGTCTTTTCGGTGTTGCCGTTTGCTCATGTGCTGCGGTGTTTATTATTGAGCTTATAATACTTTGAATGGGTGATAAAATGACAGAAATTTATTTGGTACGGCACTGCGAGGCAATGGGCAACGTGAAAAGACTTTTTCAGGGCTCAACCGACCTTGATATAAGCGAGACGGGAGAAAAGCAGCTTGAATATTTAAAGCGGCGTTTTGCGAACATCCCGCTTGATAAGGTGTATACAAGCCCGCTTATACGCGCTTATAAAACCGCGCTTGCCGTTATAGGAGATAAAGGGCTTACCCCCATTAAATGCGACGGCTTGCGTGAAATGGGCGGTGGGATAGTTGAAGGCAAGCCATTCACTGAGGCTTTCGGTGAAAACCCCGAGCTTGCGGAAATCTGGGATAAGCACCCGCAGGACTTCGCGCCCGAGGGCGGCGAGCCTATGCGTGACGCCTACAGCCGCATATGGAACGCCGTAAAGGAAATAGCTGCCGCAAATGAGGGAAAAACCGTAGCCTGCACTACCCACGGCGGGGTTATGCGCTGCCTTCTCTGCCGCTTGTTGCTCGGCGATATTTCTCACCTTGCCGAAATGGGCTGGAGCGATAATACCGCTGTAACGCTTTTAAGATTCAGCGGTGAAGAAATGCCCGAGGTGGTTTTTTATAACGATGCCTCTCACCTTCCGCCCGAGCTTATACCCAAGCGCAGCAGGCTCTCCTCTTTTATAGGTGACGAAAAATGATAATAATGTCGGTAGATTTGGGAAAAGCGAGAACGGGCATAGCCGTATCAGACCCGTGCGAAAGCTTTGCTTTCCCGAAAACGGTAATAACCGAATATAACGAAACGCGCCTTGCCGAAAAGGTAGGCGCGCTGGCTAAGGAATACGGGGCGGAGCTTATAGTGGTAGGCTATCCCAAAAATATGGACGGCTCTGCCGGCAGCCGAGCCGCCGAATGTGCCGCAACCGCCGAGCTTATTAAAAACAGCTGCGGAATAGACACAGTGCTGTGGGATGAACGCTGCACCACCGTTTCAGCGCACACGGCGCTCAATTACACCGACACACGCGGCAAAAAGCGCAAGGCGGTGGTTGATGCGGTAGCGGCGGTAATAATTTTGGAAGATTACCTGCGCTTTCGCAAAAATCAGTTGTGATAAAGCTTTTTGGTCTGATATTTCGGCTCGCAGGTTATATTTATTCCTAATTTCCTGAAAACCTGCTCGTCCACACGGGAAAGAATAACGCTTGAATGAGCCTCAAGCCCCGCAAGACTTTTAACCTGACCGAGCGCCTTTTTTGCAACGTCGCTTGTAACCGCGCACATTGAAAGGGCTATAAGCACCTCGTCGGTGTGCAGGCGCGGGTTGTGGTTGCCCATAATTTCGGTTTTAAGGCGCTGAATAGGCTCAATTATGGTTGAAGAAATAAGGTCAATATCGTCGGGTATACCCGCCAGTATTTTAAGGCTGTTAAGCAGCATTGCCGAGGCAGGTCCCAAAAGGCTTGAGGTTTTACCCGTAACAATCTGACCGTCTGATAATTGAAGTGCAACCGCCGGGGAAGAAGTTTCCTCGGCTTTTTTCAGCGCTGCGGCAACCACGGGGCGGTCTTCTACCGTCACGCCCACCTGCTTCATTAAAAGCTCTATTTTCGGCGCGTCGTTCTGGTCGCTCAGTCCCTGCCGTTCGCTCACAAGCGCCGCATAATAGCGGCGGATAATCTCCTGGCAGGCGGCAGCCTTCACAACCTCATCGTCCACAATTCCGAACCCCGCCATATTAACCCCCATATCGGTCGGGCTTTTATAGGGCGATTCGCCCATTATGCCCTCAAGCATAGCGTTCAGAACCGGGAAAATTTCAATATCCCTGTTGTAGTTAACGGCGGTTTTATTGTACGCCTCTAAGTGGAACGGGTCTATCATATTAACGTCGTTAAGGTCGGCGGTCGCCGCCTCATACGCCACGTTTACGGGGTGTTTAAGCGGAATACTCCAAATGGGGAAGGTCTCAAATTTAGCATAGCCCGCCTTTATGCCGCGCTTGTGCTCATGGTAAAGCTGAGATAAACAGGTAGCCATTTTGCCGCTGCCGGGTCCCGGGGCGGTAACTACCACAAGCTGCCGCTCTGTCTCTATATAATCGTTTTTGCCGAAGCCTTCCTCACTTATAATGTGCGGAATGTCCGAGGGGTAATCGCTTATCGGGTAATGGCGGTATACCCTGACCCCCAACTGCTTTAAGCGGTTTTCAAAGGCGAGCGCCAAGGGCTGACCCGTAAACCGAGTTATAACAACGCTGCCCACATAAAGTCCAATGCCGCGAAACGCGTCAATAAGGCGCAGGGTATCAAGGTCGTAGGTTATACCCAGGTCGCCGCGGCGCTTGTTTTTCTCAATGGCATCGGCGTTTATTACAATTACTATTTCAGCCTCATCCTTGAGCTTTAAAAGCATTTTCACCTTTGCGTCAGGCTCAAAGCCGGGCAGCACGCGTGCCGCGTGGTAATCATCAAAAAGCTTGCCGCCGAATTCCATATAAAGCTTGCCGCCGAACATAGCAATTCTGTCCCGTATATTCTGCGATTGCAGCTTTATGTACTTCTCATTATCAAACCCGATTTTTTTCATTCCGTTTATCTCCCGTAATTCCTTTTTATTCAAAAATTATTATACAATATCACATTCAAATTAGCAAGCGCTAATTATATAGCCCCAGAACATTCTCTGTTCTGTTTACTACCATATCACGCAGTATTTGCGGCTCTAATACCTTTACCCTGTCGCCGTAGCTTATGACCCACGAAACCAGCGCGTCGGAAAGCGCCGCGCGAACGGTAAAGCAAAAGTCCTCGTCCGTCACCTTTTTAATAAAAATATCCTCCCCGAAACGGTCGGCTACCTGCTCGGTTATTTTTTTGCTGCATTTCAGCTCAATATCGTATATTTCGCCGCCGTGCATACCGAAAAGCTTTGAGGTATAATCGGGCGTATCAAAGTAATCGGTGTATTCGCTTACTTCCGAAAAATGCCGCTGCGGCATATCGGTTATTTCCACCTTATACATTCTGTCAAGTCGCAAATGAATTAAATTATCGTACTTTTCGTAATTGCCTATAACATAGTAGTGATCGTCCTGCCAGGTAAGCGCATAGGGGCTTATAAGCATTTCCCTTTTCTGCTTTTCTATGCTTCTGTCGGGCGAGAGCACACGGTTTACATACTCAAAGCTTATTTTCTTTTTCTCTGTTACCGCGCGGCTTATTTTATCAATACTGTAAAATATTTCTTCATTAACCGATTTTGCGCAGGAGGAAAAGTAAACGCGGTTTTCCCTTTTCTGCGCCTGATAGCGTGAAACAAATGAGTCCAGCTTTTTTACAAGCTCGCGGGTTTTCGCCGCGCTTATAAACCCCGCCGTGCGCACCGCGTCTGCCAGCAGGTAAATCTCGGGTTCTTCAAACTCGCGCGACGCCAAAAACCACCCTCTCGGCGAGCCCGATCGTACAATATCCGCGCCGTAATCGGTAAGGGCGGATATATCGGCATAAACCGATTTACGCTCGGCGGCAATACCCTGCGAGTCAAGATACTCGCATATATCAGCGGCGGTAACGGGGTGCTCCTCGTCGCTTTCGCGCTTCAAAAAGTCTAAAATATAAAGTATTTTCAGGCGTTGCCCCTGCTTTTTTGCCATAAAGCGACCCTTTCCTTAAATTCATCATATGTCAGCATATTGTTTAAAACGTCAAGCATTGCAGACGAAGAAAGGCTTTGCGGCAGCTCTGAAAAGCGTAAAAAATCCCGCCGTGCGGCGGCGCTGTCCACTCTGCCCGAGAGCCCCGCCGAGAACATATCGGTTTTGGTTATCTTCCGTTTTTCGGGCGCGTGAGCTGCCAAAACTCCGCTTTTTTCAAGCGCCGCGGCTATAATTTCGGGCGACATTCCCTCAACGCCCAAAAGCCCTTCTTTTGAATATTTTGTCTTTCGACGCTCCTTACCCTTAAGCTCGGGAACATAGACGTTTATAATCTCTGTATCTCCCAAAATTTTTTTAAGGTACGCGCGGATAACCGCTCCCGCGCTGTCGGAATCGGTCATAACAATAACACCCTTTTCCCGCGCCGCCGCCCTTATAAGCGCCGTTTTTTCGGGGTTTTTGAAAATTCCGAAACCGTCCGTCGGAATTATAAGCGCGTCGATAACGTTTTCAAGTGTTATTTTATCGTACTTTCCCTCTACAATTACGGGTCGGTCAAGCCTTATCAACGCTTTCACCCTTTGCAATAATGTATATAAGCCGCACAATCAGCTGCTCAAGCACGGTTCTGGGGTCTGCCCCGAAGGATTTTAACTGCCTGTCGGCAGCAAGCAGCGCTTCAAAACTTAAAGAAAGCCTTTTGAAATCAAATTTGGAAAGGTTCTGCGCGGCGCGGTCAAGCACAAACTCCCGCCCCTTATAGCCGAACTCCGCCGCAATTTCGGGGTTTTTCAGCCCCTTTTTGCGGCAGACGAAAACACGGTATAAATCAACATAAGCCGACGAGACGGTGTACAGTATAATCATAGGCTCAAGCCGCATAAAGAAAAGCTCGTCAAGTGTTTTAAGCGCCCCGCCCGCGTCCCGCGCAAATATATGCTTTGAAAGATTATAAACCGAAGCCTCCACCGTTTTTACCGACACCAGATCCACATCTTGCCGCGTTATAGTGCCGCCCGGCAGGTAAAAGCAGAGCTTATTAAGCTCGTTTTGAAGTGTTAAAATATCCTCCCCCGCCGTTTCCACAAGATATTTCGCCGCGGCAGGCTCAAAGGTGCAGCCGCGCTTATGAGCGCCGTCGGTCAGCATTTTAACAAGCTCGGACACTCTGCGGTGATTTAAGAGCACCGCGCACCCTCCGCCCTTTTCGGTTTTTGCAATCAGCTTTTTAAGCCGCGCGCTCTTTTTTGGGTCGGGAAACAGCGAATCAAACCATATAACAAAAACCGCATCGTCAGTCGGGTTTGTAACAAGAGTTAAAAGCTTTTCAAAGTCACCTGCGCCGCAGTGCTCAATATCATAGTCGCAAAGCACCGCGCACTTTTTATCCGACATTATGGGCAGCTGCTCCAAAAAGTCATACACATCCTGCAAATTACAGTCCGCACCGAAACGGCTGTAATTGAAAATATCGTCCTTATCCGCTACAAGCGCGGTTATTTTATCAACATACATGCGCTTTAAAAAGTCGTCTTCGCCCAGTATTATGTAAACCGGCGATAAAACTCCGCTTTTAATCTGACCTTTAAGCGCGTCCTCATATATCACAGCCATTTTAATTTTCTGCCCCTTTCGCTTGCAATCTTACGGTAAATTTCATCAAGTCTCAGCTTATAAAGATGCTTTTTAAAGGCAAGCAGTGCGGCTATTACCGCGGCAACAAGAAGGAGTGAGGCGTAAAACTCCCCTGTTCCCATTTCAGAGGTAGCAAACGGCAGCGAGCCGAAAAGATTTATAATTCGGTTAATGTAATCGGCAGCAAGCTCGGCGGCAATAAATAAAAGCCTTGATATATGCGGGAAACAAAGACCCGCAAGCAAGCCCACTGCGGAAATTTGCAGGGCTATGCCGGCTACCGCGTCTATCAGCAAATTGGTGAATACCGAAATGTTTGATATATAGCCGAAGGTGTAAATTGAAACCGGCAGTGTGAAAAGCGTAGCGGAAAGGGTTACAAATATTGCCGAGGCAAAGGCATATGCCGCTCCCGTTTTTAAAAGCTTTCTTTCCTTGATAAAATCAAGGCACGGCATAGCCACCGAAACAATGCCTAGGGTAGAAAGGAACGAAAGCTGAAAGGAAACGCTGAAAACGGTAAAGGGTGAAATAATAAACAGCAGTGCCGCCGCGCCGCCCAAAGAGTTTTCAGCAGTGTTATCACGTTCCGCCAGAATACTTGCGGCTACAAAAAGCGAGCAGAATCCCGCGCGCAGAATTGATTTTGTAAAGCCGCATACCGTCGCCATAAAAAGCACGGTTGCGAACATAACAAGCGCCCTCAAATATTTATTGTAGAAATGCTTTTTAATAAAGAACGCGGTAAGCCCCACAATAACCGACAGGTGCATACCCGAAACCACCATAACGTGGCTGACGCCTGCTTTTTTAATATTCGCATAAAACTCATCAGAAAAGTATGAACGGTCGCCTATGGTAATCGCCGCAACAGTAGCGGCTTCATCATATTCCATATTTGAAAACAGCGTATTTTTAATATACTTGCGTATGTTCCCTATTATATGCAGCACGGGATCATCGTTTCCGTTTTCTACCTTTATGTTTTTAAGGCTGCCGCGCAAGAATATTCCGTCAGCGTAATACGCTCTTTTTTGTGTGCCGTTTTTTAAGGTTGAAAGAGACGCGTTCGCCTCTATACGGTTGCCGTATTCGGGCGCAGTCTCGCCGTAGTAGCTGCAAATTATACGCGTACCCTTTTTAAGGCGCCCGCATTTGCAAACCTCCAGAACCTCGCTTGTGTATGTTCCGTGGTCCTCCGGCTCGCTTACAACCGTAAACTCACCCTTTACGGTGTCGCCGTTAAGCTTCGACAAATCCGCCGCGTTAATAGATGTTAAAAGAATACTGACTGCCGTAACAGTCAGTATGAGAGTAACGATTATTTCAGCGGGACGGCGAAAATAGAGCGCAAGAAAGAATAGTATTATCAGGGCTATTCCGCAGAAAAATACGGCGGATTGCGAGTAAAAGCCCGCAATGCACAGCGCGGCAGAAACAATCGCGCAAAAAAGCATGGGGCGCTTTTTCAAATAATCCGCCATAATATTTCATCTCCGTTCCTTACAATCATTTTTTAATTTTAATCGTATCTATACCGCCAGTATAGCCCTTGCCTTTGCATAGTCGTCATCATTGAGCTTTGGATTAATCATACCCGTTTCAAACTTGATTTTCGGCGTCAAAAAGCTCTCGCTCGGCAGCGAAATATTGAAAAGGCACGCCTCGTTATCAGTAAACCATTCCTTGTAAGAGTCCAATTCCCTGCAGTCGCCAAGCGTTGCGGCCCTGATACCGTAAGCCTCCGCGATTTTCTGAAAATTCGGAACGGTATATCCGCCGCTTTCGGCAGTCGCGGCAAATCTGTCGCCGTGACTGAAATGCTGGGTCTCGCTGATTTTACCTAGAACCCTGTTGTTGAGAATGAAAATTTTAACAGGCAGCTTTTCTCTGTGCACGGTTTCAAGCTCCTGAATATTCATCTGAAATCCGCCGTCGCCCGATATGCAGTAAACGGGTTTTCCGCCTTCCGCTATGCAGGAACCGATAGCAAACGGCAAGCCGCAACCCATAGTTCCGTAGCCGCCGCTTATGTGTATTCTTCCCTTGTATCCCTTTAAAACAAGGGATTGCGCGGTCCAACATTGGTGCATACCCACATCAACCGATACACTCGGATTTTCGGGAAGCAATTCCGCTATTTTCTCTACCGCATAGTTCCCGGGCTGTTTATCAAAGGAAGAAAGAAATTCTTTCGCCGCCATACACTGTTTTTTCCAATCGGAATAATCGGGAACATTCTCCGCCAGTATCATTCTCATGAAATCCTTGGCGTCGGTGTGGTACTTTTTTTCGTTTTCCTTTATATTGCGGCTTAATTCATATTCGTCAATATCGCAACGAACCAATTCGGCGTTTGGGGCAAATTTTTCATTGAACTGCCCAACCTGACGGATACCGAGCCTTGCGCCGACAGACACAATCAAATCACATTCGTTAAGAATCATATTCGCAACGCGGTTCCCGTGCGTTCCGATAAACCCAATGTGCATATCGTCCTGCGCGAGGTCCACGCCGTTCAGGGTCGTAAGTACGGGGATATTGGTCTTCCTTGCAAACTCGTGAACCATATCCACCGCGTCTGCCGTTCTTACGCCGTTACCTACCAATAATATCGGCTTGCTGTATGTCGAGCGGAAAATCAATGATAACGCCCCCTTTCCTGCCTAAAAGAGCCATGTTATACGCACGGCTTACAATATCGGGAAATCCTTTGCCTGTGTTTGCCGTAACGGAATATTTAGTTATGTTTCTCGTCATGGAAACAAGCTCCATCTCCTGAAATCCGTTCTGACGGATGCCCGAAAAGCCTTTCATTTCATTTGTGGGAACGTTTCCGCAGATTCCCATAATCGGGAATCCGTCAAACCAGGCGTCAGCCAGTCCGCCCAGACCGTTAACCGCTCCGGGACCCGACGTGGTAAAATACACCCCTATTTTTCCGCTTGTTCTGGCATAGCCGTCGGCTGCTAACGCACACCCTTGCTCGTGATAGCAAACATGGGTTGTAATTTCGTCCTTGCGCTTATACAGCGCGTCCATAAACGGCACTATATATCCGCCTGCGTAACCGAAAACATCCGTAACGCCGCGGTTAATCAGGAAATCCACCAAATACTCTGAACAGGTCAATGCTTCTGCTCCTTTTTCTATATTTTTATCAGCTGTAAAGCCTTTCCTCGGGAATTGATAAAAGCGCCTCAAATAAGGCTAAATCTTCCGGCTTTGTTATTTTTATATTCGAGGTTGTACCTTTTGCAAAGTACACTCTGTGGCCGTAATGTATAAGCAGGGAGCTTGTAAACGTGAACCCGTGCTTATTTTCCTTTTCGGCTAATTTATAACATTCAAGCGCAAGCGAATACCTATACGCCTGAGGTGACGCGGTAAGCATAACATGCTCCCTGTCCACATCCTTTATACCCGACCTGAAATCTTCCGTATATACTATCGGCGGGTGACATGCAATTGAAGAAGAGGCATTGCCGTTCTCATGCGCTACCCTTATCACCTCATCAACAGCTTTACGCGGCAGCACCGGTCTGACCGCGTCATGAACGATAATAAAATCGTCAGGTTCAAGTTTGTCGCGCAGAAAGAAAACGCCGTTCCGTATTGAATCGTGGCCGGTATCGCCGCCCTCTATGACCCAGCGAACCTTAGTGAGCCCATATTGTTCCAGCAATTGTTTCAGGTGTTCTGCCCAATCCTTAACGCAAACAACTGCTATTCCCTCTATCTGACTGTTATTTTGGAATTTCTCAAGCGTGTAAACAATTATCGGTTTGCCTTTTACCTCTATAAATTGTTTAGGTATTTCCGACTGCATTCTTTTCCCGCTGCCGCCCGCAAGCAGAATAACATAATTTTTCATTTAATTACCCTCACCGTTAATCGATCGCAATATTTTAACCGTTCTTTCCATTCCGGTTTTTATATTATACATAGGTTTCCAACCCAGAGCCCTTATTTTGCTTCCGTCAAGCCTTGCCTTGGTAGCCCTGCTGTAGCCCGCCGCCTCTACGGCGTCCGGCAGTTCAAACACCACCTTTTTGCCGTTCATTTCGGCAATAATCGACGCAAGATCTTTAAGCGTAATATCCCCGCTTATATCGGCAATGTTGTACGCCTCTCCGCTTTCTCCCGCAAGCAATATCCATAACAGACCGCTCGCGGCGTCCGCCGTATAGGTATAGCTGTAATACTGAGTTCCTTCGGATTTCAGCACAATATCCTCTCCGGCAACGCCTTTCTTGATAAATTGACTTACAGCCTTTGTATCAGACATAATCATGGTCGGTCCGTAGCTCCGCGTAAGACGGGCTACGCATACGTCAAGCCCCTTTTGCGATTTATAAGCCTGACAGAGAGCCTCTCCGCACCTTTTACTTTCAGGGTATCCCGCGCGCAGGGTATTGCAGTTTATATAACCGCAATAGTCCTCGTCAAACAGCTCCGCGTCTCCGCGGTTTTCTCCGTACACCTCGTTGGAGGAGGCAAAAATAAATCGTTCACAGCGGTGCGCCGCAGCAAATTCAAGCAGATTTTGCAGACCTATGATATTGGTCGTTATTGTTCCTATCGGGTCGGTTGCGTAAAGCATGGGGTGCGTGTTTGAAGCAAGATGAAGAATATAATCGATCTTTTCGGGGGTATCCGTTACCAACGGGTATTTCACATCGTAAGGTATAAAAACCAAATGCGTATCATCGGCAAATTTGCTGAAACGCGCCTTGGCTTTTCCCTCGTTCCGTACCAACGCGTAAACCGTGCAATTCAAACCGTCCGTTATATTCTTTTCCGATATAACGTCAACAAAAAAGCTGCCTATCAATCCCGTGGCGCCCGACAGCATAATGCTTTTACCTCGCAGCTCATCCCACGGAAGACTTAGTTTGCAAACGTTGTTAATATCTTCCGAATAATAATTGTTTGTGTATAGCTCCATTAACGTAACCCTCTGTTTACTCCCTCATACGGTTTAATATCCATTCCGCCGCCGCTTCCGACGCGGTACCGTTATCGCTGAAATCCTGCTCCCGCAGAAATTCATTCAGCCTCTCGGAATATGCTTTATCATCGAAATTCAAAATCATTTTTTCCGCTTCATCATTATTTTGGCAGACCTCAAACGGAAAATCAAATAGGCTGAAATAAAATCCCCTGTCCGACATATAATCCGATATATCGGTCGCATAAAAAGCTGCGCGGCGCTTTAAAAGTGCGAAGTCGAAAATAACAGATGAATAATCGGTTATTAAAAAATCACTTATAATATATAGATTCTGTATATCAGGATAATGTGAAGCGTTAATTACGAAGCGTTCGTCAAAGCTTATATTATCGGCAGCAGCAAAAATATTCGGGTGAAGCCGCAGGAGTATTTTCCATTTTCCGCCGAAACGCTTTTCAAGCGCCCTGCAGCAGCGCTCATAATCCAGTGTGTATGCCTGAAATCCATGATCCTTTCTGAATGTGGGGGCATATAAAAGCAGTCGAATGTCATTTTCAATTTTGAGGCTTGACCTTATATTTTTTACATCTTCATCTGTAAAATCGAATAGGCGGTCATTGCGCGGCAGACCCTTTGGCAGTATTTCTCCGTTGTACCAAAAGTCCTCTCTGTAAACCTTTGATGACGCGTTGCTGTTAGACAGCATAACGTCGGTCTGTTCGGCGTCGCGCTTTGCCTGCTTTACATAGCGCGGGGCAAGATCCTTTTCAACCGCTCTTTCCACCTTTTTAAAAGCAAAGCCACCGTGCCATGTCTGCATATAATACTGATTTTTCTTTTTCATACAGTATTCCTTGCGGCTGTTATCCACCCATATTTTAGCGGTTGACATTTCGTAAATATACTTAAAGCTTCTGAAAAGCACAACTCTGAAACCCTCGGGCGCCTTTGGTTCCTCTACGCCGTTTGTAACCCAAACGAAATCAATATCCTTTCCCGTTTTTCTTAATTTTTCGGCTATATATTTCGGGTTATCGCTGTAAGCGCGACCGTAATATGACTGAAAAACAATTTTATTCCTTTTAACAGGAAGAATTCGGCACAATACCCAAAAAGCCCGTCTTGAAGCTCTCATCAGTAAACTCATTGCTCGGCGTCCCCCTTTATCAATCCCCTGTTTTTATAAACTATAAACATACGGTACGCCAAAATCGAGACCTCCGAAACCGAGGTCATTCCGGCAAGCGTAACCGCCGAGAAATTGCCTGTTAAAAGCAAAATGCTGAGTCCCGCAATGTGAATTGCCGTACCCACAAAAATGGATATGTTAGCATATTTTGATATTCCGAGCGCTCCCATAACGGGAAAACCGAAAATATAGCTCGGCAAAACTGCTGCAATAGCAGGTAAGAACGCCCTTAAAATATTAGCTGTTCCGGCGTACTCTGAACCGAAAACAAAAATACATACCGGCTTTGCAAAGATCCCTACTATTATACAACCTGCTATAATAATGGGCATAAAAAATTTGAGCAGTTTTTTTGCGGGCTTAAAATCACGGTTTTTTACCATGTACGGGTAAAGGCTGTCCGATATGGGCGAAAGTCCGTTTTTCGCGGTTGTGACAATTTTATCCGCCGAGGTATAGTAGCCGGTAACAATACCCGTTTTATCAACAAGACCGAGCAGAACGGTGTTTGTAGCGCTGTAAACAGTAGAGGCAATCCGCGAATAAAAGAAGAAAGATGAGCGCTTAAAATCCGAAAACAGTTGGTTTAACGTAACCTTCGCAAAACGGAAATGCAATACCTTAAAAAGATGAAGATACGCACCCAAAACCGCGCCCACATTGCCTATGAGCAACAAAAGCGGCACCGCCATATATTCATCCTTATTGTGCATTACCACAAATATCATAACACAGAAGAACAGCTTTATTATAACCGTTCGCACGGTAACTGCCGTCATCTGTTCAAGCCCGCGGTAAATATAATCGGGTAGAAATGAATTAACAGCATACGCCGCGAGGTATACGAAATAAAGTACCCGATACTCCGAAAACTTAGGAACAAATGCGCAGAGCATAGCCATAACCGCAAAACTGATTACGGCAAAAAAAGCTTTAATAACGGCTATAGATGTTATTTTTCGGCAAATATACTGCTTATCATCCCTGTTTTTTGAAATGTCCTCTGTTGCGGAAAGCAAAAAGCCGAAATCCATAAAAAGCTGAAAGTAGGTCATAACCGCAACCGCGACGCCCAGCACGCCGTATATTTCAGGTCCGAGTATACGCGACTGATAAGGAACGGTTAAAAAGCTGAAAAGGTAGGTTGAAAACTGCAATATATACAGCATAACCGTATTTTTTACAAGTACTTTTGATTTTGCGTCAATATTTTTGAATTTATTAAGCATTTCTAACTTCCTTAATCAGTCTGTTAAGCAGTGTAAGCCGTTTTATTGTACAATATTTTCTTTTAAGCGCCAATTTCAAAACTGTCAACTCGTTTTTACGCAAAAGCCTCAAGTATGGATTTTCCAAGGGTTTTGAAACCTTTTCTTTGAGATTTTGAAGTAATATGTCTAAATATTTTTTGTAATTACCGCTTTTCCGGTACATTTCAAGGCAGGGCAGCAAAAATGCATGATAAATAACAATGAACTCAAGCATTTCCGAATATTCTTCAACAAGAGAACGTTCTTTAAAAAATGCGTACAAATCTTCTGCCGCAGCCATGCGCTCTCTCACTATCCGGTCATAATCGGGCGTGTGCATTATAGAATCGGAACGCTGCAAATAATAATACAGCGGTTCGCTTTCTAACTTCATTACCCTTTCGGCAAACACCAAAAGCTTTGGAGTGGTTCTTAAATCCTCATACCATACCTTATTAGGGTAATAAATGCCATTATCTTTAAAAAGAGCGGTTTTGTATATTTTATTACACGCTGACGGATCTAAGCATAGACCACCTCTTTCGGTTTCGGATAAGATTTTTCTGCTTTCGCACGGTACACTGTATAAAATGCCCTTTTCACCCTGCTCATTGACGCTTATCATATCCAATAATACAATATCGCAATTATTTTTTTTCAGTACGTCCATGCATTTTTTCAGCAATTCGGGATGAATGTAATCATCACTGTCCAAAAACATAATGTACTCTGTATTACAACTTTCAATTCCGGTGTTTCTGGCGCCGCCGAGACCTCTGTTTTCTTGGTGTATAACCCTGATATTATCGTTTTCTTTTGCCAGCGCGTCGCACAATTCACCGCTTGAATCGGTAGAGCCGTCGTCAACCAATATTACTTCAAAATTTTTGTAGGTTTGTTTTTCAACGCTGTCTACGCATTTTCTCAGGTATTTTTCAACATTGTAAACAGGTATCACAACCGTTATATCGGACATTGATATATTCCCTCACCTTAATTTATTCAACTTATCAAGCAGCTTTAACATACCGTACATTCTGTGCTTTGAAAAGGCGAATATCACTTTATGCCGCCACGTCAGATGTTTTCTTACATATTCATTTTTCTTAAAATCGGGGAAATTTTTATATGTGAAATCGTAAAACTGTTTTAACAGCGGATGACGGGGATTATCAGCCGCTACTCTTAAAGTGCAAAGAACCATCATGTGCATTACCGTCATAAAGCAAAGCTCGTTGTAATATTTATCTAAGGCACCCTTTTTTCTGTAAAAATCCAAAATATCGGAAACTACAGTGAGCATATCCGAATTTTTGTCAGTATTTTTAACATGCATTATTGAGTTATCACGTTGTAGATATTCGTAAAAAACCCTGTCCGTAAGTGTGACCTTTTCTGCAAACAACGCTATTTTTTGATTAACGCATAAATCCTCATACCACATATGCTCCGGATATTTTATACCGCTTTTGCGGAATAAATCATATTTAAAAAATTTATTCCAGGCATAGGAATCTGTAGAAAAATAATGTAGTATATCACCGGAATAAATATCTTTTGTCCCATTACTTATCGGTCTTCTGGTTGCAAACTTTCCGCCGCTTTCATAAACATAATCCATACCGAAGGCAACAATGTCAGAATCATTACAAACAGCAGTATCATAAAGGAAAGTCATAATATTATCCCTTATATAATCATCACTGTCGACAAAAAGAAGATATTGTCCTTCAGCCGCTTCTATTCCGGTATTTCGGGCACCGCCAAGACCCTTATTTTGCTGATGAATAACCTTTATAGCAGAATAATTTTCTGCATATTCGTCACACAATTTGCCGCTTGTATCGGTAGAGCCGTCGTCTATCAATATAATTTCATAATCCGAAAAATCCTGTTCCAGTACGCTCTCAATACATTTGCTTAAATATTTCTCAACGTTATATACCGGAATTATTACGCTGATTTTTGTCATTGCTTATATCCTCCCTGCCCTTTACAAGCATTATTCCGAGTAGATACCAAAACATCATCATATTAACGGAAATTGTATATATAATTTCTGAGACAAACATTGACGAAGCCAACATCGCAACCAATAAGGTAAAAAGCATGGAACAAAGAAGAAAATTATCTTTTCCGTAAGAATTATAAACTGTTCTTATCAAATCAAGCCCGGCATAAACAATCATTACAAAAAATAATACTATTCCTACCATACCCTGACCCACAAGAATATTAAACAGAACATTGTGATAATTGCTGAATTTACCATGGTCATTATTTATCAAATATGTGTTCGGAAGATTATCTTCTGAGAATTCTACAATACTTTCAAACGAAACACCAAAAATAGGTTTCAGCTTTACGGTTTCCAAAGCGCTTATCCATAAATCAAATCTTCTGTTACTTATGTCCTGCTCAATATCCTGCTCTCTTCCGACGGTATATTTCTCAATAGTTTCTTCCTTTTTATCTTCGGATTCATTCCCGGCAATCGAGTAAATCGCTTTATTGTAAACCCAGTTAATTGTTCTGAATGTCAGCGTACCCATAAAACCGATGAAAACCGATAGGAAAATACAGATAATACTTTTCAGCAGACGTCCCTTTTTAATATTACATGCGTTAAATCTTAAATAGAAGTATAAGGACACTGCAATGAATGTGACAACTATACCTGTTCGTGAATCGGAAAAGGATATATAAAGCACCTGCAGAATAATATTTATTATATTAACCGCGCGCCAAAGCTTTTTTTTATATACCGTGATTGCGTAAAGAGAAATTATTATCGCCATGGCCGATAAAACCGAAGCAAAATTCGGGTCGGTAAACACACCCCAAAGTCTGCCCCAAACAAATCCCGAAAGGATTGTCTGACCGTTTCTTTTAACAATATTGCTATACCCGCAAAGCATAAGAATAATGCTTGTAAGCGCCGCTACCAACATATAAAAGGAAAAAATCCCCAATATAAGCTTTATTTCGCCCTTGAAATCATCAAATTTTTTTCGTTCATCTGTAGCCAGTAAAAGGCAAAACTGCATTCCCATAAACGCAAGAGTCTTAACACCGTTAATATTCGCATATTGCAAATTCAAAACAAATGAAACTATGTAGCTTGCCATAAAAGCAAAGCAAAGCCACAGCATTTTATTGTGAATAAACCGGCGGTAATTTACCAGTCTGTATATAAGCGTAATTCCCGCAAATGCGGTTGTTAAAAACAAAAGCACGGATATTACCTTAGTATGGGCTGTAAACGAATTAAACGTTGCCAATCCAAACAGTAAAAAACAAATTTTAAAACCAAGCTCTGAAAACTTATATGCTTTTTCAACTGCAGTGTTTTCCTTAATTTTAATATTCATATAATTATTTTACCTCTTCTGTTTTGCCGCTGCGAATACCGTCGGCATTTTTTCCTTAACAATATAAATTATTCTGCCGAAAAAAAGGCACAGCCCGTTTTTTTCTTTTTTAAGGCATTTATATAATATTCCCGCATACCCGCCTATTTCAATAAAGGGTGAAAGTTCCTTGAACATTTCGTCCTCAAAAACAAAATTTAAAAATTCCCTGCGGTCGCGGCTGTTCATACCCGAGCGCTTATCGCAATTCCTCTGGAGCGCCGAATAAATGTACCTTGCATATATATTTCCGAGCGAACGTTTGATTTCAGCGGTACACATATCCCATTTTCGGTAAAGTGATAAAATTTCGGCAACCCTGCGGCGGTGCAGCAAATAGTAATCCTTAACGAACTTGTTTGTAAGACTGCCGTCAATTCGTTTCATATAATGATACGGAGCAATATTAAGGATATTAAGCGAAGAAATATCTTCAAAAAAGCGAAGGTTAAACACAATATCCTCTATAAGAGTTACTCTTTCAAAGGAAAGCTTGCCTTCGGCTATTATGTCAGCTTTGTAAAACTTATTCCATGCGTACCCCAAAAAGGTTTTTTCTTCAAGCCTTATCAGCTCGCTCCGCAGCTCGTTCTGCGAGGAAATTCGTTTTTCCTCGCCGTATTTAAGCTCATAGACCTTTGAAAGCACATTTTCCTTGTTGAAATATTCTTCCCTTATCCCGAAAACCACGCAATCAGCCGAGTTTTCATCAAGCGACGCTTTAACCCTTTCAAGCAAATCGGAATCAATATAGTCATCCGAATCCATAAAGGTTACATAATCGCCTGAAATATGCTGTAGCCCCGTATTGCGCGCAGCGCTCAATCCGCTGTTCTGTGCATGGTGAACACATGTTATATTTTCATATTTTTCCGCATATTCATCACAGATGTTCGGGCAATTATCCGGCGACGCGTCGTCAACCAAAACTATTTCAAAATTATTATAGGTTTGTGCAAGAACACTGTCAATAGCGGTTTTCAAGTGTTTTTCAACCTTGTAAACCGGCATTATAAAAGAAAACCTGATATTATCCACTTGTTTCCTTATCTCCCCGCCTTTAGCTTAGCAAAGGTCTTTGTATTGCCCGATTTTACCTTGGAAATAACCCTGCCCTCCAAATAAGTAAGAGAAGCATTGCTCCATTTTATAGGCAGCAGCATTATTTTCATATACTTTGAATTGGGCCTTGCGGTTTTAACCGCCTTTTTTACGCGGTCGGTTGAAATTATGCGCTTTATTTCCGCCTTTTTCTCCTTTGCGGAAAGCGGGCAGTTACGGTTTGTAATATTTTCAACGCACCCGATTACGCGCTCAATATATCTGCGTGCCAAAAACTCGCGGGATTCGGGAGAATCCACACCCCAATGGGCGAAAAGCTCCTCCATCCAGCCGTTTTCTTCCTCGCGTTTATCGTACATATCGCTGCGGTACTTAGCCGTCTCACTCTCGGCGCGCTTGCGTATAAAATGGTAGAACTTGTCCGATAAAACGGAAACCCGCTCAACATCGCGCACAACGCTTAAATTAAAGGGGAAATCATCCCAAAACGTTTGCGGGAAATAAAGCTTGTTTTCAAGAATATAGCTTGATAAATAAAGCTTGTTCCACGGGGTGTAAAGCAGGTTTTTATCAAAAAGCGCATACGCGTTTTTGCGGAACTGCTCCTTAGTGTTATAAACCGCGTCGGGGCAGACCTGTTCCTGCGTAAATTTTTCGGTATCGCTGTAATAAGTGTCGATATAGTAGCCCGCAACCACAAGCTGAGAATTGTTTTTCTCTGCTGCGGCAACCATTTTTTCAAGCATATCAGGCTCTGTCCAGTCGTCGGAATCCATAAAGTACATATATTTACCGGCAGCCTTATCAATAGCGACATTGCGCGCGCTCGGCGCCCCGCCGTTTTCCTTGTGTATTACCTTTATGCGGGGGTCCTTCGCGGCATATTCGTCGCAAATTTCGCCGCTGCGGTCCTTTGTTCCGTCATCCACACAGAAAAATTCCCAATCGGTGAGGGTCTGCGCCTGAATACTTTCTATTGCCTTGCCCACATAGTCTTCCACGCCGTAAACCGGCATTATAACACTGACTTTAATATCCGCCAATTTTATTTCCTCCGAACACAAATTTAGCTAAATTATACCACTGATTATGATTTTTTTCAAGCCTTAAAGCAAATTGTCCGCAAGAAGTAAGGCTTCTTCAACGGTATCATCCATATCAAAGTACTTATATTGCGCAAGTCTGCCGCCGAAAAGCACGTTTTCCTTTTCGGCAAGAGCAGCATATTTTTTGTAAAGCTCATTGTTTTTCTCGTTATTAACCGGGTAATACGGCTCCATACCCTCTTCCCAATCGGCAGGGTACTCGCGCGTTACAACGGTTTTCGGCTGTGTGCCGAAATTAAAATGCTTGTGCTCTATAACTCGGGTATAAGGCACCTCGCGCTCGGTGTAGTTTACAACCGCCACGCCCTGGTGGTTTTCTTCATCCAGCAGCTCTGTTTCAAATTTAAGGCTGCGGTATTCAAGCTTGCCGAGGCTGTAGGCAAAGTATTCATCTATAGGTCCTGTGTAAATGCACTTATCCGCCATTTGCAGGTAATTCTCACGGTCGGCAAGAAAATCGGTATTAAGCCGAACCTCGGCGCCGTCTAGCAGCTTTTCTATAAGTTCTGTATAGCCGCCGCACGGTATGCCCTGGTAGCGGTCGTTAAAATAGTTGTTATCATAGGTGAATCTTACCGGCAAGCGCTTTATTATAAACGCGGGCAGCTCGCTGCAGTCTCTGCCCCACTGCTTTTCGGTGTAGCCCTTTATAAGCTTTGTGTAAACATCGCGTCCTACAAGACTTATAGCCTGTTCTTCAAGGTTTTTCGGCTCACCCTTTATCTCTGCCCTCTGCTTATCAAGCACCTCAGCCGCCTCTTTCGGGGTTGATATGCCGAACATTTTTGAAAAGGTATTCATATTAAAGGGCATATTATACATTTCGCCCTTGTAATTTGCAACCGGAGAATTTACAAAGTTATTAAATTCAACCAAGCTTGTCACATAATCCCAAATGCGCTTATTTGAGGTGTGAAAAATATGCGCGCCGTATTTATGCACGTCAATACCCTCAACCTTTTCAGTATATATATTTCCGCCTATATGCCCGCGGCGTTCAAGCACCAATACCTTTTTTCCTTTTTTAACCGCTTCGTGAGCGAAAACCGCGCCGAACAAGCCGCTGCCGGCAATTATATAATCGTATTTTTTCATATTATTTTTCCTTTCGGGAATTTAACATATCGTTGTTATTTTACCACCTTTTTTCCAATATTACAAGTAGTATTATTTTGATACGAATATCAACCCGCAAAAAGTGTGGCGGCAGCAATAAAATTTGCCGAAATTCAGTATTTACAAAATCAAATAAAAATGACAGAATGTGAAAAAACAGAAAAAACAAATATTATATTGAGGTATGGTGGTTGTTATGGTATATACAATAACCGATTTCGGCGCAAGGATAAGCGATTTATTACAGACCGAGGCTATTGACGAATGTTTTTCAAACGGCGGTGGCGTGGTTATTATTCCGGCGGGCATTTACCGCACCGGCGGACTGCGCCTGCGCTCGCATGTTACGCTGCATAATCCACTCCGCCCCAAATAACTTCGGTGCTGAAAATTCCGGAGCAATTATAGGAATACAAATGGCAAGCGCCTACGTCGGCTCAACCTTTATTCCGCCGCTGTTCGGGCTTTTGGGCAATTCGGCAGGCTTTGCAATTATGCCGGTTTTCCTGCTTATTTTCTTTATTTTAATGATAATAATGGTGGAATTGACATTCCGTGTTACAAAAAAGTAAATATTATAAAAAACACGCAGCCGGACGGTTATTTCTACTGCCCGGCTGCGTGTTTTTAGTTTATGATTGTTTTTTTCTTAGCAGCAGCTTGCCTGCCGATGCCGCCGCGCCTATAAGCATTATAATATACCACATATTCACAATGCCGCCCCACCCGAGACGTGACACACTGCCCGAGAATATGACGTTTGCAAGCGATGCCATGGCATATCCCGCGGCGTCTATCACACCGTTTGCGCTTGAAACCTTACCGCTTCTTGCAAGCCCGGGTATATACGCGCTCCATACAATGCTTGAAGCCGCGGCAGCCGCCATTTTTGCAATAATGAGCATAATAACATTTACTAAAGGCGCAGCCGTAAACCTTACGGCAATAAAAAATACCGCGGATAAAACATACATTACCAGCGCCAGCTTAACACCGTTGCGTATAAGCTTTTCATAAATTACCAGCGTTATAAACGGCGTAAAAAGCGTCGTAAGAGATACAACCGAATATATTGTAGACGCCGCGTCGCCGGAAAATCCCAAATGCTCAGTTGTGTATGTAGGTATCCAAAAGGTTATTGAAGAACCGGCTATTTCCCCTATTGCGCTTATAAACATATAAAAGAAAAAATCCTCAAGCTTAAAAACACTCAGAATACTGTTTAACACCCCTTTTTCCTTTTTGGGGGTGAATTTTATTTCTCCGCGCTTTTCGAGCAGCGATATGACCGTAACCGACGCCACAGTTATAAAAACAGATATTATTCCCGTAACAGTAAACACAGCCCGCCATTCAAAGAATATTGATAAAAGGCTTGCAATCAATGGTCCCGCAAAGCCCGCCATACTGAAAAGCGTGCAAATCATTCTGGCGTGCGTGGCGGCAGTGTTTTCGGATATTACTTTCATAAGCGGTCCGCGCAGCATTGAAAGCCCGAAGCCGATAAGTGCAAACGCCGCGAAATGTATAATTCTATTATCAAAAAGCGGAATTGCAAATGTGCTTATGCTGCTTACTCCAAGCCCCATTATTATCATATATTTCGGGTGAACCATATCGCCTATAAAGCCGTTTATAAGCTGCCCCACAGCATAAAAAATAAAACAGACCGATGAAAGCAAGCCCGTATATTCCTTTGTGAAAAAGGCTTCCTTTATCATTTCCGGTGTTGAAACGCTGAGAATATTTCTTGTAACATAGCTTGCAAGATACGTTGCAATGCACAATGAGCCTATGCGCCACGCGCTTTGAACCTTTTTTTCCATTTTTTTACCCCTTTACCGCAACCGTTATGCCGTTTTCTTCATAAAGCGCTTTAAGCTCCTCAGAAAGCCCCGAATCGGTAACAATAGTAAACCTTGTATTCATAGGTGCCAGCCTGTAAAGTGCGGTTTTTTCAAATTTTTCACTGTCCGCCAGAACAAAAACCTGATCGGCGCTTTCCAGCATTTGCCGCTCCACCGTCATAAGAACCTCGCCGCAATCGGTTATTCCGTTTTTCAGCGAGACTGCCGCCGGCGTTATAAACACCTTATCAAAATGCAGCATTTTATAGGTTTCAAGCGCAGTTATTCCGCAAAACGCTTTTTCATCGGGCATAAATGTACCGCCCACAAGTATTATTTTAAATCCGTTTTTCCCCTGCAAACGCTCAAAAACATCAATCGAGTGGGTTATCACGGTAAGCTCATTAAAGCGCAGGCGCAGTATATCGGCAAATTCCGCCGCGGTGCTGCCGGTATCTATCGCTATAATGTCGCCGTCCTTAATAAAATCGCAGGCAGCCTCGGAAAGCACACGCTTTCCCTCACGGTTCATACCTATTCTGTCCTCCAGCGAAAGCCTTTCAACGCTGCCCGTGGGAAACACCGCTCCGCCGTGCACCCGCACAAGCCTGTTTTCCTCCTCAAGCGCCAAAAAATCCCGCCGTACCGTTTCAACCGATACATTAAGCTCTTTACTTATTTGCGCGGTTGTAACAGCGCCGTTTTTCTTCAATAATTCGCATATGTAAGACATTCTTTCATTTGCAAACATTTGCAATCAACTCCAAACAAATACATAATACTCCACAAAATCGGTAATGTCAACTATTATTTTAAACTTTATTTATTCATAAATTTGTGTTATTATAGATTTCAAGAGGTTGATACAATGAAAAGAACAAAGCTAAAGGACAGAGCGCTGCCGGATTACACCCGGGGCGAAGAAATTTTTAATATGGTAACGCACATAGTAGGCGGCGCTTTCGGTATAGCCGCGCTTGCCACCTGCGTTGTAAGGGCGTTTTTACACGGCGGCGCTTATGAGGTTGTAAGCGCCTTTATATATGGCTTTTCAATGATTCTTTTATACACAATGTCAAGCGTATACCACGGCTTAAAGCCCGAAACGGCAAAAAAGGTTATGCAGGTTATAGACCACTGCTCCGTGTTTATACTTATTGCAGGTACATATACACCCATTGCGCTGTGCTCATTAAGGCGCGCAAGCACCGCCCTTGGTTGGACGGTATTCGGCATAGTGTGGGGCATATCCGCATTGGGTATAACGCTCAATGCAATTGACCTTAAAAAATACAGCGTATTTTCAATAATTTGCTACTTAGCGCTTGGCTGGTGCATTGTTTTCACCGGCAAAACCGCCGTTACCTCGGTAGGCACTACCGGGTTTATGTGGCTGCTCGCCGGCGGAATAGCATACACCGTAGGCGCGGTGCTTTACGGAATAGCCGGCAGAAGCGTTCACCGCTATATGCATTCCGTTTTTCATATTTTCGTTGTGGCGGGCAGTATACTGCAATATTTCTGTATTTTGTTTTATGTTCTGTAATACCGTAAAAAGAGCCGACGCACGTGGGTATAATCACGCGCGTCGGCTCTTTTGTTTTATAAATATACTATTTCCGCGCCGAGCAGCTGCGCCTCGTATTCGGAGTGGGTAACCGCTATAAGCGTTCTGCCGTTTAAGCCTTGCAATATATGCTTTGCGGCTTTTTCGGCGTTTTCTTTATCAAGCCCCGCAAACGGCTCATCAAGTACCAGGCAATCATATTCAGCTGAAAGCGCGCGGGCTATTGCCACGCGCCGCCGCATACCGCCCGATAGCTCTGACGGATATTTTTCGGCTGACTCCCCTACTCCCAACGCCGAAAGATTATAAAGCGCAGTCTTTTCATCTGCGCCTATCAGCGTTATATTACCGAGTGCGGTTTTAAATGGCAGCAGTCTGTCCTCTTGAAAAACGGCGGACATTCGCGCGCCGCCCGTTTCAATACTGCCGCCGCATGGCTTTTCAAGCCCTAAAATCAGCCGCAGAAGGGTGGTTTTACCGCGTCCGCTTTCTGCGAAAATACAAATTCGTTTACCGCTCGGAATTTCAAGCGAAAAATTACCGAAAATGCTCTTATCGGCATAAGAAAAGGAAAGGTTATTTATTTTTATCATTCAAATACCTCCCCGCCAGCCGCTTTATTATAAGCTCTATAAGCAGCGATAACACCGCCACAACCGCCGTAAGTGCAAAAACGCGCGGCGTTTCAAGGTACAGCTTTGCGTCCTGTAACAACCTGCCGATTGAATTTATCGGTCGGCAAATAACCTCTGCCGCAACGCCCGATTTCCAGGCAAAGCCCAGTGCATTTACTGCCGCCGCCGCAAAAGAGGGCAATATAAGCGGCAGCTTTATTTTAAAAAGTATTTTTATGGGCGACAGACCGAAAACCTTGCCCAGCTCTATATAGCCTTTATCGAGGTTAAGTATTCCGTTTTCCACGTTTGACCATATCATAGGCAGCACCATTAAAAACGAAATGAACACCGATAAATAGGCGCTTTTAATCCACACAAGCGCCAGTATTATAAACGAAGCCACGGGAACCGCGCGTATAAGGTGCAAAACAGGCGCGAAAATATCCCTGAAAATGCGAAAACGCACCGATAATACCGCGCACACCGCGCCGACGATAAGCCCCGATAAATACCCCGCCGTAATTCTGAGCATTGTAAGCAAAACCGCGCACCAAAATTCGGCTGTTTTTCCAAGCTCTGCCAATGTTAAAAAAACCGCGCGCGGGTAAGGAATAAGCAATTCTTTGCCCACGGCGGCAGCAGCAAGCTGCCATACCGCAAGCCATAAAAGCGCCACGGCAGCCCGCCTTAAAATATTTTTCAACTTACTTTGCTTCATAGTAGAAAGCGTCGTCCGGCAGTGCTCCGCCCACGCTCTTGGGGTTAGCGTCAAAGAGGAACTTTAAATATGCCGAAAGGTCGGTTTTAAGCTCTTTTCCGTCTTCAAATACTATATTGCAGTAAGGCAGAGCCTTTTTGGCTATTGCGGCGGCTGCAACTATACCGTATTTTTCGCAAAGTGCGGCGGCGGTATCGGGGTCGGAATTAACCGATTTAACCGATTCCTCGTATTCCTCCATAAATATTTTAACCGCGTCGGGGTTCTGTTCGGCGTATTCCTTGCGAACAACTATGCAGCCCATAACAAGCTTTGTATCGTTCACCTTATCCCACTCTTTGTTCATATCAAGCGCTATAGTTGAGCCTTGAGCCTTAACGGTAATGGTTGTTGCAACCGGCTGGGGAGCAACCGCGATTATCTTTTCATTCTGCGCAAAGGCGGTAACAAGCTCGGTCGGCTGCGAAACAAAGTTAAGGGTTACGTCTGTGCCTACCTTCAAGCCGTTCTTTTCAAATATATAGTTTATAATGTATTCGGGGTTTGCGCCCTGACCCGTAGCGTATACGGTTTTGCCCTTTAAGGACTTAATGTCGGTTATTTCCTCACCCTTTGTAACCAGACAAAGAACGCCTAAAGTATTAGCCGCAAGCACCTTTATGCCGCCCTCGGTCTTTTTGTAAAGGGTTGATGCTAAGTTAGTAGCTATTGCGGCAATATCCGCCTCGCCGTTTGTAAGCTTAGCTACAATTTCATCATTGCTGCCAACGGTTGAAACCGTGTAGTTAAGTCTGCCGGTTTTATCCTCCGCCTTTTTCATAAGCGGCGCCAGCCCCATACCGGTAGGTCCGTTAAGCGCAAAAACATTGCAGGCGGTATCAAGCTTTTTGGGTGTGGAGCTTACGGGAGCCGCCGAGCTTTGCGGGGTGCTGCTTTCGTTCTTTGTGCCGCAAGCGGCAAATGTAAGCACCATAGCCACAGCCAACAGCATACTGATAATTTTTTTCATTTTTCTGTCACCTTTATCTTATTATTTTCCCTTATTATACTGCCGCGCTTTTCAAGGGCTTCAAGGCTGCGGTAGAGGCTCGCTCTGCCCAGTCCCAGCATTTTTGCCAGCTCGGTCATACTTACGGGAATAACAGCGTATCCGTTATCGTCAGCCGAGAGCGTAAGGTATTTTAGCACCGTATTCTCCGCATCGGAACAGGAAATAACGCTGAGCTTTTTATTAAGAAATCTTATTCTGTCAGATAAAAAGGCTATATAGTTTACCGCCGTGACAGGATGCTTTTCAAAAAGCGAAACGAGCGTTTCCTCGGTTATAAAGCATATATCCGAGCTTTCAGCCGCCGAAACGGTGCTGACGTATGCATCAGCCGTGCCGAAAACCGCCGCCGCCCCAAAGCACGAGCCGGCGTAAATACGTTTCATAACCATTTGCTGCGAATTATTCGTAACCGCCGAAACAGACCCTGATTTTACAAAACCGATGGCGCGGCGAAAGCTTTCGGGTGAATAAACAATTTCACCCTTTTTAAATTTCACCGCTTCGGGCAGAGCCGAAATTATTTCGCGCTTTTCATTCTCTTGCAAACCGTCAAGTAAAAATAAGCCGTCGTATACTGACATTAAGACTCCTAAATTTTTGTCTCATATGAGACAGTTTATTATATTATAGCATAAGAAACGCATAAGTCAAGCAAAATTTATTTTTCAGCGCCGCGTGTTTTAATTATTCAAAAGCTCAAGCACAGAGCATTTAAGCACCTTTGCAATATGCACCAGTTCAATGTCGGTTACAAATCTTTTGCCACATTCTATTCTTTGAACGGCATTTTTGTCTATATCCAGTCCGTCAAGCTGCAATAAATCGGCAAGCTTACGCTGAGAAATGTTCATTTCTTTTCGGAAATCATATACTTTTTTGCCACAAATATTATTTAATCCGTCTGAATTTTTATTTATAAACATATATTTTCTCCTTTTTGACATTTAGTGCTTGTCAATAGAAAAATTATATGCTATAATAAATTAAAATATGACATTCACTGAATGTCATTTGTGGAGGGAATAATATGGAAACAACGGAAAAAACAAAATTTTGCAAGCATTGCGGCGCAAAAATACCCGAAGACGCCGTTCTTTGTACTGCCTGCGGCAGGCAGGTAGAAAAGCTGGAGGGTGAAAATTCCCCCAATATAATTATCAACAATTCAAATTCCTCGCAAAATGTGAATACAAATACCAATGTGGGCGGTTTCGTTGCAGGCAAGCTGCGTAATAAATGGGTGGCGCTGGCACTCTGCATTTTCGGCGGTTTTTTCGGTCTTCATAAATTTTACGAGGGTAAAATCGGAATGGGAATACTTTATTTTTTCACCGGCGGTTTATTTTTAATAGGTGTAATAGTTGATTTTATAGTTCTTCTTACAAAGCCCAATCCGTATATACCGTGATATTAAAGGCGCTGTCCTTTAATATATGCCGGCTTTGCCGGTTTCTTATACAGAACCCCTTATCTGTATAAGAGAATATGCCGAGAGATAAACACTCCCGGCATATTTTTTGTATTTAAGCTATGTCACGTTTTTTCGCTGTATAATCACAAACGCTGCGGCGCATATTAGTGCCGAAAGCAGCGACCCCGCCGCGGTTGCAAGCCCCATAGGATAGAGTGTTTCGGGGAACATTGAAGACATTAAATAAGAGCCGGGAACACGCACAAGCAGTATTGCAATTATATTGTGCATAAACGAAATTCCCGATTTACCGCAGGCGCAGAAATACCCGCTGAACGCAAAGTGTATTCCGGCGAAAAGGCAATCCCACGCGTAGCCGCGCAGGTACCCGCCGCCGAGCCGTATGACTGCCGCGCTATCGGTAAAAAGCGATACCGCCCCGCCCGATAAAAACTGCATAATAACCGCTACCGTGCCGCCGAAGCCCGCGGCAATAAAAATTGCGTAAAGCAGCGTTTTTCTTGCACGTTCGGGCTTTTGCGCCCCGATATTCTGCGCGCCGAGCGCAGAAACGGCTGAAAGCATAGAGGAGGGAACAAGGAACAAAAAGCCGATTATTTTTTCAACAATTCCCACCGCCGCCGCGTCATTAAGCCCGCGGCGGTTTGCTATTACGGTGATTACCATAAAGGCAATTTGAATAAAACCGTCCTGCATGGCAACCGGCACGCCTATTTTAAGAATTTTTCCGGTTATTTGCTTATCGGGCTTTAGGTCCGCTTTTTTAAGCGCAAAGTCAGTTTTGCGCATTTTTACAAAGATAAGCGATATAACAACGCTTACAGCCTGAGATAGCGTTGTGCCGAGCGCCGCTCCCGCTGGGCCCATACCGAGAGCGCCTATAAACAGGTAATCGAGCGCTATATTGGCGGCGCATGCAACCGCTATAAAGTACATGGGGCTTTTGCTGTCCCCCATACCGCGGAAAACGGCGCTTATAATATTATACGCCGTTATAAACGGTATGCCTATAAAGCAAATCGTAAGGTAATCCACCGTGCCCGCAGCAGCGTCTGCGGGGGTTGAAACGGCGGAAACTATGGTGTTTCGCAGAATAAGCAGCAAAAATGTCAGAGTCACGGAAAGCCCCATAAACAGCGTTACGGTGTTACCCGTAAAAAGCGCCGCTTTGCGGCTGTCCTTTCCGCCCACAGCCTGACCGATATTTACCGTGGCGCCCATGGCAAGCCCTACTATCATTACCGTAAGCATGTGCATGACCTGCGAGCCCACGGAAACCGCGGTAGTATCGGCAACGCTGCCGAACTGACCTATTATGAGCAGATCCGCCATTCCGTAAAGGGTTTGCAGGAAAAAAGATAAAAGGTACGGCAACGAGAAGAACAAAAGGTTCTTCATAACGCTGCCGCTTGTAAGCTCCCGTTTCATACAGAGGCTTAACCTCCGAGGTAAGCTTTTTTAACCGAGTCGCTTTGTGCAAGCTCTGCACCCGTGCCCGAAAGGGTAATTCTGCCCGATTCAAGAACATAAGCGCGATCGGCTATTCTGAGCGCCATTTCTGCGTTTTGCTCAACCAAAAGAATGGTAGTGCCCGCCTCGTGCAGTTCCTTAATTATATCAAATATCTGCTGAACAAGTATAGGTGCTAAGCCCATTGAGGGTTCGTCGAGCATTAAGAGCTTGGGTTTACTCATAAGCGCCCTGCCCATGGCGAGCATTTGCTGCTCGCCGCCCGAAAGCGTGCCGGCAATCTGGTTTTTGCGGTGCTTAAGGCGCGGGAAACGCTCAAACACATCCGCTATGCCTTCTTTAACATAGCCCGGCTGTGTATAAGCGCCCATTTCCAGATTTTCAAGCACGGTCATATGCAAAAATATACGTCTGCCCTCGGGAACGTGAGCCAAACCCTTTGATACCAGCTTGTGCGCCTCGGCGTGGGTAATATCCTCGTTCATAAGGGTTATACTGCCGGTTTTTGAGTGCATAAGCCCCGAAATGGTTTTAAGGGTGGTTGACTTGCCCGCGCCGTTTGCGCCTATAAGGGCTACGATTTCATCCTCGTGCACTTCAAGCGAAATGCCTTTAAGCGCGTGAATATTGCCGTAATAAACGTTTATATCATTTACCTTCAGCATTGCCGTCAGCCTCCTTTTTCTTTCCGAGATACGCCTCAATAACCTTGGGGTTAGCCTTAATTTCATCCGGCGTGCCCTTTGCGATTATTTTACCGTGGTCAAGCACGCAAATGCCCTCGCAAATGTTCATAACAAGGTTCATATCGTGCTCAATAAGCATTATTGCAATATTGAAGGTATCGCGTATACGGCGAATATTTTCCATAAGCTCCGCCGTTTCTGAGGGGTTCATGCCCGCCGCGGGCTCGTCAAGCAAAATAATGCTCGGGTTGGTGGCAAGCGCTCTTACAATTTCAAGTCTTCTCTGCGCACCGTAGGGCAGCGAGCCTGCCTCCTCGTTTGCCACGTCAGCCATTGAGAAAAAGTCAAGCAGCTCTATTGCGCGTTCATTAGCCGTTTTTTCGGCTTTTTTATAGCCGAGACCGTGGGTGACCGAGGCAAAAAATCCTTCTTTAATGGAGTTATGCAAGCCTACCTTAACATTATCAAGCACCGTCATATTGGAAAACAGGCGTATGTTCTGGAAAGTACGCGCAATTCCCATTCGGTTTACCTGAGAGGTTGTTTTGCCGGCAGTTGACTTTCCGTCCAAAATAATAGAACCGCGCGAGGGCTGATAAACGTTTGTAAGCAGGTTGAAAACAGTGGTTTTGCCTGCGCCGTTAGGGCCTATAAGACCGGCTATTTCGGTTTTGCCTACGGTAAGTGAAAATTCGTCAACTGCGGTAAGTCCGCCGAAATCAATACCCAAATGGTGAGTTTCAAGCACGGGACGTTTATCAACATCGCGCTCGGGAACAATCGCGCCCGAGGGGTAAGGTACCATTTTATCCATTTGATTTTACCTCCCCGTTTTTATTCTTGCGGAACATTTCGTTTAATTTAATCTTAGTGTTTTCAAAAAAGAGCTTTGCTTTTGAGCTGTTTTTAAGCAGCATTACCGCAATAAGCAGTATTGCGTAAATAAGCATACGGTAGTCACCCGCGTTTATGTTGCGCAAAAGCTCGGGCAGCATATAAAGCAGAGCGGTTGCTATAATAGTGCCGAAAATATTGCCCATTCCGCCAAGCACCACGAAAACAAGAATTAAAATTGAAGTGTTAAAGTTAAACTTTTCAGCCGCAATAGCCGAGAAATTCATAGCGTAAAGCACGCCCGCCATACCTGCCAAGGCAGCCGATGTGATAAATGCGGTGAGCTTGTACTTTGTAATGCTTATACCTACCGATTCGGCGGCTATGCGGTTATCCCTTATAGCGGTTATAGCGCGACCCGAACGGCTGTAAATAAGGTTAATTACCACAAACAGGGTGAAAAGAATAAGCACAAAGCCTGCCGTAAAGGTGGCAATTTTGGTTATACCCACCGCGCCCTGCGGGCCGTTGAGAATAATTCTGCCGTTTTTCATACCGAGGCTTGCTGCGTCCTTCATATTAACGTGAAGCCCGCTTTTATCAATACCCACATAAAGGCAGTTTATTATATTCTTTATAATTTCACCGAATGCGAGGGTAACTATTGCAAGGTAGTCGCCCGAAAGCCGCAGAACGGGTATACCGATTAAAAAGCCCATAATTCCCGCAATTATACCGCCCGCAACCATTGCGATAACAAGTCTTACGGGGTCGGACCCGACCTTATCCTGCAGAGCCGCCGTGACTATGGCTCCCGTGAACGCGCCCACGCTCATAAAGCCGGCGTGACCGAGAGACAACTCACCCAAAACGCCGACGGTCAGGTTAAGCGAGATAGCCATAACTATATATGCGCAGATAGGAATTAACTGACCGGAAATGGAGTTGCTTATCATTCCCGCGTTTTGCAGCGGAAAAAGTATTGCAAATAAAGCTATTACAAGACCGTAGGTTTTAATATTTGTTCGGGCATATTTGCTAAGCCCTTTGTATTTTGAAGCGATACTCATATTTCCCACCTCACACCTTTTCCGTTATCTTCTTGCCGAGCAAGCCGGTAGGCTTAACAAGGAGTACTATTATAAGCACCGAGAAAACAATAGCGTCGGACAGCTGGGTGGAAATATACGCCCTGCCGAGAATTTCTATAACGCCCAAAAGTATGCCGCCTATCATAGCGCCGGGAATTGAGCCTATACCGCCGAAAACCGCCGCCGTAAACGCCTTTATGCCGGGCATTGAGCCGGTGGTAGGTATCAACACAGGGTATGCAGAGCAAAGCAGAACGCCCGCTATTGCAGCCAAAGCGCTGCCTATTGCAAAGGTCATTGAAATGGTGCGGTTGGTGTTTATGCCCATAAGCAAAGCGGCGTCCTTATCCTCAGATACCGCGCGCATTGCCTTACCCATTTTACCCTTTTTGGTAAAGAAGGTAAGTCCCACCATTATAAGCACGCAGGCGGCAACGGTAACGAGCGATTCGGGCGTTATTATAAGCTTGCCGTCAAACAGTGAAATTGATTTAAACGGCACTACCGATGTGAAGGCGCGGGGAGTGCTGCCCCAGATTATAAGCGCCGCATTCTGTAAAAAGTAGCTCACGCCGATAGCCGTTATAAGCACGGCAAGCGATGTTGCCTTTCTCAAAGGACGGTAAGCAAGGCCCTCAATAAGAATACCCAATACCGTACAAACAGCCATTGAAATAAGTATAGACAGCACCGTGGGGATACCTAAGGTTGTGGAGCATATGTAAGAAACATACGCGCCTACCATAATAACGTCGCCGTGCGCAAAGTTGAGCATTTTCGCAATGCCGTAAACCATTGTATAGCCGAGCGCTATTATGGCGTAAACGCTGCCGAGACTTATTCCGTTTATTAAGTTGGAAATTAAAGTCATTGCTTACACCCCTTTTAAAAATGGGAAAACGGGGTCATATAAGACCCCCTTTCCCCTATTAAACCGAATACGGATTATTTATCCATACCGACGTATGCGCCGTTTTTGATTACCATGCCCTTAGGAGACTTGGAAACCTCACCGGTGGTTTTCCATGTCATACCCGTGCCGGTAAGACCGTCAAACTTAAAGGAAGAATCTGTGAACTGTGAGGTCAAAGGCTCGCATATATCGGCCGCCTTATCGCTTGCCTTTACACCCTTTGCCTTGCATGCTTCATAGAGTGCGTAAACGCAGTCATAGGTATCGGCAGCGAACTGGTTCGGAGTCTCGCCGAATTTCTCTTTGTACTTCTTAACAAAGTTCTGCGTCTTTTCATCGGTTGCGTCAGCCGTGAAAGGAGTTAAAAGCATAACGTTTTCGGCAAGCTTTGTATCAAAGTTTTTAACTGTGAGTATACCGTCCATACCGTCAACACCGAAGAATTTGGGAGTATAGCCCATCTTGTTTGCCTGGGTCAGTATGAGGGATGCCGGAGTATAGTAGATCGGGAGGAAGAGCAGATCCGCACCCTTTGCCTTAGCGTCGTTAAGCTGAGCGGAGAAGTCGCTGTTGGTATCATCCGGGAAGGTGGTAGTGCTTACAATCTCAAGACCTTCTTTTTTAGCCTCGGCCGCGAATTTCTGATAGATACCGGTCGAATAAGCATCACCGTTGTTGTAGATTATCGCAATCTTGGTGCCGAGCTTCTGCTCTTTAATATACTGAGCGGATGCAACGCCCTGGTTCGGGTCAGTAAAGCACATCTGGAATACGTTATCCTTACGCTGAATGGTTACGTTACCGTCGCTGTCAGGCTGACCGCCTATAACGTCGGTAGAAGAAGCGGAAGGAGTAAGCTGGAAGATCTTATCGGAATTGGTTTCGGTGGAAACAGCAATGCAGGGCTTTGTGGTAACAGTACCCATAAGGATCTGCATGCCCCAGTCTTTCAGCTTGTTGTAAGCATTGACTGACTTTTCAGCGTCGTTTTCATCGTCTTCAAACTGCAGCTCGAACTGTACGTCCTCGCCCTTTGCGTTGATTTCCTCAACCGCAATTTCAGCCGCGTTTTTAACTGCCTGGCCGTAAATAGCCGCCGCACCGGTGATAGGTCCTATACCGCCTATTTTGATCTTGCCGCTTGAAGAGCCGCCGCTGTCTTTAGAGCCGCCGCAGCCTGCCATAGCGGTAAGAACGAGAGCAGCCGACATAGCCGCGCTCATAAATCTTACAAATTTTTTCATTTTAAACAACCTCTTTCAAAGATTTTATATTTAACAGCCCGAAAGCTGAAAAACAACAATAATAAAAAATGACCTTGCCTTTTTTTGAAAAGCAAAGTCAGCAGGTTTACAAGCCTTTTCAGCTTTTAACAGGCTCATAAAAAGCCGTTTTGCTTTTCATATTTATATGTTTTGAAATTCCAATCGCTCTTATTATAATTAGCTGTAGGAAAATAATGGCGCTAATTACAAAAAGGGACACTGTGTTGACAACAGTGCCCTCGTTAAGACGTATTAAAGAAGCAGACGAAAATTCAGGTGCGGTATTGGCATCTGTTGACTGTTCATATGATTTTGTCATAAATGAAACGCGCATTGTCTTTCGTCCTTTTCTTTTGTTGCACCCATTTTATCACAAGCATATAATCTTGTCAAGTACACTTTAGCGATTTAAACTAATTTTCCGCTTTTTAATAAAAATATACGAAATTAAGCTCGCATTTTGTAGAATATTGAAGAAAGATTAAAATATGCAAATTTGCTATTGCATAATTATTCATTGTATGCTATACTTTATGCAAAGAAAACAAGCAAATATGCAATCGGAGGAATATATTATGAATAAAAAAGACATTAAAAAGGTAGTTTTGGCGTATTCGGGCGGACTTGATACTTCCATAATCATCCCGTGGTTAAAGGAAAATTACAATAACCCCGAGATTATTGCCGTTTCAGGCAATGTAGGTCAGGCAAGCGAGCTTGAGGGGCTTGAGGAAAAAGCGCTCAAGACCGGCGCTTCCAAAGTATATATAGAAGACCTTACAAAGGAATTTTTGGAAGATTACGTTTTTCCCTGCGTTCAGGCGGACGCGCTTTATGAGGATTATATGCTGGGCACGGCGTTTGCACGCCCCCCTATAGCAAAGCGCATTGCCGAAATTGCAATTGCCGAGGGAGCCGACGCTATTTGCCACGGCTGTACGGGCAAGGGCAACGACCAAGTAAGGTTTGAGCTTGCAATAAAGGCGTTTGCGCCCGATATTACAATAATCGCCCCGTGGCGTGAGTGGAGCATTAAATCAAGGGAAGAGGAAATTGAATATGCCGAGGCGCATAACGTTCCGCTTAAAATAAGCCGCGAGACCAACTACTCAAAGGATAAGAACATCTGGCATTTATCGCACGAGGGACTTGACCTTGAAGACCCGAAAAACGAGCCGCAGTACAACAAGCCGGGCTTTCTTGAAATGGGCGTATCCCCCGAAATGGCGCCCGATAAGCCGACCTATGTAACGCTCCACTTTGAAAAGGGCATTGCCACAGCGATTGACGGCAAGGAAATGGGTGCTGTGGAGCTGGTTGAAACCCTTAATAAGCTGGGCGGCGAAAACGGTATAGGCTTGCTTGATATTGTGGAAAACAGGCTTGTGGGTATGAAGTGCCGCGGAGTGTACGAAACTCCCGGCGGAGCTATTCTTTACAAGGCGCACAAGGTGCTTGAAACTATCTGCCTTGATAAAGAAACCGTTCATTATAAAGCGCTTGTGGCGCAAAAGCTTGCCGACCTGGTTTACAGCGCGCAGTGGTTCACCCCGCTTACAAAGGCTATACTTTCCTTTGTTAAAACAACGCAGGAAACCGTTACGGGCGACGTTACCCTGAAGCTTTACAAGGGCAATATGATAAACGCGGGCGTTTCTTCGCCGTATTCGCTTTATGACCCCGAAATAGCCACATTCGATGAGGACGACGTTTACAACCAGTCCGACGCTACGGGCTTTATAAACCTTTACGGCCTGCCGACGAGCGTTTACGCAAAAATGAAGGCTAAAAACAATCTCAATTAAATTTTAAAATCTATGCCGCCTGAATTTTCAGACGGCATAATTATAGGAGTGCGGAAAATGGGAAAAATGTGGGCAGGGCGCTTTAAGGGCGCGCTTGACAAGCAAGCGGACGATTTTAATTCTTCGTTTCACTTTGATAACCGTATGTATAAGCAGGATATTTCAGGCTCTGTTATGCACGCGAAAATGCTCGGTGATAAAAAAATAATAACCGAGGAAGAAAAAACCGAAATCATAAAGGGGCTTTCGGGCATTTTAACGGATATAGAGAGCGGCAAGCTCCCGCTTGACAGTGATGCCGAGGATATACATATGTTTATTGAGGAGGAGCTTACCAAAAGAATAGGCGACTCGGGTAAAAGACTTCACACCGCGCGCAGCCGTAACGACCAGGTGGCGCTTGATATAAGAATGTATATGGCAAACGAATGTGAGGAGATAGGTGGACTTATTTTAAAGCTTATCGCCGCAATAACCGACAAAGCAAAGGAAAACGTAAACACAATAATGCCCGGCTACACCCATTTGCAGCGCGCGCAGCCCATAACCTTTGCCCACCACATTTTAACCTACGCCTTTATGTTAAAGCGTGATTTTGAAAGAATTGCCGACGCTGAAAAAAGGATGATTTCCCAGTGTCCTATAGGCTCCTGCGCGCTTGCGGGAACTACATACGATACCGACCGCTATTTTGAAGCTGAGCATTTGGGCTTTACCGATATTTCGCTTAACAGTATAGACGGCGTATCCGACAGGGATTTCTGCCTTGAGCTTTTAAGCGCTTTTTCAATACTTATGATGCACCTTTCGCGCTTTTCTGAGGAAATAATACTCTGGTCTTCGTGGGAATTTAAGTTTATAGAGCTTGACGACAGCTACACCACAGGCTCCAGCATTATGCCGCAAAAGAAAAACCCCGATATGGCAGAGTTGGTACGCGGAAAGACAGGGCGTGTTTACGGCGACCTGATGGGACTTTTAACAACCCTTAAAGGTCTGCCGCTTGCATACAATAAGGATATGCAGGAGGATAAAGAAGCGATTTTTGACGCGGTTGACACCGTAAAACAGTGCCTTAATGTATTCGCACCCATGATAGCCACAATGAAAGTGCTGCCCGAAAATATGTATAAGGCAGCGCAAAAAGGTTTTATTAACGCTACCGATTTAGCCGATTACCTTGTTAAAAAGGGTATGCCGTTCAGAACGGCTTATAAAAAGGTGGGTGAAATTGTGGCGTACTGCATTGAAAATAAGCTGGTGCTTGAAACCGTTCCGATTGAAAAATATAAGGAGCTCGACAGCCTTTTTGACTCAGACCTTTATAATGAAATTTCGCTTGAAACCTGCGTTTCAAAACGTATTTCGGCAGGCAGCACCGGACCGAAATCAGTTAAAACACAAATTGATTTCTTTACTGACTTTTTAAACCAATACCCTGCCGTTTAAGGGTTAAAAATGATATAAAAAACGATATTAACACCTTTTTTAAAAAATTAAAGCAAAAAATGAATTTTGGGGCTTGACTTTATGCTTTTAATATGGTATAGTAGTTAGGCGCTGAAAAATGCTGGTGTAGCTCAGTTGGTAGAGCAGCTGATTTGTAATCAGCAGGTCGGGGGTTCAAGTCCGTCCACCAGCTCCATTTTTTGTCTAAGGTGGGTTTCAGCCTGAAATTCAATATGGGAGAGTTCCCGAGTGGCCAAAGGGGACAGACTGTAAATCTGCTGCTTTCAGCTTCGATGGTTCGAATCCATCCTCTCCCACCAAAGTCAAATTATCCGAACATTGTCATCAACGGTGACGCGTTCGGATTTTTGATTTTTATAAGCGACTTAACTTAACATCATAATACAAGGGCAGAGAGTTTTCCCTCTCCGCCCTTGTGTGTTTTATCTGCTCTTTGTTTTTTAATACATTTTTATCGGCAAAAACTTCTTAATACTATTCTTCTAAAAAACCGATTTCGGTCATTATTCCGGATAATTTTTCCATTTGTTCATCATTCCCCGAACATTTTTCAAGCGCTGCAAGAGCCTTGTCCTTTAAGGTTTTCTTATCGGTTAAATCATCATACATTTTTTCATAAAACTTCAGCGCCTGTTGGTTTGTTGCCTCCCTGCACCGAACAATCTCGCCTATGGCTTTTGCTTTTTCCTGACCTGCAATATCGCCGGGGTCGGATTTCGGCATTAGGGCAAGTTGCTCTAACGCACTGTGAATATATTCAGTGTCATTTATTATCTGTTCTATTTTATCAAGAACATATTTGATTGTTAATTTATCATTAGTTTTTGTCGCTTGTGTGTTTGACATATTGTTATCCTCCGATTTCAAATTCGGCGGGCACAACAAGCATATTTTGTTTTCTTCTATAAAATGCGCCCTGCCGTTTTTAACAAGACCCTTCGCCCTTTTAGGGTAGGTCGCTTCGTATTCATTTCCTTTTTCATCTACTACAATAATGTTTTTTTCTATGGGTATCATCCCCTGTGCAAATGATGTAAAGCTGTTTTTTGTTATGGGTGCCGTCCCCGTTTACGGATAAATTATAACATATTGTTTTGATTGTGACAATAATCAAATACCGACATTTAAAATCAGATAAAAGATATTGTTAATCGGATAAAGATTTACTGTTGTGCAGTCCTCCTTATTATGTTAAAATAATTTCGGTAAGGTGGGAAAAGTATGAAGCACATAACGGTAGGCAGAAAATACGGCGAAGGCAAGGTTGTAAAAATTGAGTGCGTAAGGAACGATCAATTTCAAAATATTGACATAAAAGACAAATGCTTTTTACTTATTATTTTAAACGCCGGTAAGCTGGAATTTAAGGTGGAAAACGATCGGCTTTACGCCGCGGCGCCTGCATTTATCTGCTTTGACGAAACCGCCGACCCCATGCTTATTTCAAAGCAAAAAGCACAGTATACCTGTATTTACTTTCATCCAGAATTTTTAAACGTTAATATGTCCTTTGAGATGCTGCGTAAAAAAGAATACGGAGATATTGCCTCCACGCACGATTTATTTTTGTTAAAGCCGTTTACCGATAAGGCTTATGTTGTGCCCATAGCCGAGGCACAGCTTGAGAAAATAACGCAGGCGGCAGAGTTTATGCAGGAGGAGCTTCGAAATCAGCGGGATTGGTATTGGTCCTGCCGCGGGCGCTCGTATTTTATTGAAATTATTATTGCTTTAGAGCGTATGTACGGGCTGATTGGATGCGGTGCGACCCATCAAAAATCCGACAATACGCCTATTATCAAAAACGCAAAGCTGCGCGACGCGGTGCTGTATATTGAAAGCCGTTTTGACGAAAGCGTTACTCTGCCCGATATAGCGAAAGCCGCCGGGATGAACCACACAACGCTTACGGCGCTGATGAAAGAGGAACTGGGACTTACCGCAATAGAGTACCTTATGAAATACCGCATAACCGTTGCCGAAAAGCAGCTTGAATTTACAAGCGTGCCCATAAAAGATATTGCAAATATGACAGGCTTTAAAACCGTACAGCATTTCAGCCGTGTTTTTAAAGCTCAAACCGGCGCCACCCCGGCAGAGTTTCGGAAAAACGCCGTGCAAAAACGAAAGGATGATTTGAATGGGAAACAAAATAGCAGAGCTTGAGAAAAGAATTTCAGAGCTTGAAGAAGAGCTGAAAAATATGATGATTTATTCCGATGGAGCAAATGTATCGTTTAATAATTCTAGTATAAATATGCTGCAAATTCTCGGTGACGGAGCAAATGTTGCGCTTGAAAATGTGCCGCTTGACAGTGTAGAAATTTCCGGTGACGGAAACAATGTAGCCTTTTCCGATTGCCCTATCGCCATTTGCGCAAATGGAAACGAAGAAGACCTTGACGATATTGAGGACAGAGCCGACGATTTGGATTGCCGCATAGAAAACATAAAATGCGCAGCACTGGACGCAAAAGCCATTTTAGATGAAGTGCAGGCACATTTTGATAATCTCTCAACCGAAATCGAAAGCCTAAAAGCCGAAAGCAAGGAATAAAAATGCGCGCTCCGTTTCAGATTTTAGCCGTTCCCTACCATTTTATAAAAGGTGAATTGTGCTTTTGCGTGTTTCGTCGCACAGACTCTGACATTTGGCAATTTATTGCCGGCGGCGGTGAGGATAACGAAAAACCGGCGGACGCCGCCCTGCGCGAAATCAAGGAAGAAACCGGCGTGACAGCCGAAAAGCTCACCGCACTTCAAAGCGTCGCCTTTGTTCCGGCGGA
>OHBM01000304.1_pt1 | contig 40098 bp, 36 predicted proteins | sample 1577251 | NCBI WGS metagenome assembly OHBM01 (sample SAMEA3541557, study PRJEB24748) | human gut metagenome | biome: human gut; feature: human-associated habitat; material: faeces | place: China | collected 2012 | reverse complement strand
TGATCAATACGTGCACCAACCGAAGCTTTGGTGCAGCAGAGACTGCTGCACCCCCAAATCCTGGTAGATGCCTTCAAATCCTGATAGATACTAACTGCATCTTCCAGCCTTTAACTACTTCAAAGCCAATTGGCTGCGCCGCTGCTGGAAGATGTGGCAGATTTTTTCTGCAACCTATTTGTAGTTGCAGATATTTAGTATAGTTTGATGTATTCGTATGTATTGCCAACGCTTGTTAGATATTTCTCGAAGTTATGTCGGCTTATTACGACGGTGCCGCGACAGTCGTTGGGATGGAATGACAATGTCTCTGCTTGCTGCAGGTTTGCGTCAAGAAATAGATGAACATGATGATCGGTATCGTTAATGAGTCCGAATGGTGAGACGCTGCCCGGCTCTAAGCCCAGATACTTCATCATACGCTCCGGCGAAGCGAACGACAGTTTGCCGCATGAAGGCAGTCCCTTGCTTACAAGCGACTCTTTCAGCAGATGCTCCAGATCGTGAATGGCGAGATCGTGGTCGCAGTTGAAGCATACGAGATAATGGCGGTTGCCTTTGTGGTTGCGGAAGAAGAGGTTCTTGCAGTGAATGCTGCCATCGTCCTTCCACCATCGTTTCGCTTCTTCGATGGTTTTGCCTTCGGGGTGGTTGTAGCAGGTGAATGGGATGTTGTGTTCTGAAAGGTAGTTAAGAACCTTTACTTGTCGTGTAGATATCTGTTCCATAGCTTCAATGTATTTATTTCTTACAAAAATACAACAAATCATGTATAAACAAAAGCTATTCAATAATAAATCTATATCTTTGTATTAGTAAAATCAATAGCATCTATGAATTCAATCAAGCGTTATTTCATCTGGCTACGCCGAATGTCGCACAGTCGTGGTCTCGGGGTGCAGTCGCCGTCGGCATATCGTTTCATACGCTATGTCATCAGCGAGCACTATCCGTATTATGCCTACGATGATTTGCGCAAGAAGTACCCTGCGCTTGATTGGCTGACGCGAAAGCGTATGGAGCTCTATTTCCGTCTCTCCAATTTCTGCCGTACGAATCAGATGGTCGATTATAGCGAGGAGAGCAGTCTGCTTGCCGATTACGTAAAGCATGGATGCTGTGCGACACGAGTGCTTAATGTCTATAATGAGGTGCTCGACGCACTCAATGCACGTCTTATGAGAATCTGTCCGATTGACGGCTGCGACGACTTTCTTGAAATTGCGCTCGCAGAATCTGACCAGGAGTCTGTGTTCGTTGTAGAGGATATCTGCACCAACCCCGTGGCTTCGCGAATGTGGCAGCGCCTTGTAGAGAGTGAGAAGGTGAGTGTGAGCTACGATCTTTATTATTGCGGCATTGCCTTCTTCGATACCGACCGCCACAAGACTAATTACATTGTAAACTTTTAGACTTCACGCCCCATCAGTATATCGACAAGAACCATTAAATAGAACGATGCCTATGAAGCTATACACACGACATGGTGACACGGGACAGACCTCACTTGTAGGCGGCAAGCGTGTGTCGAAGGACGACATACGTATCGCCGTGTGTGGCGACCTCGACGAGCTGAACGCCCATATAGGTCTGCTCCTCTCGTTCGGCGTGCCCGAACGAGAATCTGCTGTGCTCATACGCGTACAGCAACTGCTGTTTCATATCGGCGGCGAACTGTCGAATCCCGACTACATGATGAGTTCGCACCTCACAGCCGCCGACATCGCACAGCTCGAAAGCTCTATCGACACGCTCCAGCAGCAGACTCCCGAGCCCACCACCTTTGTTCTGCCTGGTGGATGCGCTGCAGCAGCCGAGTCGCACATCTGCCGCACCGTGACACGCAGGGCAGAGCGTAGCATGGTAGCCATGTCGCACCAGTATCGAGTAGACCCGCTCGCGATGCAATATGTAAACCGTCTGTCTGACTATTTCTTTGTTTTGGCTCTCAATTTAAACTTTATTTCATCCATAGACGAAAAAAAACTCTATATCTCTTGCAAATAACGCAAAATTTACTATTTTTGCAATCGGTTAGAGCAGGGTGGCAATCCATGAAGAACAGTGCCTCGCGGCTCTTAGAAAAAACATATTAAAGTACGACATTTAAAACTTACGACTATGTATTGGACACTTGAATTGGCTTCCAAGTTGGAAGACGCCCCTTGGCCAGCAACTAAAGACGAACTCATCGACTATGCTATGCGTTCTGGCGCTCCGCTCGAAGTGCTTGAGAACCTTCAGGAGATTGAGGATGAGGGTGATGTTTATGAAAGCATCGAGGACTTATGGCCCGACTACCCCACAAAAGAGGACTTCCTCTTCAACGAGGACGAATATTAATCGCTCAAAAAGCCATGCGAACAGCTTAAAGCGTTGAATATAAGCGGTATGGGAATTGTACGACAATATTCCTATACCGCTTTTTCCGTTCTTTTACCACCAAATAAACTGCTCAAATAAGTATATTTTGAAGAATTAAATGATCAATAATCGGTACTTTCCGAATTCTTTCTTCTGTGATCATTTAATTCTGATAAACTTTTCTGCTATCTTCGCGTATATAGTGCATAAATCAAATTTAGATAATTGTATATGGGAAGAATATCGCGAAGCTATCCAAAAGGAAAATTAAAGTTGCGTGCACCAAAGAAAGCACATCCTGACAAGAAGTACCAAATCTATATCGAATACAACTGGCAAGCAGACAATGCCCGCAAGTCTACCGGCATAAGTGTGTTTGCTAAAGAGTGGAACGGCAAGGGATATGGTGGCATCGGAGAGATACGCGCCACAGCCAACACAGACTACAAATACTACAACAATGCCCTGCACAAGCGTATCGAAGACATTGATATGAAGATACACCAGTATTACGAGATTCATCAACACATCACCTGCGACATTATCCGCTCATTTCTTGACGACAATGATGAAGTGTTGCGTCCCGATGGAGGCAAGGACTTCATAACATTCGCTAAAGAACTGATAGAAAGCCGTTATAATAAAGGTAAAATAGGCGTGAGCACATGGAAGAATGGTATCTCATATCTGAATAAGTTTGAAGAATATCTGCTACTTGAACACAAAGGAACCCATGGTGAGCATAAGGAACTGATATATGTCTCAGAGATAAACGAGGACTTGCTTATTGATTTTCGAAAATACCGCTTCCTTGCCAAGAAGAAAACAACGACAGTAAACAAGACACTTAGTCCGATACTCCAAGCGTGTGAATATGCTTGTCAGTTGGGTTATGTATCTCATCACCTAAACGCTGCTCTACAAGACTTGTATATGAAGGAAGAGGACAGACTTGACGATGAAGAGAATAACATAAAATATCTGAGACAGGAACAGCTCGAAGAATTGGTGGCTGCTTATGATGCTGTAGAACAACCCAGACGAAAGGAGTTTCTTGAAATGTGGCTTTTTGCCTTCCATGCGTGTGGAATGCGTATGGTGGATGTAATGACACTGCGATGGAAGGACATTGATTTCAAGAATAGGGTTATCCGTAAGGTGCAGGTCAAGACTCGTAACCGCAATACTATACCGTTGAACGAACCTGTATTTCGTATCCTCGACAAATGGAAAGGCAGAAATAAAGTCTTTGTCTTTGACTTACTGCCAGAGAATTTTGACTTGAATGATAATGAAGCTATCTACCGTCGCCGAAACTCTTGGAACAATACAATTAATACGTCGCTCCGTGCCATTTCACATGAACTGAAATGGAAACAAGATTTGACTTTTCATGTCGCTCGCCACACTTGGTCAGTCCTTGCCCTTGCCACAGGAGCCGACATCAGCGAGATAAGTCGATTGTTGGGGCATACGACAACAGGAGTCACAGAAAGAGTCTATGCAGAGTTCCTACCAGATAATCTTGCGTCTGTAGTAGACAAACTCGGTTTCGACTTTGTCCCAAAGATTGATGGGAAAAAGACGGCGTGAGGTTTAAGCATAAGAACGAAAACAGGCACTCCTGAGAAAACTCAGAGAGTGCCTGAAAAAACTTTTTACGAATAAAAAGCTCTATATGAGCTATTATATTTATCAGTAATAAAAAGGAGTTATATAAAAGTCTTGCATTTTCTGATAGTATTCACAGATATACCTGTTGCATTGCTTATGTCTCGTAGACTTACGCCTTTTTTCAATAACCGGATGACATCTTTGTATTGTTCAAGAAACTGCTCTTCACTTTTACGATAACCAGTCTTACGACCAACTTTACCATTGTTGGCTCGGAAGTTGTTGTAGCCACTTTCCATACGCTCCTTTATTGTCTTGCGTTCCATACGGGCTACTTCTGCCAAAATAGTAATCATAAACTGACTCATGGGATTTATTTTTCCATCATGGGTAAGGGTCTCGATGTTGTAGTTCATGATATACAATGAGACTTTAGCCTTGTTGAGCTTTTCAATAGCGGTAAGCACTTGCAGAGTATCACGGCCCAAACGAGAAAGTTCCGTGACCAATACCTTATTTATATTATGCGCGCGCACGTATGCGAGGAGGGCAGTCAATTCCTTACGTTCCTCATTCTTCTTTGCTCCACTCACCTTTTCCGTAAATGTTTCTGCAATACTCCAATTATGTCTCTCGGCAAGCAGAGTTAAGTCTGAGACTTGTCGTTCATAGTCTTGGATTTGTGTTGAGACTCGGCAAAATAATACGACTTGTTCCATATCTGTGTCTTTGATTGTTTGTCCACCTCGAAGATACATGGTATTTGGAATATACGAAAAACAACTATGCTAAACTGCATCGAAATAATCTAAAAGGTTATGTTGATACTGAAATCAAGCTTATAATAAGCTCTATATAAGATTAAATTGATACGGTTCTTATTTTGATGCGTTTAACCCCGTTTTAATTCTACTTTCTCTACCGGTAAACATAATTATAAAGGCTATGCTTCTTCACATTAATACCATGATTACGGGCATATTCATAATTCCATGAAACAGTTTCGTTTATATTGTACCATGCAGAGATTGGAGCCTTAGCATTACTTATTGGGTTTGATGCAACTGTAGTTGTAGGTTTAGGTTTGCCGCATGGTTCGATGTATATGGTAGTGGATGTACTCCAGCATGAATTCATCATTGAATGGGAAGAGTTGTCTTTATAATATTTATCAATGAAACATGTGAGTTTACTTAAATAAATGTCAGGGTGAGCGCGTTGCGCTCATTGGGGCTTCGCCCCTCTTATTCAGAAACACTAAAAACACAGAGACAAAGTTTGTAGAACATAACATGTTGTTACAAGTATGTATAGTTTATGATGTATTACATTAGATTCATATGATGTAGATTAATTGTATTGAATAGTTCATGTTTGTATTATTCATACATAGAATGAAGATGTTTATAGTATCATCTAATATAGCTTTGTAAAACATCGTTTTGACCTGTTTTTGACCTGTTGAACTGATCTGTTTTTGACTTATTATCTATGTAGAATATTTTTCATTTTTCAATAAAAAATATTAGGCGAATTGACTGTTTTCTAAATTCAAACAGATAAATACAACAAAAACAAATTACGAATGAAAATAAAAGATATTTTAGAGGATTACTCTATCCATCCCAATATTCCTGTGAAACATTTGGCCAATGATATAGAAAAGGTAATCGGTCAATTCAAAAACTCTTTGAATGTAGGTATTTGCTCTCCATCCCAATTAATTTATAGCTATAGCAATTATTTTGATGACATAAAGAAAAGTTTCATACGATGTGTATTAAATAAAGAAAAGTCAAAGTCTGGTATATTTGTGTCTCAATACAAGGGATATTCCATTGCATCAGCCATGAAAGACAAATTCGATTTTCATATATCAAAGATAAATCAACGAATGAGATATAGTTTAAGGAAACTGTATGAGTTAACTCTTGTAGAGGTTTAGCTTCTTATGTTGACGCATGGGAAGGTTTATGATTTTCAGATTAGGTATGCTATTGTACATTTGTTATGTAAACACTTTACTTTCTATACCCAATGTGTCTATGATAATAGTTGGTCTGTTGACATTTTTTTTAATGGACAAGACGATATAGAAACCGTTTACAACATGGTTCTCGATACAGAAGTATCTGCACTTCCTCAAATAGACAAAGAATTCATTATAGATCTACACTGCAAACAAACAGAGAGAATAACTCCGAAGAGTATTAACAAGCCACGTTGTGCAGAAGATCTGACTTGCTTGTATGATGAAGAGATTACACAGGCAGAGAAGAAAGAAATAATCGCCAGACATTACAAAACAAGCATATCTACAGCTCAACGCTGGATGAAGCGATATGGACTTCTAAAGGAGTCGAACAACAAAAAGCATGAAGATAGAGTTACCAAAGAGCAAGAGACGGAAAAGAATATAAAGAAACTAATGTAGAATGACATTTACAAGATGATAAGTCCATACGCTTAGTCTATCATTGATGTGCTAAATTCAACCATAAAAGAACTTCATGAAACCATAGACAAGAAGGATGAAGAAATGGAAAGTCTCAAAGAAGAGATAAACAGACTGAAAAAGAATCAGTTGGGTGGCGTATTAAGTGGAGTGAATGATAACGATGATACTAATTGGATGAATGTAGACTTAAAGGCACAAGGAATGTTCGGATAATAAGATCATGCCTAAGAGTATGTTGTACAACATCAAGGTCTTTATTTGTCAACTCTACTTAAAATAATTAGGTCTTATTTTTGCTATACCAATAATAATTAGTAACTTTGGCACGCTAAATTGCATTTAATGTGCAATAACGGCATATAGCCCTACGCCGAAGTCGCTTGAAAAAGTGACGGTTGGTAGAGGGCAAACATAAGAAAAGCGTTATTGGCGCTTGGTTTTCTGGCATCTTGAAACTTCGAACACTTCATGGTCAGCTAAGAAACCTCGCAACGATGATGCCATGGGTATGTTATATACGTACCTTTCGTAGGTCAGCCTCCTAAGGGCTGACTCTATGGGAGTGTGCATATACATATCGGCGTGGGGTCTCGTTGCTCGTTTCGGCTGACGGGTAAGTTCGAAGACCTCAAGATGTGAAGCGAGCGACAAGGGGCTTCACGCTTTTTCGTGCTTACACTAAAGTACACGACCTAAACAAGAAACAGTCCGAACGGAGCCATAGGACACAAACCTTGAAGTCTGGCTCTATGGGCAACAGCATAAGACAAAGCAGCAAAGACACTACGACGTGCGAGTAAAATCGTGCAGTCGCAGAGTCTTTGCTGCTTTTTTGTTTTGTAACATACAGTCAGACTTAAACAAAAGACAGAATATGAAAAGTACTAACAAGGACAACATTATTGAGACTATAGAAGAGTACATAAACAGTTCGCCAATACGCCCTGTAATTATATGGTTTCATTCAAACCCCGACATTGACAACGCAAGGCGTGCTATCAGCGAGATGAACGGTTGTGCAACCTGTGGACAAGCACTTTACATAGATAAGGCAGGGGCAATCCAAACGCTCACTCCGTCTGGAGATGATGAACAGTTCATCATTCCTGGAACATACAACGAGAACACCAAGTTCTTCCTGTTCCACCGCTATATGGAACAGTTAAGAGGAGAGTATCTTAAATACGTCTTCGACTTGATGTATAAGACAAAGTGCCCTGTGGTATATCTTGCTAACGACTATTCTAAGGAAGAAGAGCCACAAGCTAATGTCTCGGCGTTTGAGGAATGGGAGTATGAACAAGAATAAAAATCATTAGAGATAAAGGCCATGGAAAAAGAAAAGGATTATGCTTCTGCCACTAATGATGAATTTCTGTTGCAGAAAGAAAAGAAGACTCTTGAAGCGATAGAGTCGAAGTTCACCGCCGTTGTGTGTTACCCGCATTTTATGATAGGAATAACTCCAAAGGGAATATACCTCATCAAGAAAAAGAACGTGGAGTATTACATTGAGAAGGAAATTCCTCATGATTGGGAAGTAGCATACGGCAATCCTATCGTATTGAATGGAGAGTTGTATCTGTGGACACACGGATGTTGTTATGCATTGGTGATGACACCAGACACGAGCCGTCTTTCCAATCCAAAGATAAGTCTGCCCAAGCCGTTATGGACTCTGAATAATAGGAACACATTGTCTGATTATGACATAGAAGAGATGCAAGACTGGCATTGGCATGAGATTGATGCCGATGACTTCTTGTTCGGCTATCTCGGGGCGTCAGGTCGTAGCGACCTTAACACAAGAGTCACAGACAGAGAGTCAAGAGCGCGCAACCGAGAGTATGCATTGGAAGAATTGTGTTCCAAAGACTGGGCAAGAAATGTAGAAGTCAGAGAAAATCAGGCATGGTCTATACAACAGGAAATCCTTAAAATAGACAAAAAACTCAACTCTATCAAATGGGAACGTGAGAAGAAGGTTCGTGAAGAGAAGAAGAATGCGGAGCGCGAAGAAATTGCCGCTAAGAAGAACCATATCATTGCTGCATTGCTTGCCATCTTTTTGGGTGGTATTGGTGCTCACAAGTTCTATATGGGCAAGATTACTCATGGTGTGATTTACCTCATTTGCTGTTGGACATGGATACCAGCACTCCTTGGTGTGCTCTCTGGCTTAAAATGGTTGGTAAAAGGCAAAGATTGCTTCATTGATGACATTATAGAAGACGATATTTTATCCTTTTAAAGTTGAATATATGTCAAGACTTAGAATCACTTATTATGCGGAAGGACATCGCAACGGATGTAAGGTAACGCTTCACGATGTGTGCGGTCTAGTTTATGATGATTTTATCATTGATGCAAACCGTTGGAATTTATGTAGTAGAGCGAGCGAACAAGAAGCTATCATCTTGGCAACGGCACGCATCAGATACCCAGAAGTAAACTGGGAGAGTGCGCACTATACTGAGATTCATAACGCATAGTAAAGAACATCAAAGAGAAAACCGAAACGCTTTGAAGGAAGTAGGCAATAGAGAAAGTCGAACCGCTCGATAGGAAGTAGACACGAACGAATAAAAACATAAACTTATGCCACGATTAAGAATCAAAGGTCGTGCAAATTATGATGGAATAGTTGGCAAAAGCTTTGATGTTGTTGTTGAAGTTTCTGACACCGTAGGAAGTTCAAAGAAAATTGAAGCTATTCGTGCCCTACATCCTAATTGGACTGCTATCTGCTGTGATAGTTGGACAGAAGTATAATTTGCATGTAGGCTATTAGTAAATATTCTAATGGCTAAGAGGGTGTACCAATCAGGTACACCCTCATTAATCTTTAGATATTGAGATTTTTAGACAGTAATAAAGATAGAAACGATATAGCTATTATAAGAAAATGGCAACAGACAACCTAACCGAACAGGACATTAAAGACCTGATTATCAAATTCAACCTTGACGAGTCGATTAATGACTTGAAAAGGTATTATTCCACGCCCACGACATGGGAAATCATCAACCAGTCAAGAAAGGAGACAAGACACACCCAATTTTTGGCTTGGTTCTTCGGCAATAAGGATTTTAATGCCGACCCCAATGCAGGACCTATCAAGAAACTGATAGTTCTGTTGTTGAAATGGGCAAACATGCAAGAGAATGCGGCTTTTGACGAAGAACTGGAAAACAGTATTTATTCACAAAGTCTTTCCATCTTGTCATACAATGTCATTGCAGAATATCCCATCTTTATAGAGCGAACATCGGAAGGTAAGCCTGCATACGAAGAAGGGGATATTGACATTGTAGTCAGGTGTGTAGCGAGAGTCAATAATATGGTGAGAAATATCAACATTGCCATAGAGAACAAAATCGGTGCGCCCGAAACGACCAAGTGCTTCGACAAGGACGGTATTAGACAAAGCAAGCCCAATAAAAAAAACACTGAAACAATTCTGTATCAAACGGAAGCATACTATCAGTATATTACAGAGAAATACAAGGATGACATCAACCTCTTTGTATTCCTGAAACCAACAGACTGCAACTTGGAAGATGTCGAGCGGGCAGAGTGCAAGTGCGACAAATACATTCAGATAAACTATCAGGAAATCCTTGACAATATTATTCAGCCTGTCAGCGATCAAAAGGACATCTCGGTAGAGAATATGTACAGACTGAAAGACTATATCAAGACTTTGGGCAAGCCTGCCGAAACAGACGACGATACTAATAAAAACATAATAATTATGGCAATGGAGCAGAAAGAAAGAGAACTGTTGACAACATTCTTCAAGAACAATGAGGATCTTATCCGTGCGGCAATCAACGCCCTTGGTGACGAGGAACTCTCAAAGAGCATGGCAAAGGTGGAGCGCAAAAGCCGTTCAAAGAACACATATAGCATCAATGGTAAGGGTTGTTTCTCAATGTATGAAGTTCTGGAGAAATTTGTGGAATTCCGACTCGCTGACACTTCTGTTAGTGTTCAGGACATTGACAAGGAGATTGCCGAGTTCATCAGCAGTAAACGTGTGAATGTGAGTGACACTCAGGTACGCCCAGTTTTTCAAGAAGGTAAGAAGTCTCATGGTACATTCACTTTCAATGGTCGTGAAATCAGATATACTAAGCAATGGAGTGACGGTGGTAGCAATCCTACATTCACCAGATTCCGTGAGGGTGTCAGCGGCAAATATACCGATGACTTTCAGATAGATGTCATTGGTATAGCGTAGTTTAACATTTTTCCTGTTTTTCCGACACTTCATTCCTGTTTGTCCGATAATGACGATAGTGGACAGAGGCAGAAAAAGATATACCTTTGCACCAGAATAAATAAAATGCTAAAATTGAGAAATATCATATAGGACAAGAGATTCTGAAGGAGGTAAAGGCCAAGTATCCTTCGGTGGCAGCCTTTGCCAGAGAACTGTGCAAGTCGAACTCTGCCACATACGAGATATTCGGCAAGACGAGTCTCGACACTGACTTATTGCTGAAAGTCTCGAAGTTGCTGGATAGAGACTTCTTCCGTGAGTTCTCGGAGAAATGTCTGAACGGAGAAGTAGCGGTAGTAGACAAGCAGACGGCAGAAAACAGCATCTCGCTACTCTTGCCAGAAGATAAACTACATACAGTATCGCCACGCCAAACAATGGATGTGGTGGAAGAATATCTTCTGATACCTCGCAAAAAGCCGCTCGTAGTGTTCTACAGTGGGGCACGCAGTCGCAACCTGCCCCGTTTTGTATGCAAAAAGGGTGAGGAGATATATGGCGAAGGCATGGTGAGAGAAATAAGGCTCGAACCCGCAGAACTGATGCATTTTGAGCTTGGCGTGATGTCGCTCGCCAAAATGCCGCAGAAGGTAGTCGTGATTAAATGCACTATGGCAAGAGACTATAACTCCCATGTGCTCATTGCCGAAAGACTGGTCCAGGAGTCGGGAAAGCACGTCGTGCTGCTATGTCTTGACCCTATTCATATTCCCACGCTGCACAATGGACGAGTGGTGTTGAAGTCGCTCGCCGTATCTACCTTCAGCTCCTGGAATCAACGTGCACATATATTCATAGCCGACGACATAGAGAAGCGTTTCGCTTATCTCATCGAACTATTCCATGCCATCAAAGGAAATGGATATATGGACAGAATATACGATAGCATAGAGGGCAACGAGAATTGGGCAGACACTTTGAAAGACTTGCTCAGTGAGGCAAAGCAGAATCTCACTACTTTCGAAGACATTGTGTTGGAAGAAATCTGTGATAAGGACAATCGTCAGGTGGAATATCATCAGGTGAGCACCATTCAGCCTACTGTTAACGACTTGAATCATCCAGAGGGGATTTCACATATCCGCACCCATCTGCGTTATCGCATGATTAAGGAAACTGGCGAAATATTAGAGTATGAGCCAATGAGCTTCGACCAAGTGAAGGTAATGAATAATACAGAAGAGAAGTAAGTTCAAGACATGCTATTCTTTTATGGATACAACTAAAAAATAATAATTATGAATACAGGATTGACAAAAGAAGATCAAGCAATGATCAAGGAAGCCAAAGGCAACAAGTTTTCTGGACCAATCTACAGCGAGGATGGACTTCGCTTGTTGAGAGTACTCGGCAATCCTGAGTACCTTGAAGTGAAAGACGGTGTGAAGGCTATTTGCGATGACGCATGCCAAGGACTTGACAATCTTCATGAGGTGGTATTGCCAGCATCAGTTACCGACTTGGGCACAAGAGCTTTCGCAAGCTGCATAAAGCTCTTCAAGATAACAATGCCTGGAGTAGATTTCATCGGAATAGAGAGTTTCGCTCATTGTGAAAATCTGAAGGAAATTGCCTTGCCAGAAACTTTGGGTAAGATTTGGAAAGCAGCCTTTGCTGACTGCAAAGCTTTGGAAGAGATAAATATTCCAAGTCACCTGAAGATTATCGACAAGTCTGCGTTCAGAAATTCCGGACTGAAAAGTCTCAACATCGTGATAAGTGATGACTGCGAATGCTGTATTTATGACAAAGCCTTTGCAAGTTGCAAGCATCTGGAGTCTGTATATCTAAACAAGAATGTGAAGATTGTGGAGCGAATGGCGTTTGCTGGCTGCACTTCACTAATGGCGATTGGGTTTGAGAATCCGTTATTGACAGGTCCTATTGGTGAATTCAACGCGCTTACAAAAGATGAAAAGGAACTGATTGCTGCAGAACTACAGGCAAAGTATGACTTTGTAGGAGATTTCTATCCAAAATGTATAGGACACGGAATTTTCTTGTACAGGATTACTCGATACGCAAAAGGCGAGATATGCGATATAAAATACGGAATATATAATAGCGTAACAAAATTATTGGGCCCGTGCGTATATAATTTTCTCTGGTCCTTTGAAGAGGGCGGAATAGCTCGAGCTAAGCGGAATTTCAAATATGGATGGATTAACATGAATTCAGAAGAGATAATTCCTTGTAAGTATAGTGATGTGTCTGACATGGAAAATGGATACGCCTACGTCAAGGAAAACAAGGATGACACATGGGGATTAGTCAGTATGACTGGCAAAGTTGTCGTTCCTTGCAACAAGTATGAAGACGCAAGGATATTTAAGAATGGATATGCAGGTGTCAGGTTAAACAATCTTTGGGGCTTCGTGAATGAAGAAGGAGAAGAAGTAATTCCTTGTCAGTATGTTGATGTAAAGAAATTCACCGTAAAAGGATTTGTGAAAGTCTTGCCTCTAAGAGGTGATTGGATTACCATTGACAAAACGGGTAAGCAAGTGACAAAATAACAAGTAACAACAGAGGAAGCCGAAACGCTGGAAAGGGATATGTTGTTCTGACTATGCGCTACAAAAGAAAGTCACATTAAAAAAAGAATCATGCTTTATGGAGTATTTGGCCACAGTATACTATCGCATTGAAGGCAAACCAAATGACCTTCAAGATATATATGACCAGTATAGGACGCTTCTAAACAAGAAACTGCTTGAAGAGGGTAAAGACAAGTCTGTATCTTACGCAAGTATGGTGTATAGTCTCGGAGTAGATACCAAAGAACAATATCTTCGGGGCAACATTATAAAATGTGAGTTCGTAGATAATTCATTGAGTATTGAAGCCGAGGAAGATTGGATGACGGCAGACTTCCGACATCCGCTTGAAAGCCACTATGAAGGTATGACCATATACTATATGGTGGAAAGTTATTGCGATGAGACTTATGCAACAAATGATGCAGAGGGGAAATATTTCCCGACACGCGTCAGTGTGGACTTTCATTTGAAAGAGCCGGTTTTGTGTGGTTACGAGCGGTTCAACAGTATGGATGAGGCATTAGCCTATTTCGCAAGTGTCTTGAAACGTGACACTCTTACTGTTGATGACATCCACAAGTGGAACTGTGAGCATTGGAAGGACGGCTTCATCTATTTCAATGAGTATGAGGTTGATTTACGATGATGCAGTTGTCGAAATAATAACAGAGACAGCCGAAACGCTGGAAAGGGAGTAGGCAAAACTTTTTAAAAGACGTGAGACATGTTTTTCTTTCTATGCGGAATCTTGATAGTTGTGTTTGGTGGCTACATATTGATAAGTCTCATACAACTTGCGTTTATGATTATTGGCTGGATTATCCAAGCTATATTCAGTATGTTTGAATAAGATAGGCTGCACTCGGCTATCTGAGAACAAGTTCTCATGGCGCTCGTTGGCAGTATCTTTGAATAAGATAGTATTGCAACAAAAAGTTGATTTTTTGTTGATTTTCTATGGTCTGATTTTTTTATTTCAGAAAAACAGGGTAAATTTCGCGCGACAACTAAAAACATTAAAGACATGATGAACAACAATTCTACAACAAACAGTGAAAAGAAGCCTATCATCGACAACGATGAGGCTTTGCGTCTTATCGACCTCATCCAGCAGGGCGACTCCAATGCGGAGAACGAGTTGGCAGAACTCGGTTCTGTCTTTGTCAAGGCTGTTGCAAAGCAGTATGTGGGCAATGGACTCTCTGACGAAGCACTCATTGCAGCCAGTCGTTACGGAATGATACGTGCCAGCCATAAGTTCGACAAGTCGCGTGGCTTCAAGTTTGCCTCGTATGCCGTATGGTGGATGCGCCAGGCTATTCTGCAAGAGATTCGTAAAAAAGAAAACAACTAAACGACGAAGAATATGATACGCAAAGATTTGGGTGACGACGGTGCACTTACACTCATCAAAGTGGTTCTTGAAAGGACTGAGGACCAAGAGTTGAGAGAACAACTGCTGGAGTTTCTTCAAAACAACGAAGAGCTATGGTCAGATGCTCACGAGAAAGACTTCTATACATTTGCCACCACTCTTGCAAAAGAGTGGCTGGCAAGTCATCAATCATAAAGTTAAACTATATCACAGACAATGAAAGAGATTAACGCAGAAATATATTTGAATGGAAATAATGACGGTACTACCGTCAAACTCTCTGACGAAGAAGCAGAGAATCTCCTTACGTTATGGAAAGAAGCCCAGGATACCATTCTCAAAGACGTGGAGGAAGAAGACTATTGGGAAAAGTTCGACCCTTGGTTAAAGGAAAAAGCTCCTAACCTCCATGAGAAGATAATGGATGCTTACTATCAGGAAACCAGCGAGCGATTGAGCATAGGAGGATGGGTAGAGAGTGATGAATTTATGTCAATAGGTCATGACATAGACGGGGCATATCTTGATTACGATAATGAAGTTGTTATCAACCAAATTTTTCCTCCATCAAAATAAAGGTCTAAACGAAAAGAACATGAAAATATATCTGAAAGTAAAGAAAGACTATGCCTATGGCGTTACCAGCCTTTGGAGCAAGCACATTAAAGAGCAAATTCTGGAAACTGTCAAAGAAGTAAGTAAGAATTGGATGTTTGAGCCGAAGTTATATCCTATGTTTTATCAAGAGGATACGCATAGCCACTTTGTTGAAGCAAACAACGAACGTTTCTTCTTCGAATGCCTGATGTACGAGCTTTGCTTTGTGTGGGAATTAAACGATTTCGAAGGATACGATGATGAGTACTCTGACCTCGCACGCGAAAGAGATGTATTTTTGGATAAAGATAAGGTAGAGCCTTCCAAGGAATACGTCTATATCGGTTCGTACATATATGAACAGGAAGAACCGCTTGCTCTCCCAGGACTTGTATTCGACCCCGAATACGCAGAGGATGGTGAGGTTTTGGCAGAATGTATGTTTACGAGTGATTTTGAAGACGAAAAATTAAAACGGGAATATATGTCTAATGGAAACGATGAGGAATGGGAAAAGGATACTCCAGCTTTGTAGCATAGCCTTGTTGGCATTGTCTATATGCTCTTCATGTTTGAACAAGTCTTCCGATACAAGTCTCGATAAGAGCTATGGTAAGTCTGACTCTACCGAGATTTACCATACAATAGTCTCTGACGACAGTCTTGTGACAGCTGTCTGGCATGACATAGGCGAAGGTGGAACTGCACCCGACATAGATTGTGTGGTGAAATTCAAATCAGAAGATGGCAAATTGCACGAGGAGCATAGACCTTTGCTGCAACTTGCCCATCCTAATGATGATTACAGCCACCATGAAGTGCAGAAGATTGTAAGCCTTGACGATGAATACGGCAATCGCTCCTATGTGTTCTTCCTCTCTGCTAAAGTAGGAAGCAACGAGTACGCTCACGATATTGTGGCTTTCGAGATAGCCGGCGACAGTCTACGACCATTGTACAACTTTAAAATTGATTAGAGATGGAAGAAGACATAACAATAGATTGGGAGACTTTTGTCAAGTCACAGTTGCATTGGATAAGAGTGGTATATAAAATAGTGGGCAGACAAGAGAACCTTCAAGAAATATACAATCTCTACAAGGAGTTTGCCGACAAGAAACGCCCCGCCATGGAAGATGACGAGGAGCCAGGTTGGGAAGGCAACATTATTTTAGCTATCGGCATAGACTATGGCGACTGCAATCTTTGTGGCAACATCCTCCATTGTGACCTTAAAAACGGAGTTCTCAAAATGGAAGCTGAGGAAGTCGCATTCATCACCGATTTCAAGATTCTGGTTGAAAATCACTATAAAGACCTGAAAGTATATTTCATCACGGAAGACAATGAAGGCGACATCTACACCACCAACGATGCCAGCCGCAAGTATTTCCATGGTCTGCATAGCGACTACATCGTTGTTCCTTAAACCATTGAAAATGATAAAAAAATAGAGACATGGGAATAAAAACATTCTTTGCATCACTAATGATGCTGATAACCATAGCCGTTATGTGCTCGCCGCTGTACCTTGTTTGGTTCGGATTCACGATGAGCGGATCTATAGTTGTGCGTATATGCTTGATAGTTGTCGGACTTATCCTGTGCAGACTATTCAAACCAATATCCAACTTGTTTGACAAGGATTTCAAGATTTTCTAAAAGCAGGATGTCGAGTCTTTTCTAAAAAGTCTAAGACATCCTGCTGTCTGTACCAGTACTTATCACCAATTTTTGAATAGGCGAGCAATCCTTGCTCTCTGTATTTTTGTATAAGCCGTTCTTCAACACCAAGCACTTTACACAATTCTTTATTGTTGTAATATTGCGGTTGAGTAACACATTTATCTTTGAGTATAGAGACTTTTAGAGTTAAGTCTCTGACTTTCGACACAATGGCTTCCCATTGTGTTTTTTCAATAAGCAGCATCTCTTTCTTTTCTGTCATAATTTTCAAAGTTAGTTCTAAATATATAATAATGCGTATTAGCAAAATGCTTCACGTTTGTTGTTTGCCATAAACTCGTCAATGTCTGTTTGGGTGTACCAATACTTATCACCATATTTACTGTAAGACAACAAACCTTTATAACGATACTTGCGCAGTAATTTATCTTTGATTCCAAGCACCTCACAAATTTCCTTATTTGTGTATATCTTCAAGTCTCTATCTTCTCTGGTATTATGAATCTCATTTATACCATTATCTAAAGCCAGAATCAAATCATCAACAATAATATTATCAACCTTCTTAAAATATTCTTTCATCCAATCTTAATTTTAATTTTGAAGGTTGTATAGTGAGACTTGGAAAAAGTTTGTCTTCTATACATTTTGATGTTGAATTTTCTATAGAAATAGGTTCTTATAAGGCGCTCCTTTGGGATTACGCTTGAAAATGAGTACTTTTGCAGCCAATTAACATAACAACAGGCAATATGGAAATTACATATACTGACGATAAAGGAGAATCTGTTGAGATTATCAACCACTATATAGAAATACCAGCTTACATAAAAGAGTTTGACGAGCAGAAGTCATTCCTGAATATAAAGTCGGAAGACGTTGCAATGCTATTCCATAGTAATAAGCCGATGTCAAAGGCTGTGACTATAGGGCGTTATCAGATGTTTTTGAAGATGGATTTCGATAACTTCATGCACTCAAAGTTTGCAGATACGATACATAGAGTATTTGCAGACTTTCAGCATGGTTTTTATACTAATCTGTATAAGACTGGGGATAAAACCATAGACTCCTTTATTGGTGTCATTCAAGAGTGTCATGAACATATAATTAATTCATGTACGAGACAAGTTGTTATAAATGATGATAGTTATGTGTCCACATTATTATACTTGAGAGTCTGTAGTGCTTTACGCAAGAAGTGGAACAATGAAGATGTAGAATATCTTGCTCCTTTCTTTGCCTTTAAGAAAGACGCCTATATAAAAGTAGGTGTTTTAACTCTTGACGACAAAGAGTTTGTTGCAAGTCTTATTTCTGTAATGAAGGCACAGCACGAGAAGTATCGTAAAGAGATATATTCTGCTATGCTTATATTGGCATATATATATGATGCGTCATCTTCTTCAGCTAAAGTTGTTGATGCTTTAAGGTCGCATTCATATAAGTCAAAAGGGAATTTTAGCTTTCAAGGTTTCGAGAAAAATGACGAGAATAATATTCTAACGGCAGAAGAACTTGCCGTGTTTAATGGGTCTTATTTGTCAGAAGAGGATAAGCAAACTGTAAGAAGCAGAATGTCCAGATTCGCGCTGTTTCAGAATAGTCAGATTATTCAGAAGAGTCTTGGTCATTATGCCATTGAACGAAGAAAAATTAAACTCAGTATGCTTACACCACAAGAGTGGCTGGACATATTCATAGATCGAGTAAATGAATTGAGAATCAAGAACGAATATCCTGCTAATGTTGAAATTGAGGATGTCAATACTCCTAAATGTTATTTCGCATTTTTGGTTGAAAATATATCCGAGGATAAAATAGAACTAAGTAATGATGAACCTCTTGTTAATGGCTTGTTGTATCTTATCTACATCAAAGGATATAAGGATATTGCATACATAGCTAAGGAGATTCTAATCCTTAACTACATTATCGATCATATGGCTGACGCGGTGATGTCTTCTGATTCAGAAGTTGCACTGAATACAGCCATAGAAAAGGCTGTTGACTTTATTGATGTTGTCTTTACAAGTAAATTTAGATGTAAGACTTATTCTGATGTAGAACTGAAATCAAAGTTCAAGCAGATTCTTAAAGACAAGGAACTCTGTGATAAAGTCTGCAAAATAAGTCCCAACAAGTTTGATGGTGGTTTCAATCTTGTTCTTGTATACAACATCATCGGTCTTTTCAGAGACATAAAACTTATAAATGGTGGTATCTCAACCATTGCTACGGCAATAGCCGTTAGCAGAAATCAGATAAATGAGAAAGGAAAACCTCAAATTAGAAAAGAATATATTTCCAACTGGAATATAGAAATAGGAGAACATAAACAGACAGAATTAAGCAAAAATCTGATAAAAAGATTGGAGGCGATTTACCTCTAAAAAACTGGGAATAGAATTCCCAATTTCATATAAAATAGGAAGGCTTGTCGTTTGATAAACCTTCCTATTTTATTTATATACAAGTAGTTATGTCATTTGTTGGTATTGGGAATATTTCAAGAAATTCCCAACGTTTTCCCAGAAAGATAATCCCCAATTTTTATGTGTATCTTTGTAATATCTTTTAGAAAATGGGGGTAAAATATCTAATTTACCCTAATGTATAATTTTAAAAAAAACTATTATGAAGGCAAAGAATTTTAAGAATGGAGTAAGCGTAATCATTAAAAGTGATGACCTCAATCTCAACGAGGTGGTAGTTAATCTTAATAAGGAAACAAAAGAAGTACGTGTTTTCCGTAAGATGGAAGATGGTACCGTTAAGGAACTGAAAAAGGTTCGTTCAACCAGAATATCACATACTAAATCGAAGACAACTTCTGTAAAGGACACAGAACCTATTACAAGTGAATCCCATAATATTAATAAGGTGGTACCCGCTGATGAAACGAAGCGTCAAGTGAACTGGAGATAATTCAGAGCGAATATTATCAAGGAAGGTGGTATGGACACCTACATGAAGTCTCGTCGTGAAAATAATGTCGTAGAGGAGTTGCTCTTGAAATATCCAGACTTCAAGAGGGGAATGAAATTGTATGAATCAGGAAGTCGAGGTGCATGGATTCTTATTTCAAAAAGGAGTCTTGAAAGTGTTCGTCGTACATATAAAAAGTTCTTTATAGACTTAGACTCTCTTCTCGCAGCATAATTTTCTACATATAAAATAAACTTTTCACACATTCTTATATATAAATGACTGTTGTGGAAGAAGTGTGCTTTAAAAATAAGTAATAAAAATATTAGGATGTATGGTGTCTCCAAAAGTACACCTTTAAAATTAAATCAAATGATAATAATAAAAGGACAAAAAACAAGACCTGTAGAGTTGGTCAAAAAGTATCCAAAGTATGAATGCCTAAAGTTTGATACTTTAGGACAGGCTGCCAAATTTTTAGGTGTAGAGTCTTCATATTTAAAAAGTTATCTGGATGAAGGCGTTGAATACATGGGTAAGTACGGGTATTATATCCATGAGCAGGAAAGACCAAGAGAACCGGAAAACATAAATGCTTTGTTTTAAGCGAAGAGGTTAGAGGTGTCCCTCTTGTTGTACACCTTATTATATATGCACACAATGAGTTGCATTAAAATGCCGCATAATAGATTTGTGTTGTCTGCGGCAATCAGATTATTCACTATACTTAAGTAAAAACAATTATGGAGTAGGGTGCACACTCTCCTTAATTGTTTTGAACGAGCCACAAAATAAAGATTATAACAATGGAATGTAATAACATGCAGAGTCAAGTGTTGGATGCTTCTGCGACAATTAAGGGAGGGTCTGACTCTATGAGACTTTCATCAGACTCTATTGATAATGAAAAGGAGAATGTCTCCAAGTTTATGAATTACGAAAACGGATATTTCTCATATATCCGATTAGGGCAAGAAGGAACATGTAGATACTACGAAAATATTGACTCTGCCTATCATTATGCATTACGGGAATGTGAGACTCGATTAAAACAAGGGATATATGGAAGTAGAATGTCGTTCATCGTTACAGGTCCAGATCATGCACCGATATTTAATGGTGAACCCAAAAGAAACGGAAAAATAAAGTTCTCCATATATAATGGTAATGGCACCTCATATCTCGCAACTATTACAGACGAACACAACAAATCATTTTTATCAACTAATATCAATATTATGAAACAGACAAAGCTTACTACAGACACCAAAACTCTCATCAATTCAGAAGATGCAGACCGTATCAATTTCAATGCAAGTATATTTATTGACAAGAATATTCTCACAGAAGAGCATGTAAAATTCCTTTGCCTTTCAAAGGACTCTGCCCGACAAATTGCTAAAATCGTACAAGAGACAGCCATTAATAATAAAGACACAGATAATGATACCTTTGTGAAGGCTATACATGCAGTGTCTAAGAAGATGATAACTATCACTAAGAAACTTGCTTCTGGTAGACCTACAGACAATACCCATTGCAGTATGCATGATGACTCACTTTATTGTGCCGCACATTGTAGGTCAAAGGAATCATTGTTTGATGGTTCAAGCACATGGAGAAAAACTCCAGGCAAACTCAATTATAATAAGTTGGAAGATGCCATTATGGATATGTATGACAGAGGACGCAAGATGCTTCTTGACGCATCAGAGAACACTTGTAAGAAAGTCATAACCACTAAGGACGAAAAACAAATAATCAAACAAAACTCTTGTACATTTGATTATACAATCCAAGCAGTGACTTCTACAATAATGACATATACCACTTCGTCAGAAGATGTTATGTTCTATATGAAGATGAAAGGTTTTTCATTGGAGTCGGAGGTAAAGTCTCTTACAAACAACGTAGTGTCTGCCAGTATAAATGACAAAACTATAACTATCAAAACGCTCTCAGGTATATCTAAAGAATTGATTATTTGTAACTATACAGATGAAAGTGCACTAAGAAATGGAATACGAACAAGCATTACACAATTAATTGTATGTGCTGCCCTTTCAAACAAGACAAGAAATGCTATCGCAGATGTTGTTGACATTACGTCTATAGAACAATATATCAGTACTTCGTTTAACATTGCAGCTTAAATATTAACAAGACTGCTTGGAGTATAAATGTTATTTTCAAACAGTCACTAAAAACAAATAAAACAGATGAAAAACATAACAATGTTCACCCTTTTCAGTGGGTATGAGTCTCAGATGATGGGACTTCTTGATGCCGTAAAGAAATTTAACAACCGTTTCAAAGCAGAACTTGTTGGTTGGTGCGAAATTGACAAAGCTGCACGACTTGTACATAATCTTGCATTTCCTGAATATGCAGACAGATGTTATCCAGATGTAAGAGAAATTGATTGGGACAAAGTCTCGGATTTCGATATACTTTTCTATTCTAGTCCATGTCAGAGTGTTAGTCGAGCTGGGGCACATGGCGGTATAGAGAAAAATTCAGAAACTAAGTCTTCGTTGATATGGGAAGTAGAGAGAGCTATTGCAGTAAAACGCCCGAAATGGCTAATCTTGGAAAATGTGGAAGGACTGCTTGACCCTAAATTTATGAATGACTATTTGTTATGGACGAGAACAATTTCAAGCTATGGTTACAAGAGTGTATTCAAAGTCCTTTGTGCAGCAGATTTCGGAATACCACAGAACAGACGAAGGGTGTTCTTAATTTCTAAGAGAATAGACAAAGATGAGGATTTTAATTTTGAATGGCCAAGTAAGTTACAGGAAATGCCCAAACCTGAGACGCTGCTTTCAGACAGAGTTGATGATTACTATTATCTCAGCAAGGAAGAGACAGATACCTTTGTAGACCTTATCAAGAATGCGACATATGGATACACAAGTTCTATAGATGCGAGTGCCGGTTATCCGACTAAAATTCTGACTTCTCAATTAGACAAGCGTATTTCCGTCATGGTGTCTCCATTATGTAAGAATGGTGCTATCCCGACACTAATGACAAGTATTCAAGGTGGCAATCTTACATCATTGACAGGATGTAGAAGAGAAAAAGCACCATGCGTTATAGAAGTTTGGACAGGCAAGAAAGGTTTGCAACCTCAGAGCCTAAAAAGTCAAAAGGTATCATGTCAACAAGTTAAGGCAGAAAGAGAATGTGCTGACAGGGAGCGCATCCTAAAATTAATAGACGGCCTTAAAGATGGTCAGTATCTCAGAATTAGGCGACTTGCCCCTGATGAATGTTTCCGATTTATGGGTGTTGAACAATTCTACATCAATAGAATATTGAGTCCTTACGAAACATTAAAGAAAGAATGTTATACAGAAGAACAGATAACGAGACTTATGACCATAGATGGTCGTAAATGCAAGACTTCGGACTATTCTCTATATGGTAGAGTTGGAAACTCAATCGTGGTGAATGTGTTGACTGCTATCTTTTCCGCTATCATAGAGCAATTTCCTGACTCTTTTGATGATGTCTACGAAACGTCTCCAGAAGAATTGAGAGCTGCAAGGAAACGAGAAAGTCAACGTAGGTATTATGAAAAACATAAAGAAGAAATACGCCGTAAAAGCCGTGAATATCATAAACAACAACGAGCTAACAAAAAGAAACAATAAACAAAATGTGTAACTTTGTAGAGACCACGCAAATGGTCTCTACATTAAAAATAAAAAGAATATGAGCAATATAACAAAAGAAATAAACGGTAAGGAATATACATTCGATGTAACTACACTTGACATCAAACTTGTTGACTATGGTGGATTCTATGGTACAGACATCAGAGTAGACGTAAAGGTCAAATGCAATAATAATGAAGATGAATTCTCAGTAGAGTTATGTTATCCTATGGGTGATGCATACGATTATTATAGTGAGATGGACTATGCGGACTTGGCTGAGATGTTTGGTGAAACAGCCGAAGAAATAGAGTCCGATTTCTCCGCATGGTATGACAAGCATAGTGATAAACTTGAAACGGATTATGTCAATCTGTTTATAGATGAGTGTTTTTGGGAAGATGAAGAACCTTTTCAAGAAATGGTACTCGACGAATTGTTGAGTGATAAGAGTGACAACAAAGACGAATTACTTGCCCTCATTGTTTCAGACTCCGATGAAATAACGACTATAGAAACAGACGATGATTTCATGTATATCCCTGATTTTATGGACGATGAAACAACAGATGAAGAGTTCGAAAATATCCTTGAATACAGAAAAGGGTATCCGTGTGATGGTTGGGGCGCTCCTAAGGAGTATAAGTTATTTACGGTTATAGTTAACAAGTATGTGAGGTTTGAGGTAGAGATGTATCTCAGCAAATATGCTGCATGCAACTATGAAGTAGGTGTCGGTTGGGGCAATATATTCGAGTATGCCAACGACATGCTTTCAAAGTTTTTGTCACGCGAGAATATAAAGAAAATCAAAGACTTGAAGGACTATCTGGCTAACAATGAGAATAGAATATTGTTGGAAGATTGATAGTTATTCAGAATGACCATTTGTGCGTGTTGCTCCGCCTTTTACGGTCTTTCACTACGAAATAAAATGATCGAAAAGGTTGACACAGCAATATAACCACTTGATACTCAATACGCCTTGTTCCTCTTCAATGAGGACGAATATTAATCGCTTTGGGCTGTGCTGATGCGGCTTGAGGCAAGATAATAATAAGCGATATGGAGATTTCTGTTCGGAGATTGCCATATCGCTTTTTTCATACATACCTGCTACCTTTTATTAATAATATCCTTCACTAAATAACCAGAAACAACGATGAGCCACACTACTTCCGACTTCTTTACTGCCCCTAATGGTTTGATGACTAACACTTACAGCGACTTTGGAGCGATTGCTTCTTCAAAGTATACTGTTATCGTGAAGGCAAGGAAGTATGGTCAGTGGTTTGTGCTGAAAGCACTTGCCGAGGATTATCGCGGAAGAGGACAGTACGAATCGCTTTTGACTTCGGACTGTCCGACTCTGACAGCTATGCCATTCTTTTAAAGCATTCGAGCGTACTGCTACCAACCGCAACTCTGCGGAGCCTGCCTCAGCAAAAGTCTCGCTCGATGATTTGATGGTGGAGATGGACAACGGAATAGCCGAAATCATGAACCCGTATATAGCGAGGGTGAAGGCAGGCATCAAGGAATACGAGCAAAATGCCATCTTGGTGGAGATAAGCGAAAAGATGGAGAGCTACTGCAGGTCTTTCTTCTCAAGAGATGATTTGGGCGATTCGTCCGTCATCCTTATGCATGAATTTGAAAGGTATTTTAAAGATAGAATGGACGGCCCACCTTTATCTTTGCATTGTTAGCCCGCTCTACCACGAACCGCTCGTTGCCAGTGTAGCGGAAAAGGTGGTGGCTGGGCTTGTAAAACGCAGTGGGAGAGGGATATGAAAACTGGAGTGCGAAAAAAAAGTTGAAGAAAATGTGCATTGTATTAAAAAATATACTATCATTTGCAAATGACAGGCTTTTGCGCCTGCTTACTGACTAGACCTTGAGATTTAATTGCTCCCTATGTGTGCTTGTTCTGTAGAACATGAATAGACTGAACTAAACGAAAACTTATTAAAATCCCCGAAACTAAAAGCTAACTAAACCCGTAATTAAATAAAAAACTAAACCCGAATTAAGTAAAAAAACTAGACAACCCCAGAAACCATAAACCATAACTGTGCAATAATAGACGTTGATGCCCCTGCACAAGGAGTAGGCTGCAACGTTATACGCCGTCAATGTATCAATCAGAATAGCGTTTCACGCCGTCAATGCAGAAGTTGGAATAGAGGTTTAAGGCACGTCAATACAGAAATTAGATAGAAATAACATAAACAATCCAAAAACTCAACACAATGAAAAGAACGCTTATCACTCTGGGTGTGTTCGCAGCCGTTCTGTGTACACTCGCCTTTGTCGCAACCGGTCAAGGCCCCATCAGTCAACTAAAGCAAATGTTAGGTTCTGCCTCCCAAAAGCAGAGCAAGTCGATAACCGAATTGAAGATAGACGAGGCGAGTCTTGCCTTGGCACGCAACAGAGTGCCCGACAGCGGCAAGACAGCCCGCATGAAGAAGCTGAAGAGCAGCCAGCAGACACAAGTGGTCGACTTGTGGAAGTTCGATGACGGCACATCGCTGGCGCACAATGGCTACGTGACTGTTGATCTTGCCTCTAATGTCATAGAGATTACGGGTAGCGATCTTAGCTTCAACGCCCTGCTTACGAAGCAGAAGGACGGCGTAGACTCATGGGTAGCATCGTATAAGAACATGTACAACTTCAGCGGCAGGCTGGAAGCTGACGGCGACGCAGTCGTAAAGCCTTGCATTCTCTATTTAGCAGATGATGGAAGCACGCTGTATATCCAGAATTCGACGGAAGTGACGCTTAGCGCCGAGAACAACTATACAAGCGATTTCTTTGTAGACACTTGGGTGCCCGATGAAAAGAAGATGTATCTTGCATTCAGCGTTCAGAAGAGCGACAAGAGCACCGTCATCAAGTCGCACGACAATGCGTTCTACTCTTCGCGCGAAATTCTCGTGGCAGAGAACTGGAGCGCCGAGAAGGATCTGCCCGGTCTTGGCATCACCGAGGACATGGCAGCCAACGCCTACACCATAGTATGCCCCGACACCGTTACGACGCTCGGCCTGTATCTCGCTGGCGATACGTTGTGCATGGTGGGCATGAACACCACAGCTACCTCCTTTGTAGCTCCGAGCAGCGTGTTTATAAACGATAAGGAGTACCCAGTAGAACTGTTCGGCAAGCCGAAGTTCGACACGTTCGACTGGTCGGGTTCGCAGAGCGTCACCGCGCTCGACCTCAGCGGTGTGAAGGATGTGAATCTGCTGTTCGGCGGTTCTTCCGTAACCGACCTCTATCTATCCACCTATTGCTCGATTAATAGCTACGGCTATCTGGGCAATATCTATCTGCATCTGCCTTACGGTGATTTGCGCTCTCCGTATAAAGACTTCAACTTCAAGCGCATCCTCATCGGCGAGGAGCAGCCCGAGTATCCCGAGTCGGCATTTGACAACGCATGGATCATGCCCGGCGAGCGTGAGGGCGACTACTTCGGCGTAATGAACAACGCGGGCTACCTCAACCTGGTTGAGATCATCACGCAGGAAGAGAGCGTAGTTCTGCCGGCTACAAGCAGCTGGTATGGCAACAAAATATACATCACACAGTTCGGCGCACAGCACACCGCCACTCCGGAGGCGCTTTACGCCAAGGCGCCCAACCTCAAGTCGGTTGTTCTGCCCGAGCGCTGTCAGAAACTCTTTGTCGACTGGGAGGCTGCGCCTTTCACCGAGCTTCACATTATGGGCTCTAAGCCCGAGACGCAGTACGCCCTGCCTTCGGGCATGAGCGTGTACATCGCTTCGCAGGAAATCTACAACGACTTCAAGTACGACGACGCATGGAACTCAGCCGAGCTGAAGCCCGAAGGCTGGGAGCTGAAGAAGCTCGAGGCGATGTGCGCCGACAGCCTCACCACGCTCGAGTTCGACTACTTCGACGGAGAGCTCGGCGTAGTGGGCATACGCACCACAGCCACCACCGTCACCATCCCCGACAGCGTAGTGCTCGACAGCGTGAAGCACAAGGTGGAGATATTCGGCGACGCAAGACTGAACCGCTTCGACTGGTCGGAAGCACAGAGCGTGACCACGCTCAACCTCACGAACGTGGAGCAGCTGTATTTCAACTTCGAAGGCTCTGCCATCACCGACCTTTTCTTGAGCGGAAACTTCTCAATTAAGCGAGAAGCCGACCTGAGCCAGATTTATGTGCACATGCCTTACGGTGTGAACCGCAACAACTACGGACACCTCGGCGCAAAGCGCGTGCTCATAGGCGAAGAGAAGTCGTTCTATCCAGAGCCGAGAATACAGAACAGCTGGGTGATTGCAGGCGAACGCGAAGGCGACTACTTCAGCATTATGCAGAACGGCGACCGCTTCTGTGTCGTTGAGATATTCACTGAGCAGGACAGCATACAGCTGCCCGAATCGACACCGTACGAGAACGGTAGCGTCATGCAGATCGCCTCTGCCGGCAACAGCAGTTACTACGAAACATCATATCGCATATTCGAGAAAGCGCCTAACCTGAAGTCGCTCGCCGTGCCCGCCGGCTACAACCAGATCTATCTCAACTGGAACAACTCAATGTGTCGTCTCAACGAGCTGCACATGAAGGGCAACATGCCTACAACCGACTGGAGCATTCCGTCGTCTTACGTTGTATATATCGGAGCCAAGGAGGCTTACGACCAGTATAGCGCCAACTCTAATTGGTATAACGCCGACCTGCAGCCCGAGGGCTGGGACTTCGACTGGCTCGCCGTAAACGTGCAGCGCAAGGGCGAGTTCGCACAGACCTACATCGAGATGACCGACGCCGACTGGAGCAAGGGCGTCAACGTGAAGGTGATAGGTGCGCTCAACGATACCGACCTCTCTAACATTAAGAAGCTCACACGTCTGCGCTGTCTCGACCTCGCCGACGCTACGTTCCAGGCTTTGCCTTCGTCGTTCCTTAACGGACAGAAGACCATCAAGGAGATTACGCTGCCCGAGAACCTCAAGATCATACCAAGCTATGCATTCAACGGCTGCCAGCGTCTCGCTAAGGTGAACGCCGCCGGCGTTGAACGCATCGAAAACTACGCATTCAACAACTGCTACAAACTCGCCGACTTCGACATCTCGAAGGTTACGTACATCGGATCGTATACGTTCAATACTTGTAGCATGTTCGCACCCACCGTCCTCTCAGACGCGCTGCAGACTCTCGGTTCTAACGCCTTCGCCGGTACGGCAATAACAGAAATAGCCGTTCCGCAGACCATCACAGCTCTCGAGAACAATGTGTTCAGCAGCTGCAAGCAGCTGCAGAAAGTGACGCTCCCGCCGATGCTTCGCACCATCGGCAGCAGTACGTTCGAGAATTGTACGGCACTTAGCGAGATGGTAGTGCCCGAGGCGGTTACGTCTATCGGCAACAACGCATTCAGCGGATGCAGCGCCCTCAGCAGCATCACCCTGCCCGAGACGCTTACCAAGATAGGTTCGTACGCATTCTCTGGCTGTAGCGCCCTCACTGAGCTCACCATACCGTCGAGCGTTGAGGAGATCGCCTACGGCACCCTGCAGAACTGTAGCGGTCTGCTCACCGTGAAGTGCAAGGCCATCGTGCCTCCGCTTGCAACCGGCAGCTTCACCGACGGCATGGACCTCAACCACTGTACGCTCTACATAGCTCCGTTCACCATCGACGCCTACCGCGACGCACAGTACTGGAACGAGTTCTACATCATGAAGCCGCTCAACGAGCCGGTGAAGAACATCTACGTCAAGCGACCGATGACGTTCGACCTCCAGTCGGGAGACAACGCCGTGCTGCAGGACAACCCGAACATGACGCTCGACTACAATATCGACAACGACTACTGGGGAAGCTCTGTAAAGAACAGCGTCGGACAGCTCACCGCTTCGGGCGACGGCACACTCTCGGCAGGCGTATTCACCATCAACAACTACTTCTACAGACGCAGCTACAATAACATCAACGAGAACAATGGCATCTACTACAGCAACGACCGCCGACCGACACTCGTCAACAACGCAGAGAACATGCGCGCCGACAGCGTGCTCTGCAAAGTGAAGTTCGAGACGAACACATGGCACTTCATCTCGTTCCAGTACGACGTGCAGATGAGCGACGTATACGCACTCAACAACACCGACTACGTCATCCGCCAGTACAACAGCGCTAAGCGTGCGGCTGCTACCGGCGACCAGACCGAACAGACAGGCGCCTCAAGCAATTGGGAGCCGGTGCCGGCAGACGGCGTGCTGCAGGCAGGCAAGGGCTACATCATTCAGGCTGCCAACAACACCACCACTGAGAGCGGAAACAACAACGAGGCAGTAGTGGTATTCCCGTCGCGCAACACCGTGACGAAGAACCGTCTCTTCACCTCGAACGACATCATCGTGCCGCTTGAGGAGCACGCTTCAGAGTTCGCCCACAACCGCTCGTGGAACCTCGTGGGCAACCCGTACCCGTGCTACTTCAGCATGAACCAGCTGAAGGACGAGTTCTACTCGCCTATAGTGCTCTGGACGGGCGACAACTATCAGGCTTACTCGCCTATTGACGACGACATCATCCTGCGTCCTTACGAGTCGTTCTTCGTGCAGCGTCCTATCGACGTAGAGCAGATGGTGTTCGGCGCCGAGGGACGTATGCACTACAACGACGCGCTCAAGGCCACCAAGACCGACTCTCAGAAGCCTGGCGTCAACAGTGCTCCGGCACGCAGCATCGACGGCGCACAGCGCAACGTCTTCAACTTCACCATCGAGGGTTGCGGCAGCGACAACCGCACACGCATCGTGCTGAACGAGAAGGCATCGATGGGCTACGACAGCTCGCGCGACGCAGCCAAGTTCTTCGCTTCTAAGCCGTCGGGCGCCGAGATATACGTAGACGCCGACGTGAAGTACGACATCTGCGAACGTCCGCTCGCAGACGGCACAGCACAGCTCGCCATCCGCACAGCCAAGGCAGGCGAATATACCATTACGCTCTCTGGCCGCTACACAGCCAACTGGACCGTGATGCTCACCGACCGCGAGACCGGCGCAACCGTAAACCTCTGCGAAGGCGCTTACACCTTCGAGGCAGCAGCCGGCACTACGGCAGGCCGCTTCCTGATAAGCTTCAAGTCGCCTCTGACCGCTATCGACGCTATCGCAGCTGAGATAGGTGCCGACGCCGACGTGACAGTAGTGAACGCAGCAGGCATGACCGTCTTCAGCGGCAGCTACGCCGAGTTCAAGACAAAGGCACAGGCAGGCATCTACGTCGTAGTATGCGGCGACAAGACATACAAGACAGTGATAAAGTAAAAACCCCGGTCTTATGAAACACCTATTTATTAACATACAACGAACGGCCATGCTGCTCGCCCTGCTCATAGCGGGGTGGGTAGCCGGCTGCCCGCTGTCGGCACAAACCGTCGTCGAGCTGGTACCCGACCAGACTCTCAGCAACGGCACCGATGTAGCGAGCCTGGACGACGAGGCCACAGGCATCTCGTTCGTGTTCGACAAGAATACCAACTCGATACCTCCGAGGTATTACAATGGTGCAGTCAGAGTGTACACCGGCAACACCTTCACCATGTCTGTTCCGGCAGAGTGCAACGTGTCGAAGGTGGAGTTTCTGACAGAGACATACAAGAACGACGCCACAACGCTCTCTGCCAGCGAAGGCAGCGTGAGCTACGACGCCACAGCCAAGCTGTACACATGGGAGAGCAGCAAGGCTGCAAGCGAGGTGCTGTTCAGCATCAACAAAGGACAGTTCCGCGTGAAGAACATCAAGGTGTATCTCAACTCGACGGGCGAAGTGAAGCCCAAGCCGAAGGCGCCGGTCATCTCGCACGAGAGCGGCGAGTTCTACCGCACGTTCCAAGCCGTCATCACCGACCTCAACGAGCCCGCAACAACCATACGCTACACGCTCGACGGCACCGACCCGACGGCAGACAACGGCATGGTTTATGCCGCTCCGGTGGAGATAGCAGCAGGCGCGGACGCCACGCTAAAGGCGGTGTGCGTCAATGCGAACGGCGTGAGCCTCGTCGCATCCGCCACATACACCTACAAGGCAAAGAGTAAGCTCTCGTTCAGAACCAACAACAAGGGCGGTCTCAGCGCTCTCAACTATAACACATACAGCGCAGAATACGGCTCGTTCAGAGGCGATGGCGAAGCATATATAACCGACGGCTCGAACGTATATCTGAACGTAAACCTGAACAGCGGCTACCGACTCCGCAGCCTTACCCTCGACGGCAAGCAGCTTGAAAAGCAGTACAGCGAATACCATTTCGTAATGCCTTCAGTTACCGACGTCACGGTCATGGCAGACATCGTGTACGACCCCGAATCGCCTTCCGATCCGCAGCCGCCGACGCCGCCCGTGAAGACATATAAGCTCACTGTGGTATGCAACCCTATCGGTGCTGCATCGCTTTCGGGCGCAGGCACCTACAAGGAGGGCGATTGGGTAAACCTCTCTGCAAATAGCTACTCGGGCTACGTGTTCAAAGGCTGGACACGCGACGGCGAGACCGTCAGCACCAACAGCTATTATAACTTTGAGATGCCGGCTTCGGACATGGTGCTTACTGCCAACTATGTCTATAACCCTACCAACCCCAAAGACCCCGAGCAGCCTAAGCTGAAGCGACCTCTGACAGCTATTGCGTCGCCGGCAGGAGCTGCAAGGCTCTCGCTCTCGGCTTCTGAGGTGGTGTCAGGAGAGACATTTACCGTCAGAGCTTATCCCGCAACAGGCTACCGCTTCAAGGGATGGGTGCTGAACGGTGTGGCGCAGGAGGAGAAGTCTACTTACTTCAGTGCTACTATGACTGACGCCGGTGCGCAGGTTGTGGCGATACTCGTCTACGACCCCGAGTCGCCAGGCAATCCGGGCGCCAACTACTACAACGCCGCCACCGGACTCGCCATCATCGACGACTTCACACCGGGCAATCTCTCCAGAGCGCTCGGCGCCACTGTGGGCAGCGACAACTATCAGAACGTGAACCGACTGATTGTGAAGGGACGCATGACAAACAGCGACTACTACTGCATGCGCAGCCTCAAGAATGCTTCGGCTGTCGACCTCTCGCGCACGGGTGGCGCTACGAGAGTGCCCGACCAGACTTTCTATAATATGGCGGTTGCGTCGGTTGCGCTTCCGGCTACCATTTCAGGATTGGACTACGATGTGTTCGGCAACTGCCAGAACCTCATCGCGCTCACCGTCTACGCAATGGAGCCGCCGAGCTGCTATAACTCGACGTTCGCCAACTTTACGAACAAAGCCAACTGCATCGTCTATGTTCCCGAAGAAGCCGTAGAACTGTATGCTGCCGCCGAAGGCTGGAAGGACTTCACCATTCAGCCTATCACCAACGACGCACACATGCTGCAGGTGAACCTGCCGGCTGAAGGCAAGGACGGACGCTACAAGAACAACACCATCGAACTGGTGAACATCAACTCGGGCGTGCGACAGAAGTATGTCATCACCGACCGACAGATATACACGTTTAGCGGACTGCGCAAGGACGAGCAGTATAATGTATATATGTACTCGCGCGCAGGACTTGAGATTGGACGCATCGAGAACGTAACCATTCCGGATGACGACATGGAAGTGGCGTTCGGCACAATGAAGCCTCTGCACAACGTTGCGGCAAAGGTGGTTTCGCCCGAAGGCGAGAACCTCACGTCGATGGCAACCGTAGAATGGCTCAAGCCGCTCGAAGACGGCACGACGGTATATCTGCGCAAGGCTGTATCGTTGGGCGAGATACCTGAAGGTCAGCAGCTCGTATGCCGCGTTACGCTCAGCGACAAGCTCGGCACAGCGTACAAGGCTCCTGCCGACACCGCAATCAGCGTGAGCGGCGCCAACAACATCTGCGTTGTAAAACTGCAGCCGCTGCGCACCATCACCCTTACCGGAACCGTTGTTGACGATGATGACATATATATTGCAGACGCTTCGGTGTCGGCAACGCAGACGCTCAACGGCAAGTTCCAAAAGACGTTCACCACAAAGACCGACCGTCGCGGACAATGGACCTTGTCTGTTCTGGCTGCGCCCGAGACACACCTCGTCGTAGCAGCTACGGAGTGCGTGAACAAGCTCGACACGCTCGGTGCATTTGCCGACGACGAGACACAGCGCGACATGGGCAAGGCTGTGATGAAGTCGATGGTAGGCGCACGCATCGCTTACGGATTCACGTATAAGGCAGCCGGATCGGAAGAAACGCAGAACTTCTACGCCGACCATCGCAACGTGACTGTCAGCGTGTTCAACGTGACGCAGAACCGTGAGCAGAAAGACCTCTCGGTGCAGTATCCTACACTCACCGTGCTCGACGAAACCATGAACATCGGCGACCAGCTGCGTCTTACTGCAGTGTCTAAGACCGGCGCATTCAGTCCGATAGAACGTATGGTGACGGTGGACGATAACCGCCGCGCACAGGCTACGTTCGACATCGTGGGCAAGGGCTGCATAGAAGCATCGTTCGAGATGACCGACAACCGCGCCGTGACAGCAATGCTCTATACTGACAATGGCGAATTGCTGAAGAAGACCGCATACGCTGAGGCTAAGGCTTCGTTCGCTGATGTGGACGACGGCGAGTACACACTCGTCACGATGGGTCAGTCGGAACTGATGAACTCCATCCTGCGTCTCTCTGCTTTCGACGAGATAGGACTCAGCGAAGGCAAGGACTACGTGAAGAACGCGGTAAAGGTGGAGACAGGAAAGATTGCGACCGTGCACAACGCTACCGTTCCGGCATTCGACGAGAGTCTGTTCAGCTATACAACGGCTTCAACCTCGTTCTCTTCCAACAAGAGCAGCATCACCAACGGCAAGTATCTCACGCTAAGTTCGGTTGTCGACTTCAAGGGCGTATACAAGAGTGACATAAGCAATGTGAAGCTCGTTGTAGACCTTCCTGACGCTTGCGACTTCGTGGAGAAGTCGGTCATTCAGGGTCCGAAGCTCATGCCGTACACACTCAGCGGCAAGCGACTCACCGTACAGCTCGGCGACAACTACCAGGCACAGACGCGCTTCTGCGTGATACCAACCGCCAGCAGCACGTTCAACGCCACCGCATCGGTAGTGTTCGACTACAAGGGCGCCACGCTCACGCAGCCCATCGGCTCTGCAACTGTGGAGGTGAAGACACTCGACATCATTGTGCCCGAGATAATAACATCGGCTACAATCAATGTGGCTGGTTCGGCGCCAGCACGTTCTAAGGTAGACGTATACTCGGACAACGAACTCGTAGGTCACACCACGGCAAAGGCGAACGGCAGTTGGAATGCAGAGTGTACATTGCTCAATGTGTTTAATCTGAACGAGTATCCAATCTCGGCGAAGATTACGACCGAGTCGGGCAGTATGCTTCTCACCGAGACCAAGAACGTGACATACATCAGCAACTATCCGAAGATAAAGACGGTGACCATGAACACGAACCCGACAATCGTGTTCGACTTCGAGAAGGGCACCACCTCACACTCGTGGTACTACACGCCCGACAACGTGCTGTTCACGCTCGACTTTACCAATAACAGCGCCGATGTGCTGCAGGAGGTGTATCTGAACATCTTCGGCGAGGACGGTTCGGTGCGCACTATCGACTGCAGTTACGACACCCGCAAGTCGATATGGTTTGCCAACGTGAAGTTCGATACCTACAACGGCATCGTTAACCTCAGCGTCAACTACATTGCGAAGGGCGACTACAGCTACGACTCGGCTCAGGCTAAGCTCATCGCAAAGAAGTTTGAAGACCAGATGGCGAACGAGAAGGACAAGGCAGACGAGTTCAAGCAACTCGTTGACGACGCCTTCGTATATATCAAGCGCGACGACGTGACACGTGAGGAGAAGATAGCGTATATCACACGTGTCAAGAAACGTGTATACAAATACTACACCGGCAACGACGACGTTCCTGCCTACGGAAGTAGCGGAAACGTGAACCTCGGCATACTTGAAGACGCCGACTATAACGGAGGTAGTGCGATACTGTTCGGCGAACGCGAGGAGGACAAGAATCCGGATGCAGACCGATACATGCAGGATGCTCCGAATCCTTATGATACGAACGTGTCTTTGCCTGGAACCGACATCTCGGCTTCCGTCTCTTCTGACAAGGGATCGGCAGAATATGTATCGCCTGGCGATTACAACTTCGAGTCGATAGCCGAAGGCTTCAACGGCAACACCGACTTCACCGTCCGCAACTCTAACGGCGATGTGTGGAGTAGCCGAAACAACGATATTCCTGCCAGCTTCGACGCTGACTCGGATGAGGCTGTTGCTGCCTTCTACAATGCTGTTGCCAAAGAGCAAAGAGAGCTTTATGCAGAGTGGGCAGGCAAGGTTGGAGATATCCTAAGTGCAGCCGATTTGTCTATAGCACTGGGCGAGTCGATGCAGACAAGATATTTCAGCGACAATTTCGACCAGCTCGTAGCTCTTGCAGGCAATAAGAATCCGAATGTAAAGGCTGAGATAGAAAGCCTGGAAGCAAGTGTCGGCAAGAATCTTAAGAATCTCAAGAACCTTAAGATTGCTGGCAACGCATTAGGTGGAGTAGGCGCTTTTGTCGGCGGCTGGACTGTCGGAACTGATATCCTTGTCGGCTACGACCGTATGAAGGAATGGACCCGCATCATCGAGTCGGTAAAGGAGTCTTGTGCTGGCAATGATGTCGAGTCGATCATAGCATTGGCTAAAAAGTACAGAACATGGATCGTCGTAAGAGATGCTTCGAAGGGCGTTGGCGACTTGGGTAATACGGCTCTTGGCATTGCCGGAGTGGCATCCGCTCCTGAGACATTAGGCGCTTCGCTCGTCCTTAATCTTGTTTCGTACGGCATCGACAAGGGCTTGAGTCATTGGGAGAGCTGCTATGCTCGAACCAACATTGAGCACCTCACCGAGGTGAAGAGCCTTATAAGGCGCACATCCGACTGTCCTGACGACATGTTCAACGACGAGTATACTCCCAATCGTCCGCCGTTCGACCCGCTCACCATCAACCACGACCCTGCAGGCTACGTCTACGAGGCTGTGCCAGAGAATCGTGTGGAGGGCGTGCAAGCCACCATCTACTATAAGGAAGAAGTGGAGGACCTTTGGGGCGACAAGCACGAGGAAATCGTGATGTGGAACGCAGAGGAATATGCTCAGAAGAACCCGCTCTTCACCGACGAGGACGGTATGTATCGTTGGGATGTGCCGCAGGGACTCTGGCAGGTGAAGTTCGAGAAGGACGGATACCTCACCGCATACAGCGAATGGCTGCCTGTGCCGCCGCCGCAGTTGGAGGTGAACGTCGGAATCACTCAGAACAAGCAGCCTGAGGTCGTAGAGGCTCGTGCATACGAAGAGGGTGTAGAGGTGCAGTTCGACAAGTACATGGACCCGACAACCCTTACTGATGCCAATATCAGCGTGACGGCTGGCGGAAAGAAGCTCGCGGGCGAGATACAACTCGTAGACGCGGCACTTGCCGACGAATACGCTTCGCCCGACGATGCTGAGGCTGTGCGCTACGCTTCGCGCGTCAGATTCGTGCCCGAGCAGGCTCTCGCCACCACAACCGGCGAGATTCGCCTCATGGTAAGCCGCAATGTTATGTCGTATGCCGGCATACCGATGACCGAGACCTACAGTCAGACGCTCGACGTAGAGAAGGAGGTGCAGCAGATCACTGCCGAGAACACCAAGGTGCTCTACGGAGCTGAGAAGGAACTCACCGTCTACGCTCTGCCGAGTGAGGCTGCTGCCGGACGCGTCGTTCACATCGCCAACTCGTCGGATATGGTTGCGTCGCTGGACGCCACCGACCTCACTCTCGACGCTGAGGGCAAGGCGGTAGTGAAGATAAAGGGCGACCTCCCGGGACGCACCCAGCTCTCGTTCTCTATCGACGACGTTACGGCGAAGGGACAGTGTACGGTCGACGTGATGACCGAGATTGTTACCGCTGAGGCTCCTACCGCTTCGCGCGCCAGCGGCACTGCCGTATATCGCGGCACTAAGCTCGAACTGGCTACCGACTCGAAGGATGCTACCATCTACTTCACGACGGACGGCACATGTCCGTGCGACGAGAACGGCACCCGACGCAAGTACAGCGTGCCTATCGTCATCAACGACGACACCCATATCAAGGCGATGACAATGGTGGGCAGCGACGATGTGTCGGAGGTGAAGGAGTTCAGCTACACGCTGAAGAAGTCGGATATGGACATCGCCATGGCTGAGGGCTGGACGTGGATGTCGCACAGCTTCGCCGACGGTCTTACTGCCGCACAGCTGGCTGACGACGCTGCCGTACAGCGTGTGCAGAGTCAGACGCAGGAGCTTGTACGCGACCCGCAGCTCGGACTCATCGGTACGCTCTCCGCTCTCGCTGCGTCTGAGAGTTACAAGGTGGAGACATCGGCTGCCGTTGCTTTGCCACGCATCAGTGGCGTGGCATGGAACCCGGCTACACCTATCGCTCTGAGCGACGGCTGGAACTGGCTTGGCTATCCTGCCGAGCAGACTATGACTCTCGACGAGGCTTTCGCCACTACTACGGTGGAGAAACTCGACGCTATCGTCGGTCAGGACGGCTTCGCACAGTACGACGGCGAACGCTGGGTGGGCACGCTCACCACGCTCGTGCCGGGCAAGGGCTATATGTACCAGAGCCAGACCGAGAAGCAGGTGGCTTACAATACCACCATCGTCTCGAAGGCTCACGCACAGCACACGCAGGGCATCGCCGACCGTCTGCCGCTTGCTTTCGACAAGCATAAGTATCCGTCTGTGATGGCTGTTGTGGCTGCCGTCTGCGACGCTGACGGCATGGCTGCCGACAACGCCGACTATCTGTTGGCTGCGTTCTGTGGCAGCGAGTGTCGCGGTGTCGGTCAGATAGCTGGCGGACTGCTGATGATGAACGTCTACGGCAACGTGGGCGACCGCATCACTCTCCATGTCACCGACCGCGACGGCGCTGACGTGCTTGCTACCGCGACGCTCGACTTCTCTGAGGGTCTCGTGGGCAGCATCGACGCTCCGTATGCTATCAACGTTGGCAAGACAACTACTGTCGGTGCTGCGGCATACGACGGCGACGTGCGTCTCAGCGTGGTTGGCAAGCGTCTTGTCATCAGTGGCGTGGCTGCCGACGACATCAGCAGGGTAGAACTCTTCGACATCAACGGTCAGAAGGTGATGCACGAGACACATATCAGCGAGAGTGGCATCGACATTTCTTCTCTGTCGGGTGGCGTCTACGTTGCTGTTGTATGCAGCGACGCACACTATACCTATCATAAGATTGCCGTACGCTAAACCATAAAAACGATACACAATGAAAAGTTCGATTATCAGACATACAATGGCGATAGTCGCGCTCCTCATGGCGCTCTTCCATAGTGTCGCGGCTTCTGCCGCCGACACATGGAGCGTCAATCCGAGCGCCTACCGCTACGACATGAGTCTTTATCTCGATGTGGTGTTCGGCACCGGAGAGAAGTTGGATTACACGCAGTACGACGTGGCTACGTTCGTCGGCGACGAGTGCCGTGGCGTGGCTGAGGTGCTGCCTCTGCCCACCGGTGGCAACTGCCTCTATCTCCGTGCGCGCAGCAACAGCGAGCGTGGCGAGTCGATGGTGTTCCGCTATCGCAACAAGACTACGGGCGAGGTGAAGGATGTAGAGAATGTCAGTTTTGCATTCTCGTCTAACGCGCGTCTGGGCTATCCGTCTTCGCCCTACGAGGTGAAGATCATCATCTATCACGACGTTACGCTGTCGGCTGGCGAGGGCGGAACGGTCAGCGAGTCGGGCGGACGCTTGGCTGAGGGCACCACGCTTTCTGTCACCGCTACTCCTGCCGAGGGTCATCACTTCGTGCAGTGGTCGGACGGTGTTACCGACAACCCACGTTCTGTTGTCGTCGGCAAGGAGGACGTAACGCTTTCTGCCGAGTTCGCACTCACGTCCTATCATCTCACCTACACTCTCGACGGCGTCAGCTTCAAGGAGTCGGATGTGCTATATGGCACTGCTCTTACTCCCGAGCCTGCTCCCGAGAAGGAGGGCTACACGTTCTCAGGCTGGCAGGGTCTGCCCGAGACGATGCCGGCAAAGGATGTAGAGGTGACAGGTACGTTCTCAATCAATTCTTACCAAGCTGTCTTCAAGATTGGTGAGGAGATTATCGAGAGCAAGACCGTCGTTTACGGCGCAGAGGTTGTAGCTCCCGAAGCACCAGCCAAGGAGGGCCACACATTTGCCGGATGGCAGGACGTTCCAGCGACGATGCCAGCGCACGACATCGTGGTCATGGGTTCTTACACCGTGAACAAGTACACGCTCACGTACAAGGTTGACGGCGCAGAATACAAGTCTGTTGAGGTTGACTACGGCACAGCTATCACCGCCGAGCCAGCTCCCGAGAAGGAGGGCTACACGTTCTCTGGCTGGCAGGGTCTGCCCGAGACGATGCCGGCAAAGGATGTAGAGGTGACAGGTA
>OHBM01000300.1_pt1 | contig 40206 bp, 39 predicted proteins | sample 1577251 | NCBI WGS metagenome assembly OHBM01 (sample SAMEA3541557, study PRJEB24748) | human gut metagenome | biome: human gut; feature: human-associated habitat; material: faeces | place: China | collected 2012 | reverse complement strand
ATAGCTAAACTCTTTGACGAAGATTTTTGGGTGACACGATGACGAAGTCAGGAAAAAATGAATGAGGCTATAGGACAATGGTTCTATAGCCTCATTCTTTTTTCAAAATTAGTCTACCCTACTTAATACAGTCAGTCGTATTATCTGTTTGTTACCACAACCTTCTTGCCGTCTACGATATACACGCCAGGTGTCAGATTCTTAAGACTGCTGCCAACATAAACACCATTGATATTATAGACCTTTTGACTATTCGACTGCGAATTAACTTCAACGTCAACAATACCATCAACGATGGTTTCCGTATCATAACTCAACACCTTACCTACTGCTTTTCTCGGAATGATGAAATACACTCTTGTGCCCTTCATTCTGTGATCATTTTCTGAAGGTCTGAAGAACGTATTGTTGTCGCCAAGGAACAGATTCGTACCATCGGGATTCAATTCGGTTGCCTGATATGTGCCCTTCATGAAATATCCATCTGCACCAACCTGCAAATCAGGATGTGCAGCCATGTCAATCTTTACATTTTCAAAGAGAAGATTATCAAGATTCTTATTGGGCTTTATCAGATATGGAACACCAGCCGCCAAATCGTCAACATGCTTGAAGTACATAACCGTTCCATCCTCCATGTGGTCGAATGTTCTCAATTCTACTTTCTCGCCTCCAAAGACATCGACTAACTGCTCTTGTGCTACGTTGAAAGGCAAACAAATAGTGTACCATGTATCATCAGCAACAAACGATCTCTTCAATTTGAAATGCACGGCAGTCTGGTCATACTCCTTAATCTTGGCATCAGCCTCAAAGTCTGTATCAGAAATCTCAAGAGAAGGCACGGGGTTTATGAATATCTCAATCTTTTTGATGTGACTTTTATTTGGGAGAAACATAGTAAATGGTTTAGAATCCAGAATATTAACTATAAATTCATATTCGGTAAAATCAGTTATTTCTCCAGGACCATTATTAATATAATTAGGTACCTCGTGATTTAATATATAAGGCTTAGTTACTTTGTGACTTTGCTCAAAAATTACTCTTACAGCATACCCATTTGGAGCCAAAAAATCAGGACTACTAAGTCTTCCCCCACCTGCTAAAGAGGTCAAAAATCCTTTATTTATTCTATGTTTATAAAGACTATATGTACCAAATGTATATTCTTTACCATTATCTGCTTTGAATATATAATCTTTAAGCGGTACTTGATTATCTGCAGATGTAGGCATATTATAGAACGCTTCATTTTCAGCCGAGAACACAATTGTCGCCTCACCCAATCTGTCTTGGTATGTCAGAGTATATGAACCTTCCGACTCCTTATACAAATCAGAGCCAGCATATTTTGCAGTTATTGTTGTCGTGCCAAACTCTTTCAACGTGATTTCACCAGTAGACTCACCAACTGATGCAACCTTCTCATTGCTACTTGAATATGAAAGTTTTGCATCAGCAATAGCCTCGCCATTTCGAAGTGTCACACTTGCTGTAGGCAAAGAAAACTCCTTACCTTTATATATTGTCAAATCATTGGAACTGAACGTCACAAAAGTAGATTGCTTTATTGCTGATTGTGAGTCATCTGCTTTATACAAGACAATTCTTCTATCTGACAAATCTATAAAGTTATAACTATAACAAGAGAATCCTGCACCACTTGAAAACAGTAATGCTCTTTTCTCTTTTTGGTCAAATCGTATAATCACAAATTGATCCTTAAATTCGATTTTCGCTCTAGAAGTTTCATCTGGGGTATTTCTTAAAGCAGAAGCATATTCATCTCTTGATCTTGAATTATTTGAAAAATACTTTCCGTCCTCTGTTGTTTTCAGATAATAATAGCTACCTGCTTTTTCAAGTGTAAAAGTTGCAACTTTATCCCTCGCTATTGCCTTTCCTTCACTTAACTCCAGAGTTGTATATTTGAAGTACTTGGTTCCACTCCATTCTGAAGGAGCTGCCTTAAACTGTTCATTCACCACAATAAACCGATCGCCATCATTCAATTCTTTGATACTATTAATACGAGTGAAAGTTTGTTCTTCTGCATGCACAGACATGCCTGTTCCCATAATAAGACATACGAGAACAAACAGATAATTGAAAAACTTCAATTTGATAGTCATTTAGTGATTAGTTATATTAAAAATGGACGAAGGCGTCCAAACATAAACGAGCACACTTCATGCAATTGGTTTTATCACACAAAGTGTGCCAGTCTATATTCTATAATGTTTACTGATGCTGCTCACGAAGCAAGTCATTCACAGTCTTCACGGGATTGAATGTGCCGATTGGCACCTCAACGAAGATTGTGTTCCAGTCGCTCATTGCGCCATTCCAAAGACCCGGAAGTTCGAGAGCCTTAAGTTCCTTGCCGTTCTTGCTCTTAGAAGAGATGAAGCCAGTCTTCTTGTCGACATACTCCGGAAGGTTGAAGCGATTGCCCTTGTAGTCCTTTGTAGCACAAACGAGGTCAACTGGGTTGAAGTGTGTGCCTTCCTTGAACATGCGTACATACTCCTCGTTGTTTGTATCAATCTGGCTCGACTCAAGAATCTGCGGACTAACAGTTCTGTCGTTGTTGTAGCAGAGGAACGGACCGCCACCAGGCTCGCCTACATTCTTCACTACACCGCAAACGCGGATAGGTCTATTGAACTTAGTCTTGAGGTATTCAGCCAATTCGGCATCTGCCAGTTCTGCAGCGCCAGCCTTCTTGCAGCACAATGTTGTCTCAACGAAACGTAGCATCTCTGTAAGTTTCTCGCGAGAAGGCACGCCAGCCTCGAGTTCGCGTAGATAATCAAACACCTGTTTCTGAGTATCAACGAGAACGCCAGCAATAAGCTTCTTGTACAAAACAGTCTCGTCCTTGATTCTATCTGGCACAACGTTGTCGATATTCTTGATGAACACAACATCAGCCTCAATCTCGTTGAGGTTCTCGATGAGTGCGCCATGACCGCCCGGACGGAACAGCAATGTGCCGTCTTCGTTGCGGAACGGAGTGTTGTCTGTGTTTGCTGCTATTGTGTCTGTGCTCGGCTTCTGCTCAGAGAAACTTACGTTGAACGTAACGTTGAACTTCTTCTCCATGTAAGGCAGACTCTCTGCCACCTTCTTCTTGAAGAGTTCGAGATGGTCGTGCGAAACCGTGAAGTGAATGTTAGCCTTACCGTCAGAGCAAGCATAGAGCGCTGCTTCTACGAGATGCTCCTCCATCGGAGTGCGCGGACCATCCTCATACTGATGGAACAAAAGCAAGCCCTTCGGCAACTGACCATAGTTCAAGCCCTTTGCCTCAAGCAGGTTTGCTACGACAGCCTTATACTTGCCGTGCTTGATAAGGTCGCAAACACATTCGCCTTCGTTCTCCTTGCACTTTGCGCAAAGAGCCTTCTTGAAAGCGAACTTCTTGATATTGTCGAAGAAGAACTTCTCGAAGTCGGTAGTCGGCTCGTCATAGTCGGCAGAAAGGAACGCAAAGAGATTCTTGAACATACGGCTCGCAGCTCCACTTGCCGGCACGAACTTCACGATAGTATGCTGGTCGCTAAGATAAGCGCTCCAATCGTTAACGTACTTCTCAACTTGCGCAGAGTTTGGCGAGAAGATGCCGTTGCCTACTGCTGCTGCAGCTTCAATCTTCAAGAACGGGAATCCTTCCTTAATCTGTGTGAGTTGATGCTCGATAGCCTCGGGTGTGATGCCTCGCTGTGCTATCTGGGTTAAATCTTGGTTAGAAAACATAATATTGTAGTTTTAAGAATTAAATTCAAGACTTGGCTTAACACATACAAATGTAAGGACTTTTTCTCAAATGAGGGAAAAAAACGCCCATTATTTTATGAATTAGAATTATTATTTATAATTTTGTGGTGATATTATCTCCGACAATGATTGAATCGTATTTGCATACGTGTTTAAACAGCAATTTAAATTATAACTTATGATAAATTTCCCTTGCGCAAAAATAAATCTCGGACTCAACATCACCGAGAAGCGCCCTGACGGATATCACAATCTTGAAACCGTTTTCTTCCCTATTCCGCTATGCGACGCTTTGGAAGTGCAGACTATGGACGAAGCGTTTCCGTCTAAACTGAACTGCGATCTTAAAGTGACTGGCAATAGTGTGTGTTGCAACGAGGAGGACAATCTCATAACAAGGGCATATAATCTGCTGGCAGCCGACTATAACCTGCCACGAGTTCATGCGCATCTATACAAGCATATCCCAACAGAAGCCGGACTTGGTGGAGGTTCGAGCGACGCAGCCTTTATGATAAGACTGCTGAATGACAGCTACAAACTGAACATCAGCAAAGAGGACATGGAGAAGTACGCAGCCCGTTTGGGCGCCGATTGCGCTTTCTTCATCGCCTCTGAACCTGCCTACGCAGAGGGCATTGGAGAGATTCTTACGCCGGTTACGATTACCGATAATAATCTGAAAGGCTACAGCATGGTTGTAGTGAAACCGTCATTGGCAATCTCTACAAAGGAGGCGTTTGCACATATCCATCCACAAAAGCCGAACGTTTCGTGCCGCGATATTGTCGCGCAACCCATCGAGACATGGCGCAACAGACTGACAAACGACTTCGAGGAAAGCATCTTCCCAAACCATCCCGAATTGGCTGCCATCAAAGAGGCTCTTTATAACATGGGAGCGGCATACGCACAGATGAGCGGAAGCGGCAGCAGTCTGTTCGGCATATTCAAGGAAAAGGTAGACAAATCGGCATTCGAGAAGCAATTCTCCGACTGCAAGGTCTTTGTCCTTGACATTTAATGATTGCAGACCGCAGAATTTCAAGTATTATACATATATTTGTAGCTGATATACAAACAGAATAGAAACTATATAAATTCAAAATAAATGCGCAATACAAACAATACATACAAGACACAAGGAGGCGACAATCTGGTTATCACCGTAAAGGAGAACGCTCCCCTGCTCGAATATCTCATCAATAACGTAAGCGAGAGCCGCTCCAAGTTGAAAGCAACGCTGCAAGGTCGTGGCATTGCCGTGAACGGAAGAATGGTAACTCAGTTCGACTACCAGCTTAAAGCTGGCGACAAGATTATCATCAGCCGTCACAAGAAACAGAACCAGTTCAAAAGTCGCTACGTTAAGATTGTATACGAAGACAGATGGCTCGTCGTTGTAGAGAAGAATATCGGCATTCTGTCGATGGCTGCAGGCCATTCTTCGCTCAATGTGAAATCGGTGCTCGACGACTACTTCCTGAAGTCGCGCCAGAAATGCCGCGCACACGTTGTACACCGCCTCGACCGCGACACAAGTGGACTCATGGTATATGCCAAGGACATAGAGACAGAACAGATACTCGAGCACAACTGGCATCAGATTGTTTACGATCGCCGTTATGTCGCAGTAGTGAGTGGCGAAATGGAGCAGGACAATGGCACTATCGCCAACTGGCTGAAGGACAACAAGGCATACATCACATATTCGTCGCCTACTGACAATGGTGGCAAATATGCTGTCACACACTTCCAGGTGCTCAATCGCACCACAGAACACTCGCTCGTTGAGTATAAGCTTGAGACCGGTCGCAAGAACCAGATACGTGTACACTCGGCAGACATGGGACATCCAGTTTGTGGCGACGTGAAATACGGCAACGGCGACGACCCGTTGCATCGTTTATGCCTGCACGCATACATGCTCTGCTTCACCCACCCCGTTACGGGCGAGCCAATGGAGTTCTCTACACCTATCCCTACAGCATTCAGAAGTCTGTTCTAACGAAATCAATTCCGTATGTCTGTGCCTAATTGTCAGTAAATATTATTTACATTAAGTTTTGTTTTTATTTACACAAAACTACAATTAGGCACAGATTTTGCGTAATGATTAATGAATGATGATACTAACAAAAATATATAATTGGAGGTAAAGACTATGGCATTTATTGATTATTACAAAATACTTGGCGTAGACCGCAACATTCCACAAGACCAAGTGCGCGAAGCTTACCGCAAAAGAGCTAAGCTGTTCCATCCGGATCTGCACCCTAACGACCCGAAAGCAAAGGCAAAGTTCCAAGCGCTAAACGAGGCGTATGACGTTATTTCCGACCCTGAAAAGCGAAAGATGTACGACCAATATGGCGAACGCTGGCGCGAAGCTGACGCTTATGCACAACAAGGTGGTGCCGGCGGTCAGCAGTATTGGAGCAGCAACGGTGGCGGTTCGCCATTCGAGGGCTTCGACTTCTCAAGCTTCGGCGAGGGCGGAGGAGGCTTCTCAAGCTTCTTCCAAGACTTGTTCGGCGCAAAAGCAGGTCGCACACATAGCCGCACACGCAGTTCGGCACGACAGAATACGGGCGAGATGAACGCCAACGTGAATATCGACCTATACACAGCCCTACTCGGCGGCGAGGTGATAATACAGCTTGGCAACGGATCGAAGATAAAACTGAAAGTAAAGCCCGAAACGCAGAACGGCACGAAGGTGCGCTTGCGTGGCAAGGGATATGACCGCGGCGATGGCACAATGGGCGACCTCATCATAACATACAACGTGAAGTTGCCTACAAACCTCAGCGAGCGACAAAAACAGTTGCTCAGAGAGATGCAACAAGGGTAAACGCAATAAGGGTGACAATGTGCAATACATTGTCACCCTTATTATATTTTGAGAAAATTAAATCTCACCGATAAAGTGAAGTCAGACTCCACAATGGCTTCGATTTACTTTACCTTCTCTACGATAGCCTTGAAAGCCTCAGGGTTGTTAACAGCGAGGTCAGCGAGCACCTTACGGTTGATCTCGATACCTGCCTTATGGAGAGCACCCATAAGTGTAGAGTAGCTCATATTCTCGAGACGAGCAGCAGCATTGATACGCTGGATCCACAATGCGCGGAATGTGCGCTTCTTGTTACGACGATCGCGGTATGCGTATGTGAGGCCCTTCTCCCAAGTGTTCTTCGCTACTGTCCAAACATTCTTTCTTGCACCATAGTAACCCTTGGTGAGCTTCAGGATTCTTGTTCTCTTTGCTTTTGAAGCAACATGATTGACTGATCTTGGCATAGTTTTTCTTTCCTTTAAATATTTTGACTAATAAAATTAACGGAGGCAGAGCAAATCACGAACCTGCTTGAGGTTGCTGTTGTCTACGATTGTCTGATGAACCAGATTTCTCTTCTGCTTCTTTGTCTTCTTAGTCAGAATGTGACTGTGATAAGCGTGATGACGCTTGATCTTACCTGTACCGGTAAAGCGGAATCTCTTCTTTGCACCGGAGTTAGTCTTTACTTTTGGCATTTTTTTGTTAATTTAAAATTGTTATTTATTATATGTGGCAACGCATATACCAAGGCGTTACGCACATTTATCATGTTGTCTTCTTATTGCTTATTCCTCGCCTTTGAGAGCCTTGAGAGCCTCTGCGCTTACTTTTGCGTTAGCAAGAAGTCCGCCGTTTGTCGGCATCTCCTCTACTCCGTTCTCTGCATCCTTAGCAGAACGAGCTTCAGCCTCACGCTTCTCGCGATCCATCTTCTGCTGACTCTTCTTGACAACGCCAGCCTTCTTCGGAGCGAGATAAAGGAACATCTTCTTTCCGTCGAGCTTCGGAAGCTGTTCTACCTTTGCATATTCCTCAAGATCGTTAGCGAAGCGCAGCAAAAGCACCTCACCCTGCTCCTTGAAGAGGATTGAACGACCACGGAAGAAAACGTAAGCACGAACCTTGTTACCTTCTGTGAGGAACTCCTGAGCGTGCTTCAACTTAAAGTTGTAGTCGTGTTCGTCGGTCTGCGGTCCGAAACGAATCTCCTTGATTTCAACCTTAGCCTGCTTAGCTTTCATCTCTTTAGCATGTTTCTTCTGCTGATAGAGGAATTTGCTGTAGTCAATGAGTCGACAAACAGGAGGTTGTGCGTTAGGAGAGATCTCCACGAGATCCACGCCTTGTTCGCGCGCCATCTCAAGAGCGCTACGAGTCGTCATAACGGTTGAACCACCTTCACTTACTACACGTACTTCCCGAACGCGAATTTGCTCATTCACGCGGTACTGGTTTTTCATTTTGTCATTCTTCATTAAACTATTTTTGATAAGCTAATTCTTTTAAGCGGGTGCAAAGTTACCTATTTTTAGCCGACCAGCAAAATATTTTTGATGCTTTTTTGTCATACAACACACACATCTTCAAAAATTTTTATAATTTTGCATCAAAACACGTATAATTAATATGGAGAATATACATTTTACCGGACTTTCGATAGCTATCAGCACGTTCTTGGTTATCGGACTGTTCCACCCCATTGTCATTAAAGTGGAATACTATTTCGGTGTCCGCCTTTGGTGGATTTTCCTTCTTGCAGGCATTGCATTCATCGTAGGATCGATGCTCACAGCCAACGTCATAGCCTCTTCGATTCTCGGAGTACTGGGAGCCTCATGCCTGTGGAGCATCGGCGAGTTGTTCGAGCAGAAGCAACGCGTGAAGAAGGGCTGGTTTCCTATGAACCCCAAGCGAAAGGAGGAGTATGAAGACTGAGCTGATACTTGTCGGCAAGACCAATGACAAGCTCTACATAAACGGCATCAAGGACTACACGGAGCGCATCTCGCACTACATGCCTTTCAGCATAACCACCATCCCTGCCCTGAAGAACACGAAGAACCTCAGCGAGGACCAGCAGAAGCAGGCTGAAGGCGAGCAAATACTGCGACTCATACAGCCGTCAGACACCGTAGTATTGCTCGACGAGCACGGAGCAGAGCGCACCAGTATGGAGATGGGCGCATGGCTTCAGAAGAAGCAGCAGACAGCTCGCCGACTTGTTTTCGTCATAGGCGGACCTTACGGTTTCTCCGACGCCGTCTACAAACGCTCAGACGAGAAGATTTCGCTCTCGCGAATGACATTCTCGCATCAGATGGTACGACTGATATTCACCGAGCAGCTGTATCGCGCCTGCACTATCATCAAAGGCGAGAGCTACCATCACGAGTAACACTATAGCGCTCACACGAACAACCCTATAGCAACAAACAAGGTGCGGGCAGAAATGCTCGCACCTTTTTATTCTATGCTTCTTATTTCAATATGTCACAAACGTCCTACACGCCCAACAACGGGATGATAGACGGCGTGAGCAATGATGTGAGAATGCCGTTAAGCGTCAGTCCAAGACTGGCGTATGCTCCGTGTACCGGACTCTTCTCCATCGCCGTAGCCGTTCCAACGGCATGAGCTGCCGTACCCATCGAAAGACCTTGCGCTACGGGCGACTTTACACGCGCAAAGCCCATAGTGCGATAGCCGCATACGGCGCACATCAAACCGACACAAACCACTACAGCAGCCGTAAGCGGAGGAATACCGCCTATACTCTTTGTTACCTCCATCGCAATAGGCGTCGTAACCGATTTTGACGCAAGCGAGAGTATCACCTCGCGCGACGCTCCCATAGCTTTAGCAATATATACAACAGACACGATACCTACTACGCATCCGATAAACTCGCAAAGAAGTATCGGCGTGAGCTGCTTCTTTATCGTAGAGAGCTGCATATAGAGAGGCACACCAAGCGCCACAACAGCCGGACGCAGCCAGAACTCAATCATTTTTCCACTCTGATTATACGTATCATAGCTCACGCCTGTTACCTTCAGGAATACTATAAGGCAGCATATCGACACAAGAATCGGGTTCATCACAACCCTGCCAGTCCAGCGACGCAGCAACTTACCGAGAAAATACGTACCGAATGTGAGCGCTATGAGAAAGAACTCATTTGAGAAATATTCCATATCCTTATCCTTTCAATTTGCCTTTTGCTTTACCGTAAAACTGATGAACCCAACCCGTAACAGCCAACACAAGAATGGTTGACGCAACCGTTGACACGACGATTGGCAGCAGCTGAGCCTTGATAATGTCAAAATAGAGCATGATGGCTACTCCTGGCGGAACGAAAAAGAAGCCAATGTTACCCACAAGAAAATCTGAAATGCTGCGCACCCACTCAAGTCGTATCACCTTCAACTTCAGAAGCAAAGTCAAAAGCAACATTCCGAGAATGCTTGACGGAAGCGGAATGTGAGTGAGATAGATGATAAGCTCACCCAAGGCAAGGCAACCGAAAAGGATTGCCAACTGTCTAATCATCATAATACCTGAAAACCTTTTAAACCTAAATGTTGTTATAAATCGGATGCAAAGTTAAGGATTTTTAATAACATGACACAACAAAAGTTATTGTTTTCTTGGCACAAAATCAATTTTCTCCATTTGTTCTTGTTTATTATCTATCGACATGAATACTATTGGTTTATATTTACAACAAATATCACGACACGAAAACGGACAAAGACCCAAAGAACATAATGTAAAGGCTCAGTAAAAGTCATCGTGCAGCGGACGGAACCTGATCGGATCGCGGACGGAATCCGATCGGATTGCGGACGGGGTCTGTTCGGATTGCGAACGCTACAACACAAAAAGAGGTGTTTCAAAACCACAAAGCGTAGGTCTTGAAACACCTCTTTTATATATATGTATCTTATATACTATGTATGTTATGCCTTAACTGCAGCTATCAGCTCCTCCGGAGTTACGAGAGTCTGCTCGCCGGTAGTCATATTCTTCAATGTGAGCTTGCACTCCGCAATCTCCGACTCGCCAGCAAGCGCCACAAACGGCACCTGCTTAGCGTTGGCATAAGCCATCTGCTTCTTCATCTTCACGCTGTCCGGATAAATCTCTGTGCGTATGCCAGCCTCGCGACACTGACGCAGAACCGGCAGACAGTAAGCACTCTCCTTCTCGCCGAAGTTGATGAAGAGCAGCTGTGTGCCGTTCACCGCTTCCTTCGGATAAAGGTCAAGATCGCCAAGCACATCGTAGATACGGTCGGCACCGAACGAGATGCCTACACCGCTAAGACCAGGAAGTCCGAAGATGCCGGTAAGATTGTCGTAGCGACCGCCACCTGTGATAGAACCGATTGCGTAGTCGAGAGCCTTCACCTCAAAGATAGCACCGGTATAGTAGTTCAGACCGCGTGCAAGTGTGAGGTCGAGGTCAATCTGATTGTGCAAACCGCAAGTCTTCAGCGTGTCGAGGATGAAGCGTGTCTCCTCAACGCCCTTCAAGCCAACCTCCGAACCAGCGAGAACCTCTGCGATAGTAGCGAGTTTCTCGTCGTTAGTACCAGCAAGGGCGATTATCGGCTGCAGTTTCTCGATAGCGTCCTCTGAGATGCCAACACGACGAAGTTCCTCATTCACGTTGTCGATGCCAATCTTGTCGAGCTTGTCGATAGCTACCGTGATGTCAACAATCTTCTCAGCCTCGCCTATCACCTCGGCAATACCGGTAAGAATCTTGCGGTTGTTGATCTTGATAGCCACACGGATGCCGAACTTTGTAAACACGGTGTCTACAATCTGCATCAGCTCCACCTCGTTGAGCAGCGAGTCGGAACCTACAACGTCGGCGTCACACTGATAGAACTCGCGATAGCGGCCCTTCTGCGGACGGTCGGCACGCCATACCGGCTGAATCTGGTAGCGTTTGAACGGAAGCTGAATATCCTCGCGGTGCTGTACGACGTAGCGCGCAAACGGCACGGTAAGGTCGTAGCGCAAGCCCTTCTCGCAAAGCTTCGAAGCGAGATGCAGCGAGTTGCGACCGAGCAGTTCCTCGTCGTCAATCTTTGCAAGGCAGTCGCCCGAATTAAGAACCTTAAAGAGAAGTTTGTCACCCTCTTCGCCATACTTGCCCATGAGAGTCTGCAATGTCTCCATTGCCGGAGTCTCAATCTGCTGGAAGCCGTAGAGAGCGTAAACGCTGCGAATTGTGTCGAATATATAGTTGCGCTTCGCCATCTCAACCGGCGAGAAGTCGCGTGTACCTTTAGGTATACTTGGTTTTGCCATTAATAATTTAGAGTTATTGAATTAAAAAAGCTAAAGAAGTTAAAGCTACTTGCTGCAACTTTAACTTCTTTAGTTCAGTTATTTTTTTACTTTCTTACGATAGTCTGTGCGCGGTCCGGACCGATAGAGATGATGCGGATAGGAGTCTCAAGATACTCCTCGAGGAACTTCACATAGTCGTTGAACTCCTGCGGGAACTGATCTTCAGATGTGAACTTTGTCATATCCGTGTTCCATCCCTTGAACTCCTTGTACACCGGTTTAGCGTCGTAGAGCTCATAAGGCAGGTCGGTAGTCTGTGTACCGTCGGGCAACTCGTATGCTACGCAAGCCTTGACAACGGGGAAGCTGTCGAGCACGTCGCTCTTCATCATGATAAGCTCTGTTACGCCGTTAATCATGACAGAATACTTAAGCTGAACGAGGTCGCACCATCCACAACGACGCTCACGACCGGTAACAGCGCCATACTCGTGACCGAGGTCGCGAATCTTTGCGCCTGTCTCGTCGAAAAGTTCTGTCGGGAACGGACCTGAACCAACACGTGTGCAGTAAGCCTTCATGATGCCGTATACGTTGCCGATGCGGTTCGGGCCGACACCCAAGCCGATGCAAGCACCTGCGCAGATAGTGTTAGAAGAAGTAACGAAAGGATAAGAACCGAAGTCGACGTCGAGCATTGTACCCTGAGCACCCTCGCAAAGGATGTCCTTGCCCGAGCGCAGAATCTTGTTGATCTCGTGCTCGCTGTCCACAATATGGAACTGCTTGAGGTACTCGATGCCTTCCATCCAAACCTTCTCCAACTCAGTGATGTCGAAGTCGGTATAGCCGAGTGCTGCAATCTGCTTCAGGTGAGCAGCCTTGTGAGCCTCATACTTCTCCTGGAAATTGTCGAGGATATCGCCAACACGCAAGCCGTTGCGCGAAACCTTATCTGTGTATGTCGGACCAATGCCCTTACCGGTTGTTCCCACCTTATTCTTGCCCTTCGAAGCCTCGATAGCTGCATCGAGCACACGGTGTGTAGGCATGATGAGGTGTGCCTTCTTAGAGATGTGCAGACGACTCTTCAGGTCGTGACCGCTCTTCTCCAAGTCCTTCGCCTCATTCATGAAAAGGTCGGGAGCGAGAACCACGCCATTGCCGATAATGTTCACCTTGCCACCCTGGAAAATACCAGACGGGATGCTGCGGAGGACATACTTCTGACCTTCAAACTCGAGGGTATGACCAGCGTTCGGACCACCCTGGAAACGTGCGATAATATCATACTTAGGGGTCAGTACGTCTACTACCTTACCCTTGCCTTCATCGCCCCACTGCAATCCGAGCAGGACATCAACTTTACCTTTATTCATTTTTATCAATATTTGATTTCTTCGTTCCTTTTAAGTTGTTCTTCTTGCGTTTGCTTCGTGTCTGGCACGTCTGACATACTCCGTAAAAATACACAGAGTAGTATTCTTTGCGGAAACGTTTCAGGCGCACGCTTTCGAGCGCTTTTGCCACTTCCGGCACGTCCAGTTCCACCACTTTGCCACATACAGTGCATGTCTGGTAACAATGGTTGGACGTGTCGCAGCATGCTTCGTACTTTGTCTCTGCCTGAAACCTATGTCTTACCACAAGACACAACTTAACAAACAGATTGAGCGAGTTGTAGAGCGTGGCTCTGCTCACATGGAAGTTCTGCACCGCCATACGCTCCGCAAGCTCTTCCATAGTGAAAAGTCCTTCAATATCGTATATCGTATCGAGGAGCGCGAACCTCTCCGTAGTCTTCCTACAGTTGTTCTCTTCTATGTATTTGGTCAGCGCAGCGCGTGCTGCCGCCTTTTTATCGTTTTCCATCAATATGCAAAGTTACATTATTTTGGGAAAGTGACCAAAAAGAAACACTAAAAAGCGCCAAATCCTGCCTCTTTCAACAATTGTGTAGCCTCTTTAGCCTGTTCTGTATCAGTAGACGAAACATAATCGAGACATTTGACGAGCGGATGAAGCAGTTGGCGGTCGGCACTTTTAAGGTCGATTGCGGCTTTCTTGAACAACGCAGCATACAGTTGCGGCGTACATTCGTTATTGCGCTTCAACAGACGGCATACGAGGTTGTAAGCACAGATGCGCACCAGCTTATCTTCGTTCGCGAGCAGCATCAGCGAGAACTGTTCTGCCTCCGTCATGTGCTGGAAAAGATTGAATACAGCCGTCTCTGCCATCTCTACTGTCGACAACGTAGCAGCCCACTCCATCGCCTCGCTTACCGTAAAGTCGGCGGCGGGCATGATGAGCGTAGCCAGTATCTTACATTCGCGTATATTCTCCTGCCACAGAGCCGCAGCAAGGGCTTTGTCCTTGCCGTACTGCTCTGCCATGTGTCGCAAATCCATCTGCGACACTCCCCAATTTATCTTGTAGTCGAGTCCTTTCTGTCGCATCGAAGTCGACGTTACGCCGTTCATATACAGACGAAAAGAACGCTTTATCTGTTTTACCTGTTCGGATGTTTCCATGTCACACATTATATTATATATAACTAAAGATAGCCATACTCTTTCGAGTAGCGCAGCATCTGCTCGTCGTAGGCTTCTGTATAGTCGAGGCGCACATCGGTAGCGTTGCCATCGCTGTCGGCTACAATCTCCATCTTCGGATTAAGGAAACCCTTGTACGGCGCTATGCCGAGTGACTTGTAGCGTGCCAGAAGTTCTTCGTGCAACTTCGGCTCTACGTGTATTGCGTAGCGCTCTACGAGTTGCTTTGCAGCTTCGAAGTCGCCTTCGCTCTTTATGCGCTGGATCTCTGCAAGCAGTTTGGCGAACGCCTCACGCAACTGCTCGTAGTCGCTCACTTCTACGTATGTTTTCTCCTCATGCTTCACGAGTCTTACTGCCGACGGATAGTGCTCCAGCGTCCAACGGGCTATGAGAGCCCTGTTACGCATGTGCGCTTCCTCAATCTCGTTCCCTGGCTGAATGCGTGTGAGCTGAGTAAGCAGACCGTTCATCATGTATGTGTAGTACTGCGACTTATATGCTTCAGCGTCGGGCACAAGACCCAGTTCTACGAGTTTTGCATCGGCTATATAGTACAGGCCGAACAAATCGGCGCGTGCTTCTTCTATCGTGCTGCCGTACGAACCGAGTGCGTCTGCCGACACTCCTGCGAGCAGTTGTCCCGATCCGTGTCCGAGACATTCGTGCAGGTCGGTATGCAGGTCGTCACACACGTCACCATATTTCTCAATCATGGCGCGTGTCGCTTCGTCGGCTACGAACTCCAGCAGGAAACCGTTGCCTTTAGCCGCCTGATTATATGCGTGTGTAAGATTGCCTATCGTTATACTCTTCGAACCGTAGCGCGCTCTTATCCAGTCGGCATTGGGCAAATTGATGCCTATCGCCGTAGACGGATATTCGTCGCCGCCGAGCATCGCCGAGCATACCACGTTAGCAGTCACGCCGACAACCTGCGGCTTTCGGAAGCGAGGGTCTACAGGCGAGTGGTCTTCAAACCATTGCGCATTCTTGCTGATTGTCTGCGTGCGTTGCGTTGCCACCATATCCTTGTACGTCACGATGCCTTCCCACGATGCCTTCATGCCGAGTGGGTCGCCATACACTTCTATGAAGCCGTTGATAAAGTCGATGCGTCCTTCGTGCTCTTTCAGCCATTCTATTGAATAGGCGTCGAACTTGCGGAGGTCGCCTGTTCTGTAGTAGTCTACGAGCATGCCGATTATCTTCGCCTGAAGCTCGTTCTCTGCCACTTCCGCCGCTTTCTCGAGCCAGTAAGTGATGTGCTTTATCGCATCGCCATAGAGTCCGCCTTCGTGCCACACATCTTCCTTCAGCATGCCGTCGGCTGTCTTGCGGAGCGTTGAGTTGAGTCCGTAAGATATTGGCATTGGGTCGTTCTCGTCGCGCATAGCCTCGTAGAAGTTTTCCGCTTCCTGCTGTGTCACTCCCTCGTAATAATTGCATGCGGATGTCTGCACGAGATCGTCACCGGCTTTCTGGTTTACACGCTTTGGCTGAATAGTAGGGTCGAATATCACCTTGCAAAGCTCATCGATATTCTCGTCTTCGCAACCGCAACAGTCCACAACCTGTCTGAAGTATTCCTCAGTAAAAGCTGGAACAAACTTCTCACAGCCATAATGGTGGTGTATGCCGTTCGAGAACCACACTCGCTTAAGGTATGTCTCCAACGCCTTGTACTCTACCGTCGTGCGGTCGCCTTCGTAGCGTTCGTATATAGCTTCGAGCACTTTGCGTATGCGCAGATTGTAGCGTCCGAATTGGTCGGTTGTTATGTCGCGTCCGCAGAGCGTTGCCTTGGCGAGGTAGTATATGTATAGCTTCTGACGCAGGGTCAGCGCCTCAAAACCGTCGAGACGGTAGCGCAGCATCTGTATGTCGGCAAACCGCTCGTCGGTATATCTGAATTGTTCTGTCATTGTTTACATTTAGAGGTTTTCACATTCTGCCAGCCAAAGTGCGCTTGATGCGTCGGTGGGCATACGCCAGTCGCCGCGCGGACTCAAGCTCACGCTGCCCACCTTCGGACCATCGGGCAGACACGAGCGCTTGAACTGCTGGTTGAAGAATCGTCTTACGAAGGTCTTCAGCCAATGCTTTATCACTTCGTCCGAATAGAGGTCTTTGCTGAACGCATGGCGTGCAAGCATGTATATCTTTGCCGGACTGAAGCCGAAGCGCATGAAGTTGTAAATGAAGAAGTCGTGCAGCTCGTACGGACCTACAAGGTCTTCTGTCTTCTGCTTTATGTTGCCATGCTCGTCGGCAGGTATCAGCTCGGGCGAGATAGGCGTGTCGATGATGTCGAGCAGGGTTGTTCTCGACTGCTCGTCTACGCTGTTCTCTGCCACATGGTTCACGAGATAGCGAATGAGGGTCTTCGGTATGCTCGCGTTCACGCCATACATCGACATGTGATCTCCGTTGTATGTAGCCCATCCGAGCGCCAGTTCGCTCAAGTCGCCCGTACCGATAACCATGCCGCCCAACTCGTTGCTGAGATCCATGAGTATCTGCGTGCGCTCTCTTGCCTGTCCGTTCTCGTACGTCACGTCGTGTACGTTTATGTCGTGACCAATATCCTCAAAGTGCTGCGTAACGCTCTTGCGAATGCTTACCTCACGTATAGTTATGCCCAAACCCTTCATAAGGGTCATGGCGTTGTTGTATGTGCGGTCTGTAGTACCGAAGCCCGGCATCGTGACGCCCACAATGCCCTTGCGATCGTAGCCCAATTTGTCGAAGGTTTTAACGCAGACGAGCAGGGCGAGTGTAGAGTCAAGACCGCCACTGATGCCAATCACGACACACTTGCAATGGGTGTGCACCAAGCGTTTTGCCAAACCACACACCTGAATACTGAATATCTCGTCACACGAAGCGTACATGTCGTCGCTCTCTGGTATGAATGGATGCGAATCGACATGGCGAAGCAGCTCGAATCTTCTTTCGTCTGTTTCGTCTGCATCGAACACTCTGGCTTTATGTCCACGCTGGGCATGTACGAACGAGGTGTTTCTTCTGCGCTCTGTGCGAAGCTTGTCCACGTCTATCTGGCTTACCACAAGCTGTTCTTCCAACGAGAAGCGCTCCGACTCTGCCACCAGGGCGCCGTTCTCATAGACGAACGCATTGCCGCCATAAACCACGTCTTGCGTGCTCTCGCCAAAGCCGCACGAACTATATACGTAGCCGCATATTAGTCGGGCACTCTGCTGTGCAAGCAGACTCTTAAGGTAGGCGTTCTTGCCGATGAGGTCGTCTGATGCCGAGAGGTTAAGTATAATATCGGCTCCCGACAGCACGAGGTCGGTCGACGGGGGCAATGGCGACCATACATCCTCGCATAGCTCTATGCCGAACTTCACGCCGCGTGCCGTCTTGAACAACGTTTCTTCGCCACTCACGCTCACCCAACTGCCGGCGTAGCCAATCACAACCGATTCTGTAAGGTCGTCCGACGAGGCGAACCATCGCTTCTCGTAGAACTCGCCGTAGTTGGGCAGAAAGCGCTTTGGCACAATGCCCAGCACCTTGCCGTGCTGGCATACCACGGCGCAGTTGTACACTCCGCCGCCAATGCATATCGGCGCGCCAACAACGCTTATCACATCACATCGCTCTGTAGCCTCAAGCATGTCGGCAATCTTCTTCTCCACACGATCAAGCAAAGCCTGTTGTGCAAAGAGGTCCTGACACGAGTAGCCCGTAACCGACAGTTCGGGGAACACCAATATCTCCACGCCGCGCTTGTCTGCGTCTACAACAAAGCGTTCTATCTGCTCTACGTTGTAGCCTACATCGGCAACCCTCACCTGAGGTATCGCCGAAGCAACAGTTATATATCCGTAATTCATAAAAGCCTTTTTATCTTTTACTTTTGAAAGTTTTGTGGCTGCGTGGTATGGGCATCTTGCCCATACCTCCTATTTTTTTACTCTTTTACTTTTATCGTATCGTTACCTGCGTCGCTCCATATCCATACTCCTGGAACGAAGCATCCTGGTATCTGTAGTTCTTATATCTGTATCTCAGTTCGTTCACGAGAGCATGACGCAGCACACCCTCGCCCTTACCGTGTATGAACACGATACGTTTGCCCTTGTTATGCTTGTTCTCCTCGAGCGTACGGCGGAAGTAGTCGAGCTGATAGTTGAGGATATCTGCAGAGCCCATACCTGCAGTTGTCTCCAGCAGTTCGTCGGCATGAAGGTCTACAACAAGGATGTCATCGCCATTGGCGCGGCTATTACGATGAGTAGCAGAAGTGTTCAGACTACTTTTCTTCAACTTCTCCATAGCGCTTTTCGGCAGTTCGCCAGCTTTGTCAGCAGCCTTCTTCTCCTCCTTCTCCTCGTCCACGTATATCAGCTGTTCTGCATCAACGGGCTTCAGCTGCGCTACGCCGTCGTTCTTCACTACGGGGTACAGCAACGCAGGCGTCTCAAAGAAGTCGTTCTTCTGGAACGTATGCAGTTTGTAGAACTTCACCTTGTCGATGCGGAACTGCACGTCGCAAACCGGCTTTGCCACAAAATCCTTGTCGCGCTTGAAAGAGAGCAACTGGAAACGCACGCGGTCAATCTCGTTCAACTCATCGAGTGCGAAACTCTCCACATACATCTTCGTGTTCGGCTCCAGTTCTCCCTCGCCACGCAACGTGTATGTGCCGCCCTCAACGCTCATGTACAGATAGTGAACGTAGTAGTTGCTGTCGTTAACGAGATAGCAAGCGAAACTTGTCTTAGAGAAGTTTTTCACATCCTCCGGCACGAACGCATAGTACACGTTCAGCACGTTACCGCCCTTGCGCTCCTCCACTTTCGCCTTGTACGTGATTTCTCTGTCCGCAGCGTCATACTCGTCTTCATCCTCCAGCACGTCTTCGTCCATCTGGTTGATCTTCGCCTTCACCGACATGTTGAACGTATCGGGATCAGTTGCCGTCGGCTCCTCCGCCCCACTCTTCTTCTGTATTGACTTCGATATCGAGTAGTCGTCGCTACTGCTCATCACTACGAGGTCTGTCACCGGCGTCGGAATCTGAAAACCGTCTTCATCCTCCACCAGCGCTATATCTTTACCTTGAAAACCGGCAATGCGTCCGCCGCCGATATCACTCAGGAATTGTACTTTATCTCCTATCTTCATTTTACTTTTCTTCTTTACTCTTTTACTTTTAACTAAGGTATCAGCAGCGAACTATCACCATAGCTCAAGAATCTGAAATCGTGCGCCAGCGCATAGTCGTACACCTTATGCCAGTCGCCGTGCAGAAATGCGCTCACCAACAACAGCAACGTGCTTTGCGGCTGATGAAAGTTAGTCACGAGCATCTTCACAATCTTATACTCATAACCCGGCGCAATGATAATCTGTGTGCTCGAGTGCAGAGCGCTCAGCCCGTGTTTGTCCAGATAAGCCACGATGTTCTCCAAAGCCTTCATAGGTGTCACACCCTTCGCAGCCTCGTTCTCGTACGGTTCCCACTGGTTCACGTGCAGTTCCTCCTCTGAGAGATCCATGTTCTGTTCCAGTTTCACGCCCATGTAGTAAAGACTCTCCAGCGTGCGCACACTCGTCGTGCCTACAGCTATAGCCTCTGCTCCATGCTTTATCAGCTTTTCGAGCGTCTCTCTATGCACACACACATACTCGGTATGCATCTCGTGGTCTTGAATCTCCTCCGATTTCACCGGCTTTTACGTACCCGCACCCACGTGCAGCGTCAGCTCTTCGCGGTCGATACCCTTGCGGTCAATAGCCGCCAGCACCTCCGGCGTAAAGTGTAGACCTGCTGTCGGAGCAGCCACCGATCCCTTTACCTTCGAGTAGACGGTCTGATATGTCGTCTTGTCGCTCTCCTGCGTCTCGCGGTTCAAGTACGGCGGAATAGGCAACTCGCCCACAGCGTCGAGCAGTTCGGCTAGCGACACCTCCGCATTGTCCCACACGAAGCGCACTCTGTAGCTCTTACCCACATCCTCAAGGCGCTCAGCCTTCAGAGTAACAGCCTCGCCGTTCACATCGAACGTGCGCTCAAGTGTCTCGCCCTTCCACTTCTTTAGATTGCCAATCATGCAGAGCCATTCGCATTCGCCCTTGGTCTGAAACATCTGCTCGTAGTCTGCCGGAGCATAAGGCTCGAGCAAGAATACCTCTATCAACGCTCCCGTAGCCTTGCGGAAATGCATACGCGCCTGAATGACACGCGTATTGTTGAACACCATCAAAGCGCCCTTGGGCAGATGATCCGCAATGTTGCAGAACACGTCCTCCGACACCTCGCCATGCTTATACAGCAACAGCTTGCTTCTGTCGCGCTGCGCCAACGGAAACTTAGCGATACGCTCGTCCGGCAACGCATAGTTATAATCCTTGATATGTATGTGTTTTGTCTCCATAATCGTTTTGTTGTATTTGCCACACGGGGCTTCATCTTAATCTACAAAGGTAATTATAAATTCTGATATACTAATCTTAGCAATCAATTATTTTAACTAAAAATATGAACGAATTCCGGTAGGTCTGGAATAAGGCTCCAGCAGTGATGGAATAAAATTGCCTCTATGACGGAATATCATTCTATCATAGAGGCAATTCACTATCAATGCAGTACACCACGCAGCACGGTGTAGATGAGAGTAGCCACAAGCACAAGCATCACGATGTCTATGTCGTCCGTGCTGAAGCCCGTTGAAGTATACTGTGTAGAAACGAAACACTTCGACTGCGACATCTTCGCCCTGAACTTATAGTAGAGAAGATAGACAGCACAGCCTACCGTGCCACCCCACAACAGTCCTACGAGCACATCAAACGGATAGTGTACGCCCAGATACATACGAGTATAGCAGCATACAAGCGACCACAAGAGCAAGCCCGTACTCAGTATGCCACTTCTCACAAGCAGACTGAAGAACACGGCTATCGAGAACGTATTTGTCGCATGCGCCGAGAAGAAGCCGTACAGACCATTGGCGCAGTAGCCGTCCACAGTCTGTACAACGCCTCGCAGCAAAGGGTCGTTGCACGGGCGAAAACGTGCCACACCCGGCTTTACGATGCCGTCTGCCAAACCGTCGGCAAACAGAACGCACAACGCGGCACAAGCCACTATCAGCGCTATCTGTCCCATCGTCTCGCTATTCTTTATCACAAGATACAGCAAGGCTATGTACAGCGGAATCCAAGTCAGGCCCGATGTCAAGGCCATCATCAGTCCGTCCATAAACTGCGAGTCGCTGCCGTTCAGCGCCAACAACAGTTCCTGATCATATCCTAAAAGCGTGTCGATATTCATTTTTATAATTTGAAAGTAAACCACAAACTTGAATCGTCTCTTCCTTAGCCCACGATGGGGAGGAACGTGGGAGAACTTATATCACCTCTACCGAGTTCTTGGGCAGCCAGCCCTCCTTGCCGTCGTCAAGACGCACGCCATACCAGGCGTTCATCGAACGGTCGGTGATGGTCAGACGCGTACCCTCGTGTATCACGAAGGCGTCCGAACTGCTCTCCGACGGTGTTGCCTTCACGTTGAGCGTCGGCGAAAGCACTATGCCTACGCTATGCTCCGAAAGCGCAGCCTTGCGCTGGAAGGCGAACAGAACGCTCACAAGGAACAGCACGAAAAGTGCAGAGCCTGCGAAGAAGCCCACCTTACGCAAAACGATGTTGCTACCGAAGAGATATGCAAGCATGAGCACCAGCGACACCACGAAAGCCACAACAGCCATCGTAGCCCATGTGTCGATGCTCAACACATTCTGCAGCGAGTGATACCACGTCACGAAGATCATCTCGTCTACCGGCACCACCTTGTCGATGGTTTTGCCACGCAAGAACTGCAGATTGTAGCGCACGTCGCTGTCGCCAGGATTAAGTCTTAGCGCACGCTCGTAGGCTATTATCGACTGCGTGATGTTGCCCAAACGATACTCGCAGTTGCCGAGATTGTAGTACAGTTCCGCGCTCTCGCCTGCCTTCAGTAGTTCGGTATAGCAAGCCGCAGCCTGCTGATAGTCGCCCTTGGCATAAGCAGTGGCTGCTATGGCAGCGCCACGCTTACCATGCTGGGATGTCGTGATGGCTACTGTGCCGTTACGGCTTGTCTGCTGCTCATTAGAGGCATTGTCAGCGGCATTTGCACTTATCGCTCCAAAGCCTAAGCTCATCGCCATAAACAGCAATATTAATCTCGCCACATTGCCACTTTTCTTTGCTGTCTTGCCACGCAAGACTCCATCAATCTCCGTAATAGCTACCATAGCACTATCGTATGTCTTTGTCATATTTCCCTCTGCACTGCCCGGAGCATAGCGTTCGTACTCGCACTCGTCAAGAGCCGAGAGGAACTTGCCTATAATATCTTCGCCTATGCTACGTGTAGCAAGTTGCTCGCTGATGTTCTCACGCGAGAGCTTCTCTACCGGCATGTTCAGTTTGTCGCCCACATAGCCCCAAAGCGCACGCAGCACCTCGTCATAGAACTCGTTCTGCTTACCTGCCGTGAGCAACTTGTAAGCAGTCTTAAGGCGCTTCGTAGCCACCTTGTTGGCACGTTTGCCGCGCTTGCCTATGATGTCGGCGTTCTCCACAGCCTTCTTGTGGAAGATAACCACAAGTGCTACAAACACGACGAACGGCACAATCAGCCATAACCAGAAACCCACAGATCCAAAGAAGAGGTGCGCGGTATCAATCGTGTCGTACATGCCTTGCTTTATAGGCCTTATATCGGTCGGCTGCGCCTCAGAATAGTCTGTTACTGACGTACCCTTGCCATCGCCCGGCTCTACCTTGATAGTGAGCGGCGACGTCTTCACCGTCTTGTACTGATTGCTTGCCGTGTCATAGTAAGTGAGCGACACAGCAGGTATGGTATAGCTGCCCTGGTTGCGCGGCACCACAAGGAAGTCGTACACAATGTTGCCCTCCAAGCCATTCGTTGTGAGTTTGGTCTTGTCGTTCACCTTCGGGTCGTACTTGTCGAAGTCCTTCGGGAAGGTAACAACTGGCTGCTTGATGAGTTTAAGGTTGCCGTTGCCACCCACCACAACACGCAACGTTACAGGCGTTCCTGCCTTCACGCTGTTGCTCAGAAGCTGCGAAGAAATTGAGAAACGGCCTACTCCGCCCGAGAAGTCGGCAGGCTTCTGCGGCAGTGGGTCTACCTGTATATCTATAGCCGGTGCTACGATGTTTCGCTTCACCTCTATATATCCCGAGCCACCGTTGAAGAACGCCTCGAACGGGTCTACATTACGGTTTTGCATAACGACAACACCCTTGAACGTGAGGCTCGGTATCGTCATCTTGCCAGTCATTTGCGGGTACATAACATATTGACTCCACGTTACGCAACGGTAGTTTCTACCGTTCAACTTCTCTATGTGGAAGCTCTTCTGCTGCGGCAGAGGTATCTCCTGCGTGTGGAAGCCCTTAAGGTCGGGCATCTTGCCATCGAGCGACGTAAGGTCTACGAGGGTGTACACCTTGTACGTAAGCAATATCGGCTCCTGCTCATGCACGTGCTTCTTGTTGGCTGTCACCTTCACGAAGAGATCTTTAGAAGATATTCTGCCTCCCGAACTATGCGACGGCGAAACGGCGTCATCGTGCATATTTGGCGCCGACGAACCGTTGTTGCGTGTGGTGCCCGACACCTGTATGCGGAATGGCCGCGAGGCGATTGTCTTGCCGCCTGCCTTGGCGTGTGCTGCACCTATGGTGTATAAGCCAGCTTTCTCCGCATAGAGCGTGTAGGTATAGGTTATCGACGACGAGCGGCTGGTATGTCCGTTCACAATCTGATAGCTCGACTGCTGCGATGTGTACGGACCAGCTATCACTTCCAGACCGGAAGGGATGGAAGCCGAACGGAACTCGTCTACCGACACATTAGCTATAGTGTACGACACACGGAAGTTCTCGCCAGTAGCAACGTGTGTAGGGGCAGAAACAGAAATGTTTTGCGCACATACCGTGAGTACATACGCAAAACATGTCAGTAATAGTGTGGTTATCTTCTTATTCATTCTGAATGATGTATTTTTATGTGGTCTACCAGTTTTTCTGCAACTTGCGCGATCTGTTCTGACGCATGGCGTCCTTTATGCGTTGCTGTGTCTGCTGCTCCTGCTGCATGGCGGCGTTAAGCATCTGCTCGGCGTTCTCCTTGCTCATCTTTTCCTGCTGCTTCTGCTGCTGTTGCTTTTGGTTCTTGTCTTGTTCTTTCTTTTCCTTGCTCTTGTTCTCGCCCTTGTTCTGCTGCTTCTTTTGCTGTTGCTTGTCCTTGTTCTGCTTGTTCTTTTTCTGCTGGCGCATGCAGAGCGCAAGGTTGTAGCGAGTCTCGTTGTCAGACGGGTTGTTGCGCAGACTCTCCTTGTATGCCTCCGCAGCCTCGCCGTACATCTTCAACGACTGGCATATCCATCCGATGTTGTGGTATGCCATAGCCTTACGCTTCGGGTCGGTCTCTATCTTGCCAGCATGCTCAAACTGCTGTATGGCTGCCGAGTCTTTCTTCTGCATGAGCAAGGCGCAACCGAGATTGTAGAGCGCTTGCGGATTTGACGGGTTCTTGTCTACTGCCTTGCGGTATTCTGCCTCAGCCTTCACATAGTTGTCCTGCTTGAACCAGCGGTTGCCGTAGCGTATGTGCTGGCGGTCGGTCTGCGCAAAGCCTACCAATGCCTGAATCATCAAGATTGAAAGAACTAAAAACTTCTTCATGTTGAATATCGTTTATTTCTTGAATAGTCTGAAATGTTTGAACAACGGATTCTTCTTCTCCATGATGCACGCCTCCACTATCAGCAGAACGAGCAACACGATGCAGAACGACTGGAACTGCTCGGCATACTCGCTGTAGATAACGCTCTCAGTCTCGCCTTTCTGGAGCTTCGAAAGCTCGTCGTTCAACTTCTCCTGAGCGTCGTTGGTGTTGTCTACATGGATATATGTGCCGCTACCGGCACGGGCTATGTCGCGACACATGTCCTCGTTGAGAGCCGACATAACGATGTTGCCTGAATTGTCGCGGATATACTCGCCGCCGCCAACGGGTATCGGAGAGCCCTTTGTGCTGCCTATGCCGAGGATGAACACGTTGATGCCTTTCTTGCGTGCTTCCTTGGCTGCATCCAACGCTCCACCTTCATGGTCCTCGCCATCGGTTATCACGATGATTGCCTTGCCTACACCCTGCTGCTGCGTGAAACTGCTCGATGCTACGGAGATGGCGCGTGCGATATCTGTACCTTGTGTGGAGATGAGCGCCGGACTGATGCCCTGCAAGAACATCTTTGCCGACACATAGTCGCTCGTGATAGGCAGCTGTACGAAGGCGTCGCCAGCAAACACTACAAGACCAATCTTGTCGTTAGAGAAGTTGTCAACGAGGTTCTCTACAAGCATCTTGCTCTTGTCCAAGCGCGATGGCGCTACGTCCTGAGCCAGCATCGAGTTACTGATGTCGAGGCAGATGATGGTTTCTATGCCGTTGCGCTTATCGTTGCTTATCTTTGAGCCCATCTGCGGACGAGCTATGACAACCACAAGCACGGCCACGGCTGCCATCGTAAGCCAAAACTTCACGCGGCGACGCATGGTCGAGGCATCGGGCATAAGCTGACGCACAAGGTCTTTGTCGCCAATGCGCGTTATCTTCTTTTGCCTGCGCCATAGGCTATAGTATCTGACTGCTACCAGCACTACCACAAGCCATAACAGCCATAAATATTGGGGGCTCTCAAATCTGAACATTGTTTTAAAACTTTGAATTTTGAGTTTTTATTTTGGCAACAGCCTAAGGCTATGCCACTAAAGACAACACTATACGGTTGTTGCAACCCGTATCTGTAGCGGATTCCGTACGCCGCCAACCTTAAGGTATTCGGCGAAGAACCGTAAAGCGTAGCAGAATCTCTGCTACGAGCAGCAGCAAAGCCACAATGGCAAAGGGCTGATAAGCCTCGTAGTGCTTAGAGAAACGCTTAACGTCCATCTTTGTCTTCTCGAGTTTGTCGATATCCTTGTATATCTGCGACAGCTCGCGGTTGTTTGTTGCACGATAAGAGTTGGCATTCGTCACCTGCGCTATCTCGCTCAGAGTCTTCGTGTCTATCTCTACCGGCATATTCACATACTGAACGCCTCCGGCTACTGGCACGGGATAAGGTGCCACTTTGTTGGTTCCTACCGCAATAGTATATACACGCACGCCAAGACTATGCGCTATCTCTGCACTCGTCATCGGCGAGATGTCGCCCATGTTGTTGCTACCGTCTGTAAGAAGGATTACGACCTTGCTCTTTGCCTTCGATTCCTTCAGTCGCGAAACGGCGTTTGCAAGTCCCATACCAATGGCTGTACCGTCTGAGATGATGCCGCGTGCAGCTATGTCTGTACGAACTGATCCGAGCAGATTCAGAAGCGATGCATGGTCGGTAGTCATAGGACATTGTGTGAACGACTCGCCGGCAAAGATTGTAAGACCGATGTTGTCGTTCGGACGACCAGCCACAAACTCTGCTGCTACGTTCTTGGCTGCCTCAAGACGATTTGGCTTCAGGTCTTCAGCAAGCATAGACGTCGAGACGTCCATAGCAAGCATGATGTCGATGCCTTCTACCGACTTGTTGTCCCAAGAGTTGCGAGTCTGAGGACGTGCCATGACGCACACAATCATCACAAAGGCAAGGCAACGCAGAACCATAGGGGCGTGCACTATGCGCTGTCGCCAGCTCTTGGGCGCCTTGTAGTAGGCAGCCACGGTGCTGACACGCATGGTAGGTTCGCTATGCTTGCGATTGCGCCAATACCATATTATATAAGGTATCAGCAACGTGAGCAGTATGAAGTATTCTTTATTTACAAATTCCATTGTTGTATATTACTTTCGTTCTGTACCAGCCTGCCCTTACATAAGGAGCAGCCATACACGATAAACCACATAGCCTGCCAGTGCGACTACAGCCACGGCAATAGCGCCCAAAAGCGTATTAAGCGCAACACGCGTCTTGCGTGTACGCACCTCTTCCTCACTAAGTGTCGGTTCTATACGTTCTTCTGTAGGAGCATCCTCACGCTTGGTCTGGTCTATGAAGTTAATGGCGTTAAGAAGGTTCATGTCTTTCTCGTTGAGAAGTGCCGAATATTTCGCAAACTTCACAAGGTCGGCAGTCATGAACAACTCGCTTAGCTCTGCAAGCATTTTCTCGTCGCCGGCACTACGCAGGTTTTCGAGAATCTCCGAAGAGGTCATCTCCATAGCGTTGAAACCGAAACGCTCGCGTATATACTGGCGCAGGGTGTCTGTAAGCTGCGTATAGTAAGCCTTCTGGTCATAATCGGCTGTATGCGACTCGCCCTTCAAGCGGTTCATCTCGTCCAATGCCTTCTTGTGTGGCGGCACTTTCTTCACGATACGTATGCGGGCAACAATCGGTTTGTTCTGTTTCAGACGTACTATAACCCATGAGCCTAACGCAATAAGTAACAGCACGATAAGCGTCATCCAAATAAGCGGCGTCCACTCTGACCAAAGGAACGGATTGTCCTGTACCGACTTCGGCGGGAAGAACTTGTCCATATTGAGAGTGTCTACATCGCAAGTGATAACCTTAAGCGCTACGGGGTTCGACTTGTAGCTCTTACCGTCTACCTTCACCGTGATGCCAGGTATGGCATACAGTCGTTCGTCGAAACTCGTAAGCGTAAGTATCTTCTTCACGCTCCAATAGCCGTCGACAACAGCCGTGTCGCCCTTCGAATCGTCAAGCACCTCAACACCAGGCACAATATATTGCGAACGCTTGTAGTGCGGATACACAATCTTTGCGCCCTGGCGAGCTGTGATAGTCAGTTGAAGATGTGCCTGTTCGCCAATCATTATCGCCACAGAGTCAATTTTAGCCTCAACACCTACCTGCTGTGCGGCAGCCATCGTGAGTGACGACACGAACAATATGAGAGTTATTAATCTTTTCATTGCTTAACTGTTTCTTGATGAGAACAAAGTCATCATCGCTTTCACGAAATCCTCATCTGTAGCCACAGACATCCAGTCGACATTTGCCTGAGAGAATGTCTCACGAAGTATCGCCTCACGCTCCGTCCAATAGCGAGCATGAGCAGCACGCACCTTCTTGCTTGAGGTATCGATATACATCTCGCTACCCGTTTCTGCATCCTGCACCTTCATAAGTCCTACATCCGGCAACTGCTTTGCCCAGCGGTCGTAAACCTGCACAGCCATAAGGTCGTGCTTGCTGTTGGCTATCTGGAACTGCTTCAGGAAGTCCTTATTGTCATAGAAGTCGCTGATGACGAATGCGGTTGTGCGGCGCTTCATCATACGTGTGAAGTAAGCCACCGCTTCGCCAATGTCCGTTTTCGTACTTTGCGGATGGAAGTCGAGCATCTCTCGTATTATATACAAGATATGCTTACGTCCTTTCTTCGGTGGAATATACTTCTCTATACGGTCTGAAAAGAACACAACACCAATCTTGTCGTTGTTCTGCATAGCGCTGAAGGCGATGGTAGCAGCAATCTCAGTAGCCATCACCGACTTCATACACTTGCGTGTGCCGAAATCGAGCGACCCCGAGACATCAATCAACAACATAACGGTGAGTTCGCGCTCCTCCTCAAACACTTTCACGTAAGGCTTGCGGAAACGTGCTGTGACATTCCATTCTATGTCTCGAACGTCATCGCCAAACTGATACTCGCGAACCTCGGCAAACGCCATACCCCTACCCTTAAAGGCAGAATGGTACTGGCCTGCGAATATGTTCTGGCTCAGACCCTTCGTCTTGATTTCTATCTTGCGAACCTTTTTAAGTATCTCTGACGTTTCCATTGTCTTATGTTTAAGGCACCTCTACCTTATTTATTATCTTAGATACGATCTCCTCACTTGTGATGTTGCTTGCCTCAGCCTCGTATGAGAGACCTATACGATGGCGCAGCACGTCGTGTGCAACGGCACGCACATCCTCTGGCACTACGTAGCCGCGACGCTTGATGAAAGCGTAAGCACGTGCAGCCTTTGCAAGCGAGATACTTGCACGAGGCGAACCGCCGAAGGTAATCATATCCTTCAGTTCGCCCAAACCGTACTTCTCGGGGTAACGTGAAGCGAAGACTATGTCAGCAATATACTGCTCAATCTTCTCGTCGATATATACCTCTTCAACCACCTCGCGAGCCTTCAAAATCTCCGCTGCAGTTGTTACTGGCAACACCTTCTTCTCCTCACCACGCAGATTCTCACGGATAATGAGTTTCTCCTCCTCAAGTGTAGGATAGCCGATAACCACCTTGAGCATGAAACGGTCTACCTGAGCCTCAGGCAACTGATAGGTACCCTCCTGCTCAATAGGGTTCTGCGTAGCCATTACGAGGAACGGATTAGGAAGCTTGAATGTCTGCTCGCCGATTGTAACCTGATGCTCCTGCATAGCCTCGAGTAAGGCACTCTGAACCTTAGCCGGCGCACGGTTGATTTCGTCCGCAAGTACGAAGTTCGCAAATACCGGACCCTTCTTCACCTGAAAGTTTTCGTCCTTCTGCGAATATATAAGCGTACCTACAACGTCGGCTGGTAGCAAGTCGGGTGTAAACTGAATGCGGCTGTAGTCGGCATCGATAAGCTGTGAGAGAGTTTTTATGGCGAGAGTCTTTGCCAAACCAGGCACACCCTCCAAAAGGATGTGACCATCGCTAAGAAGCGAGATAAGCAACGACTCGATGAGGTGTTTCTGTCCAACAATCACTTGGTTCATACCTGTCACCAAGTTGGTGACAAAACTGCTTTGCTGTTCTATCCGAGCGTTAAGCTGGCGGATATCTATTGATTCTGACATAATAGTTTATGTTTAATATTTACTCGTTAAATCGGGCACAACCTTTATAGCTGCGCCATAAATTAAGCGCAAAATTACTGAAATAATAAAACAGAGGCGAAATATATAGACTAAAATATATTAAATAGTCGAAACATTTCACTAATATTGAACAATCTTAAACCGATTTGTCAATTCTGCATACACGCGCTGAACGGGGAAACCCATAACATTATAATAGCTACCTTCTAGTCCGGTAACGCCGATATAGCCTATCCATTCCTGAATGCCGTAGGCACCAGCTTTGTCGAATGGCTTATAGTGCTCAATGTAATAATCGATCTCGGAATCTGTCAGTTCCTTGAAAGTAACTCCAGTCATGACCGAGAAGCTATGCTGCTCCTGGTTGGTCTTCATGCAAACGCCAGTAACGACATGGTGTGTGCGTCCGCTTATCTTACGCAACATGGCGTGAGCCTCAGCTGCATCATGCGGCTTGCCGAGGATATCGTCGCCAACAATCACCACCGTGTCGGCAGTAATCACGAGTTCGTCGTCTGCCACTTCATACGCAGCAGCCTTCTCACGTGCTATATACTCTGCCACATCCTTTGACGGCAGCGTGTCGGGATACGACTCGTCTACACCTTTTATTACTTTCACTTCAAAATCAACGCCAAGACCGGCGAGTAGCTCTCTGCGGCGTGGCGAATTACTTGACAATATTATCTTCATCTCTGCGTACTATTGCTTGTTGATTATTTCCATTTGTTGACGTACCGACTCTTCGTGAATCAGTTCGAATATATGCTTAACGAAATCCGAATCCATACCACACAAGTCGCCTTGTGCTCCTCGCTTATCTATTATCTCTTTGTATCGGTTAGCCTGCAGAACCGTCATATTATGCTCTTTCTTATAGCGGCCTATCTTTCGGCAGATGTTCATGCGATTGGAAAGAATCTCTATAAGGTTATTGTCGAGGGCATCTATCTGCTCTCGTAAGCCGTGTATGCCTTCTATATTTATATGTCCGTCGCGTATTGTAAGGTGCGACAATATCCGGTAGAGTTCGTCGGGCGTGATCTGTTGTGCAGCATCGCTCCAAGCTTCATCCGGAGAGCAATGAGTCTCCACAATCAAGCCGTCGAAACCAAGATCCATAGCCTGCTGGCTAAGTGGGGATATAAGATTACGTCTTCCACCGATATGACTTGGATCGCAGATTATCGGCAACTCTGGTATGCGGCGGCGCAATTCTATAGGTATCTGCCACATTGGAGCATTTCGATAAATCTTGTTATCGTAACTCGAGAAGCCACGATGAATTGCAGCTAGGCGCTTGATGCCTGCCTGATTAAGACGTTCCATCGCTCCTATCCACAATTCGAGGTCTGGATTCACGGGGTTCTTCACAAGTACGGGGATATCAACGCCACTAAGCGAATCGGCTATAGCCTGCATAGCGAAAGGGTTGGCAGATGTGCGAGCTCCTATCCAAAGGACATCGACACCATATTCAAGAGCGAGCTCCACATGTTCGGGCGTAGCAACCTCTGTAGCCACAAGCATTCCTGTCTCTTCCTTCACACGCTTCAGCCACGGCAAAGCTTTCTCGCCGTGTCCTTCGAAACCGCCAGGCTTGGTGCGAGGTTTCCAAACGCCGGCACGATACACGTTGCAACCAAGCGAAGCAAGTTGTCGGGCTGTTGACATCACTTGTTCTTCCGTCTCTGCCGAACATGGACCGGCTATGACAAATGGACGCTGTCCACTGCCTTTTATATTTAGAGGGATCAAAGACAAATCCATCGTTTTCAGTTTAAAAGTTGTTATTTTACAAACAAATGTATAACAATTATTTCTATCCTACAAATAAATTATGATTAATTGCCACATTTACATCTTTTCATTGTAACTTTGCGTCTAATAACAAGAACATTTTGTCTCGCAATATACAAATATGAACAATATAGACAGCAATAATGTAGAAGAACTGCTGAAACAAAAAGGTGTGCGTCCTACGGCTAACCGCATTCTCATTCTGAAAACGCTTCAAAACGAACATCGCCCCATGAGTCTTTCGGCGATGGAGGCAATATTGTTGCCTATGGACAAGTCGAGCATCTTCCGCGTTCTTACACTTTTCCTCGAACACGACATCGTGCATGCTTTCGAGGACGGCAAAGGTGCACTCAACTATGAGCTGTGCTCTCATCACGACTCGCACGACCATACGGCAAGTCACGCCCATTTCTATTGCGAAAAGTGCGCACGCACCTTCTGCTTGAAAGACATTCCGGTAGAGAACGTCGCCCTACCCGATGGTTTCAAAGCCAACTCCTTATCATTCATCATTAAGGGAGAATGCCCTGAGTGTAGCAGACGCAAATAAAGTTATAATCCGTAATATCACCATCCGAAGGCTCTGCCTTCTGCCATCCATTTTCCTTGCGCCTTGAGCACTTGCTCAATGATATCGCGACCTACTCCACAACCGCCTCGACGCTGACAGATGTACTTGCTGACCGACTTTATTTCCGCGCTTGCGTCTGCCGGGCAGCAAGGACAGCCTACGAGCGACATCACTTCGTAATCTGGTATATCATCGCCTACATATATTACTTCGTCATCAGACAGCGAGTACTTAGCCTTGAACTCGTTATAGGTCTTTATCTTCACGCTACAACCCATATATAGTTCCTTCACCCCAAGCGCCTCATAGCGTTTGCGTACCGCCTCGGTATTTCCACCCGTAATGATACAGACGTTCAGACCTACCTTACAGGCATATTGTATGGCATAACCATCCTTCAGGTTGGCAGTTCGCAGAGGTTCGCCTGTAGGAGACACGGTGACAGTATCGCACGAGAGCACGCCGTCCACATCAAATATTACGGCACGTATCTTTTTTAAATCGTAGTCAATCATTCTTCTAATCAAAACAGTTAAACACAAGCATTTACGCTCTATTCTTCAATATGTAATCGGACAGAACACTATACACCTCGCTCAATTCCTTGTCGTCTTCAAGCAAAGCAAGATGCTTGCCTACTACACCAACGTCTCCTCTCGAAGCTGGTCCAGTCTGCGCTTCTTTCGGATGTAATCGATGGAGTTTAGCCACAGTCTCATCGAGAAGCGGAAGCATCACATTAAAATCGAGTCCATGACGTTCGAGTATCTTTGCAGCCATAGTGTTGCACACATTAGCAAAGTTGCAGGAGAAAACCGCAGCAATGTGAAGCCATTTACGGTCAGCCTCCTTAAGTTCGCGAACATTATCGGAGAGAAGTCGTGCCAACTCCATTATTATATCAAGCGTCTGCTGGTCGGAAGCCTCAACAAAACAAGGAATGGTTCTGAAGTTCACTTCTTTCTGCTTTGAGAAAGTCTGCATTGGATAAAGCACGCCATAATGTTCTGCTTTACCCATGAACAGACTCATCGACATTGTGCCTGCCGTATGTATAAAGACGCCATGCTTGCATCGGCTGCAAAGTTGTTCAATCACATCAAGCATTGCGTCGTCTTTTACAGACACTATATACACATCAGCATCCTTCATTACACTATTCCAATCGCTTGTAGCACAACTATCTACAGTTTCAGCGAGCGCTTCAGCCGAAGCAAGTGTCCTGCTCCATATCTGCGCTGGCGTTTCTCCTATCTTGGCAAGGTTTTTGGCAATGTTTGTTGCCACATTGCCAGCTCCTATCATTACTATTTTCATAAGTTCTTTTCCTGTTATAGCTACAAAAGTAAGCAAATGCGCAGAAAAAGCACGGAAAACGAGTCGATTTTTAAAAAAGATTTGCTATTTTTGCCACATGAAAGAAGAGGTTAGTGTTACTCTGATAACTAAAGCATCCGATTTGCCCGGCATAATATGCGATGATTTCTTTCAAAGTGTGGAGTTGTTCAAGATACTTGAAGCCACACCAAAACAGAAACCATACATGGCATTAGCTACTGACGGGCAGGGACATATTGTGGCACATCTCTTGGCTGTAGTGTCTTACCACTACTTGCTACTACCCCCGTTTACCTATTCGCATTGCCACATATATGGCGAGGGCGTTTATGCGCCAGAAGTGGAGAACAAGGAAGCTATCTTCTCTCTCTTCGTGAAAGCAATAACTGCCGAACTGACACACAAGCTGTGCCTGTTCATAGAGATAAGCGACTTGAGCAGCAAGATGTTCGGATATGGCAAACTGCGCGAGAACGGCTTCTTTCCTATACAATGGCAGAAGATACACAACTCGCTGCACTCAAAACATCCTTACGAACGTCTGCCGCAGAAGTTGCGTGACAAGATTGCCGTTGCAGAACAGCGCGGAGTGAAAGCCGCAACAATAGAGTCTGAAGGCAAAGAACTGCAGCAAGCCGTGAAGCTCATGCGCCACTACTTCAGACTGAAACCTCGACGCACCGTGCGTAGCGGCAAGCTCTTCGAAAACCTGGCAACAAGCAAGCATTGCAAGATATTCGCAACAAGATACCGAAACCGTATCATCGGCACATGCGTTTGCTTCTTCTTCGGCGGCAACGCCTACATGTGGCAGTTGGCTTCGCGCCGCAAGAGTTTCATGATGCTCTACCCTGCTACATACACGGTATGGTCTGCATTGAAGTATGCACACGAGCATGGCTATGCACACATGTACTTCCTTGATGCCGGACTGCCTTTCAAGCGCAACCCCATGCGCGAGTTCATCCTCAACTTCGGGGGCAAGCAAGTCTCTGAATACCGCTGGTTCCGCATACAGTTTCCTTGGGTAGGCAGGCTCATGGATTGGTTCTATAACGAGTAACGGCATACAATGATAAAAGCATAGCATGCTTAAAAGATATCTCTAACAGACAGACACCAAAACAATAAAAAACAAATAAAAACTCAATAACAATGAAAGCACTCATAGACAGAATTCAGAAAGACGGCAAATGCTACCCTGGTGGCATTCTCAAAGTAGACAAGTTCATTAACCACCAGATGGATCCTAACCTTATGAAGGACATCGCCGTGGAGTTCATACGCCGCTTTGCAAACACCAAAGTGAACAAGATTCTTACTATTGAGGCATCGGGCATTGCGCCGGCTATCATGATGGGATTTCTGATGAACCTTCCGGTTGTGTTCGCAAAGAAGAAGAAGCCGAACACGCTCGACAACATGCTCGCTACAAAAGTTACGTCGTTCACAAAGCAGCGCGACTACGACGTGGTTATCTCACGCGACTACCTCACTCCTGACGACCACGTTATTTTCATCGACGACTTCCTTGCATACGGCAACGCAGCCAAGGGCATCATCGACCTCTGCAAGCAGTCGGGAGCCACACTCGAAGGCATGGGCTTCATCATCGAGAAGGCATTCCAGGATGGCGGACATTATCTGCGCGAACATGGTGTGCGTGTAGAGTCACTCGCTATCATTGAGTCGCTCGACAACTGCGAGATTAAGATTAAAAACGCATAATGAGGAACGACCTTCAACTCCTCGAACTGCTCCTAAAAGACCAATCGCTCAGTTCGCCCGAGAGCAACTCATACATCTCTTGGGCAACTGACGATTACAGCGTTACTGACGCAGACAAAACGGGCGATAACAGCCCGTTTTCGTTTAATGCGCAGATAACACCGGAGCTGGTCAGCCACCATCAAGACCTTATACAGCCTCGCATAAGAAAGCATCCGTCCATGCAGACTTCACGCTCGAAAAACCGTGCAGAGGTCTTCACACCAGCGTGGATATGCAATGCGCAAAACAACCTCGTCGATGAGCAATGGTTCGGCAAGAGAGATGTGTTCAATACTGAACATATCGACGAGAACGGCGAACACGCATGGGTGACATCTCAACAGCCTGTCGTCTTTCCGAAGAACCGCACATGGATGTCATACGTGCGAGCAAGACGCATGGAGATAACCTGCGGAGAAGGACCTTATCTGGTTTCGCGCTACGACACAACAACGGGCAGACTGATTCCTATCGGCGAACGCATTGGCATGCTCGACCGCAAGTTCCGTATCATCAACGAGAACACTCCGTCAGAGCCAACAAAGGCAAACAAGCGCCAATGGATTCGCAAAGCCTACCAAGCACTTCAGTCGGTATACGGCTTCGACAGTCAGGGCGACAACGTCTTTCTGACGCGCGAGTCTGTATTTCTTTCGTTCTGCGAATACTACACTGAGCGTTGGCACCGACAGCCCCACCGCGACGCCGTCTTGAAGGCTGCAGAAATCATTTCATGGAACATCTGGCAGATGGACGGACTGAACTTCAACGTTCCCAACTCCGACCGCGACGCCGTCATCATGGAATGGCATAACGCCGAACCGCTCGACGGCAAGAGAATTGCTTACAAAGACATAGTGAAATAGATATACGACTGAACAGTCGCAACTAAAATACTCAACAAGAATGATATCAACAGAAAGCATAGTATTCCGAGCAGAACAAGAAGAAGCTATCGACTTCACCGTGACAGCCCTTAAACGCTCACGCAAGGTGCTCTGGAATGCAAAGATGCGCTTCGGTAAGACGCTCTGCGCTATCGAAGTGGCACATCGTCTTGGATACAGACGCACACTCGTACTCACTCATCGCCCTGCTGTGCGACAGGAGTGGTTCGACTCTATAGAGAAACTACAACTTGAAGGATGGACATACGGCAGCCGTACAACGTCTGCCATGTCTGAGGACGAGCGAAAGCGTCGTGGCGCGTCGTTTGCCGAACTTGAGGATGCTGCAAAAGACAAAGACACCCACTACGTCTATTTCGCATCTATGCAGGATTTGCGCTCTTCTAAACGCGTGAACCAGCAGAAGGGCATCGTGAAGAACGACGACGTGTTCTCGGCAAAGTGGGATTTCCTTATCGTCGACGAGGCACACGAGGGCATCACCACACGCCTCGGCAACGATGTTATAGCCGAACTGCAGAAGCGTCGCAGCTTGCGCACGCTCTATCTCTCGGGCACACCATACAGTATACGCCAGAACTTCGACACAGCTGACGTATACAACTGGGACTATTGCATGGAGCAACGTGCAAAGGAGCAGTGGAACAGCTCTGCTACCGGCGCTCCGAACCCGTACGCTAACATGGCGCGAATGAACATCTTAACTTACAATCTGCGCAACACATTCGCTCCTTATTTCCTTACAGACAACGAAGGCTTCAACTTCGCTGAGTTCTTCCGTGTTGACGAGGCTCAGATGTGCTTTGTACACGAAGCCGACGTAAGAAAGTTCGTCAGCCTTCTCGCTACGGCTCCTCAGTATCCGTTCGCTAACGAGGCGCTGAGTCAGTCGCTCTGCCACACATTATGGTATATGCCGGGTGTGAATGCAGCGCGTTGTCTTGCGCAGATGCTCACAGAGCAGACTGCCGAGAATCCGTTCCGCGGCTATAAGGTTATTAATGTAGCGGGCGACGGAGTATCTTCGCAGACTTCCCCGCTTGAGGAAGTGAAGACGGCTATCAGCAGCAACGAACGCACCATCACTCTCTCTTGCGGACGTCTCACAACGGGTGTTTCCATACCCGAATGGACAGCCGTATTCATGCTCGCAGGTTCAGCCGAAACGGGTTGTGCCCACTACTTCCAGACCATTTTCCGCTGCCAGAGTCCGTATCGTGAGGGCATGAAAGCCGAATGCTACACCTTCGACTTCTCGCCTGTTAGAACACTCACAGCCATCGACCAGTATATCAGCAACAACATTGCTACGACCGATCACGAAGCACGCGTGCAGAAGCTCACCGAGTTCCTTCACTACTGCCCCACCATCATCGTAGACGGAGGCAAGCGCAATCAGATTGACACGGAGACATTCATCCGCTATATCAACACCTCATATTCTACAAGCCTCATCCGCAACGGCTTCCACGGCGACTGTCTGTATACCGACTTGAACAATCTCGGCAAGAACGACATACGCCTTCTCGAAGAAGTGGCAGAGGCAATGGCTAATGCGGTGCTCGAGGAGCGCCGACAGAGAAGCAACGACATTCAGGCAGCAAAGAAGCCGGCGAAGAAGGCTAAAAGCAAGGCTGCTGAAAACGCAGAAAAGCAGAACGAGGCGACAGCCGCTCAGTCGAGAGAGGCTGCAGCTATGGCACGCCTCACCCCACGCCAGCGAGCAATAGCCATATTGAGCCAGATATCTACCCGCTTCCCTATCATGATTTACGGCACGGTGGACAACATCGAGGGTCTGACCATCGACTCGTTCCTGCGTAACATAGACGCCGAATCGTGGCGCCATTTCATGCCGCGTGGCATCACCATGCAGCTCTTCAAGCGCCTTAAGCACCTCTACCGCGAAGACATCTTCGTGGCCACAGCCAAGGCTATCGTTGCACGCCTGCGCCATGCCGACACACTTGCGCCGGACGAGCGTGTGGCTGAGATTGCAAACATTCTCTCCGACTTCTCTTACCCCGACCGCGAGACCATTCTCACTCCGTGGAACGTCGTCAACCGTCATCTCTCCGACACGCTCGGCGGCTACTGCTTCTTCGACGACAAGTTTGAGAAGCCGCTCGCGCAGACACGTTTCGTATATAACGAGGGCGTAACAAACCGCACGCTGATGAATCCGAACGCACAAATCCTCGACATCTGCTCGAAGACGGGCCTCTACTCGCTCTACGTTGCCTACTCTTTATATAAGGTGCGCAGCAGCCAGTCGCAGGGTCTATTCGACATGCTGTCCGACCAGGAGTCGTGCTCCATGTGGAAAGAGGTTGTTGAGCATAACGTGTTTGCTGTCTGCAAGACTGCCATGGCGGCATGCATCACACGCCGCACACTCGTAGGCTTCGACAACGACGTGAAGCCCAACATCATCACCATACCCGACCTCAACAGTCAGGTGATTGTGTACAAGACGAAACTTGCCAACACCCTCAGCGACCCACTTAACTATCCAAATACAAGCACAAACCAGAAAATGAAATTCGACGCAATCATAGGCATGCCGTCCTTTTCGTCGCGGATCTGCGGCTCCCAGTAAATCTCGCAGTCCTTGTCAGGGTACAGTTTCTTGAACGCGCCCCAGACCATAGCGAACATATCGTTCTGGAACGGCGCGATCAGCCGGTCTTTCAGATCCAGCGGAGAGAGCCGCGTCTCCTCGTACATCCGCAGGCGCTCTCTGGTCTCTGCGAAGGCCCACGCCATCGTGTAGAGCAGGGCAATCACACCTTCCATTGTGTCGGTGCCGTCTAACAGCATCTCAGCGATTGCCCACGACAGCTCGTTATCGTCGCTCAAGTCTGCGTTCTCCAAGGTTTCGGGACTGTACTTCCGCAGCAGGTCTCTCGCCATGTCATACAGCCGTGCATCATCAAAATCGGGCGCCGGTCCGTAGCCTCTCACATAGACTTCGCTGTTCTTGACGAACACCAAGTTAAGTGCTGCCTCCACATTGCCCTGCGGGTCATCGGTAACGATAGGTGTATAGTGTTTCATCTCTTCCTCCTTACTCAGCCGCAGGAACGATGGTTCCGTTGGCAATTTCCAGTTCTTTTCTCAGCCGTTCGATCTCTTGGTGCTGGTCGTTGCACTTCTGGACGTGCCAGACACAGCGTTCCATCCAGTTTTGAAGTTCCGCCGGCACAGACGGTTCGATGAACTCAGAGAACAGGTTTACGACCTCCTGAAGCTCTTGTGGTGAAACGCCGGTGTTTTCGTAGGCAGCCAGCTTGTCGATTGCTTCGGCGATTGGACAGCTGCTGCACCCAGCATCTCCCATAGCCTGACACACGTCCCGGCAGAGTTCGTTGTCGGCACCCTTGACTTGCCAGCAATGCCGTCCGCCTACGCAGAAGTCTTCAGTC
>OHBM01000298.1_pt1 | contig 40291 bp, 35 predicted proteins | sample 1577251 | NCBI WGS metagenome assembly OHBM01 (sample SAMEA3541557, study PRJEB24748) | human gut metagenome | biome: human gut; feature: human-associated habitat; material: faeces | place: China | collected 2012 | reverse complement strand
ATTGCGCAAAAAGATGTTGTTTTGAAGCAAAACTGCCTTATTAACACTCAGCCTTCGGCAAAGACTTTGTTTGTATGAGAGTCAATATTTTTTGGTGTTATTTGCTTTTCTTTTTTGCCTTGATAACGCCTTTTATCGTTTCAATGCCGTGAATGGTACCCACAAGCGGATGATAAAACATAATTCTCGGCCCGGAATAGCGCATAACCTCTTTTATTTTTGAACGCTTATCGGGTTTGTAGCAATGGCAGGGACATTGCGAGCAGAAGTTTTTATCGTTTCCCCAGCGGCAATGATCAAGCCTGAAAAGCGCATAATCAGTAAGTTCTTGGCATTCCTTGCAAAGAGTACCTTTTTTTGATTTATGCACGCCGTGGCAATAAATTTTTACCATTTCGGGTAACATTTCTTTTTCTCGTGTGATTCTGTCTTTTTTCATGATAATCTGCCTCTGTAAACGGTGTATGCTTCGTCAGCGATTTTTGCCGTTGACTTTCTGTGAGAAACCAAAACAATGCTTTTGCCGTGCTTTGCTTCGTTTATAGATTTTAAGATGTTGCCCTCGTTTAAACTGTCCAAATTGCTTGTGGGTTCGTCAAGCATAATCATAGGAGAGTTGCAAAGGAACGCTCTTGCAAGACCTATACGCTGTTTTTCACCATCCGAAAGCAAATCACCGAGTTCGCCTACATTTGTGTCGTATCCCTTAGGCAAAGTTATTATAAAATCGTGAATTGAGGCTTTTTTTGCGGCAATTTCAACTTTTTCTCTTGTTGCGTTGTAATCTGCAATTTTAATGTTATTTTCAATCGTATCGTTAAACAATTGAGTTTCTTGGCTTACAAGGCTCTGATTGTTACGAAGTGATGATGTTTTAATATTTTTAATGTTTTCACCCGACATATCAATTTCGCCGCTGTTTACATCCCAAAAACGCATCATAAGTTTAAGCGCAGTCGACTTGCCCGAACCGCTCGGTCCGTTTATAGCAATGATTTTGTTTTTTGGAATTTTCATATTGAAATTTTCAAGAATTTGCTCTTTGTCATATGCAAAGCCTACATTTTTGCATTCCATACCGTCAAATTCAACTTCTTTGCCGCTGATGTTTTCTTCAACAACAGGGCTTTCATCAAGAATTGACAGCACTCTTTCACCGCTTGCAAGGGTGTGAGTCAAATTGCCTGCAAGGTTTGAAAGTGCGGCAACCGGACCGAATGAACTCATCATTGCAACGGTTGAAACAATAAGTCCGTCAAATCCGATTGTGCCCTTTTGGTAAAGGCAAATTGCAACTAAAAGCATTGTGATTGAAAAGAAGATAATCGAAATATCCGTAATTGAAATATTATGCCCCTCAATTTTCTTTAACTTCTTTTGAAGTGAATTAAGTTCATCGGTTTTTTCGTTCATTTCATTAAGGCGGGTATCGGTTGAATTGTATCTGATTGATTCCAAAAGTCCTCTCATACTGTCAAGCACATAGCCGGAAAGTGCACCCGAATTTTCACGGTAGGTCATACCGATATTTTTGTTAAATTTGGATGATGCAAGTGGAATAATAATGCCGACTGTAATGTAAGCCGCAAGTGCAACAAGCATAAGCCAACTACTGTATCTTCCGATAAATATCAGCATAACAAGGCTTGTTAAAAACGCAATACAAATCGGAGAAATTGTGTGAGCGTAAAAAACTTCTAAAAGCTCAATATCACTTGTTATGAGCGATATCAGATTGCCTTTATCTTTACCTTCAAGTTTAGCCGGAGTTAACCTGCGAAGCGATTTGAATACTTTATCACGAATAATGGCAAGCAACTTGAATGCAATATAGTGGTTGTACGCTTGCTCGCCGTAGTGAAGAAAGCCACGCAAAACCGCAAAAATAATAATGCAAATACATCCCGTTTTTATTACAAGTCCACCGTTTATACCTGCGGCTGTAAGCAGCGTCATACTGCCAAGCACAGTAATTTGAATGGCGCAAAGAAAGCCCGTAACGCCGAGTATAACTGCAAGTACCATGAAAAAAGCAAGCGGCTTAACAAGTTTTATCAACCGCATCATAATTTTGAAACCTGATTGTTTTCTTTTCATTACGCTTCCTCCTTTGCATATTTTTCAAGTTCTGCTTGAGTGGAATACATCAGCTTGTATTTTTTATTAAGAGACATAAGTTCAGAATGAGTACCGCTTTCCTCAATTTTGCCTTTATCAAGCAGAAGAATTTTGTCACTGCCTACCACATTTTCAAGCCTGTGGGAGATAAGAATAACGGTTTTGATTTTAGCCATATTGTGAATAACAGCCATAATGTCGTTTTCGCTTTCGGCGTCTATGTTTGAAGTTACTTCATCAAAAACATATATCGGTGTGTTGTGAAGCAAGGCTCTTGCAATGGCAAGCCTTTGCCTTTGTCCGCCCGAAAAATTGCTGCCTTGTTGATTAAGTTTAGTATCAAGTCCGTCTTGCTCACTTAAAAATGACCAAAGGTTTACCATTTTCAATGCCTCAATCATCTTTTCGTCACTTGCACTTTTGTCGGCTATGAGCATATTTTCCCTAACCGTTCCTGCAAAAATGTAGGAATTAAAGTTTACGGCAGTGATGTTGTTCATAAGTGTTTTTTCATCAATATCTTTTATTTCAACACCGCCGATTGTTATACTGCCGATGTAGCCTTTAGTTGTTCCGCAAAGCAGGGAAGCAAGCGTGCTTTTGCCGCAACCCGATTCGCCTACTATGCTTATAAGTTCGTGCTTTTTAAAGGTTGCCGAAATATCGTTAAGCACGGTTTTTTCGCCGTCATAAGAAAAGGAAAGGTCTTTAATTTCGATATCCCCGTCAAGATTTTCAGGGATCTCCGCTCCGTGTTCGTCCTCTTTTGTATCAAGCAGCTTAAAGAGTTTGTCGCTTGCCGCCATACCGTTCATAGCCACATGAAAAAATGAACCGAGAAGCCTGAGCGGCAAAAAGAAATCAGCCGCAAGCATAATGATTAAAAATGCCTGAGGTAAAGTGATTGTGCCGTTTTTTACCTGAATGATTGCAATTACTACACCTACTGCACTTCCTGCATATGCAACAATATCCATAACGCTTACGGAATTGAGTTGCATTGTAAGAACTTTCATAGTAATTCTTCTGAACTCTTCGGCTTTTTCATTCATCTCAACATTCTTGCGTTCATCCGCCTGATAAACTTTGAGTGTTGTTAAGCCTTGGATATTTTCAAGGAAAGTATCGCCGAGGTTTGTGTATACTCCCCAATATTTGCTAAGAAGTCTTTTTGCGATTTTTTGAACTGCAACAATAGAAAGCGGAATAAGGGGTACACAAATAAGAAGCACCACCGACGCTTTCCAGCTTACGAACACAAGCACGGCAAAAAGTGTTATCGGTGCAAGCATAGCAAAGAAAAACTGCGGCAGATATTTGCCGAAATAAAGTTCAAGCTGGTCTACACCCTCAACAAAAACCTGAAGCACCTCTGATGTTGATACCTTTTCGCTGTAAGATGCTCCCATTCGTGTAAGCTTTTTATACATTTTTTGTCTAAGCACTTTTTTTACTTCGCTTGAAGCGAAAAACGAAGTCTGTGAACTTGCGTATCCGCAAAGATAGCGTACAAACATAATCGCCGCAATTGCGACCAAATAAGGCAAAAGTCCTTTAAAATCAAACGCTTTACCGTCGAGAATTTGCGCAAGTAGATTTGAAAGAATGAAAATCATAACGATGTTTGCAACTGTTTTCAACCACTGCGCAAGAACTGTTAGGGCAATGTACTTCTTTGAAGAAGGCACTTGCTCTATAAGTCTTGTTTTAATCATTTCTTTTCTCCCTCAATTAAGTTATTTATCCAAAAATTCATTCGCGAGGCGGTAATCGCCTTGCCGTGATATTTTACCGTTCTCCATAATCAGCACTCTGTCTGCAAGAGCACCGGCACATCGTTTATCGTGCGTTACGGTAACAATTGCCGTGCCGAGGTTCTTGTTTATTTTATTTACGGTTTCAACCGTTTTACAAAGGTTTTTGTAGTCCTGACCCACCGTCGGCTCGTCAAGAAACAGCACTGTCGGCTCGCTTGCACAGACGGCAGCAATGGAGGCACGCCGTTTTTGCCCTTCGGAAAGTGATTGCGGATGCCTCTGCTCAAGTCCCGAAAGTCCAAAGGCATTTATCATTTCCCTTGCTATTTCCTCGCTTTTTGCCTTAAAGGAAATCTCGCTTAAAAGCGTTGGCATAAAAAGCTGATAGACTGGATTTTGGTAAACATATCCCACCTTTGAAAACCATTTGCTGTTTGCTTTTTTGCTTTTTGTTATTGTTTGGCTCAGCGCACCGTCATTCGGCTTATTCAGTCTTGCAAGCATGCGCATAAGGGTGGTTTTTCCGCATCCGTTTTCACCGAGCAAAACTATTCGTTCGCCTGCCCGAATTTCTATATCAAGTCCATCTATAATATTTCTGTCACCTGCGGCAAAAAAGAGTTTTTCGCCTTTTATAAGCACTTCACCGGGCAAAGAGCCGTCGGCATGAGGAATTGTTTTTATTCCGCTGTTCAAGTCGTTTATGTCCGTACTTGTAAAAAGCTGTTTGTTTTCGATTCGCATAACTTTATCTATGTAGTTTTTCACAACATCAAGCCTGTGCTCAACTATTAAAACGGCATATCCGCTGTTTGCCAAATTACGAAGTGCTTTCAACAAAATGTGTGCTGTATGAGTGTCCAAATTTGCAAGCGGTTCGTCAAGAATAATGATTTTTTGCTCCATCGCAAGGGTAGAAGCGGTTATCAGGCGTTGCTTTTGACCACCGGAAAGTGTTTTTGTTTTTGCGTTTTTTTCTATTTGCATAAGCGTTGTAAATCGTTCAATGCGTCTGTCGATTTCTTCGGACGCAATATTAAGATTTTCGCAGCCGAAAGCGATTTCTTCGTTTACTAAATCATAAATAATTTGTTCGTCCGCATTTTGAAGCACAGTGCCGATTAGCTTTGAACGCTCGCTGATTTTTAGCTTTGTAACATCCTTGCCGTCTATTTCCACACTGCCCGAAAATTCGCCCGAATTAACGAACGGAATAACACCGTTTATTATCGAAAGCAGGGTGCTTTTTCCCTCGCCGGAAACGCCCGACAAAAGCACGGTTTCGCCGTATTCCACGGTGAGATTTATATTTTCAAGCACATTTTCTTTAGCACCATCATATTTAAAAGAAACTTCTTTCAGTCTTATCGCTATGCCCATATCATAACACCTCCACCTGCGCAAAGCACGATAACACAGGCAAGAAATACGAAATCCCTTGCTTTTATTTTTATTACTTTATATACCGAGCTTGTACTGTCATCAAGTGTAAATGCCCTTGTTTCAAGCGAAAGGGAAAGAGTATCCGATATTCCGATGATTCGCATAACGAGCGGAATAATAAACGCACGGTAAATGCAACTCGGTCGGTACCAATTCATATTTGCACCTCTGACCTTCATCGCCTCCCAGATCTGCTTTATTTCACCCACTAAAACCGGAATAAATTTAAGTGTTACAAGCATGCCGAGCGTTATAACTCTCGGGCATTTCAGCTTTGCAAGACAGCGTGTTAGATCGCAGGGTGATGTGCTTACCATCGGCACGGCACACAATCCCAAGAGAATCATTCTTAAAAGTGTTTGCCAAAATGCGTCCAAGCTTTTGTTTGTCAAAAATGACAGACCGCCTATAATAAGTCCGCAAATCGCCATTGCAACGGTCATTTTCCATGTGCTTTTAAAAAGACCGAATGCTGAGTAAAGCACAAAAATTGCCGTGGCAAAAGCAAAAGCCAAAAGATTGTTGGAAAAAAGCATTCCGAATATCAGCACTATTACGGAAACTGAAAATGAAATCAGCGGATAAAAAGGCTTTTTAGCCTCAAATGTTTCAAGCATTATCATCTTCTCCGTACGGTTTTAATTTGCCTGCCTTTTGAAGTTCTGCGGCGATTTTCATTCCGATTGCCGCACCCAAAAATGCCAATATAATTGTGCCGATTGATGTTAAAACAGAAATTTTCGGATTTGCTGTAAACTGAGCGTAACTTTGCCCATTGAGCCAAAGACTGAACAGAACCGAAATCGGCAGTGAAAACGGCATATATATTCCCGTTGTAACGAAAACGGAAACTTTCTTTTGATAGCCTCTAAAAATCAAAAGCATAATTAATTCCGCTATGATTGCGGAAACAAAATTGTTAAAAAACATAACCGTCGAAAAGAAAATCAGCGGTGCGCCCGAAAAAAGTCCGATAATTGTGAGAGCACCCGGCTTTCTTACTTTCATAAGTCCGATTGCAACGAAAATCGAATAAATAGGTGCGGCTGCCATGTTACGCAGTCCGAAAACGGTGGTGTGCATAACAAGCGGCATCGTTATTCCGCCGCACAATGTCATCGCTGCGGATAAGACAGCCAAAAACACAAAATCCTTAACTTGAAATTTCTTAAATATTTTTTTCATACTTCGCCCCAATCAGTCATGTTTATTTTTCTTGATAACAGCAGTCATTACAAGCACAAATGCAACCGCACCCACTACGCCGCAGGCAATGGCGATCGGAACTTTTTTATTTTTAACCGTTTCCTCTTTAGGCTCGGTAACGGTTGGTGCTGTTGTAGTTGTAGTAGTTGTTGTAGTTGTAGTTGTAGTTGTAGTTGTCGTTGTAGTATTTGTTGTTGTCGTTGTAGTGGTAGTGGCTTTTTTGGTGGTTGTTTCTTTTTTTACATCTCTGATTTTTTTTGCACTGTCATAATCTATTTTAATTCTTGCAGAAGGTGATAAAGGCATAGCCGAAGCGGCAAATTTTACGCCGACAAATTCATTGTCGCTCTTAATCGGAAATTCAAAAGCCGTTTCATATTCAGTGCCGTCAATTTCAACATTATTCTTTTGCTCAACTTCTACTGTGTCGCCCTCAACAGAACCGTCCTTGTAATACCAAAAATGCATATCGCTTGTTGTTTTGGCAGGAGCTATTGTAAGCGTTTTTTCATCACCGTCAACTGTAAGAAGTGCGGTGTGAACAATATAGCTGTCACCCATAGATGTTCTTTCTTTTTCTGCGTGCCACATTTCAATCGGCACTTCGTAAACACCGTCCTCGCTCGGACCCATTGCAAACGCACCGAACGAAGTGCAGGTAAGTGCAAGTGCAAAAACTATTGCAGTCAATGAAATCGATAATTTTTTAAACATATTTGTCCTCCGTATTTTATTAGCCATTGCTAACTTGACATTAAAATTTTTAGTTAGCACAAGCTAACCGCGGTTATTCTATCAAATGACAAATAAAAAGTCAATATTTAAAACTATAAAATAATTAAAATTTGGCACATTTACAGCCTGCATTTGATAGACAGTTTAATAAGTCATAAATCATCTTACAGCCCAATTATTAAGCAGCGGTATCCTTTTTCAAACAATATTATTCCGTTAACTTTTCCATTCATGTGCACCTCTGTTACTTGCCTACATTTTGGGCAAACCTACTTTTCAAGTTAAAAAATATAATTTTAATTTGAATGCGCTATCGTATTTTGCATATAATATTTCTATAAGAATGCAATATTTGCACATTTACGGTTGACAATGTGCAACTGCATTATTTTTCAATCAGAGGTGCAATTATGAATGTTCTAAAAAACTTGAGAATTGAGAAAGTTCTCGTAAAACGACATTCCCAAACTGTTGGATATACTAAAAAAATAAATATATAAATTGTAAAATGATATTGATAATCCTTGCCTGCATGGCGAGGATTTTTCTTTTGCGTGAAAATAATTTATAAATTTTTTCTAAAAACACATCAACAAAACGTGCATTTTTCTCTGTATTATAGAGGGAGTTTTTTGAACGATGTATTCTTTTTGGTTTTCATTCGGCAAAATATTCTCTCGAATAATTTTAAAGGAGGTTTTCATATGAATAAAAATTGCAGTGGTCAGTTTTTTCTTTTGCCGAACAGGATTTTTGATGAACGGTTATCGCCCAACGAGTTTATCGTTTATTCTTTTCTTGTTCGTGCAAAGGACTCGGCGGGGCAAAGTTTTTGGTCGGTGCCTATGATTGCAAAAAGCTGTTCGATGTGTGCATCTACTTGCAGAAAAGTTTTGCATTCGTTGGAAAACGGTGGGTACATAACGATCTCGAAGCGGTTTATCGGCGGCGAGCAAAAGAGTAATCTATACACGGTCAACAAGATTTAATGCACCGTGCTTTATGGTTTATCGACGAAGAATATGAAAGGCTTTGATTTGGAAATTTTATGATTTTTGAAACGAAAATTGATGGCTTTTGAGTGGGTTTTGAATCGGATTTCAAGCCGCAGATTTTATGAGAATCACACCGAAATGAGTAAAAATACGAAAAATCAATTCACATATAATAAGCTCGTCTTTAAAAGAGTTTTATATAGAATCAAACAACGCATTTGAAATATCCGCTTATTAAGTTACAAAAAATAACATTTTTAGCATTTATTTTATTTAATATAAAAACGCTCAATGTAAAAAATAGTAGTGCAAACGCAAATTGTAATGAAAAGGAGTGTTTTCAAATGTCAAGTTCCAAGAACGTTGTTCCGGAAGCTAAGGAAGCTCTTAACAGATTCAAAATGGAAGCTGCTAATGAGGTTGGTGTAAATCTCAAGCAGGGTTATAACGGCGACCTTACTTCTAAGCAGGCCGGCTCTATCGGCGGACAGATGGTCAAGAAGATGATCAAGGCTTATGAAGACGGCATGAAATAAGAAGTATAAATACCCTGATTCTTCAATAAATTTCGGACAAAATGAAGGTCTGCCGGTTAAACCGACAGACCTTCTTCTGTGTTTGTTATTAAATATTTCAGCGGACGGATACGGCTTTATATCCGATATCATAAAACATTATTATACACTAATTGGATTTAACAGGGCAAAAGAATCCATTCCGTCAAGATAAGCTAATATCGCGTCATTTGACAGTACCACCGAGTTATCCTCGTTATGGTTGCCGGCTACAACAATCACATACAGATAACCGTCTCCCTCGTTTTCCATAATTCCTGTAAGGTTTGTGTACTGTCGGAAGTTCTTAAAGGTAATAGCGGTATAGTATTCCTCCGAGCCGTCGTTACTTCTTATTTTTACTGTAACAGCCACACCGTTGTATACATCATCCGGCATTCCCTCGGCTTCTACCAATGTAACTGTGTTGCCCTCCTTAGCCTCATAATATTTTATGAGGGCAAGAGCCTGTGCGGCGTCGGCAACATAGCCATCATAATCTATGGCGGCACCGTTTCTAAAGGTGTATGTTTTGCCCGTACAATACATCGCCTTGCCTTTATAGTTCCAATCAAGAACGCCGTTTCTTACATAATAAAGAGTAGTGCCGTATCTTAAAACACCAGAGAAATTCCAGTCAAGAACCCCGTTTACCACGCCGTAATATGTTCCGTAGTAATTTGTAAGGCTACAATAGTCCCAATTGAGGAAGCCCTCATCTATGTAATACCATGTGCCATAATAATTTACAAGTCCTGTATAGGAAGTGTCGATCTGGCTGTTTGTAAGATAGCACCATTCATTGCCATAGTAATTATAAAGGCCGTTTTTATTCCAGTTAAGAACACTGTCCTCAACATAATACCAAGTATCGTAATACTTAGTAAGTCCGGTATAATTCCAATTAAGGACACTATCCTCAACATAATACCAAGTATCGTAGTACTTAGTAAGTCCGGTATAATCCCAATTAAGAACGCCGTTTCCTACAAAGTACCAAGTATCGTAATACTTAGTGAGTCCGGTATAATTCCAATTAAGCTTGCCGTTTTCCACATAATACCAAGTGTCATAATACTTAACAAGGCCTGTGTAGTAGGCATTATGTTTACCGTTTTCCATATAGAGCCAAGTACCGTCATCCGTTCGCTTAAGTGAGTCGGTAGTAGACGCAAAAGCGACGACCGACATTACAGACAGCGATAGAATAACAGTCAGTACAACCGCAATCAACTTTTTGAATTTTTTCATAAATTTAATATCCTCCCTGATTTTTACGGCATAAAGCCCTGCCGCTTATTCGAATTATACAACAATCAGTATATAATTGCAATAGTTTTTATGCAAAAGTGTTGTATTGACACATTTCTCTAAAAAACACAAAACCGTTCAAATTATTGAACGGTTTTGCAATATTTTGTATGCAGCAGTCTTTAAGCAAGCGAGAAACAATCAAATACAATGCGTATTACGCAAGAATTCCGTTTCTGACATAGTAACGCGTGCCGTAATAATAGGTGTATCCCGTATAATTCCAGTCAAGCACGCCCTTTTTGACGTAATACCAAGTGCCGTAATATTTTGTAAGACCGGTGTAATCCCAATTAAGTACACTGCCCTCGCAATAATACCAGGTGCCGTAATAGTTTGTGAGCCCCGTATAGTTCCAATTTAAGACGCTGTTTTCGACGTAATACCATGTGCCGTAGTAGCTCGTGAGCCCCGTATAGTTCCAATTAAGAACACTGTTTTCGACGTAATACCATGTACCGTAGTACTTTGTAAGACCCGTATAATTCCATTTAAGCTCACTGTTTTCGACATAATACCAAGTATCATAATACTTAGTGAGACCTGAGTAATCCCAGTTCAGCACACCGTTTTCGACATAATAATAAGTGCCGTAATAATTTACAAGCCCGCTGTATGAAGTATCATTTTTGCCGCTAACCATATAGTAATATTTATCTCCTATATATTTCAGCGATATTGTGTTCGCGGGAGCCGCCTTTACGTCAAAGTCACATTTTGCGGTTTTATCGGAGCCGAGAAGCTTTGGAGTTTCGTCTCCGCTGTAAATATCAAATGCAGTTACAGATATGCTGCCTTCTTTATAGTTGCCGTCAAAATAAAAAGTATAACTTCCGTACAGTTGCTCCGTCGAAGAGGATTTCGGCGCGGCTGCCGAGCATCTTAAAGAATCCTGTGAAAAATTATAATTTGTTATTGCCGTACCGCCGTTTTCGTACGAAGTAACCGATGTCTGCTCGCCGTTTTTATCCGCATCTGGCTTTGCGAGCCTCAAATATGAGGAATCGTATTTAAGCGTATAGCTGCCGCCCGCGGCCCCTGCCGGAGCATATACTTTTACCTCTACCCTGTTATAGCCCATAATCTGAGCGTCAACTCTGAAGGATGCGCTTTCGGAAGAAGTGTCAACGGCAAACGACGTCGCAAGTACAGCGAACACGCATACAAGTATTGCGAGAGCCATAACAGCCGAAATTATTTTAGTTCGTCTTTTCATATTAACCTCCGTTAAGCCCCGAAACAGACATTTACTTATAACGGAATTATACAACATCCGAAATGCATAGTCAACACTCATGCATTATCGGTTGACACCCGAAAAACAAAAAATATACCTAATTCCGAAAAACGAATTTCGAAACACGGTATATTTTCTAAGTTAAAGTGTAAGCTGCTCGCCGACATCATCAGCCGACAAAGTCGCACCGGCGGCAGGCAAAGTTCTCGTCCTGTATCTCGCAGGCTTTACAAACTCACCATCGGTATACTCTTTTACGGAAGATACCCTATGCCCTTTTTTGAGAGTCATAACCGATACGCCCATAGAATCCTTGGTCGTTTTGACGGCTATTGCGCCGGTATTGAGAAGAAGAATTCTGCCGGAGGTGGACTTCATAACATACTCCTTATCCTCAGTCACACAGAACATATTGACTACCGGGAATTTCTCACAATACGCCTTAATCAGCTTCTTGCGGTTCGTTTTAGTCTCATAGGCGGATAGGTCTATTTTGGCAAGCTTGCCGTTTTCAAAGAAGAACAGCATAAAGCCCTTATAGTCTGTTGTAACCGCCATATAAACGGCATTTTCATCGGGCTCCATCTCAAGCTTTGATGCCACATAATCGCCGAGGACACTCGCCTTGCTGTCGTCAAAATCGGCAGCTTTGGCTTTGTAAACACGGCACTTATCGGTAAAGAACAAAAGCTCGGTATTGTTTGCAGCCTCAACGGTCTCGATTATTTCATCGTTTTCCTTTAGCTTTTGCTCACCGCTCATACGCAGTGACTGCGGAGTTATCTTTTTGAAATAGCCCTCCTTGGTAAAGAACAGCGTGACGGGATAATTCGGTATCTCCTCATCGGGCTCCGATTCATCATCTATATCACTCGTGTAGATTATTTCCGAACGACGCGGCTTATCGTAATTTTTAACGACATCCGAAAGCTCGTTTACGATAATTTTTTTAACTCTTGAGCGACTTGCGAGAATATCCTCCATATCCTCGATTTCGGCTCTCAGCTTTTCTATATCTTCCGTTTTCTTTAAAATATACTCACGGTTTAAGTGGCGCAATTTGATTTCAGCCACATAATCTGCCTGTATCTTATCTATTCCGAAGCCTATCATCAGGTTCGGAACAACCTCGGACTCCTCGTCCGTTGAGCGTATTATTCTTATTGCCTTATCTATATCGAGAAGAATTTTTTGAAGTCCCTCTAAAAGATGCAGCCTGTCTTTTGCTTTGGAAAGGTCAAAAAAGACGCGGCGATTTACACATTCGGTACGGAAAGCTATCCATTCCAAAAGCAGCTCTCGCACCCCGAGGACTCTCGGCGTTCCTGCTATAAGGACATTAAAGTTACAGCCGAAGGAATCTTCGAGCGGAGTCATTTTATAGAGCTTTTTCATAAGCTTGTCTGCATCTGTGCCGCGCTTTAAGTCGATTGTTATTTTAAGACCCTTTTTATCGGTCTCGTCGCGGATATCGGAAATTTCCTTAGCCTTGCCGCTCTTTGCGAGTTCGACTATCTTATCGATTATCGCCTCCGTAGTGGTGGTCGCCGGAATTTCGTATATATCAATACAGTTATTCTTTTTATCATAGCTGTACTTTGCGCGAATTTTGAAGCTTCCGCGACCCGTGCGGAATATCTCGTTCATTTTATCTTCATCGTAGAGTATCTGACCGCCGCCTATAAAATCGGGAGCCTTGAGCGTTTCGGTTATATCGGCGTCAGGGTCCTTTATAAGCGCCACGGTAGTATCGCAGATTTCTTTCAAGTTGAACGAACAAATATTTGAAGCCATACCGACGGCTATACCCATATTGGCATTTACGAGCACCGACGGAAATGTAACGGGCAAAAGCGTGGGCTCGGTCATGGTATTGTCGTAGTTCGGTACAAAATCGACCGTGTCCTTATCTATATCGCGGAAAAGCTCGGCTGAAATCGGGGCTAATTTCGCCTCTGTATAACGCGAAGCCGCATACTGCATATTTTTTGAATACGATTTACCGAAGTTACCCTTTGACTCAACATAAGGATGAAGAAGCGACTCATTGCCGCGCGCCAAACGAATCATCGTCTCGTAAATTGCCGCGTCGCCGTGAGGGTTCAGCTGCATGGTTCGGCCGACTATATTGGCTGATTTTATAGTGCTTCCCTGAAGCAGCCCCATTTTATACATAGTATAAAGCAGCTTTCTGTGTGACGGTTTAAAACCGTCTATTTCGGGAATGGCACGCGACATAATAACACTCATGGCATACGGCATATAGTTAACTTCAAGCGTATCGGTTATATGCTGCTCTACCACCTCGCCTGCACCGAGAATATGAGCGTTTATGTTAAGCTCCTCCGAATTTCGGTCTGTTTCGTTTTTCTTGGTTCTTTTAGCCATTTTCCGACTCTCCTGATTTGCCGTGATAACGTTAAGAAAGGTCAGTCATATCAATGTACTGAGCACCGTTTTCGGCAATATAATCTTTTCTGCCCTGTAAATTGTCGCCGAGTAAAAGGTCAAATTTATCGGCGACAGCCTCGGGTGAATAATCCGGCTCGACCTTTATAAGACGACGGGTTTTGGGATTCATTGTGGTAAGCCACATCATCTCGGGTTCGTTTTCACCGAGACCCTTTGAACGCTGTATGGTATATTTTCTGTCTCCGATTTCAAGAAGGGCATCCTGCTTTTCCTTTTCGGTGTAGCAGAACCAGGTCTCGTCCTTGCAAGTTATTTCGTAAAGCGGAGATTCGGCTATAAACACCTTACCCTCTTTTATAAGCGTGGGCATAAGACGATAAATCATCGTTAATATCAGCGTCCGTATCTGATAACCGTCAACGTCGGCATCGGTACAAATTATGACCTTGCTCCAACGCAGATTATCCATATTGAAAAGCGACAGATTTTTATTTGCCTTGGAGCTTACCTCAACGCCGCAGCCGAGCACTTTGATAAGGTCTGTTATAATGTCGTTTTTAAATATTTTGGGGTATTCGGCCTTAAGACAGTTGAGTATTTTCCCTCGTACCGGCATAACTGCCTGAAAGGCACTGTCTCTCGCCTGCTTGCAGGCACCGAGAGCTGAGTCGCCCTCCACTATGAATATTTCACGCTCCGAAACGTCCTTTGAGCGGCAGTCAACGAATTTTTCGATTCTGTCAGTCATACTGTTGCCGCTTTGAAGCGTCTTTTTAATGTTGAGCCTTGTGGATTCGGCCTTGACGCGCGAACGCATATTTATGAGCACCTGCTCGGCAATTTTTTCGGCGTCTATTCTGTTTTCTATAAAATACACTTCAAGCTGATGGCGTAGAAAATCCGTCATAGCCTCCTGGATGAATTTATTGGTAATAGCTTTTTTGGTCTGATTTTCGTATGACGTCTGAGTTGAAAAGGATGACGAAACAAGCACAAGACAATCCTCCACATCCTGGAAATTTATCTTGCTGTCGCTCTTTAAATACTTGCTGTTTGCTTTTAAATAGCTGTCAATCTGCGAAACGAACGCACTTTTTACAGCTTTTTCGGGAGCGCCGCCGTGTTCAAGAAAACTGGAATTATGGTAGTACTCCTTAAGCTGTTTTTTATTGGAAAAACACAGCGCAACATTGAGCTTAACCTTGTATTCGGGCAAATCGGCTCTGTCTCTGCCCTTTCTCTCACCCTGCCAAAACTGCACGGAAGAAAACGCATCGTCGCCGACAAATTCCTTTATATAATCGACTATACCGTTTTCGTAGCAGTATTCGTATTTATCAAAGCTCTTTTCGCCGGTTTGATTGCGAAGAACGAATTTTATTCCCGCATTTACAACCGACTGCCTTAATATAGTCTCCTGATAGTATTCAAGAGGAATATCAATATCGGTGAACACCTTGATGTCCGGTTTCCAGCGTATTCTTGTCCCGGTATCTTTTTTATTGTACGGTTCCTTTTGAAGCTCGCTGACGGGCTCGCCCGCCTTAAAATGTATCTCATAGCGAAATCCGTTTTTGTGCACCTCGGCATCCATATACTCCGAAGCATACTGTGTGGCACAAAGTCCGAGTCCGTTAAGTCCGAGTGAATACTCGTATGTTCCGCCGTTGTTTGTATTATATTTACTGCCGGCATACATCTCACAGAAGAGCAGCTCCCAGTTCCAGCGCTTTTCCTTTTCGTTGTAGTCCATAGGCATACCTCTGCCGTGATCGACAACCTCAACGGAGCCGTCGAGGAAACGGGTCACGGTTATCTCTTTACCGTAGCCCTCTCTTGCCTCGTCTATGGAATTTGAAAGTATCTCAAATACAGCGTGCTCACAGCCCTCAATACCGTCCGAGCCGAAAATAACGGCAGGGCGAAGCCTTACCCTGTCGGCACCTTTTAGCTGCGAAATACTTTCTTCATTGTATACCGCTTTTTTTGCCATTTAAATAAACCACCTTTTAAATTCCGAGCGGCGGAAAAAATGCACGCAGGAAAATCCTGCCGAAAAATACCGCCATATATTTTACACTATATATAGCGGTCAAGTCAAGTTATTTGCCTTTTCAAACGGATATTTAGGGCTCATACGCCTAAAGCCGACAGCTCAAGTCAGCTTTTATCGTCATCGGTATGCTTTTTAACCTTATGTTTATTTCCGTTTTCATCAACGATATACGTATTTTCAAGATTTGCGACAAGATTTCTTTTAAAAGAGTCGATATACTCGCGGCGTAAAATTGCCTGCTCCTCCTTTTCTTCGGGAGTAAGCCCCTCCCCTTTTTGCTTTTTGGCAAGGAAGTTTATACGCTCAATTTTACTTTGCTCCATAATCATCACCACGTAAAGGTTATTTTTTATTATTTTATAATATTTTTTAAATAAAGTAAAGGAGCGGCTCAACACTTGAAAATATTAAGTGAATATCATATAATTTCATTATGATGAAGGAAGGATTACGATATGTTTAAATATGTTCTGATAGACATTGACAATACGCTTTTGGATTTCAACAAATGTGCCGAAAAAGCTATGACAAACGCTTGTAAAGCTTGCGGAGTAGGTTTCAAAAAAGAAATGCCGTCGGTTTTTCATAAAATCAACGACTCTCTCTGGCAAAGACTCGAAACGGGAGAAATCACAAGGGATCAAATACACGAAAAACGGTGGAATATGGTTTTTTCGGTTATGGGTATCACTTTTGACGGACGCGAATTTGAAAAAGAATTCGTAAAAGGGATATATGACAGCCACGAGCCTGTAAACGGAGCTGTGGATACGGTTAAATATCTGTCAAAAAAATACATACTCTGTGCCGCAAGCAACGGGCCGTTTGAGCAGCAAAAGCACCGACTGACACTTGCCGGAATGATAGACGGTTTTTCTCACCTTTTTGTTTCGGAGAGAATAGGCATACAAAAGCCCCAACGGGAATTTTTTGAGCGGTGCCTCAATGAGCTGCACGAAACCGACAAATCAAAATTTATACTTATAGGCGATTCGCTTACCGCCGATATATCCGGAGGAAAGAGCTTCGGAATCACCACCTGTTGGTATGACCACAACGGCACGGGGTATGATAATGTGGGCGCGGATATAAGAATCGACAGTCTCTCAGAAATCAAAAGCATACTTTGAGGAATTATTATGATAAAGCTCCCCGAACAAGTGAATAAGGCGATATGCCTGCTGAAAAACAGCGGTTTTGAAGCCTATGCTGTCGGCGGCGCGGTTCGTGATTGTCTGCTCGGCAAAGTCCCGTTTGACTGGGACATCACAACAAGCGCACGCCCCGAGGAAACCGAAAAGGTGTTTTGCGGCGAACGGATAATAGAGACAGGTATAAAGCACGGGACGGTAACTGTTATAATTGACGGTATGCCGCTCGAAATAACCACTTATCGCATAGACGGCGACTATACAGACCACCGTCATCCGCAAACGGTATCATTTTCGGATAACCTCAGAGATGATCTCTCAAGGCGGGATTTCACAATAAACACGCTTTGCTGTAATTGCGACGACAAAATAATTGATGCTTTCGGCGGCAAAGACGATTTGAACAACAAAATAATACGGTGCGTCGGCGACCCCGACACCCGTTTTTCGGAGGACGCGCTCAGAATAATGCGTGCCGTCCGTTTTTCGGCGGAGCTTGGATTCAAAATAGAAAAAAGCACATCGGACAGCATACTGAAAAACAGGCAGCTGCTGTCGGATGTGTCAAAAGAAAGATTACAGGTTGAATTCACAAAGCTTATCACGGGAAAATATGCAACCGACGTTATACGGAAATATCACACGGTTATAGAGGTATTTATCCCGGAGCTTGCCCCACTTATAGAATGCGAGCAGCACACAAAATATCACAAATACGATGTGTTCGAGCATACGCTTCACGCCGTAGACGCAATAGATTTTAATGACAGAATTTTGCGTCTTACAATGTTTTTCCATGATTTCGGAAAGCCCGACGCCAAAACCACTGACGAAAACGGCACTTCGCACTTCAAAGGTCATGCCGTGATAAGTGAAAAAAAGACGCGAGACATTCTTAAAAGACTGAAATTTGACAATAATACAATAAACGAGGTATCAAAGCTCGTTTTGATACACGATATGAAATCCCCGCGCGACAAAATTCAGGCAAAAAAAATGATGTGCAGTCTCGGAGACGAAGCATACCTTAGCCTTATAAAAATCAAGCGTGCCGATAACATGGCAAAGGCCGATCCGCACGCGATAGACGAAAAGCTTAAAAATATGCGTTCGTTCTATGAGGAGATAAAGATAAACAACGAGTGTTATAATTTGAAATCTCTCGCAATAAACGGTGATGATATTAAGGCCTTCGGTATTGCCGAGGGAAAAGAGATTAAAAGCTCACTTGATTTTTTACTTAACGGCGTTATAGAGGGTAAGTGCCAAAACAGAAAAGACGTATTGTTGAAATATCTGAAAGAAAACACAAAATAATTAAAAGCACCGCGATTTTGGTAAAAAGAATCAGCGATGCTTTTTTATTATGCCATAAGACCGCATGACCTGCGAAGCAGTAAAACCGCGTCACTCTCATCTACGGCTCCGTCTCGGTTTAAATCGGCCTCTTTGAGTTTTATCGGAGACAAGCCTGTTAAGCCCGCCGAATATTTAAGCATTATAACAGCGTCCGCACTGTTTGTTTTACCGTCTGAATTCACATCGCCGAAATTCACTCGCGCAACGTAATAATAATCCGTTTTGCCTTTGCGTATGCGAATACCTGCACCGTCCTCGACAACGGCGAAATCAGGCAAAATATTGCCATTTTCATCAAACACGGTCAATTCATCCGCAGCATCGATAACTCCTTTGAATACCAATATTTCCTTTAGCGTTTGTACCGTAACACCGACTGCCGTATTTACAACACCGGTTTCTTTCTCCTCGGACACACAATCGAAAGACACTGTTGCATTTCTTATGCCGCTTGCCGCTTCGGATGAAAACGCGGAGCTTCCGTATATTGCATAAAGTGAGGTACATCCGTCTAATGCCGTAGCCGACATCTTCAGAGCTTCGCTGAAAACGGTAACGGTTTTTAAAGACGTACAGCGCGAAAAAGCTTCGTCTGAAACAAGCTCGGTATTTGGGGGCAAAGTAACTTTTTCCAAAGAAGTATTTACCGAAAAGGCAAAAGCCCCTATCTCTTTAAGAGACGGTGAAAAGCTTATCTCCGAAAGTGCGGCACAATTATAGAACGCTCGATCCCCTATTGTTTTTACGCCGCGAAGCTCAGCTTTTGAAAGAGACGAACAATTTTCAAACGCGCTTGTATGAAGTTCCGTAACGCTCTCGGGCAACGTTACTTTTTCTAACGCAGAGCAACCGAAAAAGGCTTTCTCACCGATAAATGCCACTCCGTCGGGAATTGCGGCGAAAGAAAGCGACGAACACCCTTTAAAGGCTCCCTTGCCTATATATGTAACTCCTTTTTTAAGCTCTGCTTTTTTTAAGGAATAACAGCCCGAAAAGGCATTGTCGCCTATCTCGTTTAAATTCGCGCCGAAGCTGACATATGACAGAGCCGTGCAGTCGGAAAAAGCGTTTTTGCCGACTGCGGTGACGGAATCGGGTAAGCCGATAAATTCTACGGTTCCGTTTGACGAAAATGCGTAATCGTCAATCGCCGCCACCGTTTTGCCCTTAATTTTTTCGGGTACCAAAATCGTGTCGCTCACTCCGCGGTAGCCGCTTATGCAAACCTTTCCGTTCTTAATATAATACACAAAGTCGCTGTCACCCGAGGCAAAAGCATCGAGAGGCAGCGACAATATAACGCAAATAACCGCAAATGCAACTATTGACTTTATTTTATTACAAACAGCTGTCATTTCATTCCTCCGCCCCTTTTATGAGCTTGATTGTATCACCTTTTTCGGCTTTTTTCGGAATTTGTGCTGATTTATCACACAAACTCATTTCCGCCGCTTTATATCTTTTTACAAAACATCGCATTCAAGGTAACAAACGGCATCATAAAATAATATGCGGCTAAATGCCGACTAAAACAGCACACCGGATATTGGTTGTGTGCTGTTTTCTGTTCTGATTTATATTTAAAACGACACTTTTTACTGCTTATTAAATATCAACGGTCAGGCTATTCAGGACTATAACTCATTGACATTTATTTATGCCGATGATATACTTCTAATGTTCGCTCAGGGAGCGATTGTTCAGTAAAGACGTAAGCCGAACAGGGTGCAGACTGAGAAAGCTGTATCTTGTTTGGCTTTTTAAATATAACATTGCTTTTGTGCTACAATTCTAAGAAAACGGATACATAAATTAAAAGGATAACGCAAGTGATTTTCAGGAGAATATTAAAATGACAAAGGACGAATATTTAATAACCGATCCGCCGCTCAAGGCTTTGACTGTTTTTGCGATGCCTATGATTTTAGGCAGCTTCTTTCAACAAGTATACAATATGGCTGATTCAATTATCGTCGGTCAATTTGTCGGCTCCTCTGCCCTTGCGGCCGTCGGGGCTTGTGCCGCTCTTACAAATGTTTTTATTTGTATAGCACTCGGTGCAGGCGTGGGCGCAGGTGTACTGGTAAGCCGTTATTTCGGTGCTCAAAATTACGGAAAGATGAAAACAATCGTTTCCACATCGTTAATAAGCTTTTTGCTTTTAAGCATATTTCTCGGTATCTTTGGATTTTTCGGTTCTAATTGGATGATGAGCATACTGCAAACGCCTACGGATATAATGGAGGATGCGGTACTGTACTTGCGCATCTATTTTGCGGGCTTTCCGTTTTTATTTATGTACAACATTCTTTCAACCATGTTCACTTCAATCGGCGAATCGAAAATTCCGTTATGGCTTTTAATATTTTCATCTGTATCGAATATCATCATGGACCTTTGGATGGTGGGCGGTCTTAAACTCGGAGTATTCGGTGCGGCTCTTGCCACCCTTATTGCACAGGGCATTTCCGCGATACTTTCCCTTTTGATTTTTCTTTATCGAATGCGAAAATACGCAAGTCCGTTTCATCGATTTGACAAAAGCGAACTGCGTTTAATGCTTAAAATCGCCGTACCGTCTATTCTTCAACAATCCACGGTATCAATCGGTATGATGATTGTGCAGGCGGTTGTAAATCCGTTTGGTACGCAAGCACTCGCAGGCTACGCGGCAACGATGAGAGTAGAGAATGTTTTTTCACTGATATTTGTATCAATCGGGAATGCCGTGTCACCATTTGTTTCGCAAAATTTCGGTGCCGGAAAAATTGACCGTATAAAAAAAGGCTACCGCGCCGCTTTGCTGTTAGATGTATGCTTTGCCGTACTTGCATTTGTAATTATTGAAACAATGCACACTCAAATATCTTCACTTTTCTTAGGAAAAGACGGAACGGCTTTAGCATATCAAGTGTCAGGTGATTATATGAAATGGATTGGATACTTTTTCATATTTATGGGTATCAAAATGGCAACAGACGGTGTTCTTCGCGGACTTGGAAATATGCGCCCGTTTTTGACTGCAAATATGGTCAACCTTGCGATTCGTTTATCCGTAGCATTGATTTTTGCACCGCATTTCGGTATTGCATTTGTATGGCTTGCAGTTCCGGCAGGCTGGCTCGCCAACTTTGTAATTTCCTATGCGGCACTGAGAAAATCTTGGCCGAAAAATGCTTTGGAGCAGTAAATTCACAATATCTAAAGAAACAGTCACCAAAAGGGAGAGGCTTCGTAAGGAAGTCCTCTCCCTTTGGCTTTTGTAATCGGCCGAAATGATTGGATTGTAGGTAAAATCAATCATATTGGAGGATTACAAAATGGACAAGTACATTTATAACGAGAAAAACGGGCTTTGGTATGAGCTGCAATGGGACTATTATCTGCCCTGTCTGAAACTGCCGGAGGAACCTGAGGTACACATTGGTATCTGGGGACAACGGCATCGCCGATACCTCAAAGGCCATCACAAAGCGCTGTATACCTCTCTGCTTACCAGCGGCAAGTTGAACAGTTACCTTGCTGACATTGACCGGCAAGCAGAAGAAATGTTCTCTCGGCTGGTAAAGCAGCTTTCCGAAAAGGAGGGCGTAACGGAAGCAATCAAAGCGGAAAACCAAATGCTGTGGGTACAGAGGATGAACAACATCCGCAGTGCTGCTATGGAAGTCGTATCAAACGAGCTTATTTATCGCTAACATTGCATAAGAAGGGTCGCCGTCAACAGACGGCGGCTTTTCTCATTTCGGGTGTAATCTGAAGGCTACATCATACATTTTTCGGGAGCAATCCTGTCGTTTGGTACACAGTAGTAGATTATTTTGAACTTATATGGTATAATTAGCCTTGGAATCAAAATGGCAATGTGAACTTATGATGAGTAGGCTGGTGATATGGTGGAATTTGAGTCATGATTCAGAAAAAGTGCAGGGAAACCCATTCAGTACCACTGGGAAACTTTGATGCTTATGGATAAACTTCCCGTTCCGGATAGCTTTAAGCTGTCAGTCATTCTGCTCTCGACCCATTCCGAATGGCAGCATATGGCGATAGTGGTGTAAACCGTTCTATTGGAGGACAAAATGGATATAGGCAGGATACTATTTATGATGTCGTTAGTTCTTTGCCTTCAGATTCACCGGTTAATTTTAATTTGTTGTACAACCATAGGCATCTTTAAATATCATTTTTAGTCGAAAGGAATATAGAAATGAAATTTTCAGATGAATATAAACTTACCGAATACTATCAAGTGCAATCGACGATTGATTATATTACGAAAGGAAAGAATAAATTATCCGCTGGAAGCTACGGTGATGGTATTTTCAGCATTTTGGATATCGATACTTCTGTTAATATAATTAAAAGTTGGAATTGGAAATTCAATAAAAGATTTATTCCTATTGTAGCAACCGCATTTGGTGATCTATTTTTGTATTGTGTTGCCAACCAATACGTGTACTATTTTCAGCCACAATACAATACTAACGATATGATTACAAAAAATATAGATGAATTGTTTGACGAGGCATTCAATCATCCAAGTATAAAATCGGGATTACTACAAGAGGAAAAATTTAAAAAAATCACATCACTATTTGGCTATCTCAAATATGGAGAAACATTTATTCTTAAACCATGGATTTTACTGGGAGGAACAGATAAACCCGAAAATTATGTTATAGGTAATTTGAGTACATATTTAGATTTAGTTTCACAAACACTCAATAAATAAAACATAATTTGGTTCAAAAAACATGCATGTTGAATTTTTTGTGATTAAGTAATTTCAATATGACTGTATTACTGGTAAGATGATATAAGAACAAATTTACTCTGAAAGAACCCCAATCGCCGTAAAACAAAAGCAATAGTTATCCCCACAAGATTGCTTATGGTATACAAACGGACTTGAAGTTGCTTCGCAACCCCTCTTGCGGTGCCCAAAATATGGCGGTGTTACGCCATATTTTGACCGCTGCGCCATATTTTGACCGCTGCGCCATCCTCGCCTCGCTGCATCTGCCACCGGCAGCGCTCGGCGACGAAGCCCGGCACGCGGTTTTGGAGCGAAATAAAGCACGCTTTCAGTTAAGCCGCGTGTTAAAATACAGTCCCTCTAAAATTCCGCATAAAAACAGCACTTTCAGGATTTGAAAGTGCTGTTCGTTTTTGTAATTATAGTTTTTGTTGAAAATTGATGCTTTTTTGATGCTCTTGAAAATCGAAAAATATCATAACTCAAATTTAATGCACCCCACTATAAGTGGCAGTGACAAATAATAGTAAAACCCTTTTCGTTAATGAATTTCAATTATCCAATCTACTATTCGTCAATTATTTTTGCATTTTTTAAATGGCAATATAAAAACTTACCATCTGAATAAGTATCGAATGTGCCGACAACCGTTATTTCCGTATCTTGTTCAAAGTTAGGATTAGTTTTATCTGAAAGTTCAAATTCCAATCCTTGTTGACAACAAGCAGTTGCATCAGGAATAATCACGGCATTGTGTATTTTGCCTGTTTCTTCATCCGTGTATTGATTAAATTGACCTTTCATTTTTATGATCTTGCCTTTATAATCATCAGGCGTAATAAGCATATTATAAACTTCAGAGTAGACTACCGTGCTGCTTAGTTTAGTCAAATCCAAATCAACGGACTTCGCCTCGGTTGTTGTTTCAGTTGCTTTTGTTGTGGTCTTTGAATTAGAATTCTCGTTTTTATCACTGTTTTTTGAACAAGCGACAAAACTCAAAGCCAACACTAAAGCTAATATAATTGCAATTATTTTTTTCATACTCTTACACCTCTCTTAACGCTTGATAAGGCCAAGCAAATTATAAATCCGGCTATATCGCTTGCAACAATGGTTGAGCCTACCGGCGTTCCTGCAAGAATTGAGGCAAGAAGTCCCACAACCGTACATACAACGGAAAAGGCTGCAGAAAAGATAATTACAGATTTAAAGCTTTTAAAAAGTCGCATTGCCGAAAGTGCAGGAAAAATAATCAATGCAGAAATAAGAAGTGAACCTACAAGGTTCATTGCAAGCACAATGATAACCGCAATGGTAACTGCTATCAAGAAGTTATATGCCCCCACTTTTATTCCCGTTGCTTTGGCAAAGCTTTCATCAAAAGTAACGGCAAAAATCTTGTTATAAAACACGCAGAAAATAATTATTACGGCTATCGACAGTGCAACACATAGGTAAACATCCTTTATTGTAAGGGTCAATATTGATGTTGAACCGAAAAGCGTTGAACAAACATCACCCGAAACATTGCCAGAGGTTGAAAACAAATTCATAACCAAATAGCCTATTGCAAGTGCTCCTACGGAAATAACAGCTATTGCAGCATCACCTTTAATTTTTTTCTTACCACCGATTAAAAGAATAATTGCCGCAATAATTGTAACCGGCATTATTAAAAGCATATTGTTTGTTAGCTTTAATACCGTTGCAACTGCCATTGCACCGAAAGCCACATGGGAAAGTCCGTCTCCGATAAATGAAAATCTTTTAAGCACGAGCGTAACACCTAAGAGAGATGAGCAAAGAGCAATAAGAACTGCGGCGATAAGTGCATATCTTACAAACGGAAATTCAAAATAAACCATAAGTTTTTCAAGCATTTTGCTCACCTCCCTTGATAAATTCAAAATATTCTTTTTGGCTGCCGAAAAAGCAAGGCGAGTTAAGACACAATATCTTTGTTGCATATTTCACAGCCTCATTAACATCGTGCGAAATCATAATTACGGTTGTGCCGTTTGCATTTATTTGAGCAAGCAAATTATAAAAGTCCTCGCTTGCCTTTGGGTCAAGAGCCGCAACCGGCTCGTCAAGTAAAAGAATTTTATCTGTGGCACAGAGTGCTCGTGCAAGTAATACTTTTTGCTGTTGACCTCCGGAAAGCTCACGATAGCATCTTTTTTCAAGTTCTTGTATATTAAGATTTTTCATAACCTTCTTAAACTTGGCTTTTTGCTTTTTTGTGTAAAAAGGTCTCAGTCCGTTTCTGTTGAGGAAACCTGACATAACTACTTCACTTACAGATGCCGGAAAATCCCGTTGCAACTGTGTTTGTTGAGGCAGATATCCGATTTCGTTTTTCTTTATATCATCCGAAAAAACAATTTCTCCGTCAAGTGCGCTTTCCAACCCTAAAATTGTTTTCATAAGCGTACTTTTTCCGCAACCGTTTTCGCCGATTATGCAAAGGTAATCGCCCTTTTCAACATTAAAATTTATATTGTTTTTTACAACTGTGTTGCCGTAGCCGACAGCTAAATTCTTGCATACAATCTGTGCCATAGTGTCCTCCTTAATTTAAAGCTTGTTTAAGCACATCAAGATTGCTTTGCATTACATTCAAATATGTTTCGCCATTCTTAACATCATCGCTTGTAACCGATTGCATAGAATTGAGTGCAAGGATTTTTTGATTTTTTTCTTTTGTATTTTCAACTACCGTTTGAGCAATTTTGTGTTTTGGATCTTCGATAGTAAGCACTGTTGTTACACCGAGTTCGTCAACCTTGTTTGCAAGGAATTTAATTGTTTCAAAACTTGCCTCTGTTTCGGCAGAACAACCCACAAATGCGGCATAATATTTCAAAGAATAATCATCAACCATATATCTAAACGGAAAACGATCACCGAAAACCAAGGTGTCATATTTTGCACCGTTTACTGCTTGCTGATACTCCTTATCCAGTGCGTCCAAATTTTTGGTGTATTCATTTAAATTTTTTTTATATACATTTGCATTTTTTGAGTCAATCTCGCAAAGTGCATCTGCAATGGAAGAACAAAGAGTTTTGGCGTTTTTGAGAGAGAGCCATACATGTTCATCATATTCAGGACCTTCCTCTTCGCCCTCTTCTTCCTCTTCTTCAGATTGCATACCTTCAACCTGTTCTTCTTCCTTTACAGAATTTCCAAGAACATCAAGAAGATTGATAACCTTCATATTTTTGTTTTGAGCAGACTTCAATGCATCATCAACCCATGTGTCCGATTCACCGCCGACATAAATAAACAAGTCACATTTAGAAACCTTTACCATATCATCGGCACTCGGCTGATAGCTGTGCAAATCAACGCCCTTATCAAGAAGCATCGTCAAATCTACATTGGCTTGATTTTCACCAAGTATTTGCCTAACCCAATCGTATTCGGGGAAAATTGTTGTTACAATGCTGAGCTTTGTATTATTCTCATTATTTTTTATTGTGTTTTCATTGTTGCTTTTTCCATTAGAGCAAGCAACAAAAATAATTGCAACACTTAAAACGGCGGCAATTACGCCTAAAATTTTTTTCATTAAAGTATCTCCAATCAAATATAATCTTAAAAATGGGCATAAAAATACAAGGAACTTTTGCATAGCAAAACAAAGCCTGCAAAACAGACCTATTTTTAACATATGCAAGTCCAAAAATGCAGACTTGTCCCTTGTTGATAATTATATTTAATTGGATAATTTAGTTTTTAAATCAATAAGCGTTTCCTTTGAAAATATATAAGTAACAAAAGGAATGATAAATAACGCAAAATAAAATAATACGGTTACACCTACAATATCATCCGATTTTGAACCTAAATCCGTTAAGTTTTTTATGCAAAGCTGCATTGTTTGGCAAATTTGGCAATCGGTATGATTGCACTTATGATTCGCCTCTTTGATAACAAAAGCAGTTGAAAATACCGCCGATATAATAAACAAAAATGCTATAAGCATTGTAATTATTCTCTTTTTCTTGCTTATAGCTTCCTGATTCATCAGTGATTTCCTTTCTTAGTATTACTTTGCACAATTTTCGCATAAGCCGTAAAAAACGGTTTTTGCAGGGTCAACCTTAAAATTATGATGCGATGAAATATGATTTTCAAATTCTTCAATTTCATTGCAACTTAAATGAATGATTTTACCACAATGCTCACATTTTAAGTGATATGTAGACTGCTTTGAGTGATTATCCTCTCCCACATATTCAAAGCATGCACTGCTGGTATTGTCGATTGTATATTTTACAACACTGGAATTATTAACAAGTTTTTCCAGTTGCCTATAGACAGTAGCATATCCTATTGAAATACCTTTTGCAGTCAAATCATTATATATTTGTGACACTGTTAAATGCTCATTTTTATGTTCTTCCAAATATTTCAATAATTCATTATTGTGTTTTGTGGAATAATTTTTTCTCTCGCTCATAATTTTAACTCTTTTTATTTTTATTATAATTTAGCAAAATCAAATTGTCAATATAAAATTGATAATCATTATCATATTGTGGTTGCGTACAGCTATTGTACATTTACTCAAAAAATTTTAAAACGCATAATTTAATAACATAACCAATAGATTAGAGAAAAAGAAAATAGGCTTACCCCAAAATTTAGGGCAAACCTAAAAGCATTTTTATTTTAGCTCCCCAAAGTGACATATTATTTGTCACTTTGAATGTCACTTTGAATTTTATTTTTTGACTCTTCAAGATCTAAAAAGTCGATAACACTATCTGTTGATGAAATTTCTGCCGGAACTTTGGTATCTTCTTCATCGTCCTTGAACATCATATATTCGGCAGCACGACCGGCAAGCCGCCTTTTGATTTCATTATCGTTCATTCAATCGCTCCTCGTTCTCAAATAAATACACTAACAAAACTGTTATTAATCAATTCTCTCGTCATAAGAAGTGAACTCAAATTAACAAAACAAATGATTATAACTTATTAATTAGTAAATTAACATATATTTCAAATAAGGCTAAAAGGAATAAATCTTCCATTGTTTCTATAACTTCTCCGTCGTATCCTCCCGGAGAACCATATGATTTATCAATGTTTTTATTTTTGTTCCCATAGATTGCTGAAAACTCTGCAATAACAGTAACCAACTGGCATTCTTCTATTTCTTCTTCGCAACTTTCAAAATTATATTCTATCGTTAACTGCTGAATTGGTGTAGCCTTTTTGTCATTGCTGTTAAACGCATTAGCCAAAACATCTGTAATATGATTTTGATATTCGAACTCTTGATGTGGAATTGGTTTAGCAGCATAGTATTCTAAGCTACGAGCAAAATACTTTCCTCAATCGTAAAAAACACTTTTATCATCAGGAAAGTGTTCATTTAGCACACTTTCTATTGCAGCCAAACACTTTTCAAAAATATTGTACTCACTGACTCGTAAATCCAAATCACAATATTCCAAAATTCTATTTTGAACCTCTTTAGTACAACAGTAAAATTCTCTATACATCTCTCTGTTGTAATAAAACAAATCATTATACATAGCGGCAATTGCACATAAGGGAATCAAACCTCTGTCTTTATAGTATTTTGAAATAAATGAAACCGCTTGTGCTTTTACGCTCTCTTGATGACGCTCCTCATCACATTTGTCCTGTCTTTTTTCAAATTTCTCCATACGATTACTTTGTCTTATTTGCAAGATTGCAATAACAATCGTGACTATCAACGCAACTCCCGCACAAATAATACTTATCCAATCTGAAACAGTCATCATATAGGTCCTCCTTCTACTGTAAACTAAAATTTATCGTAAGATTTATGTGTTTATTATAGCATTGATTTGATTAGAATTCAATTTAATGATTATTATGTGTGCTAACCTTATTTATTAAATGTATGAGCAGGATACAACCTAATAACATTTTTTGGTTTTGCTCCCCAAAGTGACATTTTATTTGTTACTTTGAATGTCACTTTGAGCCGCATTTCTATTGGTGTATGTCAGTAAAAATCAATGCGATGAAAGATGATCATATCTATTATAAATCAATTGTAAAATAGTATAAGACCGTCAAGTCTCATTTGAGATCTGACGGCCTTTTTGCATTATATAGAATTCATAATATTAAGCAAGCTCTGATAGCTGTCAACATCATGGTAAACCACCTTGCTATTAGACATTTCGTTGAACAGCTTTTTGGCACAAGAAATCTTAGCTTGCTCAATCGGTCTCAGTTCGAGACTTTCCATTGTGCCTTTAGTTTCGGCAATAAAGAAAATGTGTTTTACTGTCCCCTCATAAAAAGCGATTGCCCAGTCGGGAGAATAATTACCTACCGGAGTAGGAATTTGGAATGTTCTCGGAAGTTTTGCATAAACACATACTTCATCTGCTCTATCCAAATCTTCTGCAAATTTTCTTTCAATGCTCTTTTCCGCAGAGCCATCTGTGAACACATAATCTTGAATGGCTTTCTTTGCAAGAAATGCTTTATCAAAGCTTTGTGTGTTCTTTTCGGCTGTAAAGATATTACTGTCATACTCACCCTCGATTGTGTCATAGGAAATATGCTCAACAATCATTGTAGCTTTCTGCTCATTGATAAGCCTGATAACCTTTGTGATAAATTCTTCTGGATTGATCTTGAACATATAGAGTTTATCAGCCCTAATACCCTGTAAAATTGCAGATACAGTCTTACGGGTAAGCGTAGTACCTTCTGCCACTTTGCCGATAAGGTCATATTTAATCTGACTTGTTTCAGCGTGTTTAAGCGTTTGAGTCCTTGTTTTTTCACCTGCAAAAGAAGCCCCACGCTCAACCTCATATTCATTCATTTCGTCTTTCTGACGACCAATGGTAGTGGTGTATTGAAGCTCGGAAACAAAGAGCTTTTCATCAATGTGAGCGATTGCTTTCTTAATCAGCTCGTCGCTATCAAACTCAACTGTATAAGCATATTTATGGTTAATCTCACGCCACAATGCCTGAAACTCTTTCTTGGCAAAGTTTTCATTAAGCGGATTGTCTTTAACCTTTGTTTCGTGACCATCTGTAAACATATCCTTGAGGACACTATCATCATAAACAGCCTGAATAAGTGTATGTATGCCATCCGCCATCGCTTTCAATTCATCAGGAAGCTCGGCAACTGTTCCACTTTTTATATCTTGACGGTAGCTATCCGTAACCTTATCATCATCGTCGATATAATCATTTCTGATAAGGTATTTGTAGATTTTATTAGCGGTGCTGTCGTCAATAAGCGTAGGTACATCATCCACCTTAACATACTTGCCTTTGAAGTATTCTTTAGTCGCAACAGTAGGTCTGTCATACAAAACAGTTTTGATATCCGACTGCAAATCCGTAACAAAAGTTTTATAGCTTTCACTTGCAATAACAGTAAGAGTGTTAATATCATGTACCGAAGCACCACAACTTTCAACATCCATACGATTACCGTTTTGATTTACGCACAAACGCAATCCACGACCAACCTCCTGGCGTTTTGCAGTGTTGCTGTCGGAATGTTTAAGCGTACAAATTTGAAATACATTTGGGTTGTCCCAGCCTTCACGAAGTGCAGAGTGAGAGAAAATAAATCTTGTCGGCTCATCAAAGGAAAGCAAGCGTTCCTTGTTCTTCAAAATAAGGTCATAAGCCGAAATATCATCAGAAAATTCGCTGCCCCTTTTGATCTTACTGTCAATACTGTGTCCGGTCTTTTTATCAATACTGAAATATCCCTTATGTACTGCACTCACATCACTGCAAGTAGATTTCAAGTATCTCTGATACGGTGTATCAAGCAGGGTTGTGTATTCATTAAGAGCATTCAAATATTCTTCTTCAAACATAACACCGTACTCGCCAAGCACCTCATCGCCATTTTCATCATATTGACGATACTTTTCAACCTTATCAATAAAGAACAAAGAAAGACATTTAATACCCATATTAAAGAGCTTTTCTTCTTTTTCAAAGTGAGAAAGAATAGTCTCTCTAATCTGAATACGGCGCATATCTTTTTCAGACACATCACCGACAACATCACCGGCTTTGATAACCTCGCCATTTGTAAATGTAACTGTTCCACGAAGTGGGTCAATTTCTGAAATTGTATATCCCTTGTACTGCTCCATTTCCTCAGATTTATAATACAGATTATCATCAACACCCAACAATCTTGTCTCACGATTGATTGACTTATTATACCCGATTTCAAGCTCAATTCTTGCCATAGGCGGCTTTTTGCTTGAAAGCACAATCTGTTCAAGGTAAAGATAATTGTCAGTACCTCTAAAATTCTTTACTTCAAAGCCTTTAACTTCAATCTTTTTAACGAGTTTTTTATTGAATGCGTCAAGAGCATCTAACACATAGACAAGGTTGTGTTGCTTTGCGTGAGTAGCAGAATAATTGAGCGTAAAAAGAGGATTGAAATTTTTCAAAGCCTTTTGTGTAACTGCACCGCCCATTTTCTGTGGCTCATCAAGAATGATAATCGGTCTGTTGGCCTTGATTACATCAATCGGACGACGAGAACCAAATTCATCACGCTTTGAGTAGATAATACGAGCTTCCTTGCTTCTGCCGTCCTCTTTCAATGATGAAGCGAAAGCCTGTGTATTGATTATCATTACATTGATACCCGAACTGCTTGAAAAGTTATCAAGCTGATTCAGATTTGAACTGTTGTAGATAAAGAAGCGTGCCTTTTTGCCGTAATGCTCCATAAAATGGTCAGCGGTAATTTCAAAGGATTTTTTTACACCCTCACGAATAGCAATACTCGGCACAACTACAATGAATTTGCTCCATCCATACTTTTTATTCAGTTCAAACATTGTCTTGATATATACATAGGTTTTACCTGTACCGGTTTCCATTTCAATATCAAGACTGCAACGCCCCAAGTCTTTGACAAGGGAAGTAGAGAGTTTAATGTTGTTCTGACTCTGCAAAGTCTGAATGTTATGAAGAAGCTGCTCATCTGAAAGCTCAACAATTTCATTCTTGTATCCTGTATCATCCATTATTTCGTTTTCATCAAATGATACTTGAGAAGAAAGATTTTGTTCAGTATTTCCCAAATCACGAATATAGTTGATTTTATCGTGAAAGCCTTGTCCGTTAAAAACCTTAACAACAGCATCAACGGCGTCAGTTTGGTATTGTTGTATCTTAAAATTAAACTTCATAATTAATCCACTTTCACTTCATAGTCAAAAATTGAAGCTTTCTTACTTCGCATAACATTCAATTTTGTTTCCCCATTTTTAAATTCACTATACTTATCAGGAGAAATATAATCATAATTAATCGCAAATGAACCAATTTTTAAAAAATTAAATTCAACAAGAAAATAAGATTGCTTTCCTTTTGCATCAAATAATTCTATAGCAATCAAATAGATTTTAGTTTCAATGTCATCGTCTTTTTCCAGAAAATTTTTTCCACTAAATCCCACAAAAAAATCAGCACTTTGTTCATAACTTTTAAAATTTTCTGAATCTTTTTTATACTTTATTATAGAACAATCTACATGTTTTAGTATTCTACTTGGTTTTGTATTGATGCACTCGTACATATCAACAACTTTTGCTTTTATAGGAACAATTAAATTATCATTTTCAATCATGACTTTCAAATACTTAAAACTTGCTTCATGAAATGAAACATTATATTTTTCATTTCTTATAGCTTGCATATGAGAATATTCTTTTGGTATTTTTTTATTTTCAAAGAGTTCTAACTTACCATTAGAATTATCGAATTCGGTTGACACATTAACATTAATTTTTTCTTGCTCGGCTTGAATTTGTTCGCTCTTCCAAGTATTGAACATCATTGAAAGAGACAATACTGTAGCACCAAAAAAAGTCATAATGCCTGAAATCATGCTTGCCCATCCACCGAAGACATCAGAATCACACTTTACTGCTATCAAAAAAACTGATAAAACAGAAATTATAAAGACTAAAATTAAACTTATGATTAATCCTTTGTGGACTTTGAAATAGTCAATAAATTTCATTACAGCACCTTCCTTACGGTATCGGGACTGTACGCAGCAAAAATCTGTTCAAAGTTAGTTGCGACACTATCGTTTGCCATTGAGCTGTCACGCATAACAAAATAATATGGTTTCTGCTTTGCAATCTCTGTAATAACATCATCCGTTATATCTTTATCAAAGCAAGCAATCAAGTAATTATCTTCTACATTGAATACTTTCTTGCCGGCAATGGTTTTTTCTTCAATTTTACTTGAAAGAAGGACACCCAAATCAAGCATAACTTGGAACAACAAATCCTCCGGCGTTCTGTCCTCTTTGATGTTATCCTCAAGGCGGGAAAACATATTGACCTCATACTCCGCAGGGTTATAGTACACATCTTTCATATTGGAGGTATCGCACTTCAGCACACGGAAACCGGTGTCAAGATTCTGCGCATCCAGTCCGGCTTCTTCCTTGATTTTTGTGCCCGCACGGCGAATACGCTCTTTGCCAATTTCGCAAATATTCTTGTAACCGGCTTTGTATGCTTCACTCTTTTCGTCTGTTTCTTCAGGGAGCTGAACCATAATAAACTTACGGTGCCCACCATCTTCGGCATTCAGTTGCATTACTGCGTGAGCGGTTGTTGCAGAGCCAGAGAAGAAATCAAGAACTATAATATCTTTTTCCTGTTGCATAATGAATATAAGATATTTTATCATACCTACAGGTTTTGCAAAGTCAAACGGAATGTTTAATGCAGAAATTTCTTTAGCACTATGACGATTTTCGAATTTAGTTAAAAGATCATTTGGGATTGTTCCCTCAGCCTGCCTATCTTTTAACCAAATTTTGGTATAAATATTCCAATGGGCAGGAGCCCCTTTTTCATCAACAAGAACACCATTTTCTGTTCTCTTAAACTCTATATTTCCCTTGGCTAATTCAGAGGAAAATAATTCATAACTCCATCTCCAAACACCATCTGTTGAAACAGGGTGAACTGTTTCACCCTCAACAAGTTCATCTGGGAATGTGGTTCCAGGAGGAATTACAAATTGACCATCGGGACATTTTATATAATATCTCAAACTTGGTCTAACTCCAAGAGAAGATTGATATAGACCCATTGTGCGGTAGTGTTCTCCTTTTCTCGAGCCATTCTTCTCAACTTGATTATACACTTTTGTTACAAGCTCTTCGCTCATTTCTCCACGAAAATATCTTGCAACATCATACTGCTTGGCATATATAACCACATAATCAATGTTATGTGCAAAATATTTGCCTTGTGTACCGCCACCTGATTTCATTTGTCTTGAGATGATTCCGAGCTGATTGGATTTACCAAAAACATCATTACAAATTTTTAATGTGTTTTCAATTTCATCTTGTCCAATGGAAATAAATATCACGCCATCATTAGAAAGCAAGTCTTTTGCCAACTTTAATCTCGGATAAATCATATTTAGCCAGTCCGTATGGAAACGACCATTACTATCAAGGTTTTTGACAAGACGGTTGCCGTCCTCGTCAAACTGACCACTGTTTTCAAGATATTCTTCTGTACTTTGAGCAAAATCATCCTCATACACAAAGTCATTGCCCGTGTTGTACGGCGGGTCAATATAAATCATCTTGATTTTGCCAAGATATGTTTCTTGCAAGAGTTTCAATACTTCAAGGTTGTCTCCCTCAATATAGAGGTTTTCGGTAGTTTCAAAGTCCACGCTGCCGGTGCTGCAATAAGGTTTTCCCTCACCGTCTGCTCCGGTTGGAGTTGTTTCATCATCTCTAACAGGACGCAAGGTCTTATTGATAGGGGCATTGGCAAGAAGAACAGACTTCTTCTTGTCAGGCCAAGTAAACTGATAGCGTTCCTCATTGCCGTCAACAACCTTTGTGTTGATTTCTTGCATAAGTACATCTTTATCAATAGCACGAACTACTTCGCCGTTCTCGTCAATAGTTTCAGTAACAGCATTAGGAAACATCTCCGCTAACTTCTTAAAATTCTCATCAGCCTTATTCGCTGTCTGCATCTTGAGTTTGTCCATTTTTTTCGTCCTTTCCGTTAGTTTTCATCATATTTTTCATCTGTTCCATAATAAGTGATTGGTCGGTCTGATATTTTTGCTGTTGTGCCATTTGATCAGTCATTCCTTTTGGAATATAAGGACTTTGTATGGTAGACAATGTAATGTTCTTGTATCCTAGTGATTTTGCCATAATTTCCAAAAGCTTATCTTTTTCTTTTTTTATTTTTGAAAGTTCCATGTCGTTTGGATCTTCTACACACAGTTTGTCATAGTAAACTTTCCATTGTTCACATACAGCCTTATCATCTGCAAAAACTATCTCAAGTAAATTCAAGGCTTGTACACTCTCAGGTGTCCATCCGTATATTCGGCTTGTCATTAAAATTTTGAATATCTGAATTTTGTCGTTTCTTTTTTGTGCCTTTTCTTGCAGTTTTTGTCCAATAATAACTGCAAGAATAGGTATCACTATTATTGCTATCAAATTTACAACGTTCATTTTAACTCCTCCTTGTCAGTGCATAGTTGTACTTTTAATTTTTTTACACACTGCACCAACTCAAACTTCTTTTTAGGTTGCTTCTCTGCCCTTGCTTGCTTTTCAAGTTTGGCAATCTGCTTTTGCAGTTTTTCCTGCTGTTCGTGGAGTGCTAAATTTTCATCGAGAGTTAACTCCTCATTCCACACTCCACATTCCAAACTTCTAACAAGGTTTTCCCAAACCTTATCAAGATTTAAGCCTTGAAGTTCTATTCTTTGCTCCTCGATTGGCTTCCAATCTGTCTGCATTAGCTTTGAATGAAAAATAGCAAGTTTGCTTTCATTACCACATTCAAGCACAAACAAAATATTCTGCGGTATCAGCTTTGACAATGTTGCAATGGTCTTTTCTTCAAACGCTTTTCTTTTTAAGGTTACGAGCAAAACAAAAAAACTTTTCACTTCATCGCCGGCAGGAATATTGACCTTATTCGGCGTTATTTCATTGACGATAGTTATTCTTGAAATATCAGCGTCAATCTTCTCTTTTGCCGCTGTATTCATTTGAAATTTTGCATATATAGCCTTTTTCGGAAGTTGCTTACTCATTTCAGTTGACTTGGGAAGTCCGAGCATACTCTCACCTCATCGCACGACTAAGAAGCATATCAGTTCAAAGTCGTCCAGTCCTTTGATTTCGTTTGACAGAAAGCTGACCTGACTGCCACCTAAAAAACTGTCTATATCGCTTTCGTCTTTGACTTCTATAATGGATGCAATCGCTTCTCCGAGCAGTTCAGAGAATTTCGACATATCCTTACCGTCACGAGTTTCTTTGTTGAACTGCTTATAAACCTCAGGTATAGGTTCCGTTTTGCCCTTACAAAGAAAACGCATTTTATCGAGCATATCCTTCGGAGATAAATGGTCGCAAATAACTTCTCCATCATTACTGATATACACCATATAGAATGGGTGAAGTCTGTTCTGATTATCAATATTTACGCTATCGGAGCGATTTTTCAAAACAAATATCACTCCGGCAGGTGCATCCTCATTTGCAGGAACAACTGCATTAAGTCCAAACGGAGCTTTTTCAATATCAGGGTGGTTCTTTATGTATTCAAGCAAATCGAGCCTAAATTCATTAAGACCTAAATCCATTATTGAAATGCCGGTTGTCATATCTTCAATATCAACAACTTCTTCTTGCAGTTTTTCGAGTTGTGCTTTTCTATATTCAAGATCAGTTTTTTCTTCATCGCTTAAAGGATTATCGTCACCCGTACCGGTTGAAGTAATATTTACTATCTTCATACGGGTTTCAACTTTAGCTTTCAGATTGATGTAATCATCAAGGGTTACATCAGGCCAGAAATTGACAAGCTGGATATACTTATTTTTACTTCCGATACGGTCAATACGACCAAAACGCTGAATAATACGAACCGGATTCCAATGTATATCGTAGTTAATCAGATAATCGCAATCTTGCAAGTTTTGACCTTCTGAAATACAGTCTGTTGCAATCAGAATATCTATATCTTCCTTTGGAATGTTCTCAAATAAATTTCTGCCCTTTGAAATTGGCGAAAAGCAGGTCAGTACAGTATTTAAGTCTCCACGAAGCTTAGGGCAAGTGGTACGACCGTCTACTGAGCCCGACACCATTGCAGTATTAAGTCCATATTTTGATTTGACATACTCGCTTACATTGTCATACAAATATCCTGCTGTATCCGCAAACGCAGTAAAGATAATTATCTTTTTATTGTCTTCGTTAATCGGGTTAGATATTTTTTCATCAATAATTTTGTAAAGTTCTTGCAACTTTGAATCGTGTTCCGGCGTAATGTCACCAACCATAACAGTTAAGAGTTCAAGAACTTCTGCATCTTTTACAAGGCTATCTCTCCAAGATACATAGTCCATATCGGCAAGGTCGATTTTTATCTTTCTACCAAAAGAGAACAGGTCATCTGTATTTTGGTCCTCATCGTCAAACTCATCCATATTAGATATATCTGTTAATTCAATTTCGTGTGCAGATTGCTTATTAAATCTGTCAATCGTCTCAATTGTGCTGTCAATCAAATCTTTTATTCTCTTAAGAGTAAGATTGAAAGAATATACGGAGCTTTCCATACGCTTCATCAAATTTATAGCTGTCAAGCGACGGATACCTTGCTCACGGTTTGCTTGAGTAAAGCCAACATTGACTTTGTTATCTTCGTATAGTTCTGCATACTTGTCCATTTTGCTCGGAAGTATATAGTGTGTCGGAGTGTATATAGTCAATGTTAAAATCATAAGCTGCTCGAAAATTTCATTATAATTTATTGCAGTTTTCAAGTCAGTCAAATGCGGTCTCGGCGATAAAGGTTTTAATCTTATTGGGAAAGTTCCTATATCAGTTGTGTCATAGTATTTTTGAATATGTTTTCTTGAACGGGCTATTGTTACGCTATCCAAGACTTCAAAAAAATCAAAGTCCAGCATTTTAAGTAAGTTTTCAGTTGTACGATCAGACGGTTCCCACTTACTCCAAGTGTTAAAAGCTCTTTGTGCATTTTTGAAAATATCATCAATAGAGCGATTGGTATTTAACTTTTCGTCAATGAAATCGGTATGTCCTTCATATGCAAGGGCAAGTTGATTTTTCAAGTCATTAAAGCGATTGTTTACCGGCGTAGCCGAAAGCATAAGAACTTTAGTTTTTATGCCTGCTCGAATAACTTTTTTCATCAAGGTAACATAGCGATTATCCTTTGTTTCTTCATCCGGATTTTCAACTATCTTACCACCGTTTCTGAAATTATGAGATTCATCAATAACTACAAGACCGTAGTTACCCCAATTTATTCTGTCAAGGTCAAGACCATTTGACTGTCCATGTGTTCTGTTAAGGTCTGTATGATAAAGAACATCATAACCGAGGCGGTCGGACGCAATAGGGTTGTTAATGTAATTATCTTTATATGTGTTCCAGTTGTTGGCTAATTTTTTAGGGCATAGCACCAACACTGATTTGTTTTTGCTTTCGTAATATTTTATAACTGCAAGTGCTGTAAATGTTTTACCAAGGCCAACACTGTCAGCGAGAATACAACCGTTATATTTTTCTAGTTTATTGATGATGGCAAGAGCAGCATCTTTTTGAAAATTGTACAGCATACTCCAAATCTTGCTGTCTTTAAAACCGGTTGCTTCATTAGGGAGTTCATCTTCAGAAATATCTTCTAAAAATTCATTGAAGATATTATAGACTGTAACAAAATAAATAAAATCCGGAGAATTTTCATTGTAAGCAGCTGTAATGCTGTCGATAACTTCATCGGTAACATCCTGCAGTTTACTCTTGTCATCCCAAAGTTGATCAAATAGTGACAAATAAGCCGAGCTCATAGGTGCTTCTGTTTTTTGAATATAATTATAGGCATTATTACCTCTCTCACAACCTAATCCAACCGTTGAAAATTCAGTGATAGGCATATAATTCTTGTCATCAACATTCATAAAGCCCATCATATCTTCATTGCTTTTGTTAGATTTAAATACAGCTTTTTTCTTAATCCACTCTGCACACTCTCTTGCAATCGCTTTTTGAGTAAGTTCATTTCTTAATTTAATTTCAAATTCTGTACCATACAGATTGCGTTCACGATTAAGTCGTGGAATATAAAACTCTCTCTTTTCCTTTTTCGCTTTTTCTGTTACGAAAGTCGGAGCTGTAAAAATGAAACGCAATTCATCAATAGAGGTGAGTTGCTTTTTAAGTTCTTGAAAGGCATAGATAGAAAAGCAAGCTGCAGCGATAGACAGTTTGCTTCCTTCATGAATCTCAACGGATAAATCATCTTTCAAAGTTTCGGTAACATTATTGATTAATTTCATAATATGATTCTCCTACAGCATCAAAGATAAGTCAATATAAAAATTTGCAATGTACAAAAATCAGTACAGTAAAACGGATGACATATCAAGTTAATACAATTCATTTTATTATATCATATTTGATAATAATATTCAATAAAATCCAAATTGTGAACAAATTCTTACTTTATACGGTGAGGATTTTTGTTTTTATAAAATAAATTGTAAATTTCCTTTCAAAACACATCAACAAAACTCAAATTTTTCTCCGTATTATAGAGGGATATTTTTCTATGGTGAAATGAAATGTAAACAAGGTGTAAAGAATTTTGAAAAACACCCGAACAAAATGGAAATTTTTCTCCGTATAGTAGAGGGACTTTTTTATGAGTGAGTTTTTGTTTTCAAATTTACTTATACTTTTTTTTTGAAAAAGTATCTCTCGAATAATACGAAAGGAGGCAGCGAAATGAAAGAAAGCTATAAAAGTTTTGATGAGCTACCGATGATGTTATCGGTGTCGCAGGTTGCAAAGGTGCTTGGAATATCTCGCACAAGGTCTTACGAGCTTGTCAATGAAAAAGGTTTTCCAAAAATAAAAATCGGCACAAGAATTGTTGTACCGAAAGATGAATTCAAGTTGTGGATTCAAAAACAAATTAAGAAAGGATAAAAATTATGTACGCAAACAAAAATTACAAAACCGACGGCAAGGTTTACTATATGCCGAACAAAATCTTTGATGAAAACTTTTCGCCGCACGAATTTATGATTTACTGTTTTC
>OHBM01000296.1_pt1 | contig 40363 bp, 11 predicted proteins | sample 1577251 | NCBI WGS metagenome assembly OHBM01 (sample SAMEA3541557, study PRJEB24748) | human gut metagenome | biome: human gut; feature: human-associated habitat; material: faeces | place: China | collected 2012 | reverse complement strand
CTCATCGGCATGTGGTGGATCGTCGCCTTCTGCTTCCTCACCTACGCGACCGCCATTCACCTAGGACCCGTATAACGAAAAGAGGGGAGAGTGCATTAGCCACTCATGGCTTAGCACATCCCCATTATAAAAAACCGCTGTAGACACAGGCTATAGCGGTTTTTTATTGTGATTATATATCGAGAGATTTCAATTCGGGGGGGGTCCTTGACCTTTACACTGAGCGAATTGACATATTCATCCGGATCCTTTGTCGCCCAGTAACTGATGATGGGGAAGAGAAAGACATCACCATCGGGCACGAGATGATTTATCTTCATGAAAGCCGTCAGTTTTTCATACGCCTCTTCTGCGTGGAGAAAGTACGCGCCCTTCGTCAGAATGGATAAATACAGCCCCGAGGGACGTATATAATTACATGCAAGGAGCGAACCCTCCTCACCAGACTGTGTCACGATAGCGGACGAGTGCTTGAAATTTTTCGAGAAGAAATCCTCCGCACGGATGACCCAGCCCGTCGGGTGGTCCTTGCAGAAGGAATGGGCGAAGGCTTCATGCACATGCTGGGCGCGTATCGCGATGGCATCGAACCCTCCGCGGTGCACTTCTGGGATTGGTGTCAAATACATGCGGCAGTCCGGATAACATTGCAGGAGCACTCGATTGAGTTCCATGTGCTGACTGTATTCCAGTGTTTTTCGGTAGCAGGAAATGGCAGCGAGAAGCTGCTGAGTCTCCGACAGAGTTTGTTTACACAGCGATTCCCGCTCCTTCAGAATGCCGAGGATCTTATCACGCGAGCGATGCTCCAGAAACTCCTTGATGTGAGGGACAGAGATATCCAGTTTTCTCAGGAATAATATGATCTCCAGTGTCAGATACTGCGGCATCGCATAGTAACGATATCCGTTTTTAGCCACAAATTCTGGCGTAAGCAGCCCCATCTTATCGTAGTAAAACATCGTCTGCTTCGGAATCCCGAAGAGCTTGGCCAGCTCGCCAGCCGTATAATACTCTTTTTTATCGCTCATGCACTCACCTTTTAGATTTCATTACCGTATGACATTCATATACTTAATGATAACACAATAGTTGATGATATGAAAATAAAGATTTATTCCCCTGGTATGAGAAGGAAATGGGTTAATTTTAAGAATAGGCTTGCTATTTGCATCATTTCGTGCTACAATGACGACATCAAGAGGTGAAAGCCCTTGAACCAACTGAAGAGGGAAGCAGAGCCTACGGGCTATTGCGCTGAATTCGGTGAGAATCCGAAACTGAGACCCAGCCGTGAAGGAAATTCATTTCCAAGTCGGATGCCGCCTGTTTCCAACATCCAAGAGCAAATCTGCGGGAGTCGTGTCTGCTTTCGTAGACTGGGTGCTGGTCACAGTCTCAGTCTACGCAGAAGTAGAAATCGATCCGCAGTTTTTTATTGCAGAAAACGAATGGATTTTCAAAGGCCTTGATCTATTTCTGATTTCTACCGCCTTCCTCTTTGTGAAAAGGAGAGCCAATGATGAAAAAAATTAAGGATGAAATCGCACGTATCGAAGGCGCGAAAGGAAACGTCGTCCTCGTGAACAAGAAATCCTATCTGGCTCTCCTGAAAGAGCTTTCCGTCCTGCGATTCAAAGTACACAGGGCGGAGAACTGGGAAACCCCCGCGGCAGTCGTTTCCGTCGTAAGACGTGGTTACATGTATCAATACTGGTATCCGGAGAACAAACCGGCACAAAACAAAGGAGAACATAAAATGGCAGAACAGAAAAAAACCGAAGCAGTCGAAGTCAAAGTCGCAGCTGAAAAGGTAGCCGCTTTCCAGAAATACCTCGAAGAAAACAAGATCAGCGGATTCGGTCTGCAGGACTTCCAGAATGACGTTCATGCACAGGCATTCCGCAGCAACCTTCAGGTCGAAGGAACAAACCTGCCCTTCATGATCCTCTTAGACGACAGCGTATACACCATGCTCCAGGTCCAGGTCGCAGCTGGCCTTGCACAGGGCGACAAGAGAGAAAAGATCTGTTCCTTCCTGAATGACCTGAACGAACAGTACCGTATGCTGAAGTTCAGCGCTGACGCTGCTGGCAACGTCCTTCTCACCTGCTGCATCCCGGCAGGCGTACCGCACTTCGAACCGGCTCTCGTCATCGCCATCCTGAACCAGATCCAGGGCCTCCTCACCGCGACCTATCCGGAGATCATGAAGCACCTCTGGGAAAAATAACAGGCATGTTGATGGGATGATAGAGCTTTTGACTTCGATCGCCAACTCTCATCCGTTATACAAGAAAGAAGGTAATTCTTATGAATATGAAAAAACTCGCCGTCGCCGGAGCGATGCTCCTCGCTGGCACCTTTGGCGCCATGGGGATGGCTGATGCAGCCACCGGCATCGTCAATGTGAATGCCGTCCTCTCCGGCAACGCCGCTTTCCAGAAAGCAGGAAAGACCGTAGCAGCAGAACAGCAGAAGCTGCAGAAGGAATACAACGAAAAATCCAAAGGCATGAACGATGCCGACAAGAAAGCCTTGGAACAGAAACTGAACCAGCAGCTCGCCCAGAAGGAAAATGAAGTCATGAAACCGATCCAGGACAACTTCAAGGCCGCTGTAGAAAAAGCAGCCAAAGCCAAGAAGATCGACACCGTCGTCGTCCCGGGCGGCATCATCTACGGCACCATCTCCGCTGACCTCACCGAAGATGTGAAAGCGAATATGAAATAAGGCGGCAGACAGTGCAGGCAATACCGCTTTGTGGTATGACCTCATAGCAGGTCAGCAGGTTCGGTAGGCTCCTTGGACGTGACGCACGAAAGCCGCTTTTCCCTCCTTCCTCTGGAAGGAGGTGGCGCGAAGCGCCGGAGGTTGGCCCCGCAATATGTAAGCTTAAAAGCAAGAATGGGTGACTGGTGAGTGAAATGCCAGCTCATGGCTTCGCCACCATCTATACTCTGCGGTGCTTTTATATTTTATGCGCCGGACCACTCCCGTTGAACCTTCTGAACCCATAGAACTTGCTGAACCTTTTTCGAACGCAATCAAAGAGCGGCACGTCCCGTGGAAAACCGTTTAAAGCTTACGCAGTTTTCGGGGCGATGCAGGGAGAGCACTTGTGATTTTCCCCTCCCAAGTGTTTCCTGCCTCGTCCCCTATGTAGAGCTTTCCCCTCTACACATCACTCCTTTTTCTCCTCTCTCTTTTTTCTTAAAAAGCACCATACCGATGTCATTTTGGCATCGGTATGGTGCTTTTTAATGAATTTATAAAATTCCAAGAATGTTTCTTGACCGTATGACTATCATACAGAGTATCATGCATGTAAATCATAAAGGGAAACGAATGGGGAATACTGGTGAGAATCCAGAGCTGTCCTGCAACCGTATGGGGAAAAGAAGCAGTGTTACGTCTCTCACAAAGAGCTGCTTCTTTGAGGAACTCAGTCGGAGTGCCATGAAATTTCTTATATCCCATAAGAGTAAGCGGTATATCTTGCTTTTATGTGCAAAGACCTGCGAGGTATGGGTTGGATATCTTTGGCTGCTTTTTAGTGTGGCAAAGGAATGCTCCAATTCGTACTTGGCAGTTTTTTATTTTCTTGAGATACGGAATATAGCGGTCATTGGATGTCAGGATCACACCGATCCTGGATGAAGAATGAGCATCGTAAAGCGTGTCTCGCCAGAAAGGAGAAAGGAAAATGCAAAGAAAGTGGGTAAAACGGATGATATTGGCGACCCTGTTTTTGGGAGGGGGCGCATTATTTCCTGCCGGGCAGCAGGCGCTGGCACAGGACGCAACGGCTACTACAGGCCGCTCCTATGCGGTTCTGATGGGAGACGAGGATGTGACGCTGAGCGGCTATAAAACATCCAATGTCTATCTTTGGAAGCATGAGAAGGAGGCTCCGGATCAGTTGATCGGCGGGTCTGTGACGGTATCCAGTGCCGGCTTACAGAATTCTGGCGATAAAGCAAGGATCACACTGGTCACGGATAGTGATGGGTTAAATCTATCCAATGATGCCCAGGTGAAGCAGGTGCTGGGGGCTCTGGCAGATAAATTGACATACACCGCATATACCAAGGGCGAAAAGAATCTGGAAGGTACCGCAGAAATTTATGAAGGCTTGACCTTTGCTTCTGCTTCCAAGAAATTGTCTGCTCTGGATTTTGATGAAACTACGGGCAAGGCAAAATTGGCTGGAGAGGTCAAGACCCCGTATTCCGGCGTCTTAGGCGGCGATGATGAATATGAAAAACGAGGCATCAAACAGGCCGATGGGACATATCGTTTTCAGGAAGATGCGGTGATTCACCCAGGCTTCAACATCACAAAGGATGATAATTACCTGAGAGATTTTGCCTCTGTAATGATTGGCAAAGATACCACCATTGATATGACAGGTCATAATCTGGATGTCATCATGCATGGCAATATTTATAATGGCGGTGGTTTTACCAATCGTGCGGCAGCTTTGTATGTACCGGGAAGTGCAACTTTAACCATTAACAATCCGGGACAGATCCGTCTGGATACGGATTCTGACTATTACTACTATGCTGATATTGGTGCTATGACGGAAAATAGCCATGTGGTCATTCACAATGATGACGATCCAGACCATGCTGTAGTGATGCGCGTTACGACCCCGCTTAAAGGATATGAAATGAATGTGACTGCGCTGAAAACAATGGCAGGAACCATTGACATAGATGGATTGGTGGATATTTACACCAATGGCGGTTGGGCGACCAATGCTGCCTCGGGGCGTATTTCTGTCGGTGGTGGTACTATTGTGACGCAGGCCTATAATAGTGTCACTGCTCGAAGCGGGGGCGTGATGAACGTCAATGTATCGGGGACTGTAGAAAAGGGATTGACGCCAGGAAATCATACGGTCAATATCACGGCGAAAGGAGCCACTGATTGGGATAGGAACAGTTATGCTGCTTTGGCTTCCATGGGAGCCTGGGTGGGCGCAGACACCAATGCTACGGTGAATGCGGCATTGACGACGGCGGATTCTACTTTGTACGGAACAATACAGGAAGCGGTCAATACCAAAGATACGGATGTGGATGGTGTTCGCCTGTTCCTGCAGAATGGAGCCCAGTGGACCAATACAGGTTCTTCTTCGATGCGCCATCTATACGGGGGTAAAGATGCGAGCCATGTCGGGTATATCGATATGTCAAAGCCAGCAAACTCCAACGTAAATTCTGATCTGACGATTGCCAATTACACCGGAAATACAGTGATTTATTATAGCCAGAACAGAGGAAAAATCCAGGGAGGAAATATTCATATCGGTCATGCCGAGAAGACAGATGGAGAGAAGGCTTCCATTACCATTCGCACGGATAGCGCTCGCATCAAGCCAGCCAATTTAGCAAATGAAAGTTACATGAGAAATATGCTGAATACATTGGCTAACAAGTTGTATTATGCTGCTTATGCGGACGGGGAAAACAATCTGAAAGGAACAGTGCAGATTGCAGAAGGCTTGACCAGCCAGAGTGTCTCTCGAGAAGAAGATATCCATTTTACCAAAGCAGGTACTGGCTATGTGGATGGTTTCCAGCAGAAGGCAACTGATTTTACCCAGGCTTTGACTGGTATTATGGAAAAAGATGGTCCGTATGTGGACGCCAATGTATTAAGAGCGGGAAATAAGGCTACCTTTACGGAAGATACGCGCATTACTGTGAAAGATGAAGCGGCTATGCAAGCCAAGGATAAGGCTAGCCTTACTATAACCGCCAAGTATACGGATTTTAATTTGACTGCTTCTGGAGTGGAAGGAAAAGGGATAGAGGCTTCCGGCGCCACTCTGAATATGTCGAATCCTGGAAACATAGAAATCAATGCGAATACAGGAATAGAAGCATCCTATGCAGATGATACGAAGGGCAATATCAATTTAAATGGAAGTACAGCGAATCTGACCATTCATCAGGCAAAAACAGGGGTATTGGCATCTGGAAATGCAGAAACGAATAAAGGGTCTACCATTTATATTTTAAATGCAGAGGGAACTACCACCATTCACAACGAATTGCAGGATACAGATTTTGTAGGAATGAAGACAACCCATGGGAGTACCATTACCACTGCTGGACGTATTGATATCGATGCAGGGAAAGGAACGGCGATCCATGGACGGGTTTCTGCCAATGGGGCTACCATTCGTACAGATGGAGGTACAGCTATTATCGTAGCGGATGGGACGGATGAGGACTATGGTGGAAGACTTTCGCTAAACTCTTATAACAGTGGTTCTAAAGCAAAGGCCGCAGATATTACGATTGATGCAGGGGATGGATTTGCTGTCGATGCTACTCGTGGTGTTTGGCACATCGGTAGTCAGTCAGGTCGTTCTGATACGGCCAATGGTATCGTCAATGTGACGGGACATATTAAGCTGGGAAAAGAACATGGTCAGCTAGTTCTCACCAAAGGTGGTTCCGTTTGGACTGGAACGACGGTAGATAGCACAGAAGATGGCAGTGGTTCATTAGATCTTGCCATGGAAAAGGATGCCATTTGGAATCATATTGACAAAGAAGGAGATACAGGCAGTGCTGTAAAAGTATTCCTGTATGGTACGGGTTATAAAGGTGACGCTGGTGATCAATCAACCATTTTCCAAAAATCCAAAAAAGATATCGAACTTACAGATTTTAATCGTTTTGATGGGATCCTTCGGGTAGTCTATAACCATGAAACTGAAAATCCAGCTGCTATCATTGGAGGTAATATCATTGTAGACAAAGTATCTACTCGATATGTAGGTGGTAAGGCGACTTTATACGCTGTTACAGATCATGATGGTATTTCTATGGATGATACGGACCAGGTAGGAAGTGTGCTGAAGGCATTGGCAAAGAAGGTTATTTATACCAATCCGTCGGAAGCCAAATTGGTCGGGAAAGTGGGGATTGCAGATGGCTTGACGGCTAAGAGCGCCATGCTGACGGAAGGGTTTATTCACTTTGATCCGGAATCGGGGGTAGGTAGCTATATACCACAAATGGTGGATACTTTTACCCGCTCCATGACTGGTGATGAGGTCTACGATCAGATTTATACTGACCAGGGGGTTCGTCAAAGCCAATTTCTGTATTCCCTTGGGAAAGATACCACCATCACCGCCGATAAAGCCATGGATTGGAAAGTCAACAGTAACAGTGATGTTGTGCAGATTGTGGGACAAGGACATACGTTGAACTTGGAAGGACAAACAGCTGGGATTTATATTGGAAATGATGGTAAAAATACGAAAAAAAGCACAAATCTAAAATTTACAGAAATGCCAAGCTTGAATATAGCAGCCAGTGCCAATGGTACGGGAATTCTGGTAAAAAATAGTAGTGCTTCTATTAAGATGCCAAAAGATGGACAAATGCATATCGCAAGTAAAGGCGGCGATAAGGACTTTGTGGGGATCAAAGTCGTAGAGGATCGTGATACGGAAGATCAGTTTTTTGGGGAAACAAGCTTTAGCGTAGGATTTGAAGGTGCTGTGGATATAGAAACGCCGGAAGGAATCGCTCTTTGGCTCGATGGAGGGAAAGACTTAAGTCTTCTTAGTTCTGCTAATGTGATTCATGCAGAGGGCGGCACACTACTCAAAGTGACTAAGAGTCAGAACAATAGTCGAGTTTCCATCACTGGTAAAAAGTTAGTCGGAGACCTGGATCTTTTGGGAGCTACTGGCGGTACATATCGGATTACTTTAAATAACGGTGCTACCTGGACAGGCGGTATTGTTAACGACGCAGCGAAATCTGGCGCAATTAGTCTTGATCTTTGGAACGATCAGTACAGTATCACACCTACCCTATGGACTTATCAGTGGGAACAGAAAGATAAAGCACAGGATAGCTATATTCACACGGTGGAAGGATGGAATCCTGGTATCGGTGAAAGTGCTATCTATATGAAAGCGGACACAAACTTGACTATCGGCATGCTAAAACGGGGAATCCGAATCCTCTACGATCATGATGTGTCGCATCCAACTCAAATCCTTGGCGGAAATGTAACCATCGAAGAAGCAGAGAAAGTGAATCCGCAGACTACTCTTTATGTACGGACGGATAGCGATGGGATCGATATGTCGGATGAAACGCAGGTCTCTGACGTCTTACATGCCCTGGCTCAGAAAATCTACTACAAAGGGACGCCAGAATACCTGGATAGCTATGCGGAAATTGCAGAAGGTCTGACTTCTGCTTCTGTGCTGAAAACAGGAAAAATCACCTACGATGAAACAACCCATCAGGGGAGTTTGTCGGGGACGGTAGAGACGCCCAGTCAGGATGGCACGTTATTTGTTACGTCTTTGTATGCCCCAAAACGTACTGGAAAGGATGAAAATAATACGGCCTATGCCAATGCAGGTGTGCAGCAGAATGGCAAGTACTTCATTTTCCGGAAGGATTCCAAGATTCAGATTTCGCAGAGCGGAGAGGTCCCTTACACCAGTGCTATCGATGCTTCCAGTGATACCTGGGGATATGTAGACATCAAGATGGATCTGACAAACCATCAGCTGGATGTACATATTGACGGTGGAGAAGAGGGACTCAATGAAGCCGTAGCAGGGATCAAAGGCGTTGGCTACGGTGTGTCAGCCCAGAATGGCACCCTTCATATAGAGGCAGCCAATGCTAGAGGAGATGCTATCGGCGTACAGACGAAAGGCAAAAAGGAAACGGATAGCATAATCGATTTGAAGACGTTGACTCATATCGATGCGAAGACGGGCTTCGATGTGACGGGTGGCACCGTCCGTGTCAATGCAGGGACTATCCATGCGAATACTTTGGGCAGAGTCGGTGCGAATGGCATCCTGTCCATCGGTAATACAGGAGATGCGCCTGCCGTATGGACGGGTAATATGTCTCAAAGTGATGGACAGCTGGATATGAACCTGGATGGAGAAGATTCCATCTGGACAGGCGCTATGGATTGGACTGGCGGCTCGAACAGCCTGATGCTTACGAATGGAGCGACCTGGAAAAATACCGGGGATTCTCATGTGGGACAGCTCGTCAGCGGCATTACGAGAAGCGTCGGCGGCGTGATCGACATGACCGGAGATTCTGGAAATATCCAGATCGATAAGTTCAGCGGAAATGCGTCTATCCTGTACAAGCATGATGCCAATGATCTGACGAACGTGTATGGCGGCGATGTGACTGTCACCAGCGCAGAGGCCGGCTCTCGGATCACATTGATCACGGATCGGGATGGTATCAGCGATGATGGACTTCGCGAAAAGGAAACGGTCAGCTCCCTTTTCCAGGCGATGGCAAACAAGCTGTTCTACACCAATTACCAGACAGAGGGAAATCTCACCGGCATTCTCCAGATTTCGGAAGGGCTGACGGCGAGAGCGGCTTCTAAGGTCACCGGGGCTATGGAATTTACCGGAGCCAATGGACAGGGACAGTATAAAGCGGATAGCGCTACCCCGTCGATTTATCCGAAAGACCAGCAGAAGGAAACCTTTACGACGGTCATGACAGGTAATGAGAGCACGGATAGCGAGTACCTCGATGGCGGTGTCATGAAGGTCGGGAATCCTTCGGATATCCGTTATGAATTCACCAAGGATAAGACCGCTGTCGAATTGGCTACGGCTTCTGATACGGCGATCCAGGCGAAAGATACGGATTATTCCATCGATATGAAGGGTCATGATCTGACCATCAAAAACGAAGGGAATGCAGGTATCACCGTAGATAGCAAAGCCTTGACCTTCCGCAACGGAAGCACCACGGAGCTTACAGCGGACAAGGTCGGTATCGAAGCTAAGAATGGCGGCACCTTTAGTACCCATGAAGGCGGCGTGTGGAATATCAGCGCCGAGACAGCGGCAAAGGCCGATGGGGCAGGCAGCAGTGTTTCCTTAGGCGCTGGCAAGATCCAGAGCACCACGCTGGCAGAAGTTTCGAACGGCGGTACCATCAGCTTCTTTGCTCCGAATGACACGGCAGCGACAGAATATGTGGGGGATGTGAAGGTCAATGATGCGGATAGCAAGGTAACCTTAGGCATTGCTACCGAAGGCTCTACCTGGACAGGCGGTCTTACCAATCATGGCGGCACCTTTGAAATGGGGCTGCAGAATGGCGGTGTATGGAACAACACGGGAAAGGAAGAAGCCAATATTTCCTTGCTGGATGCAACGGATACCGGAAATGGCGTGATCTTCCAGAACAAGGACAGCGGCGGTATTACGGTAGACCGGTTCCGCGGTCATGCATTGGTGCTCTATAGCCATAGTGCAGCAGACCCGACCGATATTCTGGGCGGCGATGTGACGGTCAAGAAGGCCGATGCCAATAGCTTCCTGACCCTGCGCACCGATCGCAGCGGTATCAATATGGGCGATTATCACGGCGTAGAGAATGTGCTCGATGCGCTGGCGAAGAAGCTCACCTATACGGAGGCGGTCAATGGCGTGACCAACCTGAATGGCCGGGTAGAAATCGCAGAGGGCCTCACGACTGCAAGTGCTGCTAAGCAGTATGGTACGATTGATTTCAATAAGACCACGGGACAGGGCAGCTATAAAAAGAACAGCATGAAGCCAGGAGAGACGGATCCGGATATCATCTGGGGCAGCTCGGAAACCATGATGATGCGTGGTGCGAAGAATGCCATGAATACGTCTATGTTGTCCTGGAGAAGCAATGTTTCCGATATGACGACTCGTATGGGAGATCTCCACTATGGCGCAGATGATGGGATCTGGGCAAGAACCTTCGGCGGTAAAGTCAAATATGATAAAGGAACCTCTTCCTTCAGCAATAGCTTCTGGGGCGCTCAGGTGGGGGCTGATAAGCTCTTCAAGAACGGCTGGCATTTTGGCGGCGCTTTCGACTATAGCAAGGGAAGTGCCAAGTATGAAATGGGCGGCGAAGGGGATCCGAAACTCTACACCTTCTCGCTCTATGGTACGAAGCTTTTCGAGGATGGCCAGTATGTAGATATCGCTGTCAAGGCAGGTCACACGACAAACAGCTATACCGTATACAATGATATGGGACATAAGCTGGATGGGGACTACAGTGCTAATGGCTTCGGCATTTCCGCTGAATACGGAAAACGGTTTGGCGGAGCCGATGGCTTTGTGGAACCACAGCTGCAGCTGACTCTTTCTCGCCTGGGAAGTGCAGACTATGATGGGATCAGCGACTATACCGGCGGAAAGAAAATGCATGTCAGCCAGGACGGCATGACCAGCTTCATCGGCCGTCTGGGTGTAGCCGCAGGGAAAACAACGGAACGCGGTAATTTCTATCTGAAGGCAGGCTTGCTCCATGAATTCAGCGGAAAAACAAGCACGACCTTCAGTGCAGAAAATGAACCGACGTCTACCGTGGATCAGGACTTTGGTGATACCTGGGCAGAATTGACTCTGGGCGGTACCTATAGACTGTCTCCTTCGAGCATGCTTTATGGTGATATTACCAAGAGCTTTGGTGGAGATTACAAGGTACAGTGGAAGGCCAATGCGGGTGTCCGCTTCACCTTCTGATGCTATACCGAATATAAATAAATGGTAGTAGAGGGCTGCGCCTTCCAGGAGATCTGCAAGACGCAGCCTTCTTTTTGCATATGTTAAAAATTGATTCGCACTTTTCGGGGAAAGCCTAAAAAGGAAAATGAAGTTATGAAACCGATCAAGGACAACTTCAAGGCCGCTGTAGAAAAAGCAGCCAAAGCCAAGAAGATCGACGCCGTCGTCGTCCTGGGCGGTATCATCTACGGCACCATCTCCGCTGACCTCACCGAAGATGTGAAAGCGAATATGAAATAAGGCGGAAAAAAGAGCAGGCTCTGGAGGCTTGGCAGGTTCCATGACGATGATGAACGAAAGATTTTTCCCTCCTTCCTCTGGAAGGAGGTGGCGCGAAGCGCCGGAGGTTGGCTCATGCACTCTACTGGCAGAACAGAATCAATGAATTTCTCCAGTCGGTACGTTTTCTGAATGATCATGGGATAGGGCTATGAGGCACCATGCGATCATTGTATTTACTCCATGGGGCGATGCAGGGAGAGCACTTGTGATTTTCCCCTCCCAGATGTTTCCTGACTTGTCCCCTATGTAGATCTTTCCCCTCTACATATCACTCCTTTTTCTCCTCTCTCTTTTTCATATGCTTTGTATGAAATCAATGTCTGTACTTCATATCATATTCTCTTTAAAATATGAGGCACTCTATTTAAGAAGCTCGTTTGGTTATAAAAATTGTGATTAAAAATTAGAAAAAATTGACAGTATGATTATCATACGGTTTATTCTTTAATTGGATAGTAAGAGAAGTTGGATGCATGTACAAGGAGAGTAATGATTGAGGGAAATATAGGAAACTCATGATGCCGAGACTTGCATACCGGTTTCTTGATCATACTGTCCCACGGAGGAGTTTCCTCCAATGGTTCTCTGAGAAAGGAGAATAGTATATGAAAAAGTCATATGCGAAAAAATTAGGCTTATGCGTGGTGCTCGCTCTCAGTGCGGGAGTTCTGTTTCCAACGGGTGTGGTAGAAGCAAAGAACTATACCGCGCCGATTACAGGTAACTCGGATATTGATGATACAAAGACTACATATAAAGGTGTATTAAAAAATGGAGTGTACACTTTTGGTGAAGATACTACGATTAAGGTGGGCAATAATGAAATTGCAGGCGGGAAATGGTTAAACAACATTAGTACTGCTGTTTCTGGTGCTCAGGGGAAAACCCCGGTTATCAATATGAATCACCATACTTTGACGGTTACAGAAACGAATAGCTCCGGCGCAGCCACGGGGATTGCAGCCATTGGCAATGGTAGTTCAGATACCGCCAACTTAGGAAAAGTCACCATTAACAATGCGGGGAATATGAGAATTACCGCTAGAGGAACGAACGTAACTGCCGGTCTCTTTGCCAATAGCAGTGGAGAAATCTACATTGACAATAATAGCAATGGAGCTGTTTTAACCGTAGATGGCAAATCGACCACAAAGAGCTATGGTGTGGGCATCAAAACCATGAATGGCGTCACGGGTACCAGTAAAATCACCGTTACCGGCTTGGTGGATGTGACCGCCGATGGACAGAATGATGGCGGTTATTCCTCTAATGAAGCTGTCAGCGCTGTAGCATCTACTATTGACTTGGGCGGCGGCTATCTGAAAGCTATCAATGGCGCTTGGGCTGCCATTCGTGCTTATGGAGAATTTGTGACTCCCAACTATGGGGTAGTCAATTTCAATGTGACCAAAGATAAAGATGGCAATCCCACTGGTGCTGGAAATCATATTGCACAGATTACAGGCGACTTGGTTACCAATGGCGGTATGGGTACCAAAGGTCGCATCAATGTGGGGCTGAATGGTAAAGATTCCTGGTGGGAAGGCAACTATGCCGACACCCGTGGCTATGGAGAAACCCCAGGAGAGTTTGGGGCGGTCAATCTCTTCATGAAAAATGGCTCTCATTGGCTCGGCTTCGGCAATGGTTCCATGAATATCCAGATGGATGGTTCAGAAACCTACTGGAATGGCTTTGGTATGGGGGATAGTTTGCAGCTCACCTTAAATAACGGATCTACTTGGTATAATGCTATTACCCCGACCCAGAAAGATCAGAGTGGCAATGCTGTTGAAGCAAAAATTGCCTATTTGAACAGCCGTAATGGCATTATTGATATGACCGGTGAAAAAGGTCTATATGTTGCTGATGGGAAGAGTTTAAATGGGAATACGACCGCTTCGGATCCGTCCCATTTCGTTAAAGTAACGGATACTTCTATGAAATCTGGCAATGTCATTATTTCTTCCTTTACAGGGAATGCTACCGTTAGATATGCTCATGATACGTCAGCACCAACAACCATTTATGGTGGTAATGTAACGATTGCAAGTGCATCCAGTGGTTCTATCATTACTGCTACTACTGACAATAATGGCATTGATACCACTAACTCTTCCGCGGTCAATTCTGTATTGAATGCACTGAAGAATAAACTAATCTATTCCGCTTCTGATACCAATCTTACGAAATATGCTCAAATCGAGGAAGGTTTGACTTCCACCTCTGTGTTTGCAAAAATTGCCCCATATGCATGGTATACATCTGGAAATAAAAACATTGTGCAGACTGCAAATGAAGAAGACGGCAAATGGACTGTTTATGATACGTGTTTGAATGCCTATTATGACAATGATTTTTGGCTGAATAATGGGGTACTGAAGTATGATGAAGTAACGGGAACTCATACTTATACTTTTGACAGTGATACTAAAATTATAGGGCCAGACCCAGAGGTTGTTCAGTGGTGGTCATCAGATCCTGTATCTAAAGCCATTGTAGATTTGAGAGGCCATGATTTTTATGTCACGACAAAATCGAAGAGTATTCCTGCATACACTACAGGATTAATTGCGTTTTCTTTATACGGTGACGACGGTCCCATTAGCGTAGAGGTGAAAAATCCAGGGGAAATCACACTGGAAGGAACGGATATAGATTCCCACAAAAATGGGGTAATTTCAATGTATAAAGATGTGGATTTCCATATCTATAATTCTAATGAAAAGAGTATATTGAAGATTAATTCTATTGGGAAAGCCAGCCCTGCTCCAGCTATCTTTAACCAAAAGAGCAAGATAGTTGTGGATGGATTAGTAGATATTAATAATTTTGCGGATGCTATTTCCACCTGGGGGGATAATTCCTATACATCCATCGGGGGTGGGAAAATATCCAATGTCACCAATTTTATAAAAACCTCTGGAAAAGATGGTAATATACCGGGTATACAGGCTCTTAAATCCACAAATGCTCGTGTTGACTTTGACGTCAAGACCGATGACAAGGGCAACGTCACTGGCGTTGGAGATCGCTATGCTAAGTTGGAAGGGGATATCAACAACCAGGGCATCGGCTCTATCTTTAATATCGGTCTCGGCACTGCGGACTCCTACTGGAAAGGCACAGCCATTAATTCCGGTGACGCACTGAATCTCTACATGGCCAACGGTTCTACTTGGACCAATACCGGTGCAAGTACCGTGAAGAGTATCACTGCCGATAAGAGCTACATTGTCATGGGCAAAGATGCTTCTTTGAATCTGGGTAGCTTCAGCGGTAACGCAGATATCTTCTACCAGATGAACGGTAAAGACATCCAGGGCGGTGATGTAACCATTGCCAATGCGACCAAAGGCTCCTCCCTTTCTATGGTAGCTGATGTAGACGGCACCGATATCACGACAGGTGACTATACCACTATCCTGGACAACCTGGCCAAGAAACTCTACTACACCGCAGGGGATACTCATCTTTCCGGCTATGTCAAGATTGCCGAAGGACTCACCAGTGCTTCTGTCACAAAAGCGCTGGGCGGTATCGATTTCGATCGTGCTACAGGACAGGGGAGCTACGAGAAGTTTGCTTCCAGCCAGAGTAAGTTTAGTTACAGCACAGCCATCAAAGGCCATATGACAGACGATATGGACTATGTAAAGACCGGCGTACTGGACACAGCTACGAACACTTACAATTTCATCAAGAATGAAACCACCATCACGGCGGAAAACAGCACCGTCTCTGGAGGACCTTGGGTGGGCCGTGTAGGCTCTGCCGTAGCAGGGATCGATGACACGACGACTTTGGATATGCATGGTCATACTCTCACTGTCAGGGAGGCCAATGCAGGTCATTCTACCGGCATCACGGCCATTGGTACAAGAGGCAAAGTGGAAATCAATAACGCCGGTGCAATGGATATCTCTGCGAGTGGCACCGGACAGACTGCTGCGCTCTTTGTCAATGGCGGTGGACAGATTGCGATTCACAATGGCGACAGCGACAAAGCCGTACTTCGTCTAAGAGCCAATGCGTCGAACAAAGCCAATGGTGCCGTCATCAAGAGCATGAATGGTGTGGCTAATGCTGCCAGTCAGATCACTATTGACGGTTTGGTTGACGTCGTAGCAGATGGACAGAATTCTAATGAAGCCGTGAGTGCGGTGGCATCCACCATCAATATCGGAGGTGGGATCGTCACGGCGGAAGACGGTGCAGCTTGGGCTATCCGCGCTTATGGAGAATTTCTTTCCCAAAATGTCGGTATTGTCAATATCAATACCACGCAAGACAGTGCTGGAAATATGAATGGCGCAGGTAGCAGAAAGACGCAGATTACAGGGGATCTCTCTACGGCAGGCGGGATGGGAAACAAAGGCCAGATCAATATCGGGCTGAGTGGAAAAGATTCCTTCCTCAAAGGGGATTACGCCACTGCTACTGGCACCGAAGTGGAAGCGCATACACAGGCTGCGACCGGCCTCAATCTGTATCTCTCCAATGGAGCCGACTGGACAGGAAACACCAAAGGCTCTACGACGCTCACTATGAATGCCAATACGACTTGGCATGGACAGAGCACATCCAGCGAAATGGCAGTCAATATGAAAGGGGCGGGTACTTGGTACAATACGGGTGCCAGCACCATCAAGCATTGGACCAGCCAGAGATATGCTTCCCAGGCAGCTACGATCGATATGACCGACAGCAAAGCAGGAGATGTCAGCATTGATAATTACAATGGAAATACCTTTGTAATTTATAAGCACAATGAAGCGAACCCGTTGATCTTGACTGGCGGTAAAGTGACCATCAAACACGCTGATGCGGGATCTTCTATCACCATGAGTACTGATAACACTGGCATCGATACAAACAATATCTATGCAGTCGACAGTGTGCTTAGTGCATTGGCAGAAAAGCTTACCTACAGTGGTTATATCGGTAAAGCGGAAGATAACCTCAAAGGATATGTACAGATCGCGGAAGGTCTTACCGCTCGCTCTGCGGCTAAAGCTACAGGCAATATTCAGTTCAGTGAAAAAACCGGACAGGGGAGCTTCGACAAGGATAGCCTGGCACCGTCTATTTCCTACCCGAGCGAACAGGGGAGCAGCGAATTTGGTACCGCTATTACCGGCGATAAGAGCAAAGATACCGAATACCTCAAGAAAGGCGTCCTCAGCACGGACACTGGGGAATATACCTTCACCAAAGAAAGCAATACCATCACTGGTAACAACCAAGCCATTGCCGGTGGTGCATGGCTTGGAAAGGTTACTGCAGCCGTATCTGGTGGACAAGGAACCAACACCATTATCCATGCAAATCGCAACAAACTGCAGATTTCCGAAGATGGCAGCCAGGGGCGTAATGGAACTACAGGCATTTCTGCCATTGGATTGGGAGAGGACAAGCCAGAGAAATTGGGCAAAGTCACTATCAAAGATGCGGGTAATATGACTATCACCACGCGTGGCAGCGGTGTCACAGCTGGGCTCTTTGCGAATAGCAGCGGTGAGATTTACATCGATAATGCAGGAAAAGATGCTAATGGTAACGACTATGTCCTAAAAATTGACAGTAAATCTAAGGCCAAGGCAAGTGGCGTGGGCATCAAGACCATGAATGGCGCGAAAGGTACCAGCAAGATCACTGTGACTGGATTGGTCGATGTGGTGGCTGACGGCAAAGCAGATGAAAATGGGTTTGCTGCGAATGAAGCGATCAGTGCTGTAGCGTCCACTATAGATATCGGCGGTGGCAATATCGCAGCTATTAATGGTGCCTGGGCGGCCATCCGCGCCTATGGTGAGTTTGTGACGCAGAATACAGGTACAGTCTATGTCAATGTAAAGCGAGACGATAATGGCAAGATGGTCGGTGCCGGAAACAATAAGACCACCATCACCGGTGATTTCGTGACCAATGGCGGTATGGGTACCAAGGGGCAGATCAATGTCGGGCTCAATGGCAAAGACTCCTTCTGGGAAGGTAACTATGCGGATACCAGAGGATATGGCGTGACGCAGGGGCAGCTTGGTGCGGTCAACCTCTTTATGAAGGATGGAGCCCATTGGAAAGGCTTCGCTAACGGTGCCGTCAACGCTAATCTTGAAGGGAAAGACACGTATTGGTACGGCTTCGCCACCAGCGAAAACACCCAGCTCACACTGAAAGATGGTGCCACCTGGATCAATGCCATCACGCCAGATCAGCTGGATCAGAGCGGCAAACCGGTAGAAAGTCACATCGGATACCTCACTAGTGACAATGGCTTTATCGATATGACTGGGCGTAAAGTCTTTGTTGCATCCAGCAAGAGTCTCTCTGGATCCACCACCGGTGACGGTGCTTCTGCTATTACCGAAAGTGAAAATGGCATCACTGGCAACCTGACGATCAATGACTACAGCGGCTCTGCTACCATCCTCTACAGAAGAGACGCAGCAAGTCCGACAGATGTCCTTGGCGGGAATGTTACCGTGAAGAAAGCGGCGGATAATTCTGTTATCAATCTTCGTACGGATGGAGAGGGGCTTGATTACCATGATACCGATACCCTGCTGAAAACCTTCAAGAATCTGGCAAATAAACTCTACTACACTGAAAAAGTAGAAGACAAGGCAGATACTGCTGAGGTAAAGGCTGGGATGCTGGCAGGTGAAGGAGATGTTGTGACAGATACCACGCTGAATTTGGCTGATCATCTGAAAGGCACAGTAGGTATTAACGAAGGGCTGACCAATACCTCTGCTACTGTCAAACTGGCAGATATTATCTTCCAGAAAGATCATCAGGGTCAGGGAACCATCAAGATGGATCCATCGTCAATCAAGACGGGAGATAAATCGAACATCATCTACGGTGATAAAGAAACTGCGATGATGCGTGGTGCAAAGAGCGCAATGACCACCTCCATGCTCTCCTGGAGAAGCGATATGACAGATATGACCAGCCGCGTCGGTGATCTTCACTATGGCGCTGAGGATGGTATCTGGGCAAGAACCTTTGGCGGCAAAGTCAAGTACGACAAAGACAATGCAAAAGTGACGAACAGCTTCTGGGGAGCGCAGATCGGTGCGGACAAACTGCAGAAGAATGGCTGGCATGTCGGCGGTGCCTTCGACTACAATAAGGGCGATGCCAAGTATGATAAGGGCGGTGAAGGAGATCCGAAGCTCTACACCTTCTCCCTCTATGGCAGCAAACTCTTTGATGATGGGCAGTATCTGGATGTCGTAGCGAAAGTCGGACATACCAGCAATGACTATACGGTGTACAATGACAGCGGGTACAAGCTCGATGGGGATTACAGCGCGACTGGTTACGGTATTTCGGCAGAATACGGCAAGCGGTTTGGTGGTGAGAAAGGATTTATTGAACCACAGGTACAGCTGACACTTTCGCGCCTTGGCAGTGCAGACTATGATGCCGTCAGCAACTATGCGGGGGGCAAGAAGATGCACGTCAGCCAGGACGGCATGACCAGCTTCATCGGTCGTCTGGGCGTCGCTGCAGGAAAGGCTACAGATAAAGGCAACTTCTATCTGAAGGCCAGCCTGCTTCATGAATTCAGCGGGAAGACTACTAGCACCTTCAGCGCAGAAGGAGAAGCTACTTCCAGCGTAGATCAGGACTTCGGCGATACTTGGGCAGAGCTGGCTTTGGGTGGCACCTACAGACTGTCGCCATCCAGCATGCTCTATGCGGATATCACGAAGAGCTTTGGCGGTGATTATGAAGTACAGTGGAAGGCCAATGCAGGTGTTCGCTTCACCTTCTGATGCTTTTGATTTCGATAGCTCATCTCTGATCGTATAACAAAAAACTCGTGAATCGTAATGAGATTCACGAGTTTTTTTTATATTAAGTTGCATTAGTTGTTGGAATCAAATAACCAGCAACTTACAACAATCAACAATTACTCATCCGCTATCTTATCAGTTGAAAAAGTGAATGAGAAGCTACTGCATTAAAGATTTTCAAATGTTTTTAATTTTCTCGTTGACTGTATGATAATCATACGGAATATCATTTCCTTAATGAAATGGTATGGGGAATGCTGGTGTAAATCCAGAACTGTCCTGCAACCGTATGGGGAGAAGGTTCATTGCACGTCTTTCACAAAGAAATGAATTCATCGAGGAACTAAGTCGGAGTGCCATGCTTTTTCGTAACTATCACATCATGATGGTGTTCAAAGATCTGCGAGGTATGGGTCGGATAGAGTGATATTTCTTTTGTGATGCTCAAAATCCGGTCTATACTTGGTAGCTTTTTTATTTAATCAGTATATCTGAGAGAGGAGTGCATGATTTATGAAAAAGGAAATGAAAAATTGGCTTCGCAGTAGCATTGTTTTGGCTTTGGCGGCGGGTGCCTTGGTCGGAGATTCGTCTGTGCAGGCGGCTAATACGTATGATATGACCCAGGGGGAGTTTCTGACCAATGGACTCAATTATACGACTACGAACACGTACCAAGATAGGGATACATTGATTTATAAATGGGATGCAAAAAACAAAAAAATCATTGGGGGAAATGTTAGCGTTGGTCAAGATGTCTTGAATTCATCTTATGATGGTGTCAATGTGAATCTGGTGATTGATGCATCAGATTTGTCGAGTATGAGCAACGATGATGTCAAAGAAGCTATGACGCAGTTGGCCTCTAAAATTAAAAATTATGCAGAGACTAACCGATATAGGCTGACTGCCTATGTACAAGTACGAGAAGGATTGACCGCTTCTTCCAAGGTTCTTCGTTCTTATCAGTTGGAATACAAAACTCCTGGTTGGGGTGATCCAGATCAAGAAATTAAACCAGATGCAAATGTCGGAGATCTAGCGGAGGGTGTCTTTGCCACTCCTATTATCAATGGCGCAGCAGGCAGTGAATATGAATTTGATGAAAATGGGGTTTGGCGATATAAAGGCTTTAGAGGAGCAGTGGATGTTAATTTTACTACTCCCGCTACAGATAATGTGTATGCGGCTATTCGTACAGATGGGAAAGATACAGGAATTTCAAATCTGACGGAAAATAGTTCGTTCAATTCTACTTTACAGATGAATGCAGATGCGTCTTCTTTAGCTGATTCCAAAGCTTACTTGGCGTATAGTGGGACAGGAAATCAGGTCAGCGTGATTGCTGATGAATTGAATGCTACGGTCAAAGGGACGGAAGCAACTGGGATTTATGCAGGGCATGAAAATGGTGATACCACGAGTAAGGTAGTGGTTAATGGTGGCATTAATCTGACATTGGATGGTAAGAAAACTACTGGTGTTGAAGCAGGAAAGAATGGGGAAGTCTCCTTATTAACTGGTCAGAAGATTTATAATAGAACCAATACTGTTAGTATTGAATCACCCAATGGTCATGCCGTATATGCACATGACGGAGGCAAGGTTACTTTAGATGCTGTGAAAGTCAAGAAAGCAGATAAATCTATCATTTGCGCAGAAAAAGGTGGCAACATCACATTGGGCATTGTAAGTGGATTAACAGATGAATCGATTAGTACAGATGACGATGCAGGTAGTCAGATCTCTTTATCTGTGGATGGAAATTACACAGGGCAAGTGAAGGGGAATGTCAATGTAGCCTTTACTAAGGGTTCTACTTATAAGGCAGATAATGATAGCATTGGCACTGTGACTTTGAATGGTTCCACATGGGATGGTTCCTTGTTGCGTGATAATGGATCAGTATCGATCAACTCTAACGGTCAGTGGAATATGGGAGAAACTGGTCGAGGTATCAAATTATCTGCTTTGACCGGCGGTAAAACGACAGCCAGTCGTGGCTATGTGAAGATGGGCAGTGATAATCTTCACATCGGTACTTACAGTGGAAATGGCACATTTATTTATGATCATGATGCTTCTGATCCGACGAAGATTCTTGGTGGGAACATTACTATTGAAGAATCTAAACCACTAAGTCTTTCTAGCACTGATTTGGGGGATAAGGGTGATTCTACAGCAGAGGGGACTTCCGCATCTACAATTGCTATAGCGACCGATAGTGCCGGTATCGATACCACGGATAATGCTTTAGTTGAAAAAGTGCTGGATAATTTGGCAAGTAAATTGGCTTATCTGAACTATACTAAAGGAGAACGCAACTTGAGTGGTACCGTAGAATTATTGGAAGGACTGACCAGTAGTTCTGTGACCAAGCATTTTGCCAATCTGACTTTTGATGAAAAGACTGGCCAGGCAAAACGGGATTCGGAAGTCTATCATCCCTATGTCACCTATATCACTGGGGACGCTTCTATCGATACGGCCTATGCAGACGCTTACAATGCAGATACCAATACCTATGATTTCAATCAAGATGTATTTATTCGAGAAGCAAAGTCTACAGATTCCGTTTGGCCAGGTAGTTTGTATTATGGATTGATTACCAATTATGGGACGGAATATGAAAAGCCAAGCAAAGGTTTTGGCATGTGGAAGAGTGCTAAACCAGATGATGGTCCTTCTTATACCATTGATCTTCACGGAAATAATTTGACTGTTGATTTGGAAGCATTCCCTGAAGCGAAGACGACAGGGAGCCAGCCGATGTGGACTACAGCCGCTATCATGGCAGCTCGTGAAGGAACCATTAAGATTACTAATCCAGGGGAAGTTCATTTGACTTGCAATGCTAATTACTATTATGGTAGTGCCATCCGTGCTTCTACTAGTGCTGGCACTACCAATGGTGCTCATGTGGTCATTGAAAATGATCAAGGAAACTTGAAAGACCATATCGTATACCTTCATGGTGGCATTGATACACCAGGGTATCAGCTTGATTATCGTACTATTGAGACTTACGGGAATGCTAAAGCTAAGGATATAACACAAGAAAACTCGGTATACATCAAAGGCCTCGTAGACATTGAAGCAGATAAGCATGCGGCTGTTTTTGCACGAGGCGGTTGGATTCGTCTGGGTGGTGGTCGTATTTCTGTGGATAATTACGATGCGCTTTGGACGGCAGGTAAGGGTCGCATTGATATCAATATGCTGGTCGATGATGATGGCACTGTGAAAGGTGCTGGCAGTAATGATTTTGTACTGAAGGGTAATGCAGTGACCGCTACTCCTTACTATGGGAATAAGGGGACATTGAATTTGGCCTTTACCACAGCAAACTCCAGGTTTGATGGGGAAACTGGAGGTACCGGTGAACAGAATCTCTATGTACAAAATGGAGCGGTTTGGAACAATACACCAGAATCGTATAACATCTGGAGTTCCGGTGAAGTTGTAAAATCAGATCTAGCAAGTATTGCTACCCATTTATACGGGGGACAAGATGCAGCGCATACAGGTTACCTGATTCAGGACAGTGCGAAAGATTTAACAATTAAGAATTATAGTGGCTTTATGAAAGCCTATATAGCACGGGATGAATCCAAATCTGCAGGTGAAGATGGAACTGATGCAACTAGCCAGTTTAGTCAAAAAGGAAATATTATTATCGAAAAAGCGGATCAGACAGATGGACAGAATGCAGATTTCACTTTATTGACAAGTCAGGAAGGCATTGACACTTCCAATAAAGAAGAAGTACTTTCAGTAATGAAGGACTTGGCTGGCAAGCTGATCTATAAGGAAGCCACTGACAGTGAAAATCCGGCAGTTCATCTCAATGGACATGTAGGCTTGGCAGAAGGACTGATTGCTGGTTCAGTAGAAACGAGATTGGCTGATTTGACGTTTGATGGGACGTCCGATGGAACGGGTAGTGTCGTGGATAGTACCTATCAGATTCCGAAGAATTATCCGGCTATCCTGTATGGACCTAAAGAAACTGCTATGATGCGTGGTGCTAAATCTGCCATGGCTTCTACAGCTATGATTTGGCGGGCTATCAATAATGACGTGGAACGCCGGCTGGGCGATTTACGTGTAGGCAATGCTGAAAAGGAAAATGGTATGTGGGCTAAAGTGGGCGCTGGGCGTATGTCTTACGACGAAGGAACCACAGATTTCCGTACCCGCTTTAATGAATATCATATCGGTTATGATCATGCCGTAGGCAATGCAGGATGGAGAGCTGGTGCTTCTGTCAGCTACATCGACGGGAAGAGTACCTATGAAAAGGGGACTGGTGATAATGATGTAACCAATTTCCATGTATATGCTACAAAGACCATGCAAAATGGGGCTTACTTGGATATCATTGGCAGAGTTAGCCATGCCAAGAATAAGTATCATATTATGAACGATGCAGGGAATAAACTGGACGGCGATTATGGAACCAATGGATATGGTCTATCTGCAGAATATGGGAAACGGTTTGTCAAAGATAGTGGATTCTATGTAGAACCACAAGCAGAACTGACTTGGGGTAGATTATCTGGCAAATCTTATGATGCTGCTAGTGATTATGGCGGAGGCCGTGCATTGCATGTCGATCAGGATGATTTTAATAGTTTGATTGGACGTATCGGTGTTGGATTTGGTTTAGTGAAAGAACGAAGCAGCATCTATGCAAAACTTTCGCTTCTCCATGAATTCCAAGGTGGTTTTGATACACAGTATACGGCAAAAGGTGAACCTTCTAATGCGACACATATGGACTTTGATGGTACTTGGGTATCTGCTATGTTTGGCGGTACATACCAGCTGGGAGACAGAGCCAATTTCTATGGGTATCTGGAAAAGACTTATGGTGGCGATTTAAAGACCGATTGGCGCTATAATGTAGGACTTCGTTTTACCTTTTAATAGGAGCTAGAAGCCAAGACTAGGGAAACACTGGTAATGATTAAATCAATGTTTCTCTGGTATGTGTGACTGCTATTTTAGGAGAATAAAGAGCTGTGAATTTGAAAGGAAATTCATGGCTCTTTTTTCTTTATGAGGAAGGGGAGAGTCCTTCACATAGAAGCAGGTGTGATTAGGCAAAATCCTGCACACAATTATTGCCTGTTCGTTGTTGGAGCCTTGATAACCATAAATAGGGGGCTTGACTATATGATAGTCATACGGTTGATACTAAATAAGAATATAAAGTATAAAAGGATAGGCGGCACATTTTATTTCATGCCCCATATTCATTGAGCAAGAGGGCAAAATGAAAGGACTAGAGAAAATGAAGAAATGGAATTCATCTTGGCGTAGGGAGTCCAAGAAATCTTACCTAACAATTGGCTTACTGCTAGGAATGATCTCTATGGGACAAATGTCTGTGTCCGCTAACGAACCAGAACAGGCAGAAGGACCCATATATACATTGCAAGGGATTACTGTAGAGGCTAAAAGGCCAGATTGGGAAGCAAAGCTTTCTCCGGGGACTGTCACCGTGATTCGCCCTCAGGATTTCAAAGGGGAGCAGAAGACGCTGCCGGATATGCTGAAGACGGTGCCTGGGGTACACGTGCGCGAGGTGAACGGGCACGGGCAGTATACGACGGTCACGGTGCGAGGTTCTACCGCGGCACAGGTCGGTGTCTTCATGGATGGGATACTGACAAACCTCGGGGGCGATGCGGCTGTCGATATTTCCACCATTCCGGTCAAGAATGTAGAGCGCATTGAAGTGTATCGCGGTTATGTGCCAGCACGCTTCGGAGGAACTTTTATCGGCGGTGTCATCAATATCGTGACCAAGAAACCGGATAAACCCGGAATTTCTGCAGAAGTGGGAAAGAGCTCCTATGGCGGGAAGAGTCTCTCCATGGAGTATACGGCACCTGCGGGCAGCGGTACTTTGCTGGTGGCAGGAAATTATGAGTCAAGTGATAACGATTTTTCCTATACCAATTATGCGGCGGAAAGAAATATACCGGAAGTGCAGAATGCACTATCTGGGTTTCAGAATCAGGTAGCGAATTTCAATCGCGACTGTATTGATTACTTGACTTCCACCAAAAATCAGCAGGGGCAGGAAAAAGTGCCTATTATTTCTTTGTCGCCTGAGGAAGTTGATCACTTCAAAAATAATACGGATGATTGGTTGAACTTCGTCAGAGGGACAGGCGAAAACAGCTTGGCAGGAAAGATAGAAAAGAATGCATTCGCGAATGCGATGCAAGAGGATGCACTGACCTTCAAAGATAAAATTGCCTCTACCGTTGTAAATGGTAAGACTTTACAGGAATTATTCACAAACGAATACGGAGAAGAATGGTGGTGGGGGGAAGCCAGCCGGGAGTGGAAAGAAGGTCATGGTGATTTTATAACGCCTGAAATCAAGCAGGAGATTGTACGAAATTATGTCGATCAAACGGTAGGAGACACTATCGCCAATGAAAAGTTGAATACGGACCCGGAAACCAGCAAGAGTTTAGAAGGATATAAGAAGAAGGTCGAAGAATATAAGAAGAAATTGAAAGAAGCGAAAGATGGGAAACGTTGGCGTAAGTACAATGATTATAAAAATAGCAGCGCATTAGTGAAGTGGCAGAACCAGAACTGGATGGTCAAAGGTTCCTGGAATCAGATCGACCGGCATTTACCGGACGGATTGTGGGGGGGATCGGCTGCAGATGCCATCATCCATAATGGGGTTGATTTGAGAGATGTTTATTTCTATGACAGTCGGAGGCAAAAATTAACCAATACAGAGCTGATGCTACAGAATCGGAACCAGAATGGTCGGTTAGAATGGGGCTGGACGGCGGACTATCTTCACCAGAAGAAGAGCTATAAAGCGGAAAATATCATGAAAAATGATGTGACGGACGTGGAAGCTACGACAGTCCCCCTAAGAGAATGGAGCAAGTATACTTCGAATAAGTACAATATCCAGCTGGATGGGACGTACAAAGTGTCTGAGCGTAATATGCTTGATTTCCAGATGAATATGTCGCATGAACGGTTACATATCGATGGCTCGCTGATGGATAAGGTGCTGGGAGATTCTGATATAGCCAATACCCTTGGGCAGACAAGAAATCGATATGATCAGGACATTTTGAATGTGCAGCTGCAGGATACGATCACCTTAGATAGGAAGTCCACCTGGTTCTTGACGCCGAGCCTTCGCTATAACCGGTCCAAGATTACTGGCTACAGCGATGGGAAACGATTTGCAGTGAATCAGGAGAATCGTTTCCATTGGCTGCATCCGAAAGACAGCCAGGTGGATGACAAGGTGACCTGGCAGCTCGCTTTGAAAAAAGAGGTCAATGACCAGCTGACGCTTCGCATGACTGGTGGGACATACTACCGCTTGCTGAATATGTATGAAATCGCAGGGGATGGGGCTGGTATCCTGCCCGCTTCTCGTGGCAGCGGTCAGAATTCTGTATTCCCTGTTCCGGAAGAAGGAAAGCAGTTTGATATAGGTGCCATCTGGAAAGGAAAACTGCTGCATGCGGATAACAGTACGCAGCTCACATATTTCTGGAGAGACTCGACCAATATGCTGCAGTTGGTCCGGGCAGGGAAAGACCATTGGTCTTATTTCAATGATAACCGCGGCAAGGTACATGGCGTGGAATTCCAGTCCAATTTCAGCTGGAAGAAGGTGGATCTGGACTTGCGGGCCACTTACATGCAGACACATATGCAAAGGAAAAATAGTGCCGTGGGCTATGGTTATTCTGATATCTGGGCTACCTATCAGCCGGAGTGGGAAGGAAATGCGAGACTGACCTATCGCCCGAATCGGCATGTGGATCTATTTGGCGAAGTCCATTATACCGGCGGTTATTATACCGATTACAGTAAGGACTCCAGAGGCGGAGAGTATGCACATTTGTCAGGGCGGCCGGTTAATGCACTGACGACCATCAATGGCGGTGTGAAATGGAAACCGGCTGACAGCTGGCAGCTTACTTTTGGCTGTAATGACATATTCAACAGGGGACCAAAGATGAAGATCCGAAGCAATACGGCTTTCAAGGTGCCGGGATACATCAATCCGGAATTCCCTATCCAGGGACGGACGTATTATGCGTCGATCCGTTATCAATTCTAAGGAGGAATAGATGATGTGGAAAATGAGTAATAAAAAACGCAAGATGGCTTTCCTGACTGCTCTGATAGGGAGCCTCATGGCGGGATCCAGTGTAGGGGCGGCGAATCTGATGGCAACGATCCCATCGGATTATGCCAATAGCCAGATGGGAGGAGTGACAGGTTCCCGCGTGACCACGAAGGTCGATGCGGCTCCAGTGGTAGGAGCGGTGAAGAATTTGAACAGGGATCCGGCTACGTTCTCTGTGATGCTCGATGGGGAAAGCAAGATTTTCCTGCGTCAATACGTCTATGGCGTCACAGACCTGAAAGGAAGTATCCTGATGGATGCGGATGGAGACTGGGCTTCTGGTGCCAATCCTACAGGAGTGATTAAAGCCGTTCCGAATGCGCATGCTGTTACTGGGTTTGGAAATACCATTTATGCGACGGGCTATGATCAGGGGCAAGTGGGTATTGCGCACATTGTGGATAATCAGATTGCAGAAGATACAACCAAAACCGTCGATTTAAAGAAGGATATCAAGGAAAAGACCGGGGATATAGATGCCAAGGCGTATGATACCTATACAGATACGAATGGCAGTATACAGACTACGCGCGTTCATGGGGAAGGGCTTTTGGTCAAAGATGGCTATTTATATGTGGCAGCCAGTGTCAATCTCAAGGGCGGATACGATAATTATGATAATGGGTATCTGATGCAGTATAAGATCAATAGCGATGGCGGTTTATCTTATAATGGGTATGCCCGCATTGGGAAAAATACGGATCAGGTGAAACTGAATAATTATAATCATTTAATCTTGAGTACTTCTATTGGGGGCTATCAAAATTATGGTTTCGGAAATAAAGAAACTTCTTTGGATTATGTAAATATTAACGGGAATAATATTGGAAATCTTCATGATAAAAAGTCGATCATTTTACCGGAGCAGGTTAAAAACGATGGCTATGATTTCCGTGATATGAAGGTACTGCCGGATGGTACTGTTTATGTGATGAAGTATACTTTGAGTGATGTAGGAGGGGACAATAAGAGTGGATTTACCGGCCGTGTGTACCAGACGACCATGGCCAATCTGATGTCGAAAAATCCGGATGATTGGAATATAGTGCTGGCGGGTACGGTCGGAGAAGATGGAGGTTGGTTTGGTCGCCTGAATGCGGAGTATTATACCAAACGGTTATGGGTAGAATGGGGTAACAATCTCTATGTGTACGAAGATGGAGATACGAAACCTACGCACCAATGGGAGACGAAGGACTTTTCTACTGACAAGCAGTTCTATCAGTTCAATTCTGTCACGATGCTGCCGACCGATCAAGTCTGGGGAAGTCTTGCCAAGTTGACGACGTATCGTCCTGAAGGCTTTACTGCATCTTCAGAAACAAAAATCACCCTGGAGAATGCAGATGCCAAGATAGGAACTGTAACTAGAAAAGCGGGCATTACTGGGACATCAGCGGACCATAAAGCTTTTAGTGATGTCACTTCAGATGATGGAACGTATTCTTTTACCAAAGATGAAGTGTTAAGTATTAATCTGGGAAAAGAAGGGGATCATGCCACCAATGCGGCAGCGGTCATTCAGGCGAAAGATGGGAAAGACATCACGATCGATGCTTCCGGTCATACCTTACAGCTAGCCTCTAAAAACTATATAGCATCTCCTGTAGGTATTTATGCCGGAAATGGTAAGAATGTAACGATCACGGCAGACAAAGTGGATGTCGTGACTTCCGGATATTCTAGCGGGAATTCCTTGACCAATGCGATCTGGAATGATGGCGGGAAAAATACAGCCAGCCAAATCACCGTCAATGGAGATGTCAATATTTCCATGTCTGGCGGTTATGGTGGCAATGGTGTCGCTATCCAGAAGTCGTTCCGCTGGGGAGAAAACAGTCAGGAATCGACAGTGTCTTCTGCTATTACGATTCATGGCAATCTGAAAATCGCAGGAGAGGACAGTGCAACGTGGGGCATTCCTGTCAATCAGGAGAATGTTCTGTCTCGTTTCAATAATGCAGGCATTCTGACGAATATTGAAAAAAGCAAAGTCACTGTCACTGGTGATGTAGATATGGCGGTGTATGGCAATGGAATCACCACCAATGCAGTTGGTAGCGAGGTATCCATTGGAGGCGGGCATATTACTGTGCCGCAGGGTACGAAATATGGGTACTATACCCTGGGTGCCTATGTAGGAACCATTAATATGAATACCGGGGAGGACGGAGCTACGCCAGGCACTCATGATGTGCAGCTGGATGGAGATCTTTTTGCTCTGAAAACAACAGGGCATATCAATCTGGCATTGACAACCGAAAAATCGTATCTGAATGGTATCATTGATAATGGCGGTAAAGTCAATCTGTGGCTGCAGAATGGGGCTGTTTGGACCAATGAAGCCAATAATACCCGATATAAACAGGACGATGAAGATGTAGGAAACCAGGGAATCAGCCGTGTGACATACCTGCATGGGGGTACGAAGTCCGGTACTAGTGATACAGCGGGTGTCATCATTCAGACAGCAAACAGCAACTCACTGACGATTGACAAATTCTCTGGAGCGGCGAAGGTACTGTACTCACATGATAGCAATACCCCCACGAAGATATTGGGCGGGGATGTGAACATCGGCAGTGCTATTCGTGGGTCAGAAATCGTTCTCCGGACGGATTATGATGACAACATGCAGTCTGATGCAGTAAAGAATCAGGTTTTGAATGCATTGGCAGAAAAACTGTACTATAAAAATGCTGTCAATGATGAGAAATTCCTTTCTGGGAAAGTGGAAATCGCGGAAAGCTTGACAGCTTCCTCTGTGGCTAAATATACCGGAAATATTGCATTTAATCAGACGGATGGCCAGGGCAGCTTTGCAGGAAGTGGAGAAACGCCGGAACCTCCGGCTGAACAGTCGAAGACGCTCTTCACTTCTTCGATAACTGGCGGAGATGACAAAGAGTACAAGGATGATCATGTATGGCAGGATCAGGTGTACACCTTTACCAAGGATAAAACGACTGTCCAGGTAGAGGGAGGCGCAGCTGTCGATGCAGTGAAAGACGTGACTATCACAGCCGATGGAAATGAACTGGATCTGACCGGCGGAGAAGCCGGGATCCGTGCAGCGGCTGGAAAGACTGTAGACATCACGGCAGGTACACTCAAAGTCAATGGCAAGACGGGGATCGATGCGGCTGGCACCGTGACACTCAAGGGCAAGAGCGAAATCACCGGGACTGAAAAGGCTGTCAACGTACAGAAGGGCGGAAGCGTAACGCTTGGCACATCGACCATCTCTGGAGATGTAGAAAACAGCGGCCATCTGACACTTGACGCAGCGACTACCGTGAGCGGCAGCATCGCCAATGCGGGCGTCCTTGCGGTAAACGGTGAGACCCATGCCAAAGATCTGACCACAACGGGAACGATGACTGTAGGAACTGATGGTGTGCTTGCGGCAGACAATATCAATGTCAATGGAGGTACCTTCACAGCCAATGGCAGTGTGAGCAGCACTGTCAAAGCTGACAAAGGCGGCAAGGCCATCCTGAAAGGAAAGAAGACCGTACTGAAAGGTCTGGTAAGTGGTGATCATTCCAGCATCGAAGCGATCCTATCCGGAAAAGACTCCGCATTAAACGGCAGCCTTGATGGAGCAGGGAGTGTGACTCTGTCATTGGCAGATCAAGCAAACTGGACAGGGAATGCTGTTGGAAACGGGGCTTACGCCGTTACCATCGGGAAAGACAGCACCTGGACGGGAAGTAGTGCGGGAAACAATACCAGCCTCACCCTGGGAGGCACTTGGAACAACCGTGGAACAAGCAGCCTGAAGCAGATGGCAGGAAACGGTGGCGTCATCGATATGACAGATGCAAAGGCTGGCACCGTCACCATCCAGAACTATGGCGGCAGCAGCACCTATATCTACAAACATGACACAACAAAACCGGCAGATGCCAACAGCGGTTATGCTATCCTTGGCGGAGATGTGAAGATTTCCCAGGCAGACAAAGGCAGTGAGATCACCCTTCTTACCGATCGTGCTGGTTTGGATTTCGATTCGACCAAAGCAGATGAGAAGAACCTCATCAGCGGTACGCTGAATGCGCTCGCAGGAAAACTCTACTATACCGGCTACGCAGATGGAAATCTTAGCGGAACGGTCAAGATCGCAGAAGGCCTGACAGCATCTTCTACCAGCTTGAGATCTGAAACCATCACTTTCTCCACCGCTGATACAGGTACCAAGAAGGCAGGACAGGGATTCTATGCCTATACGCCGGAACAGGAAAAGCCCAATTATAAAACAGGTGCAATTACCAAGTCTGAAGATATCAGCCTGAGTCGTGAGCTGGATGAAAGCGGCGTGGCGCATGTTTCTGTCACAGAATCGAATGTTGGTAATAACAAATTTGCGAGCGCACTCTATGCAGGTGAATCGACATCCTTGTCCAGCCCGATGACTGTCAAAATGTCCGGTAAGGGGCTGGCTTTGAGCGCTCAGCAATCCAGCGGCCAGGCAGCAGGCATTTACGTAGATGCTAACTCTTACATCAAGGTTGTTAATCCGTCTGCGGATCAAAAGCTTGCGATTACAGCAAGCAATACGGATACCAGAGGCTCTCATGGCATTTACGCCCTGGGCAATGCGCACCTGAATATTTCCGGTCCGGTAGAAATTACAGATGTTATCACGAAGGGTGATGCCGCAACCGGCATAAATATCCAGGGCCAGCAGAGTGAGATTACTATTGATGGTCCGCTGACAATCAGCAACGTCAAAGGTCTTAGAGAACGCGGCGCAGGCATGAATGCTTCCGGTATTCAGGTCACCGGTGACAGCTCCACTGTGACTGTCAGTAGTCCGGTCGATATCTCCGGTGTACGCGGCAGCGGTATCAAGCTCGCTGGCAAGGATACCAAGGTATCTGTTGGCGGTGGCACCATCACGGCAGCTGAAGACAGTGGTAAATCGCATAATTTCTATGCAGTCCGCGTAGATAAAGGCACGCTGGACATCAACATGAAGGACGGCGCTGCAGGCGATACGACCACCAAGATTACCGGTGATATGTATGCCACCGGCCAATATGGCAAGAAGGTCGTGGAATATACCGGCGGCGAGCTGATCGACTGGAAAGACGCAGGCATCCTTAATGTGGCTTTGACCGATAAGGATTCCTTCTGGAAGGGCGTGGCTGCTTATGATATGTATAACGACAACTATGGCGCTGGCGGCAATACTATGCATGATATCGGACAATTCAATCTGTATCTGCAAAACGGCGCCACTTGGACCAATGAGCAGCAGTCGCATGTGACAACAACGACCATAGCGTCCAAAAATCCTGTATGGGCAGGCAGCACGCTGGCAACATTGCATGGCGGTAAGGATGCCGATAATGCAGGCTTGATTTACCAGAAGGACAATAATCCTATTTCTGTTGTCAATTACAGCGGTCATACCACTGTATTCTATGAGCATGATGCTAATGATCCGACCAAGATGATTGGCGGCAGCTTCCATATTACCAATGCAGCAGAAGGCTCTGCTATCACCTTTATTACGGATAACAAAGGCATTACTTCCGGCTTTGCAGATGGCGATTCCGCTGATGCTAAGGATAAAGTAGCTAACGTACTGAATAACCTGGCAGGCAAGCTGTTCTACAAGAACTATACGGATGGTCATCTCTCTGGCGTAGTGAAGATAGCTGAAGGCCTGACTGCTTCTTCCGCAGAACTGAAGACCGGCGATATTTCCTTCTCTACGGAAGATACAGGCACCTTTACACCTGGCCAGGGCTACTATGATTATAAGACCAGCAAGCCTGGCAGCCAGATAACTAAAGAATTTACTACGGCAATTACCGGTGATGCAGTTGCTGATACGGTTTACATAGAAAAAGGCGTACTGAAGGACGATGACACCTATGTATTCACGGCAGACAGCACAACCATCACACCTGAAAAGCATCTGATTGCCGGTGGTGCATGGCTCCCGCAGATTGGCGCAGCGATTTCCGGCTCCGATGAAAAGCACAATGTGACCATGGATATGAATGGCAACAAGCTGACGGTAGATACAACAACGGATACCCATACAACCGGTATCGCAGCTATCGGCAAGGGTGTAGTCAACATCGATCATGCCGGTGCCATGTCTGTCAGTGCAACAAGCACCAAGGGTGGTCAGACAGGCGCACTGTTCGTGAATGCCGGCGGTACAATTAATATTCACAATGCCGGTGCTGATAATGTACTTACCTTGCGTGCGAAGAGCACGGCTCCGGCAAATGCTGCCGTGATCAAGAGCATGAACGGAGTAAGCGGCGTGATGTCCAGTATTACCGTGGACGGCCTCGTTGATGTTGTGGCTGATAAGAGTAATGCTTCCGGTGCCAACGAAGCCATCAGTGCAGTTGCCTCCAAGGTTGAGGTTGGCGGCGGCGTCATCAAGGCGATCAACGGAGCTGAATATGCGATTCGTGCTTATGGTGAATTTGCTTCCAAGAACCGCGGACAGGTGAATGTGAATGTCAAGAAGGATGACAAAGGCGCTATCATCGGTGCAGGCAGCAATACTGTTCAGCTGGAAGGCAATGTCTATCTCGGCGGCGGCATGGATAATGCCGGTGCAAGCGCAGATGTCAGCCTCGGTCTGAATACGAAGGGCTCCTTCTGGAAGGGCGATGTAAGCAATGCTAAAGGCAGCAGTGCAGGTATCGTGAACCTTTACATGGGAAATGGTGCATCTTGGACCGGCAATAACCTTTCCGGCAACACCGTGAATGCGAATCTGGATAACGCCACCTGGACCGGCTCTAGCAGTGGCAATGCGATGCACCTTACGCTAGATAACTCTATCTGGAATGTAAATGTTGCCAGCAAGATTGCTTCCTTCTCCGGTAACAAAGGCAGCATCTTTGTGGCAAGTGATGCGGGCGATATCAGTGTAGCTGATTACAGCGGCAACGCTACTGTGATTTACAACCACGATGCTAATCATCCGACCAATATTCTCGGCGGCAGCTTTACCATCGGTCAGTCGAAGAACGGGTCTGCCATTACGCTCATCACGGATAACCAGGGCATCACGAAAGGCTTTACCGCACAGGATAAGGCTGAAGACCAGAATACGGTCAATGAAGTTTTGAACAAGCTGGCACAGAAGCTCTTCTACACCGCGAATGACAGCAAGCTGGCTGGTACGGTCAAGATTGCTGAAGGACTGACCGCTTCCTCCAAAGCGCTCAAGACTGGCAATATCAGCTTCTCCACCGATGCAACCGGCACGAAGACACCTGGTCAGGGCTTCTATGAGTATACGGTCAAGGATGATTCCGTCATTACTGATCCGATCACCGGTAATCTGGATAAGAAGTATGAAAATTTGGGCATCGAAACCGAAAAAGGCATTTACAACTTCACGCAGGATACAGTGATCGATGTTACAAAGGGTGATTACAGCTCGAACCTGAGTGCTATTGAATCCAGTGGCGGACCGATTACGATTCATGCCGACGGAAAGAATTTGGACGTATCCTACCATGTTTTGAAGGGCAGCAATGTGGCACGTGCTGTCGCTACCGGTCTCAGCTATGGCAAATCGAAGGATGTGACCATTACAGCTAAGAGCCTGAAGCTCAGTACGGATACCACAGGCTTCTATAGCCAAGGTGTTTATGCAACTGGCGGTCAGATCACCATTGATGCAGACACCACTATTTCTACCTCTGCGCAGACAGAAAGCAATGGTATTTACAGCGGAAATGGCGGTACCGTCACCATGAGCGGCAACCTGACTATCCAAAAGGATAGCAAGGCAGCGAATTACATGGCGCTGAAGTCTGATGATAATGGCGTGATCAACGTCAATATGAAAGACGGCAAGGAAGGCGCAGGCATCGTGAAGATCGATGGCGATGTCTACACCAAGTCGGCAGAAACCTATGATTATTGGGAGGACGAAACAACTTCCACTTCTTCCACCGTTAATCTGGCACTGCAGGGCAAAGACAGCAGCTGGAACGGCCGCAGCCTCTACGAAGTTACTTCCTCTGGCGATGATTCCACCAGCTATGGTACCTTTAACCTGTGGCTGACAGATGGTGCCACCTGGACCAACGAGAAGAACGGCAAGGAAGTCCCGAGCGGCTTTGCAGGCAGCCATGTGACGAAGCTGACTGGCGGCAGTGATGCAGCACACGCAGGTAACATCTTCCAAAACGATACTAAGAAGATCACCATCGACAACTACAGTGGCAATACCAATATCTACTATGCACACACTGGCAACGGCGAAGCAGCTAGCGACTACGCAGCAGGCGACACCATTATCAAGCATGCTGAAAAGGATTCTGTAGTATCCCTGATTACCGATAATAGCGGCGTCAACATGAGCTCCGCTGACAGCATTGTTAACGTACTGAACAGCCTGGCAGGCAAGCTGACCTACAGCAACTTCACTAAGGACGAAAATAATCTGACCGGTTATGTGAAGATTGCCGATGGCCTGACTTCTTCTTCCGCAGCAATGTACACCGGTGATATGGCGTTCTCCAAGAAAGACGGCAAAGGCAGCCTGAAGGATGAAGACAGCATCAGACCTGATCTTCCGGCACCTGACCACCAGATTAAGAATGAGTTTACCACAACTCTGACTGGTGTGAAGTCTAAGGATAAGGAATACTATAAGGCTGGCGTAATCAAGAGTGACGGCCTGTATCAGTTTACTCAGAACAGCAGCATTACTACAACTAATGCACATGGTGCTGACATGAACCAGGCTACTACCATTGATGCCAAAGGGAAAACCCTGACCTTCAACACCGATTTAACCTACGGCACTACCGTTCATGCAATCGGTGCCAACAGCACTGACGGTGTAACGATTAATGCTGGCAAGCTGGTGCTCAATGCTCACAGCACCAACGGCCGTATTGAAGGTATCAATGTGGGACAAGGAGCTCTGACCATCAACGGCAATACTGAAATGAACATCAAGGGCGTTGGTTATACCTTGGGCCTGTACGCAGCAGGCGACTCTGCACTAACCTTTAACGGCAATGTAACCGCTATGGGCGACGAAACCAGTGAATGGGGCCTGACCGCTAAGAATGGGGCTTGGGGTTATTATCGTTGCTCTTTGGTATACAGCGACAGCAACTACGGCCTGCAGAAGGGACCGAAGGTTACCATCAACGGTGATGTAAATGCTAAAATTGACGGTAACTGCCTGTTTGCTAAAGGAGGTCATGCTAAGCTGACGATTAACGGCGGCGGCAATATCGAAATCAACAAGGATAATGAGCATACCTACTATGCAATGATTGCAGAATGCGGCACTACTAGCATGAACGTTAACCTTGATGAAAACTACGATGCAGTAAGCGCTAGAGACAACAAGCTGGTACTGAAGGGCAATATAGGTGCATCTACCGGTGCGATAAGTGCTCATGAGACTGAGCTTTACACTAAAGTAAATCTGGGCCTGGCAACTGCAGATTCTGTATGGACTGGCGTTGCACATAACCGCTTCAATGATGATGGCAATTCGGCATATAGCAGCGATAAGAAGTTCTACGGAGCAATTAATGTCTTCCTGCAGAACGGCGCAACTTGGAACAACGAAAAGTGGGGCGCAACCTACAAGCCTTGGGGCAGCAGTGGCTTTGCAGGCAGCCATGTAGCTAAATTTGTAGGCGGCAGCGATGTAGCACACGCAGGCAACATCTTCCAAAACGATCAGAATACGCTGACCATCGACAACTACAGCGGTAACACCAATATCTACTATGCACACACTGGCAACGGCGAAGCAGCTAGCGACTACGTAGCAGGCGACACCATTATTAGAAGTGCAGCAGAAGGCTCTGCAGTATCCCTGATTACCGACAACAGCGGTATTGCAATGGACAACGAATACAGCGTAGCTAACGTACTGAACGCACTGGCAGGCAAGCTGACCTACAGTAGCTTTGTAACCGGTGAAAAGAACCTGACCGGTTACGTAAAGATTGCTGATGGCCTGACTGCAAGCAGTGCAGCAAAGCAGACCGGCAACATCGCCTTCAATGCTGATACTGGTAAGGGCAGTCTGGAGAACGGTTCTATGAAGCCTGGCTTCACCTATCCGGAAACCCAGAAGCCTGAAGCTACTGAAAAGAACCAGGGTATTACCGGCGATGCCAAGACTGACTATCAATACAAGAAGGACGGCATTCTGAAGGAAGACGGCTCTTATGTATTCACTCAGAATCCGACTAAGATTGAGGTTGAAAGCGGCGCTGCAGTAGATGCAACCGATAAAGATATCAACATCGATACTACTAAGGCTAAGCTGGAGCTGAAGGGTGAAACCGGCATCCATGCAAATGGTGCAGACGTTACTGTTAATGGTAACACCGGCATCAGCGGCAAGGTGGGTATTGATGCAGCAAACGGCAACGTAACCCTGAACGGCAGCACTGATATCGTAGGCACTGATGCTGCAATCAATGCAGGCGAAGGCGGCAATGTAGATATCAACACCAACAACAGCGCTCTGAACATTAAGGGTGATATCAATGCCAACGGCGGCAGCATTATCGTAGACAGCAGCAAAGCCACTGGTGTGATCGACGGCGATGTCAGCGCAAGCAACGGCGGCAGCGTCGAAATCAGTCTCAACGATGCAAAGTCCAGCCTGACTGGCAGCTATCGTGTCGATGACAGCAGCAGCATTGTCATGAACATTGCCAATGGTGCAACCTGGAACCTGACTGACGACGAGGACGATGCTGAAGGTATGTCCCTGCTGAGAATGGCCAAAGCTCCGGCAGCAGCCCCTGCAGCCGGTCTGAACGTTAACGGCGGTGCAACCAAGGCGGAAACCGGCTACATCGACATGACCAAGAGAACCCAGAAACTCGATATCGCAAACTTCAGCGGTTGGGAAACCATCATCTATGGTCACGAAAATGCAGGCGACAAGGACGAAGACTACAAGTCTGGTGATACTATCATCAACAAGGCTGCTAAGGATTCCGGCGTAATCCTGTCCACAGACAACAGTGGCATCAACATGGACGACAAAGCTGCAGTTGAAGCAACCCTGAAGGCATTGGCTCATAAGCTTACCTACACTGACCATGAAGAAAATGGCAGCAACCTGACCGGTAAGGTACAGATTGCCGATGGCCTGACTGCTTCCAGTGCAAGCAAGTACCTCGGTAACATGCGTTGGGATGAAAACGGCAAAGGCCAGTATGTCGATGGCAGCATCCCGTGGGAACCGACCATTGAAACCGGTGACTATGAGACCTTCGTCATGAAGGGCGCAAGGAGCGCCGTCACCACCTCCTTCCACAGCTGGCGTGACAACATGCAGGACACCTACACCGGAGCAGACCTCGCTGATGAAGACGGCATCTTTGCCAAAGCTCTTGGCGGCAAGACCTCCTCGGATGTCAGCGGACTGAAAGACAGCAACAGCTACTGGGGCGCACAGATCGGCTACGACAAAGCCCTCGCAAATGGCTGGCACACCGGCGTAGCCTTCGACTACCGTGATGGCGACAGTGACTACCTCCTTGGCGGCAAAGGCGACAACAAACTCTACAGCTTCGGCGTCTACGGCGTGAAGAAGATGGACAATGGCAGCTACTTCAGAGTGGCAGCCAAAGCCGGCCGTGTAGAAAACGAATACGACGTCTATACCGAACTCAGAAACAAGCTGCATGCAGACTACAAAGCCAATGCCTATGGCCTCACCGCAGAATACGGGAAGACCTTCGGCAGCGAGATGAGCTACATCACCCCGAAAGTACAGCTCACCTGGTCCCGTGTAGGAAGCAAGGACTACACCGGCAGCGCAAACAATGGCGCGACCATGAACATCTATCAGGACAGCTACGACAGCCTTGTCGGCCGCCTCGGCTTCGAAGCAGGCATGAAGAAAGCCCATGGTAGCCTCCATGCAGGACTCTACCTGGCGCATGAATTCAATGGAGACATCGACACCCGCTACTTTGCCAAAGACGGCGGATGGAAATCCACCTCCTTTGATGGAGATGACACCTGGGCAGAACTGGTGCTCGGCGGAGAATATAGCGTAGGCAGAAACAGCCAGCTCTATGCAGACTTTGCAAGAGATCTTGGCGGCGACTTCCAGAGAAAGTGGAAGCTGAATGCCGGCATCCGCCTCAGATTCTGATAAAGTCCTCGATTGACCGCGTGAGAACGCAAATAAAAAAGGATGAAACTAAGCGTAAGGCTTGGTTTCATCCTTTTTGTTGCCTTGAAAGCAGGCAGGAGGTAAAGATATAAGGGGAGTCCCTGACGTGTGTGGGAGAGAGGTTCGGCTGGTTCTATAGGTTCAACGGGTGCGGCGTGAAAGTAATATAGCGTCGTATGTGAGACGAAGAAGATCCCATATCGTCATCTCGAGCAAAGTCTAGGGAAACGCTGACTAAATCGCAGAGTTAGATTTCATATGGATTTTTATACATAGCTTCGTCATCATCCTCCTTAAATAGCTCG
>OHBM01000294.1_pt1 | contig 40390 bp, 40 predicted proteins | sample 1577251 | NCBI WGS metagenome assembly OHBM01 (sample SAMEA3541557, study PRJEB24748) | human gut metagenome | biome: human gut; feature: human-associated habitat; material: faeces | place: China | collected 2012 | reverse complement strand
GCCACTGGCGAGGGTAATTTTGTATATTATGAGACACGCTTTATTTGACGCTTACTATTAAACAGCAGACGAACTGTATATTGCAATGAACTTTAAGATAAGATCTGTTAAAAATCAATTTTCATTCATCAGGTCTTGCTATCGAATTTATTATATAAAAAGAAAAAAGCCCGATATAATCGAGCTTTTCATGGTGCGGATAACAGGAGTTGAACCTGCACCGAGTTGCCCCGACTGGCACCTGAAGCCAGCGCGTCTGCCTATTCCGCCATATCCGCATAACAATCAATATTACTTTAATATTTTATCACAAACTTACAGGTTTGTCAAGAGCTTTTATATTAAATCAAGTAAAATTACTTTTTAACCTTGCATATATATTTGCGCTTTAGTGTTGTATAACTATGAAATATATGATATAATTCTTTTGAGGTGAAAAGTATGAGGATTATTAGTTATCGTGAGGAGTTCAAGCAGCAGGTAATTGACTTGATACTGCACATTCAGAATGAAGAAGCAAAAATAAATCTCGCACTTCAGCAGCAGCCCGATCTGTTGGATATCAAAGATTCCTATATAAGCAGAGGCGGCGAATTTCTCGTTGCTATCGAAAATGGTGTTGTAATCGGAACAATAGCATTTATGAATTATGGTGATCACAATGCCGTGCTGAAAAAAGTTTTTCGTTCAGGCGGAATACAGAAGTCAAGGAATAGGACTTGCATTGTATAAAAAACTTCTCGGCGTACTTGTAGAGCAAGGATACAAAAAGGTACTTCTTGATACACCTGCTGTAGCGGTCAAGTCTCATCATTTTTATGAAAAGGCAGGCTTCAAAATGATATCAAAACAGGAACTCCCGTTCCACTACGAATATCCTGACAGGGATTCTTTGCTGTATTTGCTTGTACTGTAAATAAGTCGATTACTTAAAGTTGTTGTGCTACAGTAAGGGGATAGTCAAGTATTGATGTATAATGCCAAATAAATTATGGCAATATATTAAATACAAAAAGCCGACAGTTTTTGACTGCCGGCTTAGTTTTATCCGTTTTATCTGATAATTGAGTGAGAATGAATGTAGAATTCCTCCTGACTTGGTTGCCACGCCTTGGTTTTAGGCGGAAATTGTTTGTCAAATTCCGCGACAGCCGCTGTATCGCTGCATGGTTCAGCAGCATTACTTGGATGATAAAACCACTTTCTGCCATCGAGGGCGTCATCGCTAAGGACTTTCACAAGCAGAGGAGCAGGGAATACATCGCCTTCGAAGCACACATTGTACTTTTTACAGCTTTTGTATCCGCGTGCAACATAGTTATCGGGATTACCAAAATTTATAACCACGTCATATTTCAAGTCCTTTACGACTGAAAAAGTGTGTTCAAGAAGTGCTTTACCGTATCCCATACGCTGAAAGTCAGGGTGAATGCAAAGTGGACCCATAGAAACGATTGGCTTAACATTACCATTTTCGTCTGCAAGTTCAGCTTTTGTATACATAATGCAACCGATAATTTTACCGTCTGTTTCAATGACATGAGCGAGTTCAGGAATAAAATCCTTGTGTTTTCTCATTACATGAATAAAGAAATGCTCGTCACAGCCGGGAACACTCAAATTCCAAAAGGCTTCACGGGCAAGATTTTCAACTTCGCGGAAGTCTTTCTCTGTCTCCAAACGGATAATATAGTCATTTTTATTCATTGTTTTTCCTCCTGAAATGTTGTGACTCAACGGGAGGCTTGTGTGAGATAGTATTCGCAAACCACCCGTTTACGCTGCTATCTCAGGTCGGTTATTTTTGTTCAAACAACGATCTCCTTAAATTGGATTTATAAAATTTAAGGCAAAGCGTCATTACGTCGCTTTGCCACTGGTGCGGGTGACAGGACTTGAACCTGCACACCTTTCGGCACAAGAACCTAAATCTTGCGTGTCTGCCAATTTCACCACACCCGCATAAAGAAAACAGTTAAGCTGCGATCCTTTGGAAGGAAAGCAGCGAGTATCTGTTAAAGTAAGGATCAGTCTTTTTTATCGTTATTGATCGGCTGATCTGAAGAAGTTTCATTTTCAGACTTTGTATCGGCAGGGGACTTATCTGCTTTTGCAGAGTCAGAACTTGTTTCAGCAGAATTTTCAGCCTCTTTTTCTGCACGATCGCCTGCGGATTCTATGTAAATGTCCTCATCAGCAAGACTGCCGACGAAGTTGAGCTGTTTTACAGGAATTCTTTTAAGCGGAGAATATTCAAACTTAGAGCACGAATAATTTGAGTCAACCAAGCCCTTTTTCTCGCACAAGACCTTATTTCCGTCCTTTGCTCTTTTGCCAAACTGGCAGTAATCGCACTTGGGAGCAATTTTTTTATCGAAGTATTTAGCTCCGCCCTGAAATATAGACATAATGCCCATAATAAATCACCTCAAAAAATGTATCTGTTATTATTATAACACAAACGCGATAATTTGTCCAGTGATTTTTGAAAAAATATATAAAATTTATTTGAATTAACTGATACAAGTATTCGGGTCAATAAGATTAAAGTGATGAATTCGAGAAAATTTTCGCAGAACTATGGACAAATTTAAAAAAATATTGTATAATAAAAAGTATATGAAATATATGGCAGCATAAGCTGACCTTAAATATCGGAGGAATTTGCAAAATGAATAGTAAAATGAGAAAATTTACTGCGGCAGCGGCAGCATTTGCCCTTGCAGCAACTATTACAAGCTGTAGTGCTCCCGAAGCCATAACCTTTGGAAAAAGTTCACAGACTGCTCTTACAGTAGACGGATATGAGATACCCGCGGGAATATTTGTCTACAATGAGATCTATGCTTACAACAGCGCAGCGTATACACTTTATGCTCAGAACGGCACATATCCGTCACAGAAGGACGTGGAATCGGCAAAAATTGAGAATACAGACGCTGCCGAGTGGATCCAGAATCAGGCTACGGATTTCTGCAAGGATTTTGTTGTTACCGAGCGTGAGTTCGCGCAGATCGGCGATACACTTACAGAGGAAGAAGTTCAGCTTGTAAAAGACAATCTCGACAGCAACGAGAATAAAGAGGTCTTTACCGAGAACGGAGTAGGAAAGGATTCGCTTAAAGCAATTATTGAGAATTCCTACAAGCAAAAGCACGTTTTCGATCACTATTTCGGTCTTGACAGCGAATTCGGCTGCACTGAGGACGAACTGAAAGAATACTTCAAGGACAGAACTGTAAGAGTTAACTACTTCTCGATAAGCCTCAAGGATTCAGATGGTGAGGATCTTGATGCGGACACAAAGCACGAGCTTGATAATAAGATAAAGAATTATCTCAGGGAAATAAATGAAGAGCCTGATGATCTTGCAAAAATGCAGAAGCTTAACGAATGCAGAGACGACTATCAGGAGTTCGTGGCAGAACTTAAAGCGAAAGCAGAGGAAGAATCAGGCGAGACAACAACAACTACTACCACAACAACGACAACTTCTGACAGCGCCGAAACTACCACGACAACTACCGATCCATATGCAAACGAAGTTACAGTAACAAAATACACTACGACAACTGCTGACGAGAGCAACAGTGATTCTGCAACGACAACAACTACTGCTGCTGCCGGAACAGACGACAGCAAGAAGGCTGAGCAGGACTATAATGACTTCCTCTTTAATGAGCTTGAAGATTATCAGGCGGTTCGTTATGATTACGATGACAGCACGATATACATTGTTATCAAGGGCGATATAAGTGAGCGTATGACAGATGACGACCTTTGGTCTGATAGTTCAATAGATTCACTTCTTCAGGAGCGTTATCAGCAGGACTTCACAGACAAGATGAAAGCAATCGCGGACGGATATGCAACTGAAAGAAACAGCAAGGCTTACAGAAAGTACACACCATTTAAGCTTATGCTTGATACCAATTCATAAAACACTATAAAATAAACGGCTTCCGAAAATCAATTCGGAAGCCGTTTTTATGTTGTATGAGATTATCTGTAATTTTTTGTGCGGAGTATTCTGATCGAGTTGAGGATAAGCAGCATTGCTGTGCCTGAATCGGCGAAAACTGCGAGCCACATATTCGGATGACCGAGCAGACCAAGCACAAGTACGACTGCCTTTATGGCAAGTGCAAAGATAATGTTTTCATATGATATGCGGAGCGTCTTATTAGCGATTTTCTTGGCAGTAACAACTGCTTCGGGTTCAGAATTCATGAATACCGCATCGGCAGCTTCAAGAGCAAGGTCGGAACCGCTCTGCATAGCGCCGCCAACATCAGCTCCGGCAAGTACAGGGCCGTCGTTGATTCCGTCACCGACAAACATAACTGAGCCGTATTCGCTGCGGAGTTTTCTGATTTCCTCAAGCTTTCCGTCCGGAAGAAGCTCTGCTCTTACGATGTCTATTCCAAGCTCATTTGCGGCAATTTCAGCATTTTCTTTTTTATCGCCTGTGAACATAGCGGTCTTGATTCCGAGTGCGCGGAGTTTTTTCATTGCATCACGCGAAGTCTTTTTAATTGTATCTGAAACCACAACGCGACCTACTGCATTTCCGTCAACAGCGACATAAACTACGCTGCCGGAAGTCGGAGCGAGGTTTGCGGGGAGTTTAATGCCGTTTTCAGCCATAAGTCTTTCATTTCCGCAGAGGATCTTCTTTGAGTTGAGCTCCGAGCTGACTCCGCGACCTGCAAGTTCCTCGGACTTTTCGGGGGATACAAGTGCAAGATTCTTCTCACGGCAGTATGAGGTAATGCTTTCTGCAACGGGGTGAGTTGAACCCTGTTCACAGCTTCCGCAGATCGTGAGAAGTGCGTTTTCATCTGCATTGCCGAAACACTCGACCTTCGTTACCGAGAACGTACCGTCTGTGAGCGTACCTGTTTTGTCAAAAGCGATCGCTTTTACCTTGCCGAGAGCCTCGATCGAATTTCCGCCCTTAAAGAGAATACCCAGTTTTGATGAAGCGCCGATTCCCGAGAAGTAAGCAAGCGGAACGCTGAGTACGAGTGCGCACGGACAGCTTATAACGAGGAAAGTGAGTGCGGAGTAGATCCATTTGCTCCAGTCGCCTGTGATAAGCGAGGGAACGATTGCAGTGAGTACCGCAGCGGCAATAACTATAGGTGTGTAAACTTTGGCAAACCTTGTGATAAAACGGTCTATCTGTGGCTTTTCGGCAGAAGCGTCCTCAACTGCACGGGCAATCTTGGAGATCATTGAGTCATCAGCCGCGGCAGTTACGCGCAGAGTGAACATTTCATTGAGATTGATACAGCCTGACATTATTTTGTCGCCCTTGCGGACTGACATGGGGACAGGCTCGCCGTTTACAGCGGAGGTGTCGATTCGCGAAGTTCCCGATTCAACAATGCCGTCGGCAGCGATTCGCTCTCCTGCCTTGATACGGAGAATATCGCCGACCTTGATGTCCTCGGACGGAGTGCGGACGAACTCGCCGTTTACCAGAACGTCAGCCTCCTCGACTTTCAGAGAAGCAACATCGGTAATAGCCTTTCGGCTTTTTGCAACAGCGAAATCCTCGAAAAATTCACCTATGCGGAAGAAAAGCACTACGCCGACAGCCTCGGTGAAATCGCCCAGAGCGAAAGCGCCGATAGTTGCGACAGTCATGAGGAAATTCTCATCAAAGAAGTTTCCGGCTTTTATATTTTTAAATGTAGATTTGAGAATATTGAATCCGAGAATAAGGTAAGCCGCGATGTATACTCCGAGTGTAAGCGGGAAGATATCCAGTGTGTGTTCGAGAATAATAGCCGCTACAAAAACTGCTATACCTATTAAAAGAAGTATGAGTCCATGATCGTCACCGTGAGAGTGACTGTGTTTATGTTCTTCCTCGTTTTTGTTCTCGTGAGCATCACCGCAGCAGCAAGAATCGCCGTGTTCGTGGTGGCGGTGGTGCTCACCGTGATGTTCATGGCTGTGACCGTGACTCTCGGGAACAAACTCAACTCCTGCCTCAATGGAGTTGGCGATCTTGTTCATCTGCGTGAGAGTATCATCGGTTATTTCGCCCTCGACTTTGAGCTTCATCATCGCAAAATTGAGAACCGCCTTGTCAATGCCGTCCATTTTGTTAATGGCTTCTTCGATTTTTGCACCGCAGTGAGCACAGCCGAGATTTTCGACGGAGTAGGTAACTGTTTTATGCTTATGTTCATGCTCATGACCGCAGCAATCGCCGTGTTCGTGGTGGTGATGTTCACCATGGTGTTCGTGGCTGTGACCGTGACTTTCGGGAACAAACTCAACACCTGCCTCAATTGAGTTAGCGATCTTGTTCATTTGTGCGAGCGTGTCATCGGTGATATTTCCGACAACTTTAAGCTTCATCATCGGGAAATTGAGGACTGCTTTTTCAATGCCGTCCATTTTGTTTATCGCTTCTTCTATCTTACCGCCGCAATGAGCGCAGCCAAGGTTTTTAATCGAATAAGTTTTTTCCATAGAGAAAGATCCTTTCGTAATCATATGAATAATTGTTCATATGATTACTATAGCACATAAGAAAGCTTTTGTCAATAGTTTTCAGAAATTTTATTGTGATAAGATTGCATTTTTTTTGGAAAGTGCTATAATTATAGATATTGTTATCGAAAATAAGGCAAAATGTCAATAAGTTTTATTATGCTAACAACTTTTAAAAATTATTTTGGATTTTTTCGTCATTTTCACTCCTGAAAATCACTTATATATGAAAGCTTTCATATAACTTCGCGGCTGATGTCGCGGGAGGATCACGAATCGCTATTTGCAGAGCGGTTCTGAAAAAGGAGTGAGACCTATGACTGCCGATACGAAAATCTTTGTCGGAGGTGACGCAGCAATTTCTACAGCATTTGAACCTGATAATATGATACAGCAGCGTGATAACAGCGTTAACCGGCTTATAATCGAATGCAGAACATCTAAGGAGAGCCTCGCTGAGCTTTATGAGATGTTCAAAAAGAGCGTTTTTGCCGTTGCATTCGGAATAACAGCCGATTATCATCTCGCAGAGGACTGCGTTGCCGAAACTTTTGTCAGACTTACCACGGTACGCAATTTCTCCGAAAAGAAAGGTGACGGCAAAGGTTTTATCCTGACAATAGCACGCAACGTTGCATTGGAGCTTCGCCGCAGATACCAGAAAGAAGCAGCAAATTTTATAATACAGAGCTACGGCGAGGCGGAGCAGACTGTCGAGGACAGTATATTCATAAATCAGCTTCTCAAGCACCTTAATGACAAGCAGAGACAGATAGTTATACTGAGGTGTTGTGCGGAGCTGCGATTCAGGGAGATAGCAAAAATTATGAAATGTCCCGAAACAACAGTAAAATCAAGATACAAAAAGGCAATATCGATCCTACAGGAAAAGGCAGGTGAAGATCGGTGAAAAATGAGAAATATAACGAAAATCAGGAGTTTGAAAAACTGCTGAGAGAGAAAATGGATCAGCTTTCCGATTCCGTAGATTGCTTCGACAAAATTTCTGCAAGGGCTTTTCCTGAAAAAAGTTCGGATTTTTCCGACAGCGAGCTGTTCGTAAGCGACCTTGAAAATGTGACCGGCAAACGCAGGGGAGCAGTCTTTCTCAGGTGGACTGCCGCGGCTGCTGCGATCGTGCTTTGTGTGGGAGTTTTTCCGAAAACCGCGATCATGAATAATTTCCTTGCCAATATCAGCAAGAATAGAAACGAGCTTTACAGCAGCATGATCTCGGAAATCGAATCCGAGACACAGCTTAACGATTACCGCCAATATGATGTAACTCTGAGCGAGTATCTTGCAGATGATTTTCTTATTACTCCGCTTTATAGCTGTCCGTTTGAGGACGTTGACAGAGAAGATATGAGGGTAAGGATATTCATCAGGGAAAATGATGGCTTGCTGACCAACCAGGTTTATGCGGTCGAGTACAGCGGAGACTATACAGAGTCGAACTTTATAGCCGTTGCCGAATCGGAGGCAAAATTCACCGATGAGGAACTTGCGGATTTTGACTCCGGCAATGCGGAATACACCGACGCTGTCGAGAAACTCCGATCTGCTGTTGAAGAAATGACAAAAGAGAACGGTTATTCAACGCTTGATCTGAAAAAGTACACAGGAGACGGCACAAATTCGGATATGGCGGCATCGTTTTCATACGAAACTCTGATAAGAGAGGGGGAGCAGATCTATCCGATCGCTGTCTATGCTCTTTATCACAACTCGCATGAGAATGGCGGGATCAAGTATTATTACGATTTCAGTTGCTACAAGTATGAAAATGATGAGCCAGTTCCTGCCGAACTGTCAGACGAGGCGTTCAAGTGGAGAAATGCGGTCGGCTTTGACGGATGTCAGATAACTCCTAAGCAGAGTGGATCGCGTTTTGAGAGAAAAGAAGTGCTCTCGGCTGTATCGGATATTTCGCTTTGTGCGTGGGTCGTGCCTTTAGAAAATTATGACGGCGAAAGCGGAGCAATGCCGCTGACTCTTGCGGAGGAATCGACATACGGATTTTCCACACTTGGCTCTGTTGATATGCCATATGACAACATAATAAGAAAGACAGCTAAGGTGTACATTGATTATAAGAGTGGAACTGACCAATATATTTTAGCCAAAGGAAATGACTTTGAGACGGAACGGCAAATACAGACTAATGAAAGCACATATACAGAGAGTCAGGCGGAAGAACTGAGCAGACTTCAGGAGGAACAAAGGCAATTGGAGGCTGAGATAGAAAAGGAAGCTCTTGAAAGCACATATACAGAGCGTCAGGCGGAAGAACTGAACAGACTTCAGGAGGAACAAAGGCAATTGGAGGCTGAGATAGAAAAGAAAGTTCTTGAAGGCTCATATATCAGCGGCGAATCTGCTGTTCCGTAAGAACGGCTTGAAACAGTTAAAGGTTTGATTTACAGCTCGCTTTAAGTATTACAAAAGAGAGTAAGAATAAAATTTTAACAGACTAACAAATAAACAGCAGAATCGCGTTTTGCGGTTCTGTTGTTTTTTTAGAAAAAGTCCGTGCTCTCCCGCATATAATTTACCACATTATATATAGGTGGTGGGAGAATGGTTTGCGGACTTGAGGATCTTAGGTGCAAGGAGGTCATTGATGTAAAGACGGGCGAGAGACTTGGCTACATTGACGATGCGGAGATAAATATTGACACGGCGGAGGTTTCGGCATTTGTGATATATGGTAGAAGGGGGATTTTTGGCGTTTTCGGCAGGGAGGAGGACATAGTGATACCGTGCGCCGACATAAGAGTAGTCGGGAGCGATATAGTCCTTATAGAGCGGAGCGAAGCCTCGAGGTTGTCACATATTACAAATAAAAGAAGAATAAGTTTGCAAAGTTTGTTTAAATGACGATATATAAACTCTTGAAAAAAAATGAAGAAAATGCTATAATATTAAGGCAATTCGCACGCTTGTACTTTTGCAGGTTGGTGTGCCCGTCGGGCATTTACTGCAAGCTAAGTCGGGCGGAGGATTAATTTTAACCAATTTTAAGGAGGACTACACCATGGGAGTAGTATCAATGAAGCAGCTTCTTGAGGCAGGCGTTCACTTCGGACACCAGACAAGAAGATGGAACCCGAAAATGGCTCCGTACATTTTCACAGAAAGAAACGGAATTTACATCATCGACCTTCAGAAGACAGTTAAGAAGCTCGAAGAAGCTTATCTTTTCGTTCGTGACCTCTCAGCAGAGGGCGGCGAAGTTCTCTTCGTAGGTACAAAGAAGCAGGCTGGAGATTCCGTTAAGGAAGAGGCTACCAGAGCAGGCGCTCACTATGTAAACGCAAGATGGCTCGGCGGTATGCTCACAAACTTCAAGACTATCCAGACAAGAATCAAGAGACTTGAGCAGCTCCACACAATGGAAGAGGACGGCACATTCGCTCTTCTCCCCAAGAAGGAAGTTGTTAAGCTCAACCTCGAAATAGAGAAGCTTGAGAAGTTCCTCGGCGGTATCAAGAACATGAAGAAGCTCCCCGCAGCTCTCTTTATCGTTGACCCCCGCAAGGAAAAGATCGCTGTAGCTGAGGCTAAGAAGCTCAACATCCCGATCGTTGCTATCGTTGACACAAACTGCGATCCTGATGAAGTAGATTACGTTATCCCCGGTAACGATGACGCTATCAGAGCTGTAAAGCTTATCGCAGGCACTATTGCAAATGCGATCATCGAAGGCAGACAGGGCGGCGACGCTGAGGCTGCTGAGGCTCAGGCAGAAGTAGCTGAGACAGAAGAGGCTGCTGAATAATCATCACAAGCATTCAAGGGCTGCTGTCACATTCGGCAGCAGCCGATTTTTATTAAATTTTGGAGGTAATAACAATGGCAAAGGTTTCAGTTGCAGAAATTAAAGAGCTTATGAAGTCAACAGGCGTTGGCATGATGGACTGCAAGAAGGCTCTTGAGGCTAATGACGGCGATATGGACAAGGCTGTAGAGTTCCTCAGAGAAAAAGGACTCGCTACACAGGCTAAGAAGAGCGGCAGAGCTGCTGCTGAGGGCGTTGTAACAGCAGTTGTAAAAGGCAATGTAGGCGTTCTTCTCGAAGTAAACACAGAGACAGACTTCGCTGCAAATACTGACGATATCAAGAATTTCGTAAATGCAGTTGCTAATACTATCATTGAGAAGAATCCTGCTGACGTTGAGGCTCTCAAGGCTGAGACTATCAGCGGCGGTACAGCTACAGTAGGCGAAGTTCTTACTGAGCTTGCCGGTATGAAGATCAGAGAAAACATCGTTATCCGTCGTTTTGTAAGACTTGAGGGTGTTCTCGCTTCTTACATCCACAACGGCGGCAGCATCGGCGTTCTCGTTAAGCTCGACACAGAGCTTTCCACAGAGCAGGTTGCTGCTATCGGTAAGGACGTTGCAATGCAGTCCGCAGCTCTTAATGCTCCTTATCTCAACCGTGAGCAGGTTCCTGCTGAGGTTATCGAGAAGGAGAAGGAGATCATGCTCGCACAGATGGCTGAGGATCCCAAGATGGCTTCCAAGCCCGAGCAGGTTCGCGTTAAGATAGTTGAGGGCAAGGTTGGCAAGTACTACAGCGAGAATTGCCTCCTTGAGCAGGCATTCGTTAAGGACGACAAGCTTTCAGTTCAGAAGTACGTTGACGAAGAGGCTAAGAAGCTCGGCGGTTCTATCAAGGTCGTTGATGTTATCCGTTACGAGAGAGGCGAGGGTGTCGAGAAGAAGGAAGACAATCTTGCTGACGAAGTAGCTAAGATGATCAAGTAATCGTATCATTGTTCAATCAGGGCGCAGTTTCGTTCTGCGCCCCTTTGTTAAGGGTGAAAGGTGATTTACATGAAAAAGAAAACGTCTATACTTTTTGTTATCGGAATCCTTGGTCTTATCGTTGTTATCGCAGGATTCAACGAGTTCAAGCTTCTTGTGAGCGGCAGAAAAGTTGACCTCAATACTGCTTCAATCAGCGATTTTGACAAGCCTGCTTTGATTGACGGCAAGGTGGACTTTGTTTACGGCCCGTTTGCAACTCTTGAGGAAACTCAAAAGACCTACGGTGTAACGACCGGCAAGACCGAGACAAATTTCTACATTGTAGGAAATTTCAGCGGTGAAATGTATGAATCGTGGGAAAATGGCGAGCTTGAGTTTGATACTTTCTACACGGTTCTTTCAGTTGCTGATAAGGACAAGCAGAAGGAACTCGACGCTGCTGCTGAGGACTGGGTAAATTATTTGACCAGTGAAGATGAGAATGAAGCTCCGCCCTACTACTCAATCGAGATAAAGGGCAAGCTTGAAAAGCAGGTCAAGGACGATGATTATAAGCAGTATTACTCCGAGGCTCAGGACGACCTGTCGAATGTTTCTGTTGAAAAGGACGAATACGCTGAACTTATGATAACTAACGGCGAAGTAAAGGCTACATTTACATATGTTTTCTTCTCGCTCGGACTTATTCTCGGAATAGGCGGCATTGCTCTCGGAATCCTCTCGGCTGTTTCTGATTCCAAAAAGAAGAAGCTTGAAGAGCAGTCAGCAATGACAAATGATGAAACATTTAACGGCTGATTCTGATATCGGCTGAAATATGCGCTTGTGCAATTACTACAAAAGCACAGGCGCATTTTTGTATGTTTCCCTATTGCAGTAAATCTTGAAATATGTTATAATTTAATTAATTGGATAATCTGCCTAAATTAACAGGAGTGCAAATATGAATAAAAACATAAATTTACTTGCTGCTTCAATAGGAAAGGTCATCGTCGGCAAAGATGATACCGTGCTGAAGCTTATATCCGCGCTTCTCTGCGAGGGTCATGTCCTGCTTGAGGACGTGCCGGGCGTGGGAAAAACCCAGTTGATCACTGCGCTTTCACGCTCTATCGGCGGCAGTTTCAACCGTATACAGCTTACTCCCGACGTTATGCCGTCGGATATTGCAGGATTTACAATGCTCGATTCCACTACCGGTGAATTTGTTTACCGTGACGGGGCGGTAATGTGCAACTTCCTGCTTGCCGATGAAATAAACCGTGCTTCACCGAAGGTTCAGTCCGCTCTTCTTGAGGCAATGGAGGAGCGGCAGATAAGTCTTGACGGTGTGACCCATGCGCTCCCGAAGCCGTTTCTCGTAATGGCTACGCAGAATCCCGTTGAGACTTATGGTACATTCCATCTGCCCGAGGCTCAGATGGATCGTTTCTTCATGAAACTCTCAATGGGTTATCCTTCGCCGGAAGAAGAGGTGAAGATTCTCGAACGCACCGAAATGCACAATCCGATAAGCAATATCGAAGCTCCGGCAATGACTGTTGACGATATTATTGCAATGCAGGACGAAGTAAGGAGGATACGCGTTACCGATCAGATAAAGTCTTACATCGTGAATATAGTTGCCTCCACAAGAAACGACCGCAATACGGTTCTGGGAATCAGTCCGCGCGGCAGTATCGCCCTTTACAAGGCGGCAAAAGCTTTCGCGTACATATATGAGCGCGAGTATGTTACTCCCGATGACGTGAAGCTTGCGGCTGTGCCTGTTCTTGCCCACAGAATAATACTTTCACCGCAGGGCAAGACCGAATTTTCAACAAACGAGGCATACATACAGTCACGTCTCGATTCCGAACCCGTGCCTGCAATGGGAAACCGATAATGAAAAATATCATTCATTATGTGAGCATTGCCGCGATAGCGTTTCTGGTTTACATTTTCACGTTTTACATTGACGGCGAAATGGGAGTTATCCTGTTTGCGTTCCTGATAATCGCGCCGCTTACGTCAATGCTTTTCACGGTTTATGCAAGAAAACGCATGAAGATATCGCTTGACTGTGACGCTTATGTTCCAAAGGGCAGCAGTCTCAGTGTGAATGTTACCATTGAGAAAACGGGATTTTTCCCGTTTGCCGTCATTGAGATAACGCCTTCTGTTTCGGCGGTTTTCGGCGGGACTGGCAAGGTTTACAGACTCTCGATGCTCAGCACACGCAGTAAAAGCTTTACGTTCAGCGTGGACGCTCTTGTCGGCGGAAACGGCTCGATCAATTTGGAATCCGTTTATTCTTGCGGATTTCTCGGATTTCTCAGGCTCAAAGTTAAGCAGGGGCTTCCCGAAGCGATATCTGTCGGAGTTATCCCTGATATCCCCGATGTGAAAACGAGTTCTCAACTTTATAGATCTGTTTCGGACGCGGTAGTAACGAGTGATGATGAGGAGGAAAATGATTCCTCGGCGATTTTTTCGGCAAATACGGCTCCCGGCTATGAGCACAGGGAGTATGTTCAGGGTGATCCGCTCAAGCGTATCAACTGGAAACTTTCCACCAAGAAGTCGAAGCTCATGGTTCGTCTTGATGAGGCAGTCGCATCGGTTCAGCCGGTCGTTATTTTGGATCTGTACCGAAAGGGCGCGGCTGACGAAAAGGAGGCTGTTCTTGATGAGGAGCAGATAATACGCTCGGCGTTCGGACTTGCTTCGACTCTCGTAAAGCACGGTATATCCTGCCGTCTCGCCTACAGAACTGCCTTTGGAGACGTAGCGGTGGAGAGCATTGATTCTCCGGCTTATCCCGAGCAGCTTTTGCTGAAAGTTCTCTCGGCGAAGGTTGAGACTGACAGGCGCATTGACGTGTCACAGATCGACGATTCCGTCTGTGCGTGCATGATAGCGACTACGGACGCAGGCGGAGATTTCACCGTAATAGCCGATAAACTCGGAAACGGCGGTAATGTGAATCTTATCGGAGTTTCCGTGAGAACGCCGAATGCTACTTCGCTGCCGCTATGGTATCTTGACGAAGATAATAACTTTAAGTTGGTATAGAATATGAAAGAAAGAGAGAAAAAACACCTTTCCGCCAAGGCATTTCTGCTGAGGACGCTTGCTGATCCTGTTCTGATATACGCGGCAGTCACAATGACCGCGATAATGTATCACTATCGAAGTGCGCTTGCGATTCCTTACGGCATAGGTGCATATGTCGTTGGCTGGCTGGTGTTCAGAATATTTGATTTCATAAACAAGCACAAGCTGCTCGGATTTGCCGCTTATATCGCACTTTTCATCATGTTCATTTTCGGAGTCCGCGCATCAATAGAAATAGGGCAGAGCGGCTATCCCATTTCGTGGGGAGTATGGTTTCTCTCGCCGCAGGACACCGTTGAATACAACAGTGGATACACCTTCGCGATATACCTGCTGTTCCTGATATTCATGCTTTCAGTCATCTATTACTTCACTCGGGTACGGTACAGGATATTCATGAATTTCCTGATCTTCATAATTCCGTTTGCTATTTACGGCAAGGAATTTGAGAAAATGCCGACAATATACATAATCCTGCTGTGTGTAGGCTATGTCATGATGATGATATATTTCAGGGAACTTCGCGGTGATGAAAATACGGAAATTGTTGTCAAAGACGAGGTCTGGAAACCTGTTGCGGTCTATGCGGTCGTATTCGCGGTCGCGGCGGCGGTTGTTCCAAAACCTGCTATAGAAGCGGACAGAACTGTGCTTGAAACTCTTATTTCAGCCGAGCAATTCACCGACAGGCTCGTTTCCATGCTGAATATTTTCCGTGACTCCACTTCCTCAGAGCAGTTTACGGGGAATATGAGCAATGAGCCGATATACTATGCGGCTGCAAGTGAGCCTTTAAGGCTCAAGACTTCGTCATTTTCAAGCTACGATTTCACGAATGACTCGTGGTCGATAATGAAAACCGATGAAGATGATCCGATAAACAGTCTTGACACGACATTCAGACAACGTTTCGATGATCTGCCGATGCAGATCATCAATGCGCAGGATCTTCCGAAAGCGATTCTTCTGGCGGCACAGGTGGACAGTGAATTTGCGGAAAAGTATGGCTTATCGGATTTTTCCGAGACTGATCTTGCGTTTCCGCAGGAAAAGACTGTGAGCATATTCACTGCAAGCAGTAATACGTCACAGTTCACGGCACAGTTTGCACCCGTTCCACAGTATGCGCAGCAAATGACCGATACCTCATACAATGGACAGATAGCGCTTATATATTCGGGACTTATATACGCTGTCGATGAAAGATTCGACTATAACGAAAGGTTTGATTTCACCTACAGTTCGGAAAGAGCACTCTCCAGCCCGATTAACAAGCAGTTTTTTGACACACTTGACACTGAGGATTATGCTGAAATGCTGCGCGAAGCGAGGAGTGCGCTCTTTGCCGGGAAATACGATATCGAATCAGGTGACTGGGTGGACGACACCGAGGACTGGGAGCACTATTGGAATGTTCTCAGAGATGAAACGAACCTATACACATATTACGAAAAATATCTGCTCGATTACAGTGATAATCAGCGTATTCTGGAGCTTGCACAAAAGCTCACGGAGGGCGTGGATTCTGACTATGAAAAGGCAAAGATACTCGAGCAGTATTTCTATAATAACGACTACATCTATGATACAGGCTACCTAAAAAAAAGCACGGACAATGCTGAAACTTTTCTCTTTGAGACTAAGACGGGTGTCTGCTATGAGTACGCGACATCAATGGTACTTCTTGCAAGAGCTGCGGGTATCCCTGCACGCTACTGCGAGGGCTACAACATGACACAGGAGCTGGAAAGCAACGAACGCTACAAGTACTATGTAGCAACTTCGCAGTCAGCTCATGGTTTCCCTGAACTCTACATCAGGGGGTACGGCTGGGCTTCATTTGAGCCTACGCTGACAGACGCTCCTGCTCAGGCTCAGACTTCGAGTACTACAGACAGTCTTGCGCGTGCAGGTGCGGTGATTTTTGCCGTTGCTCTGCTGGTACTTATACTCGCACTGTTCTCTCCTGTGATCTCGCACAAATTCTTCCTTATTCGCATGAGAAGAAAAAATCCCGATGAAACATCGGCTGCGGTCATGCACAGGATATGCCGTCTCTGCGGCATAGGCAGCGCAAGCACCTCCAACGAGGCGGTGCAGAAAGTCCTGCAAAGTGCAGGGGTGGATATTTCAGAGTTGGCGGAAATGTTTGATAAGTCCGCTTATGGCGGAATATCGCTCAATGAAGAGGAAAAGGCGGCATTGCTTGCTGATTACATCAAAGTTTACGATGCGCTTAAAGAGAAAAAGAAAACAAGGCGCAGAAGGGTAAAAAATACCTGATCGGAGGTAGCTATGCACACAAAAATTTCTAAGGGGGCTGTGAGCACGTTTCTTGCTGTGCTCATGATCGTTGTTTCTCTTATGGGAAACTTATTTTACAACCAGAATTCGGCTGCGGCTGATGATTATCACAGTTGGACTCAAATGGATTCCCGCTGGGGAAGCGTTCCAATTGGCAACACCACTGTTGCAAAGTCGGGTTGCCTTATTACCTCGCTCTCAATTATGGCCATGCACTCGCAGTCGATAGACAGCGCGGCTTTGAGCAAGCTCGGGATAAGCAGCACTTCACAGTTCAACCCCGGAGTTCTCGCGAATGCCTACACTGCTAACAATGGCTTTACGAGCGGCGGCGCAATCGCGAGCTGGGGCACTATCGGGCGAATTATCCCGAACATAACGTTCATTAAAGATGCGAACCTCTCAAGTACTACTCAGAGCGGAGTTGTATCCGAACTGAAACAAATGCTTGATTCCGGTACACACGTTATTCTCAATGTCAACGGATATCATTGGGTGTACATTGAGGGAGTTGTCGGCAGTAAGGTCTACATGATCGACCCCGGCTCGTCCGAAACAGATCTCTTTGCAAAGTACGGAGTTTCAGGCGGAAATGAATACTGGGCACTGAAGGGCAGCAAGGCTCCGTACTATACATCGCCTGCTGTGACGACGACCACAACTACCAAAACTACGACCACTACTGTAAAGACAACGGCAACAACTACCCGAACCACAACAACGACAGCCAAGAGAACTACGACAACGACGACCACAACTACAACGAAAACAATAACCACCACGACTGTGACGACAACTACAACGACCACGACAGCCCTAGCTTACGAGACAGGGGAGTACATATATAATGGCGATGACTCCGTGAAAGTCTGCTCGCTTACCGGAGGAAACGGCATTGTTCTTGCGTCCATGCAGAAAGGACACATTGTCGAGATCATAAGCGTTTACGGCAGTGAGGGACTTGTTGATCTCGGCGGCAGCAACGGTTGGGTCGAATTGTCAAAACTCACTCTTGTTGAGGACAATACCGAACACGCGGCAGGCGATATCAACAATGACGGCACGGCGGACAAATACGACCTTGCTCTGCTGAACGAGTACCTGTGTCTGAGTTCGTCTATGCCGGAGGGAATTTCCGTTTTTACGGCGAACGAAAGAAAGGCAGCCGATGCGAACGGCGACGGAATAATCGATAAAAACGACGTATTGGCTTTCATTATGCTGATATGCAGTTAAGGAGAAATACACATGGAATGGACAGAAGTTAACATCTACACGACCACTGAGGGAATAGAGCTTGTTTGCTCTAAGCTCACAGATATCGGAGTAAAGGGATTCGCTATCCGCGATGCGGAGGATTTCAAGGAGTTCCTTGAAAACAAGAACGGTCAATGGGACTACATTGACAAAGATCTTCTTGGACTTACCGATTGTGAGACCTGTATCACGGTTTATATCCCCTCGAACGATCAGGGCGCGGAAATGCTTACGGCTATCAAGTCAATGCTCAGCGAAATGCGCGCAAATGATACCGAAAAGCTCTACGGCAGACTCGAAGCTGAGCTTACAAGTATCCGCGAGGAGGACTGGGCGAATAACTGGAAGCAGTATTTCAAGCCTTTCAAGGTTGGTGAAAAGCTTGTTATCAAGCCGTCGTGGGAGGATTACGACAATGCCGATAACCGTGTGATACTTGAGATTGATCCCGCGTCAAGCTTCGGAACAGGCAAGCACCACACAACGCGACTCTGCCTTGAGCTGCTTGAAAAGAATCTCAATAAGGGTGACAATCTGCTCGACATGGGCTGCGGAAGCGGAATTCTTTCGATCGGCGCAATGCTCCTCGGAGCAGGCAGTGCTGTCGGTGTGGATATCGAAGAAAATGCTGCCGCAACGGCGCTTGAAAATGCGGAAAAGAACCATATTTCGCCCGATGTTTACAAGACGTACTATGGAAATATCCTCAGTGATGAAAAGCTTGCCTCCGAGATAGACCGCAAGTATGACATAATAACCGCGAATATCGTGGCTGACGTTATAATTGAAATGAAGGACTACTTTGTGAGATACCTTAAAAAGGGCGGAATCCTGATCATTTCGGGCATTATCGAGGAGCGTATGGACGAGGTCATAGCTGCTGTTGAATCGGCAGGCTTCTCGAATCCCGAACCCTATGTAAAGGAAGGCTGGGCGGCCGTAAAGTTTACTTTGTAATATTGTGCTTTCGCATTATATTGATAAATAATTAATTTTAAGGAGAATAGAACCATGGCATTTTTTAAGAAGAAAAATCAGAAGGCAGAAGAAGTTGAACAGCAGAAGAAAGATCCCGCAGCGGATCTCAAGGCTGTTATCCTCAACGCCCTCAACGATAAACTGAACGGTACTCTTTACGATGACTGCGTTATCATGCCCAAGGGTTATACTGTTGACGTTCAGGTCAGCAGGCACGAAGTGAAGGACGAGATACACATTATGCAGGTCGTTTTCATCATCAAGAACGATGAATTTGACGAGCCGCTCATCGAGCCCGTTGACGCACAGGGAACAACAGAGGAGGAAGCTGCAAAGATGTCCGTAGATATTTTCTTCGGCTCAGTATGGCATCCGCTCGACCAGTCCATGACCAAGAAGAATCCCGTGCACATTTCTGTTGACTACCTCAGACAGCATTATGATTTTGATATGTACTGCCAGTCCGTTGTCAGAATTGGCGTTAAGGACAAGCAGCCCACAATGCTCGTGAATTTCATCAAGGACGATATCCCGAAGTACCTCGGTTCAAAGAAGTACTATTGGATAAGAATGTACCTTGCAAAGTTCAAGGAGAAGAAGATCATTGAAGTTCGCGTAAATGGTTCTGTATGCTCCGAGCTTAATCAGCGCTTCAAGGAATACATTGATTCGTGGGAGGATACCGACAACTTCGTCTGCGAAAAGCAGTACGCTATTTTCGTACAGCGTGAGGAGGATAAGTGCCCCTTCAAGAAGGAAGTTGTTGTAAATGCCGCAAGAGAGGCTATTTCAAGCATGGAGAAAATCGCAAATCAGGACGATTATCTCGCAATGATGAAGCGAATCGAAGAAATAACAGGCGATAAGTCTCTCGCTTCTGAGATCAGGATATTCGTTCCCGAGATTCTCGCAAAGCTTACACTTGGCTACCGCGAGGGCGATAACCTTTACCTCATCGAGGACGACGGCAACGGCGGACAGTCCAGCATTGAGTTCAAAAAGACCCAGCTCCGTTCGTATTTTTACATTCAGCAGGTTCTCATCGAGTATCTCAGCAAGCGTCCGTCTCAGGAGAATGTATCGAAAATCGTTACAAACAGCGTTGCATTCCGCGAAATGAGAAAGGTCATGGACAGCGCCAAGGAGAAAGGTCAGGAGGTAAAGCCTGCCGATATGTACGTTCCCGGAACTTCGTACAGGATCGCTGCTGATAATTATAAGGTTTGGTAAGCCGATCGCTGCGGTTTTGCTGTGAAAATTACGGAAAACTGCAAAAAAATGCTTGACAAAATCTTCTGGATATGATAGAATATATTTGCCGCTTGTAAACAGGCTCTTAAAGTCATGCAAATGCGCCTGTAACAGCGAGTTTATTGAAAAGGCAGGTGCCGCAATATGTACGCAGTTATTGAAACCGGCGGAAAGCAGTATCAGGTTAACGAAGGAGACGTTATCTTCATCGAAAAGCTCGCAGCTGAGGCTGATGAGACAGTTACTTTCGACAAGGTAGTAGCTCTCGGAGCAGATGATGGTCTTAAGGTTGGAACACCTTATGTTGACGGAGCAGCTGTTGAGGCTAAAGTAATCAAGAACGGCAAGGCTAAGAAGATCACAGTCTTCACATACAAGCCCAAGAAGGGTGAGAAGAAGAAGCAGGGTCACAGACAGCCTTACACTCAGGTCAAGATCGAAGCTATCAAGGCTTGATCATGATTCGTGCAGAGTTCTGCGAAAGCAACGGACTCCTCAATGGCTTTAAGATAAGCGGACACGCAAGATACGCAGAAAGCGGACAAGATATCGTCTGCGCTGCGGTCTCCTCGGCAGTTTCGCTCGCTGCAAATATCATAACTGACGGTTTTCATGCGGATGCTGAGGCTTCCGACAGTGACGGCGCGGTAACTCTTACCGTAAACAAGCCCGATGAGAGAACTCAGGCAGTTTTGACTATGCTCAGAGAGCAGCTTGGTATTATCCTTGAGGAATTTCCAAAAACGATTAAAATCACAATTTCGGAGGTGTAAGTATGTTAAAGATCAGTATGCAGTTCTTCGCTCATAAGAAAGGCGTTGGTTCTACAAAGAACGGACGTGACTCTGAAGCAAAGAGACTCGGTGTCAAGAGAGCAGACGGTCAGATCGTTAAGGCCGGCAACATTCTCGTTCGTCAGAGAGGAACTCACATTCATCCCGGCGAGGGCGTAGGTATCGGTTCTGATGATACATTATTCGCTACAGTAAGCGGAAGAGTTAAGTTCGAGCGTTACGGACGTGACCGTAAGAAGGTTTCTGTTTACGCTGAACAGTAACTATTAACAAGTATAAATCCCGAGCTTGTGCTTGGGATTTTCTTTTGAGAAAACAGGAGGGCGTAAAATGTTTGTCGATCAGGCGAAAATTAAGATCAAAGCAGGCGATGGCGGTGACGGAGCTGTTTCCTTTCACCGTGAAAAATATGTGGCTGCGGGCGGTCCGGACGGCGGCGACGGCGGCAGAGGCGGAGACGTTGTCTTTCAGGTGGACGACAATTTTTCGACCCTTATAGATTTCCGCTATAAGAGAAAGTATGCCGCACAGAAGGGCGAGAACGGCAGTTCACGCAACTGCACGGGCAAGAGCGCTCCGCCGCTTATTGTAAAAGTTCCGCGCGGAACTATAGTGCGTGATGCAAAAACAGGCAGAATTATGGCGGATATGTCCACAGACGAGCCAAAGGTCATCGCAAAGGGCGGCAACGGAGGAAAGGGAAATGTTCACTTTGCCACTTCTACGCGACAGATCCCGCGTTTTGCTAAGCCGGGATTTCCGGGCGAGGAGTTCGAGGTTACTCTTGAGCTTAAACTTCTTGCGGACGTTGGACTCGTAGGCTTCCCGAATGTCGGAAAATCGACCCTTATCTCGGTCGTAAGCGCGGCTAAGCCGAAAATAGCGAACTATCACTTCACCACTCTCACGCCCGTTCTCGGCGTGGTAAGGGTAGACGAGGAGCGTTCGTTCGTAATGGCTGATATCCCAGGTCTTATTGAGGGCGCCGGTGACGGAGTCGGTCTCGGTCACGAGTTCTTGCGCCATGTCGAGCGCTGCCGCCTTATCGTCCATGTTGTGGACGTTTCCGGTATCGAGGGACGTGACCCCAAGGAGGACTTCGAGATAATCAACACAGAGCTTGCAAAGTTCAACGAGGAACTTGCTCAGCGTCCTCAGATCGTTGCTGCAAACAAATCGGATATGGCTTCCGAGGAGCAGATAGATGCTTTCCGCAGCTATATTGAGGAGAAGGGACTGCCTTTCTTCTGCATTTCCGCAGCGACCACAAAGGGTACTTCTGAGCTTATGGACAAGGTCGCCGAGGTTCTCGACACGCTTCCTCCGATCAAGGAGTTCGAGGCAGAGCCTATTCCTCAGCAGGAACTTGACGAAATGCTAGGTGTGGACAAGAAGTTTGAAATAGATGTAGAGGACGGAGTTTACTACGTCGAGGCACCGTGGCTTCAGCCGATAATGCGCACCGTTGACCCCGACGACTACTCATCGCTGCAATATTTCCAGCGAGTTCTCATAAACAGCGGTATAATCGCAAAGCTTGAAGAAATGGGCGTTCAGGAGGGTGACACTGTCAACCTTGAGGGCTTTGAGTTCGACTTTGTATATTGATATGAGCAGAGAATTTATGACCGAACGCGAGGCAAACACCTACAGTCCTCTCAGCCTTGCGTTTCTGGGGGACAGCGTTTACGATATGCTTGTAAGGGAATATCTTCTGCGAAAGGCGAATATGCCTGTCGCGAAACTCCACTCGGCAAAGATAAAGCTTGTGTGTGCGGAGTTTCAGTCGAATGCATATGAAACACTTGCGCAGGCTCTTTACGAACACGAACTTGCTGTCCTGAAAAGAGGACGAAACGCTACGGGAAACACAGTTCCCAAACACGCCGAGGCGGCTCAGTACCGCAGAGCCACCGCGGTCGAGTGCCTGTTCGGGTATTTACAGCTCACAGGCAGAACAGAGCGCATAACCGAGCTGTTTGAACTTATAATCAGTGAAAATAGTTCTGATATTGAATAGATAGGAGCGAAAAATATGTCAGGTCATTCAAAATGGAATAATATCAAGCGTAAAAAGGAAGCAACGGACGCTGTTAAGGGCAAGATCTTCACAAAGATCGGACGTGAGATAACAGTAGTTGTCCGCGAGGGCGGCCCTGACCCGAACAACAACAGCAAGCTTCGCGACCTTATCGCAAAGGCAAAGGCAAACAACGTGCCTAACGACAACATCGAGCGCGTTATCAAGAAAGCTGCCGGCGGCGAGGATAAAAATAACTACGAGAACATCACTTATGAGGGATACGGCCCCAACGGCGTAGCTGTAATCGTTGAGTGTCTTACTGACAACAGAAACAGAACAGCAGGCGAGGTGCGCCATTATTTTGATAAGTTCGGCGGAAATCTCGGAACTATCGGCTGTGTATCGTTCATGTTCAGCAGAAAGGGCATAGTAGTGCTCGAAAACACGGGACTTGACGAAGATACTGTAATGGACGACGTTTTCGAGTGCGGCGGCGATGATTTCGATATCAATGAGGAAACTGTTGAGATCGAGTGTGCCCCCGAGAATCTCCATGCTGTCCGTGAGGGACTTACTGCAAAGGGCTATAATGTGCTCTCTGCCGAGTCCGAGATGATACCTGCAAACTACACTACTCTCACAGATGAGGATCAGATAAAGAAGATGAATCTTCTCCTTGAGCACCTTGAGGATAACGATGACGTTCAGAACGTTTATCATAACTGGGAGATGCCCGAAGATGAGTGAGCGTAATGGCTGTGAACATAGCTAAAGTAGAAAATGATACCGAACTTCACGAAGTTGCCGAGCTTGCGGAAAAAATCTGGCACGAGTGTTTTCCGGGAATAATTTCCGAGGAACAGATCTCGTACATGGTGGACAAATTTCAGTCTTACAATGCCATGAAAAATCAGGTGGACACGCAGGATTACACCTATTTTGCGGTTCGTGATGACGGTGAATTGTGCGGATATATCGGTGCAAAGCCCGAGAGTGATGAGCGCTATTTTCTCAGCAAGCTTTATCTCAGTAGTGACAAGCGCGGCAGGGGTATAGCCTCACAAATGCTGCAAAGGGTCTTTGATGAGGCGAAATCCTGCGGAAAGAGTAATGTCTACCTTACTGTAAACAAGTATAATGACCGCGCTGTTGCAGTCTACAAGGCAAAGGGATTTATCGTTGCAGATACGGCTGAAACTGATATCGGAAACGGTTTCATTATGGACGATTTCATCATGGAGAAAACTCTTTGATGTTTCGATGTGCTAACAGTAATAAATTGACAAGCCATGAAATATATTGTATAATAAAAGCAACTTACTGAGGGAGTAGTTAGCGTATACGATATGCGTGGCAAGCCGACACACTGACCGCTTAGGTACGGTTTTGTCTTAAATAATGAGACTCAAGTATGGCTTTTTGCTGTACCTGAGTATTTTATCCGGGTACGGTATGTGCCCGGATTTTTTTGTCATGGAGGTTTCAATTTATGGGAAAATTTGAACTTATCGCACTTGCGGTCGGACTGTCAATGGACGCTTTTTCGGTGGCGGTCTGTAAGGGGTTGAGCATGAAAAAGCTCAACTATAAGGGCGGAATTATCACCGCACTGTTTTTCGGCATATTTCAGGCGCTTATGCCGCTTATCGGTTACTTCCTCGGAAGTCGTTTCGAGAGCTACATAAAAGCGTACAGTCATTGGATAGGCTTTGTTCTGCTCGTATTCATCGGTGGAAAAATGATATTTGAGGTCATTTTTGAGAAAGAAGAGGAGAAAAACTCTGGCGAGTATAAGCTTGATATTCCGGAGCTTTTCCTGCTTGCTATAGCAACAAGTATCGACGCGCTCGCGGTAGGTGTCGTATTCGCAACCGAAAGGGTAAACCTTGCGTTTTCTGTGACGGTTATCGGAGTAATGACATTTGCACTTTCACTTGCCGGCGTAATTATAGGCAACAAGTTTGGCAATAAGTACGAGAAAAAGGCACAGATCGCAGGCGGAGCAATTCTCATTCTTATCGGAGTGAAACTCCTCCTTGACGGACTCGGGGTTCTCAAATAAAACAAAGCGGACGGTTGATTTTCCGTCCGCTTTTTGTATTATCTGATTATTTCGCGAAATCTTTCTGCCAAAGCCTCTGCGGAGCGTTTCGTGTCGCCTGAACCAAAAAGTGCCGAAACCACGGCGATTCCGCAGATTCCACTCCCTGTAAGAGTACTTGCGTTTTCAAGCGTTATGCCGCCTATTGCAACGGCGGGAATACTAACACTTGAGCAGATATCACGGAGCTGAGCATTATCTATTCTAATGGCGTTAGTTTTGGTTGGCGAAGGGAAAACTGCTCCTACACCGAGGTAATCCGCACCGTCCGCTTCAGCCTGCCGTGCCTGAGCAACTGTTTTTGCAGTCGCGCCAATGATGAAGTTTTTGCCGCATATTCGCCTGATCTCGGCTGCCGGAGCGTCCTCTATACCAACGTGAACACCGTCCGCGCCTGCTTTCAGAGCGGCAGAGTAGTTGTCGTTTATGATGAGCGGAACATTGTATCTGCGGCAGATGTCCTTTACCTTGACAGCTTCCTCAACGAGCTGTGATTCGGAGAGTTCCTTTTCGCGAAGCTGTAATATAGTAACACCGCCCTTTAGCGCGTTTTCAATGGTTTCATAGAAGTCTCTGTTGCCTATGCATTTGCGGTCAGTCACGGCATAGAGCAGTAAGTCCTTTTTATCGAGCATAATTCTCACCTCTGAGCATTTTTATAAGTTCTGGGGGATTTTCCGAGCGCATGAAACCGCTCATTATGCAAGCTCCCAAAGCGCCTGCGGAAAGCACATCTGCAAAATTTTCAGCTGAAATACCGCCTATTGCATAAACCGGCAGAGCAGTTGCTCTTACAGTTTCACGCAGAAAATCAAGACCGCGCGGAGGAAGTCCCTTTTTGCAGTCCGTTGCAAAAACGTGTCCTGCCGTGACATAAGATGCACCGAGACATTCAGCCTCGTGCACATCAGCCGGTGAATGGCATGACGCTCCTATCTCGCTGAACTGCCGCTTTTCACTTTCAGAGATTGTCCTTAGTATAGCGAGCGGCAGGTGGATACTTTCCGCACCGAGCTGCACTGCCTGTTCCGCAAACGTGTGCAGAGTGCATTTTACGCCGTATTTTCGGCAGAGAGACATTACATCGTTCGCAAGCATTTTGTACTTCTCGGAATCCATATCCTTTTCTCGCAGTATTATCCTGTCCGGACGGGCAGCGGCGATTTTTTCAAGCTGCAAAAGGAAGTCTCCGCCGCATAGACTACGGTTTGTCACACAGATTATTTCAGACATAGAGATAATCGTTGAGCACAGGCTGCAAGCCTTCTTCGGACATATCCTCGTACATCTGCTTAAAGCTTCTGCCGTCATTTATCTCGAACTGCTCGTCACCCTCGGCAGAAGATCCTTTACCCGTGTACTTGCTTTCGTGGTCTCCGATTCCGGTAGAAACTCCCGCGGAGATCTTCGTTGCGGCAATTTTTACGATACCATCGCGGAACTGCTTGCTCTCGCGCGAAGAAACGGTAATTCCTGCGAATGGCAGAAACAGTCGATAAGCACAGAGTATCTGACACAGTTGACTCTCGCCTACATCGTGGGGATTGATTTTTCCGTTGTTGATTATCGGGCGGAGTCTCGGGCAGGAGAGCGAAACCTCGGCGTGAGGGTACTTCCTCTGCAAATAGTAAACGTGCAGAGCTGAGGCGAGAGCGTCCTTGCGGAAGTTTGAAAGTCCGAGCAGAGCCGAGCAGGCTATTCCCCTCATGCCGCCCATAAGAGCGCGCTCCTGCGCCTCAAAGCGATAGGGAAAAACTCGCTTGTGACCGAGAAGGTGAAGCTGTTCATAGCGCACACTGTCGTATGTCTCCTGAAAGACCGTCACATAGTCAACTCCGCATTCGTGGAGATAACGGTAGTCCTCAACGTTGACAGGGTATATCTCGATACCTACCATGCGGAAATACTTCCGCGCGAGTTTGCAGGCTTCACCGATGTACTTGACATCGCTTTTCGACCTGCTTTCGCCGGTCAGAATGAGTATCTCCTCCATACCGCTGTCAGCGATTATCTTCATTTCATGCTCTATCTGTTCCATAGTAAGTTTCATGCGTCGGATATCATTGTAGCAGTTGAAACCGCAGTAAACACAGTAATTCTCGCAGTAATTTGCGATATAGAGCGGAGTGAACAGGTAGACCGTGTTGCCGAAGTGCTTTCTTGTCTCGATACGCGCTTTTTCAGCCATTTGTTCAAGGAAAGGCTCTGCGGCAGGGGAGAGGAGTGCCTTGAAGTCCTCGATTCCGATAGAATTCTTCTGCAAAGCGCGCACAACGTCAGCTCCCGTGTAGGAATCAGGGTCAAAGCTGTCCATTTGCGCGAGGACTTTTTGCAGAATATCGGAGTTTATCTGTTCCTGACCCTCCATGTACTTCATATGATCCGTGCGCGAGGAGGGATCGTTTTCAAGCTCATTTTTACGCCTGAGAGCGGAATCAGAGAGCTTTCCCGAGTTTATGATATATTCGTTATCCATGCTGAATCACCTCAATTGCGGAGAAATCCTGTGAGAGTGTCGGAGGGGGAAGCACCGCGCACAAGAACGCGTCCGAGTCCCGAGAGATAAGCTTGTCTGCCTGCCTCGACAGCTTTTTTGAAAGCACTTGCCATGACAGGGAGGTCACCTGCGGTTGCGAGAGCCGTATTGGACATGACAGCCGCCGCACCCATTTCCATTGCCTCACAAGCCTGTGAGGGTCTGCCGATACCCGCGTCTACAATTATGGGCAGATCTATCTCGTCAATGAGTATCTGAATGAAATCGCGCGTAGCAAGTCCCTTATTCGAGCCGATAGGAGAGGCAAGCGGCATGACTGAAGCTGCGCCTGCATTTACGAGATCACGCGCAGTATTGAGGTCGGGATACATATAGGGCATTACAATAAATCCCTCTTTTGCGAGTATTTCAGTAGCCTTTACTGTTTCAGCATTATCCGGAAGAAGATACTTTGAATCGCGCATTATCTCGATCTTGACAAAGTCTCCGCAGCCGAGTTCGCGTGCAAGTCTTGCAATGCGGACAGCTTCGTCAGCATTTCTTGCTCCTGATGTATTTGGAAGCAGAGTCACGTTCTTGGGGATATAGTCGAGAATATTCTCGTTGTCCTTGGTATTGGCACGTCTTACCGCGAGAGTGATAATCTCTGCACCTGCATATTTGACGGCTGCTTCAATGAGTGAGAGCGAATATTTACCCGAACCGAGAATAAATCGCGAATTGAACTCATGACCTCCTATAATAAGCTTGTCCTGATTTTCCATGTTAAGTTACTCCTTTCATGTATCGAGAGATCCGGCGATTATTCGCAGGATCATGTTTGCCTGATGAGCGGCACAGACTGCCACGCGCGCTGAAATAAGTCCGAGACCGTCACTGACATCGCTCGTACCGTCACCGCACAGGTAGAAGTGAGAAGTTATTCTGCGCGTTTTTATGTCATTAGCTGACCCGAGTCCCGCCATTCCCGAGCCTGAAACAATGTACTTTTGCGGAAAAAGTTCGAGTACGCAGTTTACGAGCATAGCTTTCTGGTCGGCGCGGTCAAAAGCCTCGCAGATGATTTCTTCACCTGTAAGAAGCAGAGGGATATTATCCTCGCTGAGTTTCACGCAGTCCGCGGTAATATCGCAGTATGGCGCAATTCTGTGAAGCGTATCGGTGAGTGCGGCGGTCTTGAATTGCCCGAGCTGTTCGGGAAAATACTGCTGTCGGTTGAGGTTCGAGATATCCACGCGGTCAAAGTCAATGAGGTGGAGACTGCCAACACCTGCCCTTGCAAGGTGAATGGCGATATTCGAGCCAAGTCCTCCGAGACCGCAGACAGCCACGCTTGCCGCCGCGAACTTTTTCTGTAGTCCCGCACCGTGTCTCTCCTCAAGGGCACGGTACATTTCTTCGCACGAGGGGATCATTGTCCGCCGCCTACGAAATTGACGATTTCGAGAATATCTCCGTCTTTGAGAACGGTTGTGTTATACTTTGCTTTCGGGAGAATATTGTAGTTAAGCTCGACTGCAATGCGTGTCGGCGAATAATTTTCGAGTTCAAGAACCTCAGAGACGGTTTTGCCTGAAACTTCGAGTTTTTTTCCGTTTACAGCTACCATAGAACCAATCCTTTATAATTATAATAAAAAATGCGGATATACCAAGCCGGCGATCCGCATAAATTCATGCTATTTCCCTACGTTGGCATTATCCAAATCAGGTTACGGGTCGGAACAGTATCAATTCCCTCTCAGTACACTTCTGTGACTCCCCAAAAATTATGTTAGCACATTTTGATGTCAGAATAGTGAAAATTGTGTGAAAAGAATGTGTTTGGCAACTTGTACACCTGATATTGACTATGCCGGAATTTTCGGGTATAATATTATAAGTAAATATCGCGAAAAGCTGTCAGCCATGATTTTCGCGGTTTAATAGCAATGCAATAATGTCAGACCCTGCTTTTACAGTACGCAGAATCGGGAGCAGGGTCTTTGTATCAGGAGACTTTTATGGATAAGATCAGCAGAATGAGAGAACTTAACGAGCTGCTTGCGAAAGCTTCGCAGGCATATTACAATACAGGGGCAGAGATCATGTCCGACCACGAATATGACGCACTATATGATGAACTTGAGGCTCTTGAAAAGGAAACGGGAGTCATTCTCAACGGCAGCCGCACACAGCAGGTGGGTTATGAGGTGGCGTCTTCACTCAAAAAGGTAAAGCACCCCTCAAAAATGCTCTCACTTGAAAAGACAAAGAGCGTTGACGAACTCGCGGCGTGGCTTGCGGACAAAAAAGGTTTTCTCAGTTGGAAACTTGACGGTCTTACGCTGGTGCTGACCTATTCAGGCGGAAAACTCGTGCAGGCGGTAACACGCGGAAACGGTGAGACGGGCGAGGAGATCACACAGAATGCACGGCATATTATCGGTATTCCCGCCTCAATACCGTTTACGGGCGAGCTTGTGGTTCGCGGCGAATCGCTGATGAAGTATTCCGATTTTGAGCGAGTGAATGCCGAGACCGATGAAGGCTCAAGGTATAAAAATCCGCGAAACCTCTGTGTCGGAACGGTTCGTAACCTTGATTCACGCGTTACAGCCGAGCGAAATATAAACTTCTTTGCGTTCAACCTTGTTTCGGCGGACGGATACGAGGAAAATTCTTTTGCCAAGCGATTGGAGTGGCTTTCATCTCTCGGTTTTCAGACAGTTTACGGAAAGCTTGTTGACAGCAGCAGTATTCGCGCCGCTGTTCAGGAGTTTGCCGATACGATAGGGCAGAATGAGTTCCCGTCTGACGGTCTTGTTCTAACATTTGACGATGTGGCTTACGGTCTGAGTCTCGGGCAGACTGCTCATGCTCCGCGAAATGGTATCGCGTTCAAGTGGCGTGATGAGACCGCCGACACCACTTTGCGCGAGGTGGAGTGGTCGGCAAGCAGGACCGGACTTTTGAACCCGGTCGCGATATTTGATCCGGTTGAGCTTGAGGGAACAACTGTCTCGCGCGCCCTTGTGCATAATCTTAGCATTGTGAAGCAGCTTCGTCTCGGAATCGGCGACACACTTACGATATATAAGGCGAATATGATAATTCCGCAGGTTCTTGAAAATAAAACGGAATCTGGCAGCCTTGAAATACCGAATGTCTGTCCGGTCTGCGGTAAAGCGACTGAAGTAAAAAGTTCCGATGACGGCGTTGAGACACTTGTCTGCGTGAACCCTGACTGTGCGGCAAAGCATATCGGCAAATTCGTGCATTTCGTTGCGCGTGACGCAATGAACATTGTCGGAATGTCGGAGGCTACTATAGAAGATTTTGTTTCCGAGGGATTTGTCCGAGAATTTCGTGATTTTTACCACCTTGACGACCACAAGGACAGGATAATCGCACTTGAAGGATTCGGCGAGAAATCATATCAGAAAATGCAGGAGGCTGTTGAAGCTTCGCGCCGCACTGAATTGAGCCGTGTGCTGTATGCGGTCGGCATTCCGAATATAGGCAGGACTGCTGCAAGGACAATATGCGCGGAGTTTACGACTCCTGAGGAGCTTGAAAAACTGACAGTCGATGAACTCACAGCGATAGACGGAATAGGAGATATTCTTGCAGGTGAATATGTGAAGTTTTTCGCGAATGAGACTAATCTGACAGAATTCAGGAATCTCATTGCCGAGTTAGAAATTATTCCGCCTGAGCAGGTTAATTCAGGTTCGGGAATTGTTGGCAAGAGCTTTGTGATAACAGGTTCAGTGCACATCTGGAAGAACCGCAATGAGCTTAAAGCATTTATCGAGGTCAACGGTGGCAAGGTGGTTTCGGCAGTTTCTTCAAAGACCGATTATCTCATCAATAATGACAAGACTTCAAAGTCCACCAAGAATAAGACCGCGGAAGCACTTGGTATTCCCGTAATATCTGAGGAGGACTTTCAGGAGCTTGTGCAGCAGGATTAATGGAGGAAATAAGGATATGGCAGAATTAAAGATTAAATACAACGAGTTGACAGCAGAGCAGTTTATTGAGTTGTGGGAAACTGTTTGGGGTGACGGCCCTACTCTTGAACAAACGGAACTTGCAATGAAACACACATTGTTTCGCGTCTCAATATGGGACGATGATAAAATTGTCGCAATGGCAAGAATGAATGGCGACATGGGATTAAATTATTATATCAAAGACGTTGTTGTGAGACCCGAGTATCAGAAAAGGGGGATCGGGCGAATGCTGATAAATGAATTGCTGAAGTTTATAAATGACAATGGAGTTAAGGACACTGACGTTTTTGTAGAACTGTGTGCAGCGCCCGATAAGATTTCTTTTTATGAAAAGTTTGGTTTTGAAGCAAACGAAGCTCAACGACTGAAAATTTTTCAGCATATTGTCTGATTGTAGCAATGGGTTTCACAATAATCAATCAAGGTTGGTGGCTTATCTATCGGAGAATACATGATAACTCCTTTCGCTGATCTATTAAAAGTGAATAAGACTATCAGAAAAAATAATAAAAGTACATCACTGACCTTTGCATTAGATACTATTGATACATTTTTGCAGAGAGCCATTGATTTCAATCTTGGATACCTGTTCTTCAATCGTTCTATTCCAACGCTTTCAGGCGGAGAGCTTCAGCGTTTGCGTATGGTGCAGGTGTTTAACACTCAGTTGACAGATTTGCTGATTGTTCTTGATGAGCCGTTAGGCGGCTTATCTGGCAAAGAGAGAAAGAAAATATATGATAGTATTATCGACCTAAAAGATAAGCATACCCTTGTTATCGTGGATCATAGCGATATATTTGTAAAATTAGCTCGGACAATCGTTGCTCTTGGCGAAAAAAGCGGTAAAAACGGCGGTTATCTGATTGATGTGCAGAACTATATCAAGAAACAGAACACACCTATGTCGAAACCTGAACATACTCTCAGTTCGCCCATAAAAGTTATATTAAACAGCAAAATATATCAGTATAACGGTGTTGATATTGAGCTATCGGAAGGTTGCCTTAATCTTATCACAGGTGCATCTGGAATCGGTAAATCGACCTTGATTAGAGAATACTTCCCGCAGTTCTTTGAGAGTTATGCTTATGTGAACCAACGCCCGATATTAGGCAACAAGAATTCAAATATGGCTGCCTCATTAGACATAGCTACCGAGATATTCAGTATATTTGCAAAGAAATTCAAGAAGGACAAGAATTATTTTTCCAACAACACAGGAAACGAAGGTTGCTGTCCATCATGTTTAGGTGCAGGCTATATTGAATACGGTAGTGAAAAAAACTTCTGTACTGCGACTTGAATGTGCTGATTGTGTTGGAACTGGCTTTAACAAAGATTTGGCTAAACATAAAATCAAAGGACAATCTATATTTGATATATGGAGAATGACCGTAGATGAAGCAGCAGAATTTTTTAAAGATATTAACCCTAAGATAATAACTGCTTTACAGGACGCTTCGTCTATCTTATTGGGGCATCTGCTAATCGGTCAGCCTACTTCTACCCTGTCATGCGGCGAGAACATACGAATAAAGCTCTTAAAACTGCGGAACTCAAGATCCGATGTTCTCGGTATTGATGAACCATTTAAGGGGCTGAGCCTAACAGAGATACATAGTGTTGTGTCGTTCCTTATGGGTATGATAGCAAAAGGAAAAACTATCATTGTCATAGACCATAAGGCTCTGCGAAAAAATTTCTGTAAATTCAAAAACTGTGATAAAAGCTTCCTGATTTGTCCGTTATCGCGTACTGAGAAGTGTACTGCATCGATGAATACTATCGGATATACTTCGTCCAATGGACGTTTCTGCCAGTCCTCTATCTGCGGGAGAAGGCGGTCTGTGATATCTGATACCATACCGTCGCTGACTTCAAAGCCGTAGATATCCTCGATAGTTTCGCTTATCTGGCGTGTGGTCATGCCTTTAGCATACAGTGATATTATCTTCTGCTCAATGCCTGAGATATCCTTCTGACGCTTCTTTACGACCTTGGGCTCAAAACTGCCGTCACGATCCTGCGGTACTTCTATTTCAGTTTCTCCGAAGTTTCCGCGAATTTTCTTGGTTTTCCTGCCGTTGCGATAGTCAGGATTGCTGGAACGCTCATATTCCTGATATCCCAGATGCTCGTCCATTTCGGACTCAAGCATTTCCTGGATCGTCCCTCCAAGAAGGTCTTTGAGGGCATCCTCAATATCCTTTGCAGACTTGATGTCGTATTCCTCAAGCAGCATTCCTATGATATTTTTCTTTCCCTCACTCATCGGTTCTCTTTTCCTTCTTGCCATAAAAAATCAGCCTCCTGTGTTATTATTTCTATTTTATCACAGTTTGCTGACTTTTTACAGACTTTTTTTCAGAGGCTCAAGGAATACTATGTTTGAAATAATCATATCGTCCATTATCATTCTCCTTTAAAGATATTTATATTTTTTACGAATTCCTTTTTTGCCTGAGAAGCATATTTCTGTGATATCGGGACGTGCTTATTATGTTTGATTACAAAGTCTGAGCGCTCCATGGAAGTAACGTAATTAAGATTAACGATATAGCTTTGGTGGCATCTGAAAAAAATCTTCGGTAAACTATCAGCTAAATCGGAGACTTTTCCTCTAGTTTCGCTGATTACATTAAACTGAGAATCGTAAAAAATGATGTGTTTTGCTCTGCCCTCAATGAATGAAATATCGCTGTATTTCAGCTTTAGCATTGAATACCTTGTGCTTTGGATCGTTATCGAATCATCTTGAATGGTATCTTCATTGATAAGCTCGAATGTGCGTCTGACTTTCTCAAAAGTTATCGGCTTCTGAATGAAACCGCAGGGCTTGGCAGCAAACATATCGCTGCAGTATTTGTTATGTGCGGTAACGAATATCACCTTTAATTCGGGAAATTGCTGTTTTGCAAGTACAGCAAAATTTATCCCGTTCCGGCTGGTGTTTAATTCAATGTCCTGCAAAAGGAACATGGTTTCCGAGGAGACACTATTTTCAGCCTCTTTCTCATTTGTAATGATGTTTACTTGGATTTTGCGGTATTTTTCGATATTCATTATGTACTCTTTTAAAGTCTGTGCATCGGCAGCATTATCATCATAAATTAAAATATTTTTCATCTTATCTTCCTTAGTTGTTTTTATATTAATAATTATACACGATACGCGCTTTTTGTCAATATCTTCCTATTAAAACAGTCGGAATTGTATATTAATAAAGTATCCAAAGTTACCGTTGACTTTTTCAACAAATTATGATATAATTTTAAATGTATAAGATGTGCAGACTTTCCCACAGAAATGTGTTAAAGAGTTTCTCATCGGTGATTTCGGCTGCTGACGGGAGAATTTTTCAGCGGCTTTTTCGGAGGTATCCAGCATGAAGCGTATTAATGTCAGAACAGGCTGTCCGTATGATGTGATTATCGAACGCGGAAGTCTGAAAAAATGTGCGGACTATATTTCGGAGGTAGTATCATCGCGAAAAACGGTGATAATAACCGATGATACCGTTGCAAAGCTATATCTTGACGACGTTGAGAAGTCTTTGCGTGCGAGAGGCTTTGAATGTGAGGCTTTTGTTTTTCCGCATGGCGAGCAGTCAAAGTGCATTAAAACGCTGAGTGATATTTTCGATTTTCTTTGCGAACAGAACATTACGCGCAAGGACTTCATCATAGCTCTCGGAGGAGGAGTAGTCGGCGATATTACAGGATTTGCCGCAGCCTGCTTCCTTAGGGGGATAGATTTTATCCAGATACCCACAACGCTTCTTGCGCAGGTCGATTCGTCAGTTGGCGGAAAAACTGCTGTTGATATTTCCGGCGGAAAGAATCTTGTCGGAGCTTTCAAGCAGCCTGCACTTGTGCTTTGCGACAGCGATACGCTTTCAACGCTTTCTGATGATATTTTCGCAGACGGAATGGGTGAAGTCATTAAATACGGCATGATTCGCGACTCAAAGCTTTTTGAACTTCTCGAAAAGCATACACTTGCAGATGTAAACGAGGTAATTGATGAGATCGTAAGCACCTGCATAGACATAAAGAGGGAAGTTGTGGAGAATGACGAGTTTGACAAGGGAGAGCGCATGATCCTTAATTTCGGACATACTCTCGGACACGCGATCGAGGGCTGGCACGAGTACAAGGGCTTCTTACATGGCATGGGCGTTGCGGCAGGAATGTGCATGATCACTGACAAGTGCGCTCCGCAGCTTTCTGAGAGGCTGAAAAAATGCGTTGCGTCCTATGGTCTGCCTACGGGAACGGATATCCCCATGAGCGAGCTTTTACCATTCTGTTCAAAAGACAAAAAACGCGAGTCGAACACGCTCAATTACATTGTATGCAATGAAATTGGAAAGGCAGAGATCGTTAAAACCACAGTTGACGGATTTGCCGCACTTATGGAGGGAAAATAATGGATATAAAAATTACCCCGTCGTCCCTCAGCGGAGCAGTTGAGATTCCGGCATCAAAGAGCTGTGCGCACCGCTCGCTTATTTGCGCTGCACTTGCAGACGGAGTTTCCGTCCTGAGCGGAGTTACGATGTCAAAGGACATTGAAGCGACTATTTCCGCAGTTACAGCGCTTGGTGCGTCCGTGGAAGTTAACGGAGATATCGTGACGGTAAAGGGAATCTCGAGCCCGTCGGCAAAGTCTGATATTGACTGCAACGAAAGCGGTTCGACCCTCAGATTTATAATTCCCGTAGCAGCATCACTCGGCGCAGAATCGACATTTTTCGGCAGAGGCAGACTTCCTGAGCGGCCGATAGACATTTATGTGCGCGAGCTTGGAAAGAATGGTATCAAGTTTGATTATGATAACACAATGCCGTTTTCGATCTCAGGCAGACTCAGCGGCGGAACTTACGAAATTGAGGGAAATGTTTCGTCACAGTTCATAACCGGACTTCTGTTTGCTCTGCCGCTCCTTGACGGCGATTCCGAAATAGTACTGACTTCTCACCTTGAATCACGTCCTTACGTTGATATCACGATCGATACTTTAAGGCGCTTTGGAGTAAGCGTGGAGGAGTCAGCAAATGGTTTTAAAATACGCGGCGGTCAGAAGTACAAGCCTCATGACGAGAAGATAGAGGGCGACTATTCGCAGGCGGCATTCTTTTTTGTTGCAAATGCGCTTGGCTCTGATATCAATGTACACAATCTGGACGACAGCAGCGTTCAGGGAGACAAGCGGATTCTGGATATTATTGTCGGAATGAGCCATAGCGGAGGTCTTGGAAGCTATCGTGCAGACTGCTCGGATATTCCCGACCTTGTTCCGATACTGGCAGTTCTGGGCACATTCGGCAGTGAGAGATCGGTGATCTACAACGCTCAGCGCCTGAGAATAAAGGAGAGCGACCGACTTGTTTCAACCGCAGCAATGCTCAATGCGCTTGGCGGAAATGTTGAAGTAACAGATGACGGACTTATTATTGATCCGGTAGGCTCACTTCACGGCGGAACAGTTGACGGGGCTGGCGACCACAGGATCGTCATGGCGGCGGCAATTGCGGCTACTCGTGCGGACGGCGAGGTAATCATCAAGGGAGCACAGGCGGCTTCAAAATCATATCCTGATTTCTTCAAAGACTACACAAAGCTCGGAGGTAAGGTAAATGGCATCGATCTGGGATAAGCGGATTTCTATTTCGATCTTCGGCGAACCCGATGCACCTGCTATGGGCGTTACTATCGGGAATCTGCCTGTAGGGGAGTACATAAATGCCGAAGAACTTGCGAATTACATGGCGAGGAGAGTTCCGAATCTCGGCGATGCAGCAGAAGCGGATATTGTGCCTTCACCGCGCATAATGTCCGGAATTTCCAACGAGCGCACGACCGGAGCGCCGCTTTGTGCGTTCATACAGAATGTCCGCAGAAGTCCGAAACCGCAGGGCGATAACGTTGACAGGCTTTCACGTCCCGGAAATGCCGATTACACGGGAGCAGTCCGTTACAGAAGTTTCAGCGACTTTGAGAGCAGAGGCAATTTTTCCATGCGCCTTACAGCTCCGCTTTGCTTTGCAGGAGCTGTATGTGCGCAGATACTCGAACGCCGCGGAATTTACACGGGGGCGCACATAGCAAGTATCCACAATGTAAAGGACAACCCTTTTGACGCTGTCCGTCTCAGCCGTGACGCAGTAATAAGCGTTCGACAGAAGGAGTTTCCCGTGATCAACGACCGCAAAGGCTGGACAATGCTGCGGAATATTCGCAAGGCTGCCGAATACGGCGAGTCTCTCGGCGGAGTCATAGAGTGCGGCACGGTCAATGTTCCGGCAGGAATAGGTTCGCCGATCTTTGACGGACTTGAAAACAATATCGCGCAGCTTATGTTCGGTATTCCCGGGGTCAAGGGGATCGAATTCGGCACAGGCTTCACATCGGCGAATATGCTCGGAAGTCAGCAGAGCGATGAATTTTATGTAAGCGAGCGCGGTCATATACTCACAAAAACCAACAATCATGGCGGAATCATAGGCGGCATATCTTCGGGAATGCCGATAACTCTGAACGTGGCGATAAAGCCCGCACCTAAGTCTGTGAGCGCGGAAGAACGCGAAACCTGCACAGTTCCCGCAGCGGTTGTCTGTGTGGAATCGGCTGTGAATATTGCCCTGCTTTCGCACATGATTGATTATCCGAATTTTTGTTGATAAGGTGATAATATGCAGGAAAAAAACATCAAGAAGATGACTGAAATGGCAGATACAACGGTGAACGATCTGCCCACCCTGAATATTCTGCTTTGCTATCTTTTGTATAAAATTGAACGTCCTGTAAACACGGAGCAGCTTTATGAGATCGCTATCGGAACGGGCGTGATAAATTATTTTTACTATCAGGATTCGATAGACTATCTGACGAAGAATGGTCTGATCTCCGTACAAAAGGACGAACTTGAGGGCGATTGTTACGTCCTTGAAAGCATGGGCAAAGAGTGCGCACAGCAGTTGAAAAGCTATGCGCCGAAAACTCTGCGCGATAAGCTTGTTCTTGCGGCGCTGAGGTATTTCACGCGCGTTAAGTATGAGCAGGAGATCAAGATAGAGTATGAACCTGCCGGCAAAGGGTATTATATGCACGTTCGCTGTCTTGATGTTGACTGCGACCTTATGGATCTGAAAATATACGCTCCCGATATGACGCAGGCAAAACTCCTCGGCGAGAGGATAATGCTGAATCCTGCGGGATTTTACGGAAAGGTCATTGATCTTGCGCTCTCGAATGAAGAGCCGCCCTATGACCTCAGCGATAATTGAGAATGAGTATTCAGGTGCGAAAAAATTTCTGCATATGTTCTTATAAAGACAAATTCTGATGGAGGGTAATATGAATTACGGTCTTGTCCTCGAGGGAGGAGCAATGCGCGGTCTGTTCACCGCAGGTGTGATAGACGTGCTCATGGAAAACGAAATAGAATTCGCAGGAGCTGTCGGAGTTTCCGCAGGAGCAGGCTTTGGCTGCAATTATAAGTCACGTCAGCCGGGAAGAGTTATTCGCTACAGCACGCGTTTTTGCCGTGAGTGGAAGTATTGCAGCGTCCGCTCGTTGCTTCTGACGGGAGATATGTACGGTGCAAAGTTCATTTACCATACAGTTCCCGAAAAGCTTGATATATTCGATGCAAAAACTTTTGATGAGAACCCGATGAAATTTTACTCAGTTGCCACGGATATTACTACGGGAAAGCCCGTGTATCGGCTTTTTTCAAAGGTGGACTATAACGAGCTTGAATGGCTGCGCGCGTCGGCTTCTATGCCGCTTGCCGCAAGGGTAGTCAATGTTGACGGCAGAAAACTCCTTGACGGCGGCATAACGGATTCGATCCCGCTGAAATTTATGGAAAAACAGGGTTACGAAAAAAATGTTGTTGTACTGACTCAGCCGCGCGGATTTGTAAAACACCCCTCAAAGAGCACCAAGCTTGTGAGCCGTGTATACAAAAAGTACCCGAATTTCGTCCGTGCTTGTGCCGAACGTTACAAGATGTATAATTCTGAACTGAGATACATAAAAAACGCGGAGAAAGAGGGAAGGGCATTTGTTATTGTACCGCCCGAGAAGCTTCCGATAGGTCACGTTGAGCATAACCCCGATGTAATGCGCGAGGCGTATCGAATCGGCAGAAAAGTCGCTCTTGACAGTTTGGGCGAGTTAAAAGAGTTTATGAAGTGAAAAAAAGCAGTCTGTACGGGAAAGTGCAGACTGCTTTTTTTTATATAGGAGAGTTTGTTCAGAGGTCAAATTGTTCGTTTCTGCTACAAATATACTGCCACTTGCAGTCGCCGCAGACATTTCCGAGCCGACCATTAAGTACAATATTCCGGCGGACTGCCGAGAAAAACTGACTCCATGCCATATTATCGCCTTCATGTGCTCCGATAAGCAAGAGAACCGCGCTGTCATAGCGCTGAACCTTTTCCTCGGTGACACAAGGTAAGCGTCAAATAAACACCGTATTCCTCAAAGAAGAAATCTGATGTATAATAAAGTCTAAGCAAGTCCATAGACCAAATTAGAGTCTCTAAAATAGTCTATGGAGTAAACCGTACTAAATTAGACACAGGAGGAATACGGAAATGAAAACAACGACAGCTATTACCAATGTCAAGCGAGATGTACAGCTGCAGGAATGGACAGAGCAGATAAAAGCACATCAGGAAAGCGGTATGACCGTGACAGCATACTGCGCTCAGAATGGGATCAATATTAAGACATATTACTATCATCTTCGCAAAGTTCGGGAGCGCTGTTTGGAATCTGAACCTGCAATA
>OHBM01000287.1_pt1 | contig 40895 bp, 38 predicted proteins | sample 1577251 | NCBI WGS metagenome assembly OHBM01 (sample SAMEA3541557, study PRJEB24748) | human gut metagenome | biome: human gut; feature: human-associated habitat; material: faeces | place: China | collected 2012 | reverse complement strand
CTTCTCACCCATGTTAATGGTCTTCTTTGCAACTTTGTAGCTTTTACTCATAATTTAAAACATTTAAAAGATTAATACTAAAGTTCAGTCATCGTCAGTCCAAAGAGATTAGCAATCCCGTTTGTTCTGATTGACGTTGCGAAGATACAACATTTCGGAGGCGAAAACAAATGCCTTCATTGACGTTCACCATCTGTTTACTGCTCATTCACGATACGTTCACTTTTACTAAAAATCATAGCAATGGAAGATAATAATAAGGCAAATATCGTCTTTAATATCTCTGGCGGTAACAACCAGATTCTGCCCAATGCTATCAAGGCTGAGCAAAACTTTTATGGCGACAAGTACATAGAGGAGATGATGAAGGCGAAGACCACAAATCAAGAGCCTGTTCTCTCATCCGAAACAACCCGTCTCTCCTTATATATTAATAAGGTGGAAGCATTAGCAGAATACGTAGCCAAGCTCTCTGCATGCACCAATGCCAAAGAATTGGCTCAGGTGGTGATGGATATGGTGAATGATTCAGACGTAAAGGTTGACCAAGATATTATGGTGAAGCAGGAGTTCATCGAAGTCTTACAGCCCTTGGCTCCTCAGGTTACTACAGGCATCAGTAATATCCGCAAGTATATCAATGAAGCCTGGTATAAGTGGAAATGATCACCAATGAAGTAGCGTGAGGAAAAATACTGACAAAAGCCACTTTTACGCACTCCATAATTTCAGAATTTTCAATGAATCCAAATTCGTTTTGTAGAATTGAAATTATGTTGAGGCTTGGCAAGTAGCTGATAATCAGCAGTGTATGAAAATTGGAAAATATACTTGGTCTCTTGAAAATCTATAGTCGTACGACTATGACCCCTATAGTTGTACGACTATAACTCCAGAGTTGTACAACTATAGCATGTATAGTCGTACAACTGTAGCTTTACGGTCGTACAACTATAGGATTTTCAACTCGCAAAACTTGCGGATTATGGTCAATTGCTGCTGAAAATTGGCTTTTATTGATTCTAGATGGTTAATTTAGTATGGAGGATAAAAATTTGTACATGATACAGAAGGCACAGGAGTTCATGAATGAGAATCACTTTGCCGATGTCTCCCGAGTGCAATGTCTGCTACGCAAGATGATGTCCAAGGAGTATCATGGCCTCATCGATCAAATCAAGGAGTGCCAGGATCCTCATGTCATCTTCAATATTCACGGAGGTAACAATCTCATTGCGCCCAATGCCAGCCAGACAGAACAGAAAGTGGTAGAGAAACCTGCTGACGAGTTAAAAAACAAGATAAGAAACAATCAAGAAAGAAGACCTATGGACTTACAAGTACAACGATTTTCAGATATCGATCTCAATGATTTCTTTTTCGATTCATTGAGAGCCAGCTATCCGGAGTTTAATGAATGGTATAACAAGAAGGCTGCAGCAGGCGCCACAGCTTATTGCTATTATGTAGATAACGAGTTGAAAGACTTTCTTTATTTGAAGATAGAGGAAGAGGAACTTTCCGACCTTACCCCAGCGCTTCCTGCCAAGAAACGCCTGAAGGTGGGTACCTTCAAGGTGGATAATGACAATCGTCATACCACACGCGGTGAGCGTTTCATGAAGAAAATCATGGATATGGCGATAGCTGAAGATGTAGATGAAATCTATGTCACCATGTTCCCGACAGAAGAGTTGCAAGGTTTGATTCGTATGTTTGAGAAATTTGGCTTCTCTCATATTGCAGACAAGCCACATGAGGGCGGTAATGCGGAATATGTATTGATAAAGGATATGACAACCCATGTTGATGACTTCAAACTCGACTATCCTTTCGTAAAGAAAGCTAGTTCAAATAAATATGTACTTTCTATAGTCCCAGAGTTTCATACGCACCTCTTCCCAGACTCCATCTTGAAGAATGAAAAAAAATATGATCTCATCCAAGATGTATCTGAAACCAATAGCATCTATAAGATTTATCTCTGTTGGATGCAGGGTACACGTAATTTAAAGGCAGGAGATAAACTAATTATTTATCGGACCTCTGATGAAGAGGGAAAAGCGTACTATCGTAGTGTTTGTACATCGGTATGTACGGTATGTGAGGTAAAAACATACAGAGACTTTGAAAATGAGGAAGAATTCATAAAATATACCAATCGCTATTCTGTATTCAAAGAACATGAATTGCGAAGATGGTACAAGTACAAAAACAATTTCATCGTCATTAAGATGGTGTATAACATAGCCTTCACCAAGAAGGTAATCAATATGGTAATGAAAGAGCAGGTTGGTTTGAATCCCAAGTATTGGGGATTCTTTAAACTTACCGATGCTCAATTTGATAAACTATTGGAATTAGGAGAAATAGATGAACGTTATATTATCGATTAAGCCTGAGTTTGTAGAGAAAATCTTTTCTGGGGAAAAGCAATATGAGTACCGTAAGGTTCTCTTCAAGCAAAAGGTGGATACCGTATATATCTACGCCAGTCGTCCCATCAGCAGGATAGTTGGTGAGTTCAAGATTGAGAAAATCATTAATGATACCCCTGCAAACATATGGAAGCAAACGAAAGAATACTCTGGTGTAACCAAGTCTTTCTTCCAACAGTATTATGCAGGAAAAGATAAAGGCGTGGCCCTCAAGATAAAGGAATGTAAGCTGTACAAGGAGGCTGTTGATCCAACAACAGTTATTGCTAACTTTATAGTTCCCCAGTCGTTTATATATACCAATAATGCATTTTAGTATGGAATCAAAAGTAAGCCGTCACTTTAGACCGGTATATCACCATTACAGCGTAAGGTTTTAACACTTAAGATGGGGATAAGGATTATAAGTCTATGTTTCCATGTTATGGTGTTAAAAAATAGATGAGGTGAAACTGTGTGCTTAGCAATCCTTCACTCTAAAGATAATGCAAATGAGCGCAATGAAAGCTGGCTTTCAAATTGCCGAGTGCAGCTTATCTTCTACAATAACGATACAAAATATAAAAAACTGATAGGTGTAACTACTTGCAATATCAGGCGGTCCCATCCCGCACAATCTGGCGAAGACCGCTTTGGTCCGCCAACCTTAGAGCGTAGCGGTTCCGAGCACCGAGCAGGGCGGTTTCCTCCCTCGCTCCTGAGGGGAGAGGGGCGGGGTGAGAGGTGGAGCCTTCCTTAACGGTAAAGAAGGTTTCTGTCCCCCGGGAACGGGGGAACCGAAGGGGGTGTAAAGACCATTGAGGGTAGGTTTTCGAAAAATCTTATAATAAGAACAAAAATTAAAACAAAAACAATGAATATAATCAAAACAGAAATAGAAGGCGTCCTCATTATTGAGCCACGCCTCTTCCGTGATGCTCGTGGCTACTTCTTCGAGAGCTTCAGCGAGCGAGAGTTTGAAGAAAAGGTTGCCCCAATTCTGGGACACAGTGTTCACTTCTGCCAGGACAATGAGTCCATGAGCAGCTATGGTGTCATGCGTGGCCTACACTTCCAGTGCCCACCATATACTCAGAGCAAGCTGGTACGCTGCGTAAAAGGTAGAGTACTCGATGTAGCAGTAGATATTCGCAAAGGTTCCCCTACTTATGGCAAGCATATTGCCGTAGAGTTAACCGAAGACAATCATCGCCAGTTCTTCATTCCAAAGGGCTTTGCCCATGGTTTTGCTGTCCTTTCAGAAACAGCCGTCTTCCAGTACAAGTGTGATAACTTCTACCATCCAGAGGCAGATGGAGGTATCTCTATCCTTGATGATACCCTAGGTATTGATTGGAAGATACCAACAGAACATGCCAATCTCTCAGAGAAAGATATGAAGCATGCCATGCTGAAAGACTTTGATAGTCCATTCGATATCAATATTGATTTATATAAATAATCCTTCCAAAGGTATAAGATGGATTGAAAATAAAGGTCGAAATAATAAAACTTCATGTTTTCACTCTATCTTAATATTATTTTAACCTATTTTATAATCGAAATTGCGGGAAATATATTAAATTTGCACCAATTTTTCACATAATTATGAATTATGCCAACTAATAAAAGGCAGAATAGTAGTTTTCTTCAAGACTACAAGACCCTAGATTGCTTATTGCAAAACTGGGGTGAAAGGTATTTTGAGAAGAAAGACTTTCTGCATATAGCCATATCGCGTAAGGCACCTAGACTTCTCGAATGGGTACGTCTTAATGGTGTCGGGAGTAACGGCATTCCTGTCGTTACAGAGTTAGCTCTGCCTTTTTTGAATTGGCAACACATCAACAAGGTTTTGGTTGCAGACGAAGCTATCTATCATGGAACAACCTTTGAAAAGGTGCTGGATATGGTTGCTAATGTCAAGGGAGATACTGCTGGAATAGAAGCTGCACCAGTTGTGTCAACCACAGAAGCGTTGAACTCAGATATGATAGCTAATGCCTTGATAGAAGGTACAAAAATCATCAACCAGTCAACGATACCTTTCTATGTAGATACCATTATCTCGAAGTTTTTTGACTTAGGCAAACCGTATGATGTGGAATATCCGTTGTTTTATATCGATTTTAAAGAAGATATTAAAGATGAACAAATAGATACTATTCTCAGAAGGCTTGCCCGGTTGGAAGCAAATGCACATTCAATCTCTGAGGATGTTATTGATTCCTATTCTGTGAGCAATTACTATCGTGAGAAAAATATAAAGAATAAGTCTTTTACATATATCACGAAGTATCTTACCAGTAATAGTGCTTATGGTTTGGCAGTGCCAGATTTCTCTAAGTTGCGTTTCTTCAAGAAGGGTAGGCGACTTTGTGTCGCTTCCATATCTCCTTATACCATACCAGAGCATTACATCACCGAAGATGCTCAGATGTTTGTTGGTGATATTCTGAATGTATGGAACATTCTATATAGGAAGGCACATGAAAATAAAGAAGCATTTGGTGAACATAAACTCCAATGGTATAAGTCGATGGCGATGACAGCTAACTATTTGTTGTCATTCGCTCATTTCTTGCAGTTGCGTCAGAATCTTCTGCTTGCTCTTCAGGATGAAGTGGTGGATAAGCAGTTCTATCTGAGATTGGAAGATATACAATATCTTTTTGGCTCAGATATGGCTCAGCAGGTCTTGTCTCTATTGGAATCGATAGACAGGCTGGATAGCAATAGAAAGTTCTTTAGTATATCTAATGGACCAGATGCCATTATACCTTCTGATTATGCACCGCAGTACAACTATCAGATAGCATTAGACAATCTTAGAAAAGGACAGACCAAGAGTGTCTCCCTTATGATTTCAAGTATATTTAGTGCTATGCACTGGCAGGTTGAGGTGGAATCTCGCAATAGGAGTCGTAGTGATTATGAAAGATTGAGCTTTGGTGAAAGTTATAACTCGATGATTCATCGGTTGAGTACCAGTAGCACTTTCTCTGATCAGGAATTGAATCAACTTGTTCATCGTTGCATAGATGAGCGAATAGACAAGGGAACTGTCGTTCCCGGCTATGTGAGAAACCAGCAAGGAGTTTACAGCGAATGGGTACGACTTTTCCGTTCCGGTGAGAATGAAGATGTTTATAGAGATCAGCTGTTCCGTACATTACTCAGCATCGTTTCCAGGTGTTTTGATATTGCCGAAACACAATTTATCTCAAGGGCATCATTGGAGTATATTCTCACTGTCATTTACCTGATACAAAGAGATAAAGACAAAGAAGGCAATCATTTAGATACTTTATTAGATAAGGATATATTTGGCATTCCATTGGTTCCGGTTTTCGATAGAGAAACCAATATGTATGCTATATCTATAAAAATAGATGATCAGCCTTTTGGCATCATTGATTATGCGCTGGCTTCACAAGTACTCAAGTTGGATGAGTTTGGAAATCTATCCTTCTCGTCATCTACTTATGCGCAGCGTTTGAGTAATGGATGTGACCTGGAAGAGGAAACGTTGGATAAGTTAAATAACATCATATCATTTGTCATTGCTTACGACAAGAAGGTATTTGGTGATTCTGATGATATTAGAGAACTGCTCAACTACTTTTTCTATCAGGATGAGAAACTGAATTTAACAACGCTGGTGAGTGCAGGGAAGGATGAACTGTTGCAGATGATAGAAGAAGAGGATGGAAATATATTCCAATTGAAGCAACTGTCAAAGAGGTTCTCTGAGATGTTTCTTCGTTTCCCTGATCCTGGCTTGATGTTTGATTATCAAGAAACAGACAATCGGGAGTTATACCATTATCTATATAATGTATATAAGCAGATAAACGAAAAGCTTCAAGATGGAACAAGCTTTTATGCGGTTTCCTTTTTGGATATCCCTCTTAACCTTTGGGCATATTATAAGAATCAGGTCACTTTGGATGATTTTGATGAAGATAGTTATGCAGATTATATAAGTTGGATAGAAAGTGGCAGATCTCCATTTAATGTAGAAATAAGTACTTTCTGGTTGAATATGCATTCTTATCAGGAAATACTTAATTATTCAGTCGAAGAAGTTCGGCAGCGGTTGTTTGAACTATTAAAGAATTTGTTCTATGAACGAATATAAAGATAAACTTCTAAAAGACGCTTTGCAGGAAAATAAAGAATTTCCTCTGCGTCTTTTAGATGTATTGAAGATATTGCCAGATTCGGCGAAGTTGATAGATAGAGTAGTGGAGTTGTTCAAATATTCATTTGTTATCAAACTGCATGATACTCAAACTCAGATTCGAGATTATCGGTTTAAATATCTTTTTCTCAACAACTATCGTAAGTTTAGTCCGTTGACAGGAGATGTTCACTTCTATGGTCTTCCTTTTTGCTCCAAAGAAGGCTATATACATAGTCTGTTTCTTCTCGGTGATAATGGCTCAGGTAAAAGTTCACTTTTCAACTCCATGGAATACGTGATGACTGGTAAGATAGGAGAAGCCAGTTATCGAAACATCCAGGATTTAACCTGGTATGTGAATCGAACTTGGGGAAAAGATCCTGAGATTCGCCTTCAGACGCAAACCGGGGAATTTGCCTTGTCTGATGCAAAAAGTTTTTTTGAAGATACAGGCTTAAACGTAGAAAGGTTTTTCTTCTCAGAGAATAGTATTTATGAACTGTCACGTTGTATGGTCCGAATAGATGTCAATACGCAGGTTATCGATTGGGTTCCTTTCTTCTGTTATGCTTTAGGAATTAATGACATCATGGACTTTGTGCTAGGTTCTGGTTTATATGCTGAAATCAAGCAGAAGTTAGAGCAGTTGAAAACTGTGATGCCAGAAAACCTTGAAAGTGAGGAAAAGGAAATAGAAGAACTGATTCTCGATAGTTCCTTGACACTTAGCAATTCAGCTAGGGATGAAGTTATAAGTTTAGATGCAAAACTGAAAAACTATCTGGAAGACATGAATGGCAAAGAAAGTTTGTTGAAAATTGTCGAAGAGTTGCAGGAACAATTACCTCAAGATATTACATACATTGATTCCATCAACCGTTTCAGGAATCAGTTGGATGTATTCAAACAGAATTTGCAAAAGCAGGAAGCCGAAGTTGAACATGCGGAGGAGCCATTTAAGAAAAAGGCCAAGAAAACAGTTGCCGGTTCTGATGTAAATATAGAAATAACCCAAGAGACGATACGCGCAGAAGTAGTTAACTTGTCCAAGTCTCTGGAAAGGACTTTAAAATATAATACCAGTCATACTCTTCCCTTGAAGGAGATATTTGCCAAGGTACAGGATTATTTTCCCAAGAAGCAGATACTTGATTCCAAGCAAGATGGAATTGTTATTGATGACTTGATACGTCAACTGGAGCAAGTTCATGATGCTTTAAAAAGTTCTTTGTCTGCATTATTGCAAGAGTATTTGGATGCCGACTTTAAGCAGTTGATAGAAGACATCTTGAAACCTTTCATCGAAGATACCGAGAGTTTAAAGATAGAAAAGGTGGAAAGTGGTGCTGTTCTTTCCGATTTTGGCATTCAGATTTCAGTGAACGACGTTTCTGTAAACAAGTATTTTAATACATTTCGATTCAGGTTATTCTCACTTTGTTTATTGGCAGCATTTAATTTTAAGGCGATGAAACTGAGTAAGTTCCTGTTTCCATTTGTCTTTGATGATATATTCTATGCCAATGACTATAAGAACAAGACCCTTCTTTACCGCTTTTTCGAGGTGTTGTCGCAAGGAGCCAAGACCTTTTTGGGTAATGAGAACTGTCTTCAACTTATATTCTTTACCCATGATGAGCAATTTATGAACACATTGTTCTTGAAAAAAGCTCCTTTTGCTTCTGCAACAATGGCAAGATTATTAGATTGTAGATACGTAAAATCATGGTTTAATGGAAACTATTCAGATGATGGAGGAATCAGATATTATCCAGTGTTAGGTGAATTTAAACGCAACAAAAGATGAAGGGTTCTAAATATTTATTGAGATGGATGATAGGTATTTCTGTCCTTTTTGCGGCAGCACTATTTTACACCTCCTATCATATTTCGCAATTAAAAGAGATACCAGTTGGTAGCGGAGATGTTGGTACAGCCATGAGTTTAATCGATCAAAATCTCTCAATATGGATAGGTATTATAGCTGCAATATGTACTATATTGCCTGTTGCATTAAGTATTGGGCAAAGTGTAAGCTTTCAAGAGCATTTGAAGCAGGCTCGGGAAGATATGCAAGAAAGTACAAGGAAGATTAAAAATGAAATGGAAGAGATGAGAAAACAGCAAATAGTATATAATTTGCAGTCTTTCGTCAATACTCTCTCCATGAATATAAAAATATTGAGTGACTGGGAGGAATTGGAGGTTGCCCAAAATCCATTTTTAACCTCACGCCCTCTTCTCGAATATCAATTATTCAAGATGGTTGAGTATTCAACAAAATGCGTGAATGAGTACGAGTCGGTAGATGATAAACTCAGCAAAACAACCACTGATGAATATAATAGAATACGAAAGAATATAAAGGATAATGCTTTAGATTTGCTTTTGTTGATAAATAACTTGCTCAAAAAATATGAAGTGTTTTTTGGTAAGGAATCTCTATTTGAACTTCACAAGTTGATGGATGAAATTTGGTGCGATGTTGAGACCATTATGTCTGATAGTACATATATTCAAGTGGGTACTTATATCCGTACCGCACGTAATTACTGTAAGGCTATACAAACTTTGTTTTTAAAGCAGTTTGCAAAAGAATAGAATTCTTTCTTTGAAATTTCAATTATAGAGTTTACTGACCATGAAAAGGAGAATTTTCTGAAGGAATGGTTTAAAAAGGAAAAGGACTTTTATAGCCGTATTATTCCTCGGTTTGCGTATAATGGACCGATAAAAGAAAGCACAATATAAATGGTGAAGTAATGTGGTACGTTGACAAGAACCCATGTTTTGCATTAGTGTTATGAACATTAATAACTTGATAAGTAATGAATGATATTGTAGATATAAGAAAGCCTTTAGATATCCTGAAGAATGCTTTGTTGGATAGTTGCCCTGGCAACCACCTTGATGTGTTGGAGAAATGGTTCGTTAATTTGGATCAGCGTTTGTTGGTTGCTCAAACAGATATAACTAACATAGCCTATCTGAAAAACGAATGTGCTAAGGAAATCAATGAAGTGATACATTCACGAAGGGATGTTAGGGAGATTTCAAATATAGTTTCAGTTTATTCTTTTGCTATCAATGAACTTAAGAAGTTGTCTGGAGTAGGATTTGAGAATTTAACCTCTGATTGGGCTACAGCTTTCTATGATTCTGCAAAAGACTCATCTGATGAAGAAATACAAGTGTTGTGGGGAAAAATTCTTGCTGGTGAAATCGCTCATCATGGTAAGTTTTACAAAAGAACTTTATCCATATTGAAGAATATGGAGTCTATAGAGGCTGAGCATTTTGTAGAATTGGTTCCATTGTTAATTGCAAAAGAAACTGTTCCTGTATTTATTTTTCAGAATAATGAGTTCTTTCAATATAATGATTTACGGACATTGATGGATTGTGGAATCGTAAATTCTAGTGAAGGAACATCTACATATAAGTTGGACGATATGAAAATAACTGGTTTCAATTTAGTGGCATTGAATAATGATGTAAATGAAATTAGTATAGATAGCTTTTCATTGACAGATGCTGGTTTGCAGTTATGTCAGTTGATAGATTGTAACCATGCAGATGAAAACTACGTGAAGCAATTAGCTGAGCGTTTGTCAAGGAGTCAAGGGAAATTAATCGGATATAAGAAATTTGAATGACTATTTAGGAAGAGAATATGTATCAGATAAGGATAGATTGTTTTGATGAAAAGTTAAAGGGGATACGGACTCTGTTTGAGTACGATTTCCAATCAAAAGATCAAGTTTTGGGAAATGTAATTTTACCATACTTAAAAGGAGATTTGTTCTTTTTTGCAGGCGCAAAAATTGAAGATCAAAATATCCGGAAAGTAGAGATATATGAAACAGAGAAGTCGATAAAACAAACAGTTGATGAAGCGAATCATGCAAACCAAATGTTTATTCCATATACTAGAAAAAATATTTTGTGCGATAATGAATTGTCCAATGTCACCCGACTGCTTATTCAAGAAGGATCAGAAATGTTACGACAGCAAGAAAAGAATGAGAAGAAAGAAGAAAAGTCGCAAGCAAAGAAGCCAATGCTCTTTATAAGTCATTCTTCTGAAGATGAAGCAATAGCCTCTTCTTTAGTTACTATGTTGCGAACATTAGGTTTCAATAAGAAGAACTTATTTTGTAGTTCTGTTCCAGGTTATGACATTCCCGAGGGGGAAGATATATATGATACTCTTGCTGCTAAGTTCATGGAGTATGATATTTACGTAATCCTCTTGTTGTCGAAGAACTATTATGATAGTGTAGCCTGCTTGAATGAGATGGGAGCAACTTGGGTACTGAAAGCAAAGTATTCTACAATTGTTTGCCCTGGCTTTACTGTACCTGAGATAAAGGGTGCGGTCAATCCTAGAAAGATGGCAGTGGTGCTTGGTGATTCAAAGCGAGTAAATGGTAAGTTGAATCAGTTGAAGGATCATTTGATAGAGTTCTTTCATTTGCCAGAGGTTGAGGACGATACCATTTGGGAGAATGATAGAAATGAGTTTTTAAAATCAATAGAAAAGAAAAAGTAAATGGCAAATCTTGCATTTGATAGTAATAAACAAATTGCAATGACGTATTTTAGTTTTTTTGTATCCTGATGCGCTTATAATAGATATTTCGTAATATACGAGTCGCATTATATTGAATGTTTGGATAGGGGAGAGCTAAGGAAGGATAACTTATAATAAATTAACAGAAAGTGAGTAATAATAAACAAATAGCAAAGAATATATTCTTTAATGTTGGATCATTTGGAGTAAATCTGTTCATTTCATTTTTCTTTACTCCGTATTTAATACGTGTCGTAGGAAAGGAAGCTTATGGATTTTTTCCATTGGTAAATAACATCATTGGATATAGTAATATTGTGACAGTAGCCATAGGTTCTATGGCAGGTAGATTTATAACAATGCATCTATATAAAGATGACATAGAGGGTGCAAATAGTTATTTTAACTCTGCATTGGTAGCAAATATCGTAATATCGATATTTTTTAGTGTCTTGGCCTGTGTAACAACCTTTTATCTTGATAGTATATTAACAATACCATCAAATTTGGTTAGTGAAGTGAAATGGTTGTTTGCTTTTGGATGTGTGAGTTTGATATTGGGGGTTTGTACGTCTGTTTTGGGTGTAGGAACCTACGTAAAAAATAGGTTAGATATGCAAGCGTCTTGTACCGTAATTTCGAATTTTGTTCGAGTCGGTATGATTCTTCTTTTGTTTTGGTTATTGCGCCCTTCCATTGTATATATGAGTCTTTCTGCTGTAGTGGCTTCTTTGTATCTGGCTGTATGCAATATAAACTTTAAAAGAAAGCTTTTGCCAGAATTGTCGTGTTCCATGAGAAGATATTTTTCTTTCTCTAAATTGAAAACGATGCTATCTTCAGGTTTATGGAATTCACTTACCCAGTTGAGTCATGTGTTGTTGACTCAGTTAGATTTGGTTGTGACAAACATATTTATAGGAGCGGTTGCTGCTGCCGATTTTTCTATCGCGAAGACAGCACCAATATTAATTTTGAGTCTACTGACAGTCATAGCAAATGCTTTTGGACCACAATTTAATATATTGTATGCTAAAAAGGAGTATGAACAACTTATTAGGGAAATTAATAAATCTATAGTGTTTGTAGGATTATTTATTAGTGTACCTATTGGATTCTTGTTGGTTTTTGCAGGCGATTTCTTTAAGCTTTGGGTGCCGACTGCGTATAATGATAATATCTATTGGTTGTCATTTCTAACGGTAATACCTTTGATTTTTGGTGCAAGTATCAATCCTGTTTATAATGTATTTACTGTTACTAATAAGTTGAAGGTTCCTTCCCTTGTTCTTTTGATAGCGGGAATACTATATACTATCGTTGTATTTGTATTTTTTAAGGCAACAAATGTAGGTATTTGGATTATCCCTATAGCAAGTGCCATTCAACAAATCTGTAGAAATTTCTTCTTTACTCCTGTTTATGCAGCAAAATGTTTGTACCAGAAATGGTCTTCATTCTATTTAGCGCAATTTAAAGGTATTATAGCTTTAATAGTGACAGTTGCAATTTCATTAATGGTTAGAGCTATTATAATACCTAACAATTGGCTGTTGTTAGGAACTTCTGTATGTATTATATCAGCATTCTCGCTCTTTATTAATTCATTTGTGATATTAAAGAAGTCAGAACGTATGCATGTTATAAATATAGTAAAACAAAGATTAAAGATTAAGTAATTATGAAGACTAGTGTTAAGTGTAAGGCTTTTGTCTTGATTGTTGCCGTATTGCTTATATCAGTATTTCTAGTGATATATCCTCTTAATAAAACTCCTACTACTATAGTAAATATCAGTATAGATGACGTAGAACTATCAATGAAAGATTTATATGAAAATCCGAAATATAAATCAATTTTTGAACAACCGTTTTTCAGGTATTTGAAGGACTGTCATGAGAAATATAATTGTACGTTTACTTTGTATCTGTATGCTAATATGGGGAGGCAGTATTCTAATAAGTTTAAAAAAGAATTTTTAGAGAATAAGGATTGGCTGCAATTTGGATTTCATGCAGTCAAACCAGCCTTTGATAAAGCAGAAACTAGTAATATTATTATTTTTTCTGAAGCATATGAACATTTAGATTCTTGTATAGAAATATTTGCAGGTCCTGAGATGAAAGCTTCTGCATTGAGACTTCATTACTATTATGCAACTCCAAAGGAAATTTCTTTTTTGCATAAAAAGGGGATTAATAGACTTTTGGCTGCAGATGATGATAGAATTAGCTATTCGTTACCCAAAAGACTGAATGATAGTTTAAGGAAAGCCAATACCATGTCATTTAATGGTATGAATTATAGAAGAACCAATTTGAGGATGGAAAAAATGTTGTTTCCTCCTGTTGAATTGCGGAATTTGCCTAATGACACTGTTGTGTTTTTTACTCATGAGTGTCAGTTAAATGGTAAAAGAGGAAAATTGAAGTTTGATTATTGTCTTTGGTTTTTCAATAAGCAAAAATGTAAATTTAGATTTGTTTAAATATAATGGATAAGATTAAAAGATTTATCGATTTTTATGTTCCAGTTACATCTTGTACTTTTAGATGTCATTACTGTTACATTACTCAGCATCGCTTGTTCTCAAGCGGTCTTCCAGAGTTGAAGTATACTGCAGAACAGGTTCGTCAAGGATTGTCTCTTAAACGAATGGGCGGACCTTGTTTGATTAATCTCTGTGGAGGTGGCGAAACTTTATTGCCACCTTTGGTGATTGATTATATTCGAGTTCTGTTGGAAGAAGGGCATTATGTTATGGTAGTTACTAACGCTTCTTTGTCTAAGCGTATTGAACAATTGTCTGCTTTGCCAGCAGAACTTCAAAAAAGACTGTTTTATAAGTTTTCTTACCATTACATGGAGCTTAAAAAGCGAAATCTTGTAGAAAAGTTCTTTGCTAATGTGAAAATGGCATCTGATGCGGGAGCGTCTTTCACATTGGAAGCAACTCCTTCTGATGAGTTAATTCCTTATATTGATGAAATGAAGGAAGAAGCTTTGAAGCATGTTGGAGCAGTAAACCATGTAACAGTTGCAAGAAACGAAGCTGGAACAGGTAATTTGCCAATACTAACTTCTTTTTCTAATGATGAATACAAGAAAATTTGGAGTAGCTTTAAGAGTGAATTCTTTGATTTTAAGTATTCTATCTTTGGCAAAAAGAGAAAAGAATTCTGTTATGCTGGTGATTGGTCTTTTGTTTTAAATGTTGGAACTGGTATGATGCGACAGTGCTATTGCTCTTATCATATGCAGAATATTTTGGACGATCCAACGAAGCCTATAAAATTTTTGGCTATAGGTAACAATTGTAACCAGTATCATTGCTACAATGGTCATGCATTTTTATGCCTGGGTGATATACCAGAGTTGGATACACCAACTTATGCAACTATTCGTAATCGTAAATGTATTGATGGTACTGAATGGTTGAAGCCAGAGATGAAAAGTTTTATGTCAACAAAGCTTTGTGAATCTAACGAACTGTATTCTCCTTTTAAAAAGTTTAGAGTTAATTGCGAAGTAAGAATGAGAAGGGTTGTTATAAAGATTTCTCATATACCATCTTTTATAATGAGATTATGTGGATTGAAGAAAAAAAACATCAGCTCCAGATGATTATTAAGGAGCAATTGTCTCCTTTAATTGATAATGATTATATTTTCATAGATTTGCCTTATTATAACAATATAGGTGATGTCTTGATTTGGGAAGGAACGGAAAGGTACTTGAAAACTATACCACATCGTTGCCTTTATAAAACATCATTCTACAATTTTGTTCATAAAAAAATAAGTAAGGATACTATAATCCTTATGCAAGGGGGAGGTAATTTTGGAGATATTTGGCATGAACATCAGAATTTCAGAAAACAGATGATAAAGGAGTATCCTGAAAATAGAATTATAATCTTGCCGCAGACAATATATTATCAGAATGAAGATAATCTGAAAAAGGATGCAGAGGAATTCTCATATCACAAAAATATATTTATTTGTGCGCGTGATAGACATTCTTATGATGTGTTTAATAAGTATTTTTCAGCCCATATACTCTTGATGCCTGATATGGCTTTCTTTATAGATTTGCCATTAAAAAAGCAGCGTACTAATCGTGTGTTGTATTTGAAGAGAAAAGATAAAGAACTGAATTTAGTAAAAATGAAGATTGAGGTTCCGGAAAATGTTGAAATACATGATTGGCCAACTTATGAGCGAAATTTTAATGTTGATAGAGTTTTATACTATTCGTCTAAATTCCTTTCTAAGTTAAATAAAAATATTTGTCGGATATGGATTGACTTTTATGAAGATAAATTTATGCGTTGCTCCAAATTAAACATAGGATATAGTTTTTTATCCAATTATGATGTTATCTATTCTACCCGATTGCATGTTGCAATATTAGGCTCTTTAATGGGTGTTCAAGTTAAATTTATAGACAATTCATATGGTAAGAATAAAAACTTCTATGATACGTGGCTAAAAGACTTGGATACGATATCTATGATTGATAAGTTATGAAGATTAATAATAATCAATTACATAATGGTGTTTCAGGCATCATGCGTGTGAAAAATGATGCAGAGTTTATCGAGGCGAGCATAGATTCTTGTATTGATGCTTTGGATGAATTGGTTATTGTCTATAATGACTGTAGCGATAATTCGCCAGAGTTGATATATAAGAAACAAGCGCAATACCCTAACAAAATCAAGGTATATGAATATAAGCATAAGATATATTCTATTAATTTAACGAAGGAGGAATATGAATATGCTAAATCTTTACCTTCAGACTCTCCTCATCTTTTGTGCAACTATTATAATTTTGCCTTGTCTAAGGTAACTTGCCAATATGCTATGAAAATAGATGCTGACCAAATCTATTTTTCTGATAAGCTGAATGAATGGTGTGATGTCTATAGACATGGATGTAACGTTTCCCTTCTAGAGAAGATAATTGGAAAGGGGATATGGGCATATTCTCGCATCATAGATAAAATTAATGTAAAACGAGGAAAGGTATCTCATGGCTTGCCGCAATCTGCCGTAAAGTGGCTTTATCCTTATTATATTAATTACATTAAGTCTTTGGTGTCAGAAAAAAAGGTTAATGTATCGCTTTCAGGCCTTGATGTTGTTTATAGTGACACATGGCTTGTCACTATAGGGAAGAAAAACGATATCATTAATATCCTTCCACCATATAATGGTGTTGGAGATCATTTGATTTTCAAGGTTACAGACAAAGTATATTACAGACCTGATGATTGTAAATTCTATAATAGTTTGCGTTCGGATAGCTATTCCTTTATAGAGCGTTTTGTATGTAAGGATAAGAATTATCGTATAGGTGTCTTTTGGTTCCATCTTAATGGCATGAGAAATAATGTCAGAAATAGAGTACTGAAAGCCTTAGATAAGTATCCTGAGTACAAGATGTCATTAGAATCTTTTTCCAAGAGTGATTATGATAAAGACATAGAACCTCTTATCGATAGGGAAATGATGCTTACTTATCAACGATCAATATTTCAGTTTATTCATCAAGGAGAAGCGCATCTTTTGCCATCACAGAAAAAATATTTGTCAACGATAAAATTGTAAAGATTATGAAAGTAGTACTTTTAGCAGGAGGGTTCGGCTCTCGCATTTCTGAGGAATCTCAGTTTAAGCCAAAGCCGATGATAGAAATCGGTGGTATGCCTATCATTTGGCATATCATGAAGGAGTATGCCTATTATGGTTATACCGAGTTTATAATTTGCGCAGGTTATAAGCAGGAGTATATCAAAGATTGGTTTGCCAATTATTTCTTGCATAACTCTGATATCACTTTCGATTATCGCAATGGTAAGAACGAGATGACAGTCCATCAGACCAATATGGAACCATGGAAAGTAACAGTGGTTGATACTGGTTATAATACGATGACAGGTGGCCGTATCAAACGCATACAGAAGTATGTGGGCAACGAACCTTTCTTGATGACATACGGCGATGGTGTTTGCGACGTGGAAATTGACAAGTTGGTTGAGTTCCATAAGAATCATGGAAAATTAGCAACATTGACAGCCGTGAAGATGGCGCAGGATAAGGGTGTGCTTGACATTAGTGGAGATTTTGCTGTAAAGTCTTTCCGTGAGAAGAATGCTAGCGATGGCGCTCCTATCAATGCAGGATATATGGTACTCCAACCAGAGGTCTTTGATTTGTTGGATGGTGATTCTTGTGTATTCGAGAAGACTGCCCTTGTAGAGCTTGCTAAGCGTGGTGAATTGATGTCTTACGTGCATGAAGGATTCTGGCAGTGCATGGATAATATCCGTGAGAAAAACATGCTCGAAAAACTTCTTGCAGAGGGCAAGGCTCCTTGGAAGCGTTGGGAACGTTCTATCCCTTCTATTGAGGCTCGCAAGTTAACAGGTAATATTTAAAAAAATACAGGAATAATTATGATTGACGTATTTGATGGATTTTTCAAGGGCAAGAAAGTCCTTGTAACAGGTCATACAGGTTTTAAAGGCTCCTGGTTGTGCATCTGGCTTCATGAGTTGGGTGCAGAGGTCATAGGTGTAGGTCTAAACCCATATTCTGAGCGTGATAATTTTGTACTTTCAGGCATCGGCTCTAAAATAAAGGCTGACATCCGTGCTGATATTCGTGACGGAGAGAAGATGAAGCAAATTTTTGCAGAGTATCAGCCTGAGATTGTATTCCACTTGGCAGCACAGCCTTTGGTTCGACTCTCTTACGAGATTCCTGTAGAGACATACGAGGTGAACGTCATGGGAACCATTCATATAATGGAGGCTATCCGTGCCACCAAGAGTGTGAAGGTGGGAGTGATGATTACCACAGATAAGTGCTATGACAACAATGAGCAGTTGGAAGGATATGTAGAGACCGACCCTTTTGGTGGTTATGATCCATACAGCTCTTCAAAGGGAGCTTGTGAGGTAGCTATACAATCATGGAGACGTTCTTTCTTTAATCCTGCTGACTATGGAATGAAGCATACCGTGAGCCTTGCGTCTGTAAGAGCTGGTAACGTAATCGGTGGTGGTGACTGGGCTAAGGACCGCATTATACCAGACTGTATCCGAGCTTTGGAAACAACCAAGGTAATTGATATCCGTTCTCCAAAGGCTGTTCGTCCATGGGAGCATGTGTTGGAACCATTATCTGGCTATATGCTCTTGGCTCAGAAAATGTGGAATGATCCTACAGGTTACTGTGAAGGATGGAACTTTGGTCCGGAAGCAGACAGTGTATTAACCGTCTGGGAAGTGGCTTCAGCCATCGTTGAGAATTTCGGCTTTGGAGAGTTGAAGGATGTCTCTGATCCAAACGCCCTCCATGAGGCAAATCTTTTGATGCTCAATATCAATAAGGCAAAGAACCGCTTGGGATGGAAACCAAGATTGAATGCCAAGCAGTGTGCCATGCTCACCTCTGACTGGTATAAGAGATACAAGACAGAAAATGTATATGACCTCTGTGTGGAGGAAATCAATAAATTCATAGGATAATGAAAATTTCAATTTTAGGAACCAATGGCTTCCTTTCTACTGCCATTGCCAAATATGCCAATGAAGCAGGATGGAACTTGGATATGTATGGACTGGATGAACCAACTGCCCATAAGTTTGACAATTTCTATAAGGTAAACTTGATGGATGCAGAACTCGATTGCTCTGGTTTGCTTACTTCTGACATCATTGTTTATGCGATTGGAGCTGGTATCCAGGCAAACCTCAAGGAAGGTTTCAACCTGATTTATAACCTCAATGTTACAGCTCCTGTCACCATCTGCAATAAGTTGAAGGAACTTGGATACAAAGGCCGTTTCGTTACTTTCGGCAGTGTCTTTGAGATGGGCGAGACTCATGAAGAGCGTTTCTTCACGGAAGAAGATGTTCTCACATCTACTTGTCCTGCTCCTAATGACTATACTGTAAGTAAGCGAATGTTGAGTAGTTTCGTTTCTTCATACAAACATGATTTCACACACTGGCATTTCTATATCCCAACGATTTACGGTGCAGGTGAAAATCCAAAGCGTTTGATACCATACGTAATCAATGCTATTCGCAATGGAGAGGAACTTCATTTTACTGCTGGTGATCAAACTAGACAGTATGTACATGTCAGTGAGGTACCACGTATGTTAGCTCAGGCATTTGATAAGAATCTTCCAACTGGCCTTTATAATATCCAAGGTAAGGAAACGGTAACAGTTAAGGAGATTGTAACGGAGATACATCATGCTATGGGTAAGGAAGTGCCGGATGGTTGTTTTGGTAGCGTACAACGTGCCGATGTGGGTATGAAATACCTGGCATTGGACGGTAAGAAACTGCATGATGCTACAGGTTTTGAGGCAAGCATTAAGATAACAGATGTAATCGACACATATTAAGAATTAAGTATGTCACAGATAGATAAAGTAAGAATCATTCCTCGTCGTCTCATTGCAGACGACAGAGGCTGGTTTTTTAAAGCAATTACAGGAACAGAGGAGGATATACCTTCTCATACAGGTGAGGTTTACCTCACTATGGGTAAGCCTGGTCAGGCTAAGGGTGGTCATTATCATCCGGAAGCAGTAGAGTGGTTTACCATCATTGAGGGTAGTGCCATCTTAAAATTGGAGGATATGGAAACGCATGAGCGAAGAGACATAGAAATGCCTTTTGAAAAGGCTCAGACCGTTTTTATTCCTAATGGAGTAGCGCATATAGTAGTAAATAACAGCGATAAGAATTTTATATTGTTGGCTTATACAGATAAATTGTATGATCCGGCAGATACGATATCATTTAGTTTTTAACGATTATGAGAATATCATTCAATATCCCGACATATAATAGAGCCAAGTATCTGAAGCAAAATTTGGATATATTGACAACACAAATCAAGGAACTTCATAAGGAAGATGAGGTGGAAATCAACATCAGCGACAATGCTTCTACAGATGAAACAATGCAAATATCTGAGGCATGTATTGCGGCTAATCCCCAACTGCATATATCATACCATTGCAATGAGAAAAATTTAGGTCCTGATGGCAACTTTATTGCTGCTATGCATTTGGCAAAAGGTGAGTATTCGTTGTTGTGGGGTGATGATGACTTCTTGAAAGAAGGTGGACTCGCAAGAATCTTTGAACTGGCAGAGTATGGGGATAAGAATGATATTCAACTCATGCTCTCCAGTACGTCATTGTATGATAAGAATGGTAACTACACTGGCGAAAAGCCTTTCTTGCGTGAAGATATTGACAAGCTGACGGTTGATTTCTCTGACTTGACTCAGGCTCGTGCTTATTTCTTCTTGTTGAAGGATATGGGCGGTATGTTGAGTTTTATCTCGGATGTAGTATATAAAACTTCTATCATCAATGAGATTCCTTTCGATGAGGATTTTATGGGCACCCATTATGCATTCTTATGTTATTGGTGGGGATGGTTGGCTAAGGGTAAGAAACTCTATTATAGTAATCAGTCATTCTTAAAAGAGACTGCTCAGTATCAGCCTGCATATGGTTATGGTGTTGATAGATCTATGGTTGATTATAATGGATATTCTTTAATTGCAAACAAGTTTTTTGAAAAAGAAACACTTAAGAAGGATTTTCTGGCAGCATTTCAAAAATTGCACGATTTACTGAATGTAATGTATTTGGTTTATGGAGATAGTGAAAAGTATAACCGTTTGTTGGTTCCTAAGTTAAAGGAGTGTGGAGTAAGCGATGAAACTATAGCCGAAACAAAACGATTCTGTGGAAGCAAAAGTACTTTTAAACTGTTTCTGTATTCATTTGTTCCTACACGTATTTTTGATATTTTAAAAAGTTTAAAGAAACGATGATAGCTACAATAATTAGTATATGTTTATTGCTCGCAGCATTGATTCAATACAATAAAGGTAAGTATGCATGGCCTTTGTTTATTCTAATATTTTTTGCATCAGATGCTTTTATTATAAATTTAGGTGAGGCACCTATTAAGTATAAAGATTATGGAATTCTTCTTCTCTTAGGTTGTTGTTGTATTGGATTTTTAAGAAACTCATCTTTCTTTTCAATAAAAGAGTTGAGTGGTGCTAAAATATCAGCACTGTTCTTGGTCTTCTTTGTATTTGAGTTTTTATATGCTTATCTTAACAATGTAGATACGATTGGAAATATTTTAGCTGTATCTCGTGATTATCTGTATGCATTGACTTATTTTGTATTTAGAAAAATTCCGGTAGAAGAGTTGCAAAAAGGCATACGTCTTGTATTTAAAGGAGTGATATTTGCATGTGTCTTATTTGTTTGTCAATATTTCACTCATTTGGAATTGACTAACTCATATGTTGCAGAGACAAATATCCTTGCTGGGAATTATCGAATGCAAAGTACACCACCTTTTATAGATTTAATACTTTTGACGGTTTTGTTTTATTTGAGGAAGATGAGGGGAAAGTGGATGGTCATTGTTTTGCTGTTTGGTATATTTTTGATTTCACAAAATAGAACACCTATTATAGCTTTATTCTTGGAAATAGGATTATTTATTTTGTTTGCTAGAAGAACAAAGTACAAGATACCAATTATGATTGCAGCGATGGTGGCTTTTCCATTTGTAAATTCTTTGTTGTCTTCTCGTTCTTCAGAAGAGGGTGGCGCAAGTAATATGGAAGTTCCTGTCTTTACATACATTAGTCAAGGTGATTATCAGGGTTTATCTACACAAAGCACTTTTATGTTTCGTATAGCATTGATAGCAGAGCGTGCAGATTATTTGTTGTCTAATCCTGAAAAAATGTTTCTTGGTGTTGGCCCAATGCATGAAGATACAGCTCAGAAACGCTTTAATTTTAAAGTAGGAACTGTAAGTATAGAAAATAATAGTCAATATAGAACTTGTCAGTTGGATTCTATTGATACAGTATGGGGACCTTTATTAATAAGGTATGGTTTTATTGGCTTGATTTTACATATCTCTATTGTTGTTTGGATGATTCTTGCATTCTATAAGAAAAGAGATAATCCTATCATGATGTTAGGATTTTTAACTTATATTGCCGCCTTTGCGCAGTCTTTCTCTGCTGGTGGTATGTTCTTATTGTTAGGAATAACAAAAATGATGGGATTTTTGATAGCATATGATAAAGTAATGGTACGTAAATAATTGGATGAAATTTTGTCGGTTTTTTAAGGAATAAGAATGAAAATTTTACATATTTGTTGGTTGCTCTATAATGGAGGAGCGGAGAACATGCTTGTTGATATCATTAATTATCAGGTGAAGCATGAGGATGTGTCGCTATTCATTATCAACGACAGATATAGATTATAGTATGTTTAATCGTATTGACAAGCGATGCCATATTAAATTGATGGGTAGAAAAGAGGGAGACAAGAATCCGTTTGCTCTACTGAAAATTTATAGTTACTTCCTTTCTCACCATTTTGACATTGTTCATTTCCATAATCCTGACATGATTAAGTATCTGTGGTTGAAACGTAATTATGTTCGTACTGTACACAACACTAACATAGGTTATCAGAACTACAGATGGCACAAGGGCATTATTGCCATATCAGAAGCAGTGAGGGAGGATTTGGAAAGTCGCGGCGTCCATGGCAGCGAGGTGATAGATAACGGCATCAATTTTTCCCTAATCAAGCCGAACGTGCGGAAAGAAACGGTGTGTTCCGAATGATTCAGCTGAACAGAATCTACTTTGAACAGAAGGGTCAGGACATCTATGTTTCAGACATATCGCTATGGGAAGACGCAATTGGCTTCAGACAGGAAGTCACTTCTTAGCCCAGAATTTGCCGTTTATGTTCGGGTTGCTGGAAAGTTGCAAATTGAACAAAGTGAACTTTGGTGAATACATTGAGGATATACTTACTCGCATACTTTGTGGCGAGGAGGTTGATGCCTCGTTCCTACCATGTGACTATGTTCGCCATTTTGAAGATGGTACGGATGCGGAGGTAACGAAAGCATCCCAGTCGTCGCTTGACTGTTAAATTTTAGAAAATCAAAATTATATTCAAAAATACTAGTATAGTTAACCCGCTAATAAATAGTGGGGGCGCTGTATTGGTGGCTTAAAATGATTCCAACAAGTGAAATGCTTCACATAGCGGTTTCCATCATACTTGCGAACATAGTTGTTAAACTGAGTTCTATTTAAAAAAACGGTGAGTTGAGCAAAAACGTATTTGTCTTGGAACTTAACAGTCATTTGAATTTGACTGCAAAGTTACGAAATCAAGTCCGTTTTATTTCAAAAAAACACCTAATAGACTGTATTTCAATTAATTTAAAGAGCGATTAGTCTACTTTAACAGGACTATAGTGATAGTATATGATAAAACTTTATTAGATATTTAGATTAGTATGAAAATATTACATATAGTTTTTAGTTTTCGAACAGGTGGTATTGAAACTATGCTTGTAAATATAGCAAATGAACAAGCAAGTTTGAACCAACAGGTTTATATAATTGTTATAAATGACAATGTTGATACCACATTAGCTGATAGCTTATCTTCAAATGTAAGGTTTATATGTCTAGGCAAAAAACTAGGTTCTAAAAATCCTTTTTATGTTGCAAAATTAAATTTTATTTTAAAAAAGATAGATCCGGATATAGTTCATTTGCATGATCCTGGCATTTATAAGTATATTCTTTTAAATTATTACAGAAGAAAATCCTGTGTGACTGCACATGATGTTTGTGTTTTTCCATTTTGTAATAGCCTAAAAAGTATCAAACATATATTTGCTATATCAAATGTTGTTAAAAAGGATATTATGCAAAAGATACATTTAGATTCAACAGTTGTTTTAAACGGAATAAAAATAGATTCTTTTAAATGTTTGAAAAATAAACCGTCATCTTTATTTAAAATGGTAGTTATCAGTAGATTATTACATGAAAAGAAAGGACAGGATATTTTGATTAAAGCTTTAAAAATCGTTTATGATAAAGGTTATGAGAACTTTTCACTTGATATTATCGGGGAAGGTCCTTCAAAGTCTTTTTTGGAAAAATTAGTTTTAGATAATGGTCTAGATTCTAAAATTACATTTTTGGGCAATAAAAGTCAGGATTACATATTTGCTCATTTGTGTGAATATGATTTAAGCGTACAACCATCCAGATATGAAGGATTTGGATTAACTGTTGTGGAGGCAATGGCTGCAAAAGTTCCAGTCTTGGTATCTGCAAATGAAGGTCCTCTGGAGATAATAGATAATGGGAAATATGGCTTTTATTTCAAAAACGGAGATGTTGAAGATTGTGCCAAAATGATAATTAAAATATTATCTAATGGTATTGATGAAAGATTAGTTGATGAGGCTTACAATAGAGCTGATAAATTCTATAACGTTAAAAATACGGCTAGAGTTTATCTTGAAAATTATGATACTATTATATCTAAAAAATAACTTTTATGCAAAAGATAGATTTATTTGTACCTGGTCGCTTGTGCTTGTTTGGTGAGCATAGTGACTGGGCAGGAAAATATCGTACGATGAATAGTGCGATAGTGGCAGGTGAGGCCATTGTTACCGGTACGCAGCAAGGTATATATGCCACCATTGAGAAATCGGATAATTTTGAGATGACCTGTTCTGCAGAGTCCTTGAAAGATATTTGGCAAGACTTTGAATGTCCAATGAATGCAGAGGCTCTGAAGAATGTTGCTCACTCGGGATCCTTCTTCTCCTATTGTGCTGGTGTTGCCAGTTACATGTTGGAGTGGTATAGAATCGGTGGGGCGAAGATTCACATTAATAAAATGACGCTGCCTCTTAAGAGTGGACTTAGTTCTAGTGCAGCAATATGTGTGCTTGTTTGCCGTGCATTCAATGAGCTTTATGATTTGAACCTCTCCACGATGGGCGAGATGAATATCGCCTATGTAGGTGAACTGAGAACTGCTTCACGATGTGGACGATTGGATCAGGCTTGTGCTTTTGGTGTTCGACCAGTCATGATGAAATTTGATGGAGAGGAGATAGATGTTAAGCGATTGAATGTTAAAAAGAATCTTTACTGGGTGTTTGCCGATTTAAACGCAGAGAAGGACACCGTAAGAATCTTGAAAGACCTCAACAAGGCTTTTCCTTTCCCTGATAATGAAAAAGAGCAAGCTATACAGGATGCATTGGGACCTATCAACCATGAGATTGTTTCAAAGGCAATGGAACTCATGAAAAATGGAGAGTTAGAAGATTTGGGTAAACTGATGGTAACTGCACAACAAGTCTTTGATGAGAAGGTTGCTCCCATGTGTCCATCGCAGTTACAATCCCCTATCCTTCACAAAACATTAGCTGACCCTGTCCTTCAAGAGTTATCTTATGGTGGCAAGGGTGTAGGTTCACAAGGTGATGGCTCCATTCAATTTTTGGCGAAGGATGAAACTTGCCAGAAGAAGATTATCGACTACTTGAACACGAAAGGTATGCCAGCTTATGCTTTGACCTTGAAGTCCATGCATACCATCCGTAAAGCTGTCATTCCAGTGGCTGGATTTGGTACCCGCTTATATCCAGCTACTAGAACCATCAAGAAAGACTTCTTCCCAATTGTAGATTGTGACGGAAAGGTTAAACCGGTTATTTTGATATTGTTGGAGGAGTTGGTAAAAAGCGGTATCGAAGAGATATGCTTAGTCTTGGGAAATGAACAGGAACGTGAGGAATACCGTAAATTCTTTGAAACTCGATTGCCGGATGAACACTTTAACAAGTTGAAGACTGAAGATCAAAACTATGAGCGTCATATTCTGAGCATTGGAAAACGTTTGAGATACGTTTATCAGACAGAGAAAAAAGGTTTTGGTCATGCAGTTTCCTTGGCATCTAGTTTTGCTGCAGGGGAGCCAGTTCTCTTGCTCCTAGGTGATACATTATACAAATCTCATATAGGAAAGCCATGCACCTTGCAGCTTATAGAGGAGTATGAGCGTTATAATAAAGCTATGGTATCCATTCATTCCATACCATTGAAGGATGTTAGTTATTATGGAATCATGGCTGGTCATTGGGAGAATCGTGAGGAAACTGTTATGTCTATAGACAAATTCTGTGAAAAACCTAAGGTTTCATTTGCCGAGGACAATTTGGCGGTAAAGATGCAAAATGGTGACAAGCGATATTATTCTGTTTTTGGACAATACATTCTTACTCCAGAGGTGTTTGAGCAGTTGAAGAAAAATATCCATGATGGAGTTGTCAGCGAAAGAGGCGAAGTGGAATTAACAACAGCCTTGGAACAGGTTAGACAGAAGGATGGTTTGATAGGAGTGCAGCTTGATGGTGATATGTTTGATATGGGTATACCTGAGGAGCTGAGAAAAACATCATATAATTTTTCAAAGTAGTACACAATAATTATGACAATGAAAGTAGTTTTAAAAAAGACCGTCAAGAAAGCCTTGGCGCAATATCATTATGTGTTATCACAAGTTAGTAGCAATCGATTAAAGGAGGAAAGCAATGAGGAACTTGAAGCTTATTTCAAGAGTTTGGGTTATCATGAATTGCCTTATCCTCTACCAGTAAATCCTCTAAAAGAAAACGGCAAGGATCTGAGTTTCATCATCCCAGTATATAATTGCGAGCAATATATAGGCTATTGTCTAGATACAATTCTAAACCAGAAAACTAAGTACTCTTATGAAATTATCTGCGTGAATGATGGCAGCAAGGACAATAGCTTGAAGGTCTTGGAGGCGTATCAGCGTAAATATCCAGAAAAAATGGTTGTGGTAGACCAGCCTAATGGAGGCGCAAGCAAGGCAAGAAATACAGGTATAGATAATGCTCAAGGTGAGTACTTGGCCTTTGTGGATAGTGATGACTATGTGTTTGATAATTACATAGAGGCATTAATGAATAGAGCTAAAAGTGCTAATGCAGATATTGTACAGGCTGGTTATCATAGAGTGCTGGCTAACCATACCATTTATGATTCCTTTCCAAAGCAAGACTTGATATTCTCTATTGATGAGCAGGAAAAAGTGTTAGATCATGTTTCTGGCTTATTGTGGTCAGGTGTCATTCGCAAGTCTCTCTTCGATAATGTCAGATTCCCATTGGGTTATTGGTATGAGGATATGATGACTCGTAACATCATAGTGAGAAGAGCTAAGGTTATTTCAATCATCAAGGATTGTCTTTATGGCTATACTTATAATCCGAATTCGTTATCAACCTTGACTTGGGATTCAAGAAAGATTAAGTGTCTCGATCAAATTTACCTTTGCAAGAAAATGGATGAATGTTCAGATAAGGTTCTTGGGGTAAAGCTGAATTCTTTGGGCTTGTCTTTTGATTTGCAAGAATTTACAGCAATGCTTTGGACAAGAATGGCTAAGCAACCTGATGCCGTTAAGCAGAAGGCTTTTTCTTATTTGCATAACTATATCAAGACTATTAATCCCGATATTCTTCCAATAGGTCATGAACTTCAAATTTCTTATAAGATTATCTTGGATAATGATTATTTGAAGTGGAAGCATTGGGTTAATTATTTGGCCTGGCGTAAAGGATAAATTCTGTAATTTATAATGTGGAATCACTACTGTTCGATTAAAAAAGCAAGTAGATCTTTGAAACAGCAGAATAATAAGGATAAGATAAATAAAGCATATGAAAGGGTCGTAACTTTATATAATGTCAAAAATACAGCTAGACACTATTTAAAATTGTATAAAACATTGTAAATAAATTATTTTCTTGTATTTAAGAACAATAAAACCATGGTAAACGATAATATTAGAAAAACAGCATTGATAGCTGCTAATTTTATAGGCTTCTTCCATTTCCTATGGGATGATATAGATATGCTCAATGCTATGGGATATAAGATATATGCCATAGGTGACAATGGGAAGAATGAGGATTATACCTTGAAAATTATGGCAGAGAAAAATGTGACATTCATTGATGCAAAGATTGATGCAAAGTCTCCTTTTACTCGAAATAATTTGGATTATTACAATAAGGTAAGAAAAATGCTAAAAGAACAGCATTTTGATTTGGTTCATTGCCATACACCGATTGTTGGTCTGATTGTGAGATGGGCAGCACGAGGATATAGAAAAAAAGGTACCAAAGTGATTTATACCACCCATGGATTGGCTTTTACTCATCTGTCTTCTCGGAAAGAATATATGGTGTACCATTCTATCGAGTCCTTTGCGTCACGTTTTTGTGATGCTATAATTACTATCAACAAGGAAGATTATGAGAGTGCTAAAAAATTGCATTGTCCTCATGTTTTTCATATCAATGGTGTTGGGGTTGATACAAAAAAGTTTGCTTCAGCCAACATTGATAGAGAGGTGTACCGTGAAAAGTTAGGTATAGCCAAAGATAAATTGCTGGTACTTGGCATTGGTGAATTATCTTATCGTAAAAACCATACAGTGATAGTTAAGGCTCTTGCCAAATTGAATAATAAAGATAAATTCGTTTTTGCTATCTGTGGAAGAGAAATGACAGCAGGAGGTACTGGCGATGAAATTCGAAGTTTGTCAAAGGAATATGGTATTAATACTATTTTTCTTGGATTTCGCCATGATATTCCTGAAGTTATCAAATGTGCAGATATTGGTGTGATGCCGTCTATACGTGAAGGTCTAGGACTTTCTGGTATAGAAATGCTCAGTGAAGGAATACCATTGGTGGGTTCCGATGTACAGGGGATTCGGGAATATATTATCGATGGTGAGACTGGCTATCTTTGTAATCCTTTTGATGTAGATGCTTTTGCAGAAGGATTGGAAAAGTTGTCTGATGATAAACTTCGCCAGATAATGAGCCCGCAGTGTAAAGATATCGTGAAAATGTTTGATACCTCTGTGTCGGTAAAACAAAGAAAAGATATCTATAATCAACTATTATAGACACTAAATGGCTATATAAATAACTGGGTCAATTTGAAAATGTCATTTCTATGATTATGTCCATATGATTGTAAATTAGAAACATAGAAAAAATGATTTATGACTATTTCAAGTAATCTTATAGTTAATCTTTTAAAAGTATCTATCTCTGTAGAAATAATTATGATCTAGATATGAAAATTCTTGAAATAAATGTATTTAATTATCGTAAGGGTGGTTCTGAGGCTGTCTATTTCAGCACTATGGAACTATTACAAGAGCATGGAGATGAAGTTGTGAACTTTGCCCTGAAATGGCCAGAGAATAATTCATCTGCATACGAGCAGTTCTTTCCTGAGTCAAAAGAAACCCGTAGAGGTATTTTGAAACCAGTAAAGAATATTGTAAACTACTTCTATGATGCAGAGGCTGCAAAAAAAATTGAGGCTCTGATAGAAGCAGAAAAACCAGACTTAGCTCAAGTGCATTTGATTTGGGGACAGATTACGGGTAGTATTCTTCCTGTTTTGAAACGTCATCATATTCCAGTGATATTTACGATTCATGAATATCGAATAGTGTGTCCCGCTTATACTTTTCGTAATGGGCTAGGAGAGGTTTGTGAGCAATGTCAAGGGAAGCACTTTTATAAATGTATTACGAATAAATGCTGCAAGGGCAGTTATGGTCTAAGTGCCATGATGGCAGCTGAGCAGTATTTTCGTAATGCATTCTTGAATCCTGCTAAGTATATTGATGGTTTTGTATATGTGAGTCAATTTGCTAAAAGCAAGTTGGAACAATATATTCCAGCTTTGAAAGAGAAACCTAATATGGTTCTTTATAACTTGACAGATGGTATTCGCAGTGAAGTGACAAAAGATGAAAAAACAGAAAAATATTATCTGTTTTTTGGTCGATTATCATACGAGAAAGGTATCAAGACTTTGATTCTAGCTTTTAGGGAGACACCTCAATGTAGATTGAAAATTGCAGGAACTGGTCCTTTGGAGGAAGAATTGAAGGAATTTGTTAGAGAGAACAAGATGGACAATGTCGAGTTCTTGGGATATCAGTCGGGTGAGCCGTTGCAAAAATTGGTTAGTAATGCTTATTTTATCATGGTTCCATCTGAATGGTATGAAAATAATCCAATGACTATCATTGAAGGATATGCTGCTGGCGTGCCTGTTATTGGTGCAAAGATTGGTGGTATTCCTGAAATTATAGAAGATGGTAAGACAGGATATCTTTTTGAAAGTGGTAATAAGGAAGCTTTGGCGGTCTTAATAAACAAAGCATCCTCTTTGAGTCATAAAGACTATTTGGAGATGAGTAATTATGCACTGAAGTTTGCCCAGGAACATTTTGATAGGACAAAGTATTATCCAAGATTGATGAGTTTTTTCAAGGGATTCCTCAAATAGTAAAATGTGAAATAAGGCAATGTAAATTTGAAAATGATATAGATGGCATTTGAAATGATACTGATTGTAGCGATTATATCTTTTTTCTCGGGATTCTTCATTCATCTGATTGCTCTTCCCTATATAGTTGGTAATCTAGCGAATAGATGTTGGACGTATATTAAGAATATAAGTATAAAATCCATTTTCAGATGGTCTGTCTCATTTGTTGTCTCTTTCTCTATCGGTGCTCTGATAATACAAACGCAGGAGATTAGAATACGGGAAGATGTAAAACGGAAATATCAACATATCGTTGATAGTATAAAATGTGATATGGATATTCTGAAACATAATAAAGTAAAGTGATATGGACTTTGATTTTGCGGATTATACTTATAGTGGATTGCTTGGGTTATTTTCTGCCGTGATAGGTATGTGCTATCCATTGATGATTCAAGCCATTGATAGGATAGACGAGAAATATCAAGTTGCCAGGTTTGTTGAACTGTTCAAGGAGGAGACTGTGTACGTTAGATTCCAAAAACTTATATTACTGGCTATCGGTTTTGCTATAATTGCGCCATTTGCATTGTTCGTTATGAAAGGTATTCTTTGGATGCAGATGTTTGTTTTATTATGCCATACTCTAGTGGTACTGAATCTTCTTCTGTATGTAGTGCGTTTGTATAAGTTGATTCTGATTTACAATGATCCTTCCTTGTTCTGTAAACATTTGATAAATAAACCGGAGGAATGTCTGCTCGAGTTTATCGATCTGGCAAAATATGCTGCAAAAAGAGAAAATATAAATCTATATAATTCTTGTATGCGGCGAGTGTATGAACTTTTATCCAAGGATGATGAGCTATGATAGATAAGGATAAGCAAGCTATACGGGATGAGGCATTGGCAAAACTCTTGGAATGTTCCTATCGCCAAGATACTCCTTTGATGATGAAGAATGATAATGGGGTTTTTGGATTGATTTTTGATACAAGAAAGATTGGGTTGTCTTATTTTAAATATACTCAACTCTGGTATGCCATTAATCAAGCCATTAGAAATGATGACAGAAACTGGATGTATCGGTATTGGGAATTTGCTGACCAATATTATCGCGATGTTTTTGAATATGGGGATGATATTGAGGAAAGGAGTAAGTACCTAGAGTTTCATGTAGCTGTTGGTGGTTTACTTGCATTGAATGAGAAAGATGAGTGGATAGATCATATTGCTTTCTTTAGTAATTGTTTGCCTGCTAAATATTTCTTGATACCAAGTACTTTCTCTGAAATTTTCAATTGGCTAACATATTTTTCGCAAATGGTAGATACTTCGGTTGACCTAGACGTGAGGTATCATTTGTACTCGCAGTACGAGGGAGTAAGAGCTGGTGCTAATCTTTATAAAGGAATTATAAGATATCTGGCATTGATGATGTGTAGGTTGCCGAAAATGAATTTCAATGTTAGATATGTAGAACCATTAACTCTTCCGCATGTCTATGGAGATGCTGTAGGTGAAAAGAAAAATTTTGTTTCGGTTAATTTAGTGAATGTGCAGAATCTGGAAATATTGAGGAAAAATGTTCAGGAACTAGATAACCAAAATGAAGATGATAAGTTGACGGCGTTGCTGTTATTGGATAGTTACATTGAAGCTTGTAAAAATAAAATAAATGCAGCAGGGCAGGTAGATAATGATAAAATAGAGAAAATCTCTGCAACTCTTTTGTCTGAGTTTAACAGACAGCAATCTGTTTTGATAACAGAAAATGATAGTAATTTGAAGAGTATTATCAAACACGTATGGTTCGCAGAATCAACTGCCAGCTTGAAAGAATATGATTTCTTGGAGGGTAGAGATTACAATAACATCAATAGGGAATCGCTTATGGTTCATCGAATCATTGATGGTATTATATTCAAATACAATGAGGTTTTGAAATCATATAGCTCTAAGGTGTCATTATGTGTTCGGTATAAGGATCTTCCTGTGGCTTTGGATAAGCTTCGCATTCCTAAAGACTATATCATTCTGGTTGGGAGCATAGGTAATCATCTGCTTCCTAAAGGGTATGCTGCCAGTCCGAATGTTCATTTCGTCTATTCAAGACAACCAGAGATCATCATCATGAGAAATAATGTGTTGCCATTTGCCTCTTTTGAGAGAACTGTATGTGATAAAGAGGGATATGAGTTAATAGATAAAGATAAGAGTAAAGTGCTATACTCAAATATCTGGAAAATACGAGATAATGAGGATGCTAAAAATCGAGCTGCCGAAATGAAGCTTTTTTACTTGGTGATTGGTTGCTATGCTGCCATATGTATGCCTCCAGAAAATGAACGGAAGTGTATTCGCATAAAAGCTGTTGATGGTATCACCCAGGATACGTTTGACTTGGACAAGATTATATGCATAACAGAATATAAACTATAAAAAGGTTGGGATATGGGAATAATTCTTATTGTATTTCTGGTGTTGTCTCTGACTTCTTTACTCTCCCTGAAGGTTCCTGAAAAGTCTTCATCAAGATTTTGGTTGGTAGCCTGGACTTGGCGAAATATTGGAAAACCATATCGTAATTATCTTCTACAAAAGGTAACTACTGCGAAAGTAATATATCGGTATTTGGAAGTGATGGGACTAATAAATGCTTCTACCTTAATCTTTAATATATTTAGAGTTAAGGTGGGAGATTGGGTAGTTGAACTTTCTGCCGATCCTGTCGATAAGATTGTACTTGTCATTGATATTCTTCTAACAGTTGTTGCCGTAGTATATCTGTTGTTGCAATATTTTAAAACTAATAATGAAGATGTTGCAGGAACGACTGCCGAAGATATATTGTATGCTTTTGCAAATAAGCATGATGAGATAAAAGAACTTTTACCATTATATCGAGACTCTATTGAGAAATTGCATCTTAAAGAAGCGTATAAGCATTTGGTTACTATAAGGAAAATTGTATGTAAGCGTGGAGCCACGGATTATGAGCTGCTTGCAACCATTGACTTTCTGATGGGTAAATGCTCTCGTTTTATAAAAGAAAATAATGAAAAAGATGAATTCTCAAGGGCTTTTGACGAAATGGAGAAAGCTAATGTGTTTTTGGTAGATATAGTAGAAGAGTATATATACATTAATATAAATAGGAATAAAAAAACGGAAGTATTAGATTTATGCAAACGGGTATTGGATAGAGTGCCTGATAATGCTTTGGCATATGCTGCGAAGGTTGTATTGGCAGAGGATGTGGAAAAAACATACAAGGAAGTTCCTGAATCTGTTTTGCGCAAGATTGATTTTCAATTTGTGTTGATGAATTACATATTACATCATCCTGAACAAGAATGGCTATGTATAGATGATGTACGACTAGATATTCCAGAAGACTTAACTTATGACAATCTTCGTCAATGGAGTTCTTGCATATCTATCAGTTCGACCCGTCTATTACGAGAAGGACACTATTTCTACGATGGCAGGAAAATTACACCAATTTTAAATCGTGTTTATAATATTATTACTAAGTATAAGGAATTATCTAAGGGGACTGACATAGAAAACATATATCCTGATGTTGAATTTATAGCTTTGTATTGTGAGTTTCATTTGTCTGATGATCAAGAAAGAAGGACGAGGATTATTGCTTCTATGAAAGATTGTAAGCCTTCTCGGGAGAATACTATATCTTATATACTCATGTTATTAGAGATGCTTTTCATAAACAAGAATTTTGAAGAGGCTGCACATCTTCTAGAGGAGCATAAGGGGTGTAATGACGAGATGCTAGCTTTGGTTTGGTTCATTTTGGCAACAAGAACGATTGATAAAAGGTTCGTGATAAAAGCTTTTGAGCATTTAAAGTGTATCAATATCTTGTTACCTGATATGCATTGCCAGTCTGTATTAACCTGTGCTATTATTTATGGAAAGGATTTAAAGCAATATGAGCATTTAAAGGTATTTAAAAACTCAATTACCCAGCAGGTATATGAATATGCAATATCATATTTTTCAACCAGAACTTTTGATGTAGAAACTATAAAATGTCTTGCAGAAAAAGCTCCAAAAGAAGCTAAGTTCATTTTGGGCCAGATATTAGGTCGAGAGAATTGTACGGACGAGGCCTTAAAAATCATTGAACCGTTGACATCAGCTGGAGTATATTCTGTAGAAATGGGAGTATATCTCAATATAATTCGTGGTCATGAAAAATATAATGATATTTATTTTGATGCTTTGAAGAAGCTGAGGAAAAATGGTGTTTCCCATGTAGATGCATTCTTGGAAGATGAGTATTTTTTGGCTGTAAGTTGTAATGACTTGAATGATGCCGGTGAGGTAATCTGTTTGTTGTTTGATAAATATCCAGACAATAACAGTGTGTTATGCAATTATCTCAATTATTTGAACCTTACACAGCAGCATGATAAATTCTCTCAATATGTTGATAGAATCATTAATCTTGTAGAAGATGATAACAAGCTAAATCGTAATTTCTTCAATTTGTTGATATTGCAAGGGTTCTATAATGAAGGTCTGGAATTCTTGTATAGAACCATATCTAGAACGAAGTCGCAAGAACTGAAGGATTTGTGGTTCCAATATATGCATACTCCACATATTTCACCCATTATCAATGAAGAGAAAAAAGTTGTTGAGAATGGAGATTTTGTTGTGTATGAGGAAAATGGGCAGGAAAAGAGTGAAGATGTGTTCAATAATTCTAATACCGAGAAGCTTATTGGACACAATGTTGGTGATGAAGTTGCATTAGATAGATTTGGGGTTATTTCTAAAGCGAAAATAAGAAAAATATTCAACAAGTACCAATCGCTTACAAGACAGATATATCGTAGTTTACAGCAGGGGCAAAGTAAGAGTATTCGTATGCTCTCGCTTGATGACTTGAAAGGTGGTGATGGGAATATCCTGGCCAATTTGATGATGTTGTCGGGTGGATATGATCATAAGAGGCAAATAGATGAATGGGAAAAACAATATGCAAGAGGTGAAAAAATGCTTATCGAATCATTTGGTGGGCACAATGCGTATGAGGACTGTATTGACAGATTGTTTGGAAATAAGAGGATATATTGCTTACCTTGTCAGAACTATAAGAATTGTCCTATAACTGACTACGAATGTGTATTGGATATTACCTCTGTAGCCCTTTTGAGTATGCTTAGTAAACTCTTTGGTGTAACTTTTGATAAAAAGTTTGTTATTCCCAACGGTTTGCAGATTTATCTTCAGCAGTGTCTGCAAAGAGAAAAGGTAAATATGCCAACTTTAATTTCGTCTGAAGTTATTGAGAGATTAAAATTAAATAAGGAAAAGCAAAAAAGTTATCATCTTGGATTATTGGAATATATCTTAGAGTGGATTGACAAAAACTGTATAATAGAAGTTGCAACGAAGAGATTGAATTTAAACTTCAAGGAAAGTGATTATTCGTTTTGGGGAATTCAGAGTGAGAGTATGTTGTTAACAATAGATAAGAAAAGATGTATGATAAGTGAAGATTGGGGGCTAATGTCTAAATTTGAAAACTTTAGAATTCTTAATACCGAGGCTTATCTATATTTGTTAAATGTCAAGGATAAAGCAGATATTTCAAAGTTTCTTGCAGATTTGCATTTCGTAGGAGTTAATGTTGATTCTGATTATATGGTTGAGCAATATAGCAAGAAGAATAGGGGACTTCCAAATACTTTTGATGAATGTTTGGAATCTCTTAGAATAAATATGTATAAAATAAAGGATGGTCTTAATCTTGCGAATAAAATATTGAATTTAACAATAAAACTTCCTGCAGATTCCCTTGCTGTAACGAATATCTTTAGTAAAATTCTGGAGGATAAATCAACTGAATTTAGAGTAGATTTGATTGAACAACTGAAAAGTCAGAAAGGATTGCATCCGGATTTTATGAGGTATTTGATGGATACTGTGAAGATAGATAAGCTCTTGTTGGTATAAGAACTAGTTACATATAGATTATTTTGAATTAATAAAAATATAGTTAGTATATATGAAGATTGCATTTGTTAGCGTCCGTGGTATTCCAAATAACTACGGTGGATTTGAACAGTTTGCTGAGTACATCTCAGTAGGTTTGGTGAAGCGTGGTCATGAGGTCACGGTGTATTCTCCTTCTTATCACCCTTATAAGGATGATGAGTACAAGGGTGTGAAAATCAAACATATCTATAGTCCTGAGACTTGGATGGGTGGTAGTATCGGTTCTTTCTTTTACGACTTCATGTCGCTGAAGGATGCCTTGAAGCGTGAGAACTTTGATATCATCTATGAGGCAGGATATACGAGCATCATTCCTGCTTTCATCTGGTTTGATGTGAAGAATGTTACCAAGAGCATTGTAGTTACTAATATGGATGGTCTGGAATATAAACGTACCAAGTTTAATAAATGGGTGCGCAAGTTCGTGTTCTGGGAGGAAAGAATGGCTGTAAAACATAGTCATTATCTGATTGCAGATAACATGGGTATCCATGATTACTATAAGGAGAAGTATGGCAAGGACAGTAAGTTCCTGGCATATGGTGCCGACATCCATGATGATTATAATGTGGAACATCTGAAGGAGTATGGCTTGAAACCTGAGGAATATTATATTCTGGTTGCCAGACTGGAACCTGAGAACAATATCGTGATGGCCATTGAGGGCTACTTGCATTCTAAGGAGAATGGTAAGCGTCCTCTGATTGTGGTTGGTAAAACCAACACACCTCATGGTAAGGAATTGGTTGCCAAGTATGGTAATGAAAAGAGTGTGAAATTCGTTGGTGGTATCTATGACTTCAATAAATTGAATTCTATCCGTCACTTCTCTAAGGCTTATTTCCATGGTCATAGTGTGGGTGGTACCAATCCTTCTCTGTTGGAAGCGATGGCTTCTGAGTGCTTTATCCTTGCTCACGATAACATCTTTAATCGTGCCGTGTTGAAGAAGAATTCTTTGTACTATCCTAATGCAGAGACGGTGACTGAGATGCTGAATGACATCGAGAATATCTGTACACAGCATAAGAATAACTTCACGGATGGCAACGCGGAGGAAATCAAGAATGAGTATTCTTGGGAACATTTGGTTGACCAGCATGAGGAATACTTCAAATGGTTGCTGGAACAGAAACGATGAATCGATCTAAAGATTTACTTTTAAAATCTCTTCATGCAGTTCTCTTTGGTGAGGAACTGTATGCTTCTGATTTTGCGGAAGCAGATTGGAAAAGCATCTTTCAATTGGCAGATGAACAAACTGTCTCAGCTTTGTTGCTAGATGGGATGAGTCTGCTGCCTTCTGAGTGCATCGCAATTCCTCTGGGTGATAAACTGAAGAGGATTGCGACGATGCAGCGTATTGAACAAACTAATTGTCTTCATCGGAAGGTCATAGGAAAAATTGACCATGCCTTGAAATCTGAGGGTATTCCTGTTGTCTTTATGAAGGGACAAACGACAGCTTTGCGTTATCCTAATCCTTTGCATAGAACGCCAGGTGACATCGACTTTGTTGTGAATTCTAAAGATTTCAAGAAGACAATGGAGGTGCTGGAAAAGATAGGAAAAGTAGATCATCATTTGGTGCATGAGCATCATGGTATGGCATGGGTAGATGAAGTGACGGTGGAGCCTCATTATAAGGTTCACAATTATCAATGTCCATCTACCGATCATGCTATGCAGGAAATGTTTGCTTCGGTATTTCCATCAGAGTTGTCTTCTGCAGATATGGATGGGTATGCAGTACCTGTATTCCCTCCAACCTTTGAGAGTGTATTCCTGATATCGCACATGGTAAACCATGTATATGAAGAAGGATTGGGATTGAGGCAGGTGATAGATTATGCCATGTTCTTATCGAGTTGTGCAGACAAGATAGACTGGTTGCAGCATCATGAATATCTGTATCAGATGCACATGGAAAGGGCATGGAGAATCTTTACCTGTATTTGTGTTGATTATTTGGGAATGTCCTTACCATCACAAGTGGAGCCTTTTTCTCATCAAGAGAAGATGTGGGCAGAAAAGCTGATGACTGACATCATGAGAGTTGGCAACTTCGGTAGAGGTGAATATATATTTCAACATCGTGGTTTCATCGATGCTTTCAATAACTATTGTTGGGTAGTGAAAAGGTGCTGGAATCTTGGCTTTGTCTGCCCTAGTGAAGCAAGATGGTGGATTATATCGAAGGTGAAGCGTTTCTTTTGGAAAAAATGGATTAAGGAATAGAAATAAGAACCCACTTTTTCAAGTGGACTCATCAATAAATATGAAAGGAATCGTATTGGCAGGTGGTAGCGGTACACGTTTGTATCCTATCACAAAGGGTATCAGCAAGCAGCTGATACCTATCTTTGACAAGCCGATGATATATTATCCTATCTCGGTATTGATGTTGGCAGGTATTCGTGAGATTCTGATTATCTCAACACCATTTGATTTGCCTGGTTTCAAGCGACTCTTAGGCGATGGCAGCCAGTTTGGAGTGAAGTTCGAGTATGCGGAGCAGCCTTCTCCTGATGGTTTGGCTCAGGCATTTATCATCGGTGAGAAGTTTATCGGTGATGATTCTGCTTGTCTTGTATTGGGTGATAATATCTTCTATGGCGCAGGATTGAACCAAATCTTGGCAAAGGCAGTAGCTGATGCTGAGCAGAACAACAAGGCAACCGTCTTCGGTTATCGGGTAAGCGATCCTGAACGCTATGGCGTGGCTGAGTTTGACGAGCAAGGCAATTGCCTGAGCATCGAAGAGAAGCCTGAGCATCCAAAGAGTAACTATGCCGTGGTAGGCTTGTACTTCTATCCTAACAAGGTAGTGGAAGTAGCCAAGCATATCAAGCCTTCTGCTCGTGGTGAGTTGGAAATCACAACTGTGAACCAGGAGTTCCTGAAGGATAAGCAGCTGAAGGTTCAGACCATGGCAAGAGGATTTGCCTGGCTTGATACCGGAACCCATGATTCCCTTTCTGAAGCTTCTACCTTTATTGAAGTCTTGGAGAAGCGCCAAGGTTTGAAGGTGGCTTGTCTGGAAGGTATCGCATACCGTCAGGGTTGGATTACGGCTGAGAAACTTCGTGAGGTGGCACAGCCTATGCTCAAAAATGATTATGGAAGATATCTACTTTCGATATTGGATGAAGGCAATCAAACATTAAAGAAGAATTTAGAATACTAGGTCATGAATATTTTAGTAACAGGTGCTAACGGTCAGCTGGGAAATGAAATGCGCATCGTTAGCCAAAATACAACAGATCATTATATCTTTACCGATGTCAATCAGGTGGAAGGTTTGGAAACTACTTTCCTTGACATCACCGATATGGATGCCATCCGCAAGATGGTGAAGGAGAATGATGTGAAAGCCATCGTGAATTGTGCGGCATGAACCAATGTGGATGCCTACGAGACTGATATGTAATCCAGACCAGAAGGGAACTCCTACCTACGCACTCGATTTGGCTAATGCCATCATCACCATATTGGATAAGGTAAAGGCTGCCCAGAGCAAGGATGAATATGTTGGAGTATATCATTTCTCAAATGAGGGCGTCTGCTCCTGGTATGATTTCACCCAGATGATTGCAAGAATCGCCGGTCATACGGAATGTGATATCCAACCATGTTATAGCTCTGAGTATCCTTCTCCTGTAACTCGTCCTGCTTATTCCGTATTGGATAAGCGAACCATCAAGGAGACCTTTGGTGTTAAGGTTCCTTATTGGGTGGATTCCTTGGAGAAGTGTATAGCTAATCTTAAGCAGGATTGTTAGAAGTCTGCTCAAAAATACTAATCATAAAGTTCAATGTTCAAATCTCAAAGTTCAAAGTAAATGAAGAATATCGTTATCACGGGCGGTGCTGGTTTCATCGGCTCACACGTAGTACGCCTTTTTGTAAATAAGTACCCAGAATACAATATCATCTGTCTTGATAAGTTGACATACGCAGGTAATTTGGCAAACCTCAAAGATATTGAAGATAAGCCAAACTACAAGTTCGTTAAGATGGATATTTGCGACTTCGATAGTTTCTTGAAGTTGATGCAAGATGAGCATGTTGATGGTATCATCCATCTCGCTGCCGAGAGCCACGTAGATAGAAGTATCAAGGATCCTTTCACTTTCGCTCATACCAACGTGATGGGTACCCTGTCTCTGCTCCAGGCTGCCAAGATTTATTGGGAGAGTCTTCCTGAGGAATATGAGGGCAAGCGTTTCTACCACATCTCTACCGATGAGGTTTACGGTGCATTGCAGATGACTCACCCTGAGGGCATTCCTGCTCCTTTCACCACCAAGGCATCCAGCGGTAAGAACCACGAGGCTTACGGCGAGGAGTTCTTCGTAG
>OHBM01000280.1_pt1 | contig 41336 bp, 27 predicted proteins | sample 1577251 | NCBI WGS metagenome assembly OHBM01 (sample SAMEA3541557, study PRJEB24748) | human gut metagenome | biome: human gut; feature: human-associated habitat; material: faeces | place: China | collected 2012 | reverse complement strand
ACGTACTGGGCATTGTGCTGCGCCGCGCCTGAGAAAGAATCGGCGGAACTGGACGACTGGCTGGTCCGCAACGAAAAGATGAACAAAAGTTTCATTGCAAGGGGTGGCGAGAAGACTCCCGGAGCCAAACTCGCCAAACTGATCTACACACATCTGAAAGACACGGAAAGATACTCCTTGATTGAGGTTCAATTGCTTACAGGAAGGCATCACCAGATCCGCTGTCAGTTGGCGGGCATCGGATGTGTCATCAAAGGAGACCTGAAATACGGTGCTCCGCGATCCAATCCTGACGGAGGGATATGCCTGCACTCCCACGAGATCAAATTCGTTCACCCTGTCAAGAAAGAGGAGATGGATATCATAGCGCCCCCACCGGTTTCCTGGAAACTCGGATAAAGAATATAGAGAAGGCGGAGAAACGAGTTTTCCAGCCTTCTCTTTTACTTTTCCAGTTCGGACGTGTAGGCGTTAAGCCATTCAGTAGGAGTCTTTCCGGTGTTCACCTTGAACGACATGTTGAAGGACACCGCTGTATGGAATCCTGACATCTCCGAGACCTCGCAGATTTTCAGTCTGGGATCCTGTTTGAACAGTTCGATCGCCCTCTGCACCCTGTAATAGTTCACAAACTGCCTGAAATTGCGACCGGAAAGGACATTTATCGTCTTCGACAGGTATAGCTTGTTCGTGAACATCAGATCAGCAAGGCTTGCCATGTCAAAGGTCTGGTCAAGATAAGGCCTTTTCTCCTCCATGTACATCACAACCCGTCTGTAAAGGTTGTTCATCTTCTTGTCCTCATCAGCCTTCTCAATGTATGACGTTCTCAGATTACCCTTTATGATGTCCTTGATCCTTTTCTCCGTGGCACGGTTAATGACGTAGGTCCTGCCTGTCATGGCTCGCAGATAGAGTATGGCGTAAAGCGCAAGATACATGACCGCAGACACGGCTGTGAGAAAACCTTTCAGATGTCCGGCGGATGTGCCGGCGCATAGGAAAATCATTCCGGCGACCATAAACGCTATGGAGTAGAGGAACCGTGAATGTTCCTCCACATTGTGCCATACCGCCGTGTTTCTGAACATGGCTCTTATCCCTGAGAAACGGCGATAGGCTATGTAAAGAAAATACGACAGCACGAACAGAAGCATCGGAGCGAACGAACACACAATGCGCTGGCACTTGAAATCAAATGTGCCGGAAGACTTGCACCTGAAATACAACAGCATGACGAAACCGAAAATCAGCAGGCATAGCGCCGCCTTGAACGATGTTTCCGGCTTCTCGAACGAACACGGATACATCACAAGCATTGCCGTGATGAATGAAAGATCAACCTCCAGTTCAGGAGTGCCAAGCCGGCCGGGAAGGAGAATCTCAGCCAGAATCAGGACAAGTCCTCCGATGGAGGACATAAGGCGGATGGCATACCTTGCGGAACGGTCGCCCCTGTTGATTCTTAGGTCATAGACCAAGAATATGGACAACTCCAGAAGAGTCAGAAATGTGATGAAAATCGTCATTGGGTCAATAGTTAGTTCCGGCAAGATAACAAGAAAAAGCCCCCGGGCGGTGGTTTGCCAGGGGGTATGAAGTAAAAATCGTGTTTTCTTTATGAAAAACTAACTTTTCTTTGCACCTTTTATGGAGTCGAAGCCTTGTCCATAGACTCCGCTGACAGAGGAGATGGAGAGGAAGGCGTCAGGATCCACACGCTTGATCGATCTCAAAAGAAGATTCAGATCCGTCTTTCTGGTGATGACCATAAGGACTGAAGCGGGCTGTTTGGTGTACCAGCCTTCCCCGTTCAAAACGGTCACACCTCTGTGGAAATCCTTGGAGACCATGTCGGCGATCTCCTCATAGTGTCTTGAAAGAATAAACAGCTGGACACTCTGCTTGGAGCCGGCCAGATAGAGATCCACCACGTGGCCGCAGACAGTCACGATGATCATGCCATAAACAGCGATAGAGAACTTACTGTCAAACGGAATCCTTTGTCCGTCAACACCGAAGGACGGGAACAACAGCGACGAAGCGATGATGAACACATCCATAGTGAGGATAATGCGTCCTGGAGATATATTCCTGAATTTCGTGATGATCAAGGCGACTATGTCCGTCCCTCCCGTGCTTCCGCCTTGGGAAATCGACATTCCGATGCCGAGACCGGCCATCGAACCTCCGATTATCGAGCACATCAGTTTACCGTTCGACAACGCGAAATCCTGGATGATCGTCTCAGGGATAATGGACTGGAACACATTCAGACAGACGGAGGCAAGTATTATGGCATACACCGTCTTCGCGCCGAACGCGGGCCCGATGATGATCACCGAGATAATCAAAAGCACAGTATTTATCACAAAATAGGAATATCCCATCTTGAGACCGGTGGCATACTGGATGATGGCGCTTATACCGGAGACTCCGCCGCCGATAAGGTTGTTCGGAGTCAGGAATATCGCCCAGCCTACGGTATAGATGACTATACCAAGAGTGATGAGGAGATATTCCTTGACTCCTCTTAGGATTGTGGAAGAAGAAACCGCCATAGACTATTTCAAAACAAAGTTCACAATCTTGCCCGGAACGACGATCACCTTGACGACGTTCTGTCCGCCAACATACTTGGACGTCTGCTCCATCTCACGGATCTGTGCCTCTACCTCCTTAGGGGAAAGGGATTTAGGGAGATCCACGGTGAAGCGCATCTTGCCGTTGAAGGAAACCGGATATGTCACGTTGTCCTCAGCGGCGAGAGCGGCGTTGAACTCAGGGAAATGAGCGAATGTGATGCTCTCGTTGTGTCCAAGGGCCTCCCAAAGTTCCTCAGCGATGTGAGGGGTGAACGGAGAGAGCATAACTGTCAGCGGCTCAAGAATCTCACGCTTGTGGCACTTGAGACCGGACAGTTCATTCAGGGCGATCATAAACGCGCTGACCGTCGTGTTGTAGGAGAAGTGCTCGATGTCGTCCTGCTCCTTGGTGATCAGCTTATGGAGGACCTTCAGCTCGGCCGGAGTGGCCTTCTCGTCGGTCACGATGAAGTTGTCACCATCGTAGAAGAGCCTCCAGAACTTGCGCAGGAATCTGTTCACGCCATCGATACCCTTTGTGTCCCAAGGCTTTGACTGCTCAAGAGGTCCGAGGAACATCTCGTAGAGACGGAGGGTGTCGGCACCGTAGTCGTCACAGATCTTGTCCGGATTGACAACGTTGTACATCGACTTGCTCATCTTCTCCACGGCCCATCCGCAGACATATTCACCGTTCTCAAGGATGAACTCCGCGTCGGCGAACTCAGGTCTCCATTTCTTGAAGGCTTCAAGGTCGAGCTTGTCGTTGCGGACGATGTTGATGTCCACGTGGATCTCGGTGGTCTCGTACTGGTCCTTCAGACCAAGTGAGACGAACGTGTTGGTGCCCACGATCCTGTAAACGAAGTTGGAGCGTCCCTGGATCATACCCTGGTTGACCAGCTTGCGGAACGGCTCGTCCTCGCAGACATAACCAAGGTCAAAGAGGAACTTGTCCCAGAAGCGGGAATATATAAGGTGTCCCGTAGCGTGCTCTGTACCACCGATGTACAGATCCACATCACGCCAATATTCATCAACCTTCCTATCGACGAGAGCCTCGTTGTTGCGAGGATCCATATAGCGGAGGTAGTAGGCGCTTGATCCGGCGAAGCCCGGCATCGTGCTGGTCTCCAGAGGATAACCCTCGTAGGTCCAGTCCTTCGCCCTCGCGAGAGGCGGCTCACCGTTCTCGGTAGGTTTGAACTCCGTGATCTCAGGCAGCTGGAGAGGCAGTTTCTCGAACGGAACCGGAGTCGGGATGCCGTCCTTGTAGTAGATCGGGAACGGCTCGCCCCAATACCTCTGGCGGCTGAAAATCGCGTCACGGAGACGGTAGTTGACCTTTCTGTGACCGATTCCGTGCTTCTCAACGTAGTCGATGGCGGCTGGAATGGCCTCCTTGACATCCAATCCGTTAAGGAATCCGGAGTTGATCATCTTGCCTTCCTTCGCGTCGAAGCTTTCATCGCTGACATCGCAGCCCTCGATCAGAGGGATGATCGGCAGACCGAACTTCTTGGCGAACGCATAGTCGCGGCTGTCGTGGGCAGGAACGGCCATAATGGCGCCTGTGCCGTAACCCGCAAGGACATATTCAGAGATCCAGATCGGAACTTTGTCGCCGGTCATCGGGTTCACTCCATAAGAGCCGCTGAACACGCCGGTGACGGTCTTGGTCTGGGCTATCCTTTCGCGCTCGGTCTTCTTCTTCACCGCGGCAAGATATTCATCCACAGCCTCTTTCTGCTCAGGAGCGGTCAGAAGCGGCACGAGGTCGCTCTCTGGCGCAAGCACCATAAAGGTCACTCCGAACATCGTGTCCGCGCGAGTCGTGAATATGGTCACATCGTGCTCTGTCTCACCGTTGTAGCACTTGAACACAGCCTCGCAGCCGTTGGACTTTCCGATCCAGTTGCGCTGCATCTCCTTGAGGGAGTCGGTCCAGTCTATCTTGTCCAGACCTTCGAGAAGCCTTCCGGCATAAGCCGAAACCCTGAGCTGCCACTGCTTCATCTTCTTCTGCTCCACAGGGAAGCCTCCGCGGACTGAAAGGCCATCCTTCACCTCGTCGTTGGCGAGCACAGTTCCGAGTCCGGCGCACCAGTTCACCGCCGTCTCTCCCTGATAGGCGATGCGGTAGTTCATCAGCGCGTCCGACTTCTCTTTTTCGGAATATGCCTGCCACTGCTCCGCCGTGAACGGTTCGTGCTCAGTGCAGGCGGCGTTGACGGCGGCGCTTCCGCCTTTCTCGAACGCGGATATCAAATCCTCGATCGGACGAGCCTTCTGAGCGTCATTGTCGTACCAAGAGCCGAACATCTTCAGGAAAGCCCACTGGGTCCACTTGTAGTAGGCCGGATCGCAGGTGCGAAGCTCACGGCTCCAATCGTAGGAGAAACCGATCCTGTCCATCTGCTGACGGTAACGGTTGATGTTGTTGACCGTCGTCACCTCCGGATGCTGCCCGGTCTGAATGGCGTACTGCTCGGCAGGAAGGCCGAAAGCGTCGTACCCCATCGGGTGAAGCACATTGAAGCCCTTGAGTCTCTTGTAGCGGGAATATATGTCGCTGGCGATGTAGCCCAGCGGATGGCCGACGTGCAGACCTGCTCCGGACGGATAAGGGAACATATCCAGAACATAGAACTTCGGCTTGGAAGGATCCTCCTTCGTCTTGAAAGTGCCGTTCTGGGCCCAGTAGGCCTGCCACTTTTTCTCAATTTTCCTGAAATCGTAGTCCATTTTATTACTGTTGTTTATTAATTATCGTGTCTTTTCAGTCCGAAACTGCCTTTCTTCTCAAGCCGGAACTCGACGTAGAGCGACATTCTGGACTTCACTTTCTTGCCACGCAGCCAACCAGGCTTCCAGTCCGGAGACGCGCTGATGATCCGCACGGCTTCCTCGTCAAGAAGCGGATCAACACCCTTGAGCACCTTGACATCACGGACCTTGCCCTTCTCATCGATCACAAAATCCACAAGCACACGGCCCTGGATTCCGTTCTTGACGGCCTCCTTAGGGTATTTCATATAGGTATATACCCATTTCTCAAGGAATACCCTCGGGTCACGGCTGCCAAGGAATGACGGTCTGTAGTCGCAATCATAATACGGCACAACGGCATCATCACCCTTGTTCGCGCTCGTCAATCCCGACAGATCCGAAGGGTTGAATATCGGCTTGGGACCGTTGATGAGAGCCACCGAATAGTTATAGACATATTCAAGTTCCCTCTCCATCGTGTCGTAGTCGATTATTGATTGCGTGTCACGTTCGGTGCCATATTCAGGGTAATGTCCTGTGGTGAAGAGGATTGAAGGGATCTCCTTGTCGTAGAAAGCCCTGTGGTCGGAAGGGTAAGGCTCCTGCGCCGTGAGGGTCGGCAGGATTGGCTGAAGCTGCCCGGCCATCGACTTGACGACCTCGTTCATATCTGCGTTGGAGGAGGTGTAGGCGTAGAATCCGTCACCGCCGGTGCCCACCATATCCAGGTTGATCATCGCATCGATGTCAGCCACATCCGAGAACGCCCTGTTCAGGAAATACCACGAACCGGCGTAAGTCTGCCCGGAGGCACCGAACGCCACGAACAGCACCGACCGCCCCAGCAGCGGGCTGTTGGTCTGGAGCATCCGCGCCAGTTCCAGCATCATCGCAAGCCCCGAAGCGTTGCCGTTGGCTCCGTAATATGTCCGCTCGACAGTACGTCCGTCTATCGTCATCGTGTCCATACCGAGATTGTCCATCCTCGCGCCGATCACTATGTATTTATTCCTCAGAGTCTTGTCCCCGCCTTGGATGAACGCGCAGACGTTGCGCGAAGTAAGCGTGTCGCCGTTTTCCTGACGGATGCCGAACACATCGCCGTCCTCCCCGGACAGCACGTCAACGCCATATTTCTTGAATATCCCGGTGACATATTCAGCGGTCATCCTCTCGCCTTCGGAGCCGGCCTTGCGCCCCTCCATAACGGCCGCCGAGATGGTCGATATGTGTTCCTTGAATGCCCGGATTGTCTCGCTGTCATTCAGATCGGCGTAGGACGCTCCGTTTTTGAATTGCGCGTTGACCGGGATCATCCCGATGAAGATGGCGCAGATGGCCGAAATGATCGTGATTTTTCCTTTCATCATTGTTTCCTTTCTAAAATCCACGCGCCGTTAGGGCAAAAATCCTGCCTTTGCAGTTCGCTCAGCGACTTCTTGGCTTGCTCCTCGTCATCTGTCGGGCACACCCCCACAGCCGTGCTGTTCCTGAAAGTGAGCAGCTCGCCCTTATACCCCTTCGCCGCTATCTCCTCGACATACCGCTCGGCATTCTCTTTGCTAGAGAACGAGCCCAGAATCACACAAAAACGATAGCGATGGTTGGCAAGACGCACAGAATCGGCGGCGGCAAGCGAGTCCGCCTCGGCCTTTCGGGCCCTCTCCAGCGAGTCCTGACGGATCCGCAGCGCCTCCTCTTCCTGACGAATGGCCTCAGCCTTAGCCTCAATCCATTCAGAGTCAGGCCGTCCGGCGAGCCTTCGGAAGAAGTCGCAGCCCGTCACCGCAGTGGCGACGAGTGTCATAACCGCTATTGTCAGAAACGCATTTTTCATAACTTACAAAGTTAGTCAAAATTCCACCCTAAGCAAAAATATAAAATTATAAGTATATTTGTAAATCAGATAAGCAAGAACATTATGGCAAGAGAGATCAAATTTTCCCTCGTTTACAGGGATATGTGGCAGTCGTCCGGCAAGTACGTTCCCCGCGTGGACCAACTTGTCGAGGTGGCACCGGCCATCATTGATATGGGCTGCTTCGACCGCGTCGAGACCAACGGCGGCGCGTTCGAGCAGGTGAACCTCCTTTTCGGCGAAAACCCTAACGTGGCCGTCCGCCGCTGGACCGCCCCTTTCCACAAGGCCGGCATCCAGACGCATATGCTTGAAAGAGGCCTCAACGCCCTCAGAATGAACCCGGTTCCGGCCGATGTCAGGGAACTGATGTTCAAAGTCAAGAAAAAGCAAGGCACCGACATCTCCCGCTCCTTCTGCGGCCTCAACGACCACAGGAACCTGCGCCGCTCAGTCGAATTCGCCAAGAAAGGCGGAATGATCTCACAGGTGGCCCTCTCCATCACCAACTCCCCTGTCCACACGGTCGAGTACTACATGGGCATCGTGGACAAGGTTGTTGAATATGGCGCCGACGAGATCTGCCTCAAGGACATGGCGGGAATCGGCCGTCCGACCTTCCTCGGCCAGCTCACACGCGACATCAAGAAGAAATACCCTCATATTCTTGTCCAGTACCACGGCCACTCGGGACCGGGCTTCTCCCCTGCCTCGATGCTTGAGGTGGCCCGCGCCGGCGCTGATGTCCTGGACGTGGCCGTCGAGCCGCTCTCCTGGGGCAAGGTCCATCCGGACGTGATCACCATCAGGGAGATGCTGAAGGCCGACGGATTCCTTGTGAAGGATCTGAATATGGACGCCTACATGGAGGTGCGCCGCCTCACGCAGAAGTTTATCGACGACTTCCTCGGCTACTGGATCAACCCTTCCAACGCCAAGATGAGCTCGCTGCTCGTGGGCTGCGGCCTTCCTGGCGGAATGATGGGCTCGATGATGGCCGACCTCAAGGGCTTCCAAGGCGCTATCAACGCCGCCGAAAGGGCTCACGGCCGTCCTGAGATCAGCCTCGACACCCTGATGGTCAAGCTGTTCCAGGAGGTTGAATATGTCTGGCCGCGTCTCGGATTCCCGCCACTTGTGACTCCGTTCAGCCAATACACGAAGAACACCGCGCTGATGAACCTCCTGAACCTTCTGAACGGCAAGCCTCGCTGGACCACGATCGACAAGGACACCTGGAACATGATCCTCGGCAAGATGGGCCGCCTCCCTGGAGAGCTCGCTCCGGAGATCGTACAGCTCGCCAAGGAGAAAGGCATGGAGTTCTACACCGGCGACCCTCAGGAGATGTACCCGGACGAGCTTCCGAAATTCCGTCAGATGATGAAGGAAGAGGGCTGGGACGAAGGTCAGGACGAGGAGGAACTCTTCGAGTTCGCGATGCACGAGCGCCAGTACAGGGACTATCGGAGCGGCGTGGCCAAAGAGCGCTTCAACGCCGAGCTGGCCGACCTCAAGGCCAAGGCGAACGCCCCGATCGAGGTGGTGCGTCCTGTGGTCGAGATGCCGAAGTTCGATGTGGATGAATATGCCAGGCGCTACCCTCACGCCGTTCCTGTCCAGGCTCCGGCCAAGGGTCAGCTTCTCTGGCAGGTCGATGTGGAGGACGATTCAGTCGCTCCGATCGCCGGCACAGAGGTCAAGGCCGGAAAGGGCATAGGCTTCGTGCAGACATATTACGGAATGGAGGAACTGGTTCCCGCCGTTGACGGCCGCATAGTGGCCACCCTCGGCAAGCAGGGTGACAAGGTCGCCAAAGGTGAGATCGTCGCCTTTGTCGAAGGTGCCGCCGACGCCGCCGGTGCAGCGGATGATGCCGGTGCAGCCGGTTCCGCTGGCGCAGCCGGTGATGCAGGTGCAGCCGGTTCCGCTGGCTCAGCCGGTGATGCCGGTGCAGCCGGTTCCGCTGGCGCAGCCGACGATGCAGGTACAGCCGGTTCCGCTGGCTCAGCCGCCAAGTAATGAATATTCAAAAAGGATTGAAAACTGTCTCTCCGGTCACTTCAGCAGACTCAGTGACCGGAGAAACTTTAATCGCTTCGACAAGTTCAGAGGCCGAAAAAGCGACTTGCCGTAACAACACCATTGTTTCGGGCGCTTCGGTGGTTGGCGGACTTTGCCAAACCGCAAGCCCTGATGCCGAAAATGTAGGCTCAACCATCGAAAGATTAAACACATACGAGTCGTTTCCAGACCGCAATCCAATTCCCGTTGAGCGGCATCCTTTCGAGCCATTCCTGCCGGCTAATGCCAAGGTGCTGATGCTGGGCAGTTTCCCGCCCCAATCCAAACGCTGGAGCATAGATTTTTACTACCCGAATTTCATCAACGACATGTGGCGGATTATGGGTCTGATATTTTTCAACGACAAGAACCGTTTCGTGGACGTTGCCGCCAAAAAATTCAGACTGGATGACATAGTGGATTTCTGCACCGGAACCGGCATAGCGATGTACGACACCGCCACCGCCGTCCGCCGCCTGAAAGACAACGCCTCAGACAAGTTTCTGGAGGTAGTGACCCCGACCGACATCCCCGCCCTGTTAAGGCAGATCCCTCAGTGCCAAGCCATTGTCACCACCGGAGAAAAAGCCACCGACACCCTCTGCCAAACCTTCGGCGCCACCCCACCGGCCACCGGGGAATATTCCGAATTCCATTTCGAAGGCCGTCCGATGCGCCTCTACCGTATGCCATCCTCCTCCCGAGCCTATCCCCTACCCCTGGAACAGAAAGCCGCCGCCTACCGCCGCCTCTTCACCGCCCTCAACATGGTATAGCCAGTATAGCCACATAAGGTAGAAGCCCCGGTGCCGTTCCACGGCGTGTCCCAACGGTGCAGTTCCACGGTGCGTCACAACGGTGCAGTTCCACGGCGCATCACAACGGTGCAGTTCCACGGCGCATCACAACGGTGCTGTACTACGATGTGATCCCACACCCCACCTCAGGCAACATTTTAGCCCAATATCGTCACCCGAAAGTGTAGCACGGCACGCTTGAGCGACACCTCAGCGCTTCTTCGTCGCCCGAGAGTGCGGCACGACACGTTCAGGCGACACTTCCGTCCATTTTTGTTGCCCGTGGGTGTAGGGCAGAATGACGTAAGGATGAATGGGACTCTTCGGCAACGAAACCCACACTATTCGTCGCCTGGGGGTGCAGCACGGCACGCTTGAGCAACAATTCCGCGCCTTTTTGTAGCTCGAGGGTGCAGCGCGGCACGCTTGAGCGACACTTCAGCACTTCTTCGTCGCCCGAGGGTGTAGCGCGGCACGCTTAGGCAACACTTTCGTACATTTTCGTCGCCCGAGGGTGCAGTACGACACTTTCAGGCGACACTTCAGCCCATTTTCGTTGCCGAAAGGTGCAAGGCAGAATGACGTAAGGATGAAGGGGACTCTTCGGCAACGAAACCCACACTTTTCGTCGCCTGGGGGCTGGGCTACTTCTATCTTATGTCGTAGAGGTTGGAGTTGCCGGAGGGGTAGTACGGGAGAGAGGGGTCTTCGATCAGGGCATCCACGTTAAGCTTGTGACGGGCCATTACGTTGCGCTCAAGGAAGGACTTTTGGAGGTCGAGGGTGAAGTGCATGAATCCGGCGACGGAGTGGTTGTTGGACAGATAGCGGTAGGCACGGTAGTCAAAGCCGTTGCCGGAGAACACTTTGGCGATGGCATCCACGCCACAGAAGGAATAGCCGTCACTGTCGATCCGGGAATATGGCACGAGGTCGTCATCGGTGCCATGCAGCATCATTGTCGGGCAGGGATGTCTGCGGGCATATTCAATAGACCCTCCCTTGACCAGGATGGCTCCGGCGAAGGACATCACGCCGGCATAGTTGAAGCCCTCCGGGAGCACTGACGCGCACGCCGTCTTGTTGCAGATTTCATATTCAGCCTGCAATGAGGTGATCGCTCCGGCCGAGGAACCTGCGACCACAATGTTAGCAGGGTCTATGTCCAATTCATCCTTATGTCCGATCAAAAACAATGTGGCACTGAACAAATCCTCCACAGCAAGGTGTATCGCCTTGTCCAACAAGACAGTGAACTCAGTGGCCGTCACACCGCGCACGCCTTTCAGACCCAGCCGATAGTCAATGGCCACCACTCCATAGCCATCATCAGTCAGATCCCTGAACCACTCCATAGCCGTCCCGTCACGCCTGTTCCCTTCCATGAACCCGCCTCCGAACACATAGAGGATCGTCGGCTTCCTGCGGCCGTCAATCTCCGTCACGCTCCCCTCCGCCGGAGAGTAGATGTCCATGAAAAGCGCCGAAGTGTCTTTCCGTGAATATTCCAAAGTCCAGCGCGGAGTCAGTTCCCGCGCAGAGACCCACATCCCGGCGCCGAGCGGACACACGGACAGCATCAGCGCCATCAAAAAGGTTATTTTCCTCATATTCAATATTTTTATCATCAACGACAAGCACTTCCCTTTTTCCAACACCCACAATTGTCAGCACGGTGCCTTTAATCCTTTTTGCCACCGGTGGGGCGCAAACGGACGCCGGCCATAGCGCTACCTATATAATTCTCCATCGATAAGATGTATGTGCAGTATACCGGTGTACGCAACTTCCTTCTTCGCCTCCCTGGCCGTGAGAGACATCGTCTCCATCAAGACCAGTTCGAAAAAAATCCAACATACCATCGGGAAGAATGAAACCGGGGTAGTGCACGTAGAGCTTTGCTTGTGCAGAGTTCTTATCCATGACTACAAAGGTACTTCCTTTCACGGAATCTACCTTAGTAACCTTCAAAAATAAGCTGCATCATCTTAAGGAATCTTTTCGGTCTATATCTCATCAGTCATGTGTCACCGGCACACTCCTTTTTCGAAAAAAGAACTATCCTCGAAGGTATTCTCTTAATCTGAGGCAACTTATTATTTTCATGTTCCTCTATGGCTGGATTTTTATATCATATCAGACACGGAGACTTGCAGGTGAGCCGTAACGGGGCAATTGGACGGCGACGGGAGCGTTTCCGGGAGGTTTCGCAGACGATGATGATGAATACTCGGCGGAAGGCTTGACGGGAAGGGTGGCGAGGTCGTCAGCAGTGACGCCACGGAAGCAGGAGGCGACGGGCAGAGGGGCGCTAGTCGCTGAGGCCGAAAAGATCGACTTCGACTATGTACTGCGCGCAACCTTCGGCTTTCGGGTCGGTGAACTGAGACTCGAACTTCTCAAGGTTGAGGTCCAGAGACAACCTTCGGGAACTTTCCGGCGGAGTAATCGTCCAGTAATGCACATTCAGCGGATTTCCGGGAGCCCAGTTGGCCCTGTCATAGAGATAGGTCCCGGCCTGAGGGTAGTTGTCCTTGTTGCTGTAGAAGATTCTTCCGGTCTTTTTCTGGGCGACTCCGTTGATCACGATGGTGTACGTGTTCTCATCGAACTCGGCAGCGTTTCTTGTCACGTAACCCGTTCTTTCTATGAATCTTCCCTGATCGTGACCATGGCCGCTCACGGCCACTTTCATCAACAGGGATTTGACTTCCTGCGGCAGGGTGAACTCCCTTTTGCCCAATCTGGAAGCATCCTCGATGTCATGACCCTTCACGCCGTAGGACCAGCCCCTGTAGCCGGAATTGCCGTCACGACTGGAATCGTAGACCTTGGATGTCCACACGACTTTTTTCGACGGCTTGCCTTCGTAGAGATTGAAGTCCAGCCTGACGGCGTGGCTTCTTGTCGGGGTCGCGTCGAACCCGCCGTAGTACAGCCTGAACTCCGTGTCCCCGGAGAGCATGGAGGAATATTCAGAGACATCTATCCAGAAAGTCTTGCTCCAACTGCTGTTGAACGCGTTTCCGTATGGGGTGAACGCCCTTGTAAGTTCGTACCATTGACCGTCTGTCTTGTTACGCACAAAAAGCATGGTTGTGTTGTCGTAGGAAGCTGGTCCTTCGAAGAAACTTGTCATAGTATAGGCGATGATGACCCTTTCATATTCCTTGTCCTTCGGGAATATAAGGTTGAAGGAGAAGTCCTGTTCCTCGCCCCAGCCGAAGAAATGCAGTTTCAATTTGTCACTGCTGACCTTGGCGGAAGGCGTTTTCCCCGTCATGGGGTCGGACTTGTGGAACGGCTTCCTGTCTTCCCTGACAGCAATGTTGTCGGGGTCAAGAGGAACCGGAGGCTCAATCTTGTCTTTTCGGCAGCCTGAAAACATTGTGACGCACCCGGCTAAAACAACGCAGGCAACGGTGATTCGATTCATCATAATCATGTCTGTATAAGTTTTATCCATCGGCCCCTAAATTAAAACAATTTAAAATAAAATCAAAATAAATGTTGCACTGACGGATCGCTGTTCCCTCCGCGCCCTGCGGCGACGTTTTGAGGGGTTTTTGTCGCCGGAGAGGGATTAGAGGGGGCCTGCGGCGACGTTTTGAGGGGTATTCGTTGCCGGAGATGGATAAAAGGAGATCTGCGGCAACGTTTTGAGGGTTATTGTTGCTGGAGAGGGATAAAAGGAGCCCTCCGGCAACGTTTTGAGGGTTATTTGTCGCCGGAGAGGGATCAGAGGAGGCCTCCAGCAACGTTTTGAGGGGTATTCGTTGCCGGAGAGGAAGGTGCGGAGAGGAATGGCGGCATTGTTGAGCGGTTTTGCCGCCGTCGAGGTCAAAAAGAAGGGTGGCAGGAGCGTTTTGAGAGCCTTATGTCGCCGTGGAGGGCATTCGATTGAAAATCAGACAGTAAAAATAACCTTGTCCTATCGCTTCGAGGTAGGAGAAGGTTCATTGATTTCGCTCATTATTAAGACCTTAGACTTCACGACTACTCGGCGGAAGACTTGAAGAGGAGGGTGGCGGAGGCGGTGACTCCACGGACACTCGGCGGAAGGCTTGTTTGAGGCTTGAAGAGGAGGGTGGCGGTGGCAGTGGCTCCGCGGCTACTCGGCTACTCGGCTACTCGGCTACTCGGAGGAAGGCTTGAAGAGGAGGGCGGCGAGGTCGTCGGGGGTGGCGCCACGGAAATAGGAGGCGACGGGCTGGGACGCAAGGAAGGCCTTTATGTCAGCGGGATCGTAGCGGAGGCCGATCATCTTGACGGACAACTCTTCGGCGGGGGTGTCGAAAAGGAAATCGCCGGTGAAATCGAGGCGGTCGATGAGGCCGTGGTCTATGCGAAGATTGGCTTCGACGTTGCCGCAGGAGAGTTTGGCCTTGCAGCGGAAATCGGCTTCGTGGGAGTGGCCGTAGATGAAATCCCAGGTGGAGAACTTCTCGTCGGCTTGCTTCCGGACCTCGGCGATCTGCTCGGCGGAAAGGGGCATCTGGCCGTCACCTGCTGAAAGAATCTCCTGAAGCTTGGCCTGGAGCTCATCCAAGGAACTGAACTGAGGAAGATATTCCTTCAGGTTGGCCACACGGCTCTTGACCGAGGAGATACCCTTGGCCTGCATCTTAGAGCCCGGCGTGTCCAGCACGTGCGTAAGCGTGTCAAGGTCAACGTCATACATCAGTGTGCCGTGGATAATCTCCTGATTGTGGGAGACGCGGCGGGCGTAGCCTGAAACCTTTCTTCCTTCTACGAATATGTCGTTGCGGCCTGTCAGCTCGGCTGGTACGCCAAGGCTGCGCAGAGCGTCCACCATCGGTTGCGGGGACGGATTCCTGCCGATGATCGTGTAGTTCATGTTCTGGAGATCGTGATAGACGGCTCCGCCTCCGGTCACACGACGGGCCAGCGTGATGCCGTGCGAATTGAGATAGTCCAGATTCACCTCGCTGTAGGCGTTCTGGTTCAGGCCTATGATCACTGCCGGGCGGTTCCTCCAGAGGAAGAAGTACGGTTCCTCGGACGGAATGTTCTCAAGACAGTACTCGTCGAACGCGAGATTGAAGTACGGATCAGTGGAGTTGTTAATCAGGTATTTCATGATGAATTACTGGTATGATGTATTGTTTTATTTCCGGATAGTTGGGTAGATGGGTTCCCGGGTAGGAGTGCGAGCGCCCCGGGTAGAAGCGGTCAAACTCGTCCTTGCAGTTGACCATCTCGTCACGGTCAGCGAACATGCCGGTTGTCAGGGCAATCTCCTTAGGTGAAAGCCCGTCAAACTCAGTGGCTTCCAAACGAGCATATTCATCGCATAGAGCATCGGTGACGGTGAACGTCAAGGCTCCGTCGCGGCGCGGGGAAAGATATTCACGCTCCCCTATCATCGTGCGCAGGAGACGGGAGATGTGGAAGTCAGGGTTGACGAGGATCTTGCGGTGGCCACGGAGTTTCTGTGCCCAGAATCCGCCAAGGGACAGGCCGACGATGAGGTCGGGACGCTCGTCCCGGCATATTCCTTCAAGAAGGTTCAAAGCCTCGCCGGGTTCGATGGGCACGTCCGGAGCGATGACTTCGCTGCCCTTCAGAAGAATCCGCAGGGAGGAGGCCATCTTGTAGGCACCGGAAGACGCAAGCCCGTGAATGAAAAGGACTTTCATCGGAATTGTCAGTCCTTGTGGCTCTCAAGGATCAGGTCGCCAAGCTCCTTGAGGTCGCGGACGATGAAATCCGCCGGGTAGTGCTCGGGATGAGGGTTCGTGCGGGCGTCCTCGGCCACTTTCAAGGCAGTCTCAAGCGTGGTCTCGCCGGAAAGCACGAGCACGCTGACTGCTCCGGCGTTGTGGCCCATAGCGATGTCCGTGTAGATTCTGTCTCCGACCATCGCTATCTCGTCGGCCTGCAGACCGTTACGGTCACGGATGCCGTCGAGCATCGTAGGATCCGGCTTGCCCATCACCTTGTCCGGTCTTCTGCCTGAAGCCGCCTCGATGCACTTCTGAAGCGAGCCACAGTCCACAAGGATGGTTCTGGCATCTGTCGGGCAGACCCAATCCGGGTTCGTCGCCATATACGGAATGCCTTGCTTGGCCCACCAGGTGGCGCGGCAGAGACGTGAATATACAAGCGTGGTGTCGAAGGCCACAATCAGCATGTCCGGAACGTCATCAGGATCGTCGGTGCAGGAGATGAACCCGGCCTTCTCGAACTGGCCGATCATACTCGGAGTCCCCAACATAAAGAGTTTCTTAACATTAGGGAAATTTTTCTTGATATAATCAATCGTGGCGATAGGGGTAGTGTACATATTCCCTTCATCGGCGGGAATCCCCATTCCGGCGAGTTTCTTGAGGTAATCCTCCACCGACTTCGTCGGATTGTTCGTCAGGAATGAATATCCCACCCCGTTCCTTTTCATCGTGTCGAGCACCTCGACGGTGAAAGGGAAAATGTTGTTCTCCATGTAGATGGTGCCGTCCATATCCAGGGCCAGATGCTTGATCCGGCGAAGCTTGGCTTTCTGCTCTGCTGTGAGAGACTTGTTATAGTTTTCTGTCATATTCATATTTCTTTAATTAATTACTTCTATGTTTTGTCGCTTCGGCAGGCTCAGCGACCGTCCGATATATTCACATCTTACAAAAATAACAATTTCTTCATTAAGAATGCCGTTTTTTGTATCTTTGTGTCCCCCGTTTTAAAACGCTAAAAGAATGGATCAATCAGTAAAGAAAAAGTACAACTACTGGCAGTGGAGAACCCTCATCATCCTGATGATCGGGTACGCCCTTTTCTATTTTGTAAGGAAGAACTTCAGCATCACGATGCCGGCTCTTGAGGCCGAGCTGGGTATCAGCAAGGTCAAGCTCGGTCTTTTCCTGACCCTGCACGGCATCATCTACGGCCTCTCAAGGTTCATCAACGGCTTCATCGCCGACCGTGTCAGCCGCAAGAAGATGATGGCCACGGGACTTTTCCTCTCCGCGCTCGTGAATATATTCATAGGACTCAGCCCTGAGATGAACGGCCTGTTCAACTTTATGGACGGCGAGGGCAAGGCCACTATGGGAATGGTCGCGTTCATCGGAAGCCTTTGGCTCATAAACGGTTACACCCAGGGAATGGGATTTCCTCCCTGCGGTAGCCTTATGGCCCATTGGATCAAGCCTTCGGAGCTTGCCACCAAGCAGGCCATCTGGAACAGCTCGCACTCCATCGGAGCCAGCCTCGTGGCATTCCTTTGCGGAACCTTCATTCTGAACCACTTCTCATATTCAGCGTGGCAATGGTGCTTCTTCGTCCCGGCACTCCTCGCAATAGCCGGTGCCGTTCTGGTTCTCTTCGGCCTCAAGGACACCCCTGCGTCAGTAGGGCTGCCTGATCCTGAGGAGATTGACGACAACGCTCCAGTCAAGGAAGTCGTCACAGAGCCTAAGGAGTTCACCGATTTCGCTTACAAGAGATTCGTCAAGGAGATGGTGTTCAAGAACCCTATCGTCTGGATTCTCGCGACCTCCAACTTCTTCATCTACATCATCCGCTTCACCATCCTGGACTGGGGCGCGACATTCCTCACCCAGGACAGAGGCCTGAGCATCCAGACCGCCTCGACGGTGGTGGGCATCACTGAAGTGCTCGGCATCGTGGGAACACTTCTCGCCGGCTGGGCGACCGACAAGTTCTTCGGCAGCAAGGCCCACAGAACCTGTCTCATCGGTCTGGCCAGCGCGACAGCCTGCTTCATCCTCTTCTGGCTCACCCCTAAGGAGATGGGCGGTCTTTCAGTTGCCCTGATCATCATGGCCAGCTTCTTCATCTACATGCCTCAGGCTCTTATAGGAATATGCCTGTCCAACCAGGCCACGAAGCGTGTCGCCTCCTCCGCCAACGGCATGGCCGGCATCCTCGGCTACGCCAGCACAGCGATCTCCGGTCTGGTCTTCGGAGCCCTTGCCGACAAATTCGGATGGAACTCCGTCTTCGAGGTAGCCATAGCCCTGGGCATCGTCGGCGTGATCCTCTTCGCCATCATCTGGAAAGCCCCAGCCGACGGCTACGCCAAAGCCGACAAGCTCCTTGAGCAGGTCAAGGCCGACTACGAGGCGCAGGGCAAATAGCGAATTCCTTTTCAATGAATATTACAACGGCTGACCGTTTCCGGTCAGTCGTTTTTCATTCAGAGTGTCAGCAGAGACTCTACACCGTGGCCTGCTCCCGGTATAACCGTTGTCAATCCTAAGTTATCCCTCCCATTTTGCAAAACACCTTCAGGGCGATCGGCCACAGAACCGCCCACAGGCCACTTTGTCATGAATATCTCGCCCCCGATCGCACGACTTTTTCAGGCTTATCGTCATTCTACACTGTTCTGTGGCACATTTCTCTGAAAGCGATTTGTAAAAATATCTCTATCCAAAAGGTGGGGAGGAAAACATGATAATAGGGAGAAAATTTCTATATTTGCAAAAAAAGTAGGGAGAAAATGGCGGCTGATCTTGAAAACATCATCAATGAATATCGGCGACTGGGCATCGACCAACAGATAGATTACGACAAGTTCTATCTGTACTCCCTCATCACGCATTCCACGGCGATGGAGGGTTCGACAATCACGGAGGTCGAGAACCAGATCATGTTCGACCAAGGGGTCAGCATCAAAGGGAAAAGTATTGAAGAACAGAATATGAACCTTGACCTCAAGGCAGCCTATGAGAGGTCTATTGAATATGCAAGGGCTCATACACCGATAACTACGGACATGCTTATGGAGCTCTCCTCCTTGGTAATGAAGAACACCGGGAAAGATTACAAAACCGCGTTAGGAGAGTTTTCCTCGGCGAAAGGCCAGTTGCGGCTGCTGAATGTCACCGCGGGATCCGGAGGCAAATCCTATATGAATTACAGTAAGGTTCCCGCAAGACTGGCCGAGTTTTGCGAACGAATCAACGATGCAAGGCAGAACTGCAAGAACAAAGAGCTTAATCAGTTATATTCAATAAGTTTTGACGCCCATTTCAACTTGGCCACCATACATCCTTGGGCCGACGGCAACGGCAGGATGGCCCGTCTGCTGATGAACCAACTCCAATTCGAGTTCGGCCTTATCCCTTCGATCATATTAAAGGAAGACAAGGAGGATTACATCAAATCGCTCATCGCGGCCCGGGAAAGCGATGACTTGAACATATTCAGAGATTTTATGTTCAGCACCACGGCAAAGGTCCTCCGCCGCGACATCGACAACTACCTGCAATCCACCGGCCTGCTCGAAGAGGAAAGCCCGTCCTATTCTGTCCGCGCTGGGAAAAAGCCGAAAAGCAGGGAGATGATTCTGAATATGCTGTCGAAGGACGGCTCCCTCACCTCAGCATCTCTGGCCAAGAGGTTAGGAATATCCCCGAAAGCCGTTGAAAAGCATCTCGCAAACCTGAAAGCCTCCGGCCTCCTCCGCCGCATCGGTCCAGACAAAGGTGGGCATTGGGAGGTCAACGAAATCGCCCAAAAACGTCGCCTGGAGAGGCGCCTCTCCGATCTCGACGGCAGCACTTTCTCCACATAATGCTCCCCTCGTATGCATTTTTGCCTTCGACAAGAGCAATAGCACTCGTTTTCAATCCAGTCGTCGTACCATAAAGTGTTGAGCAACCAACATTAGTAGACAACAAGGCAGTTTCACAGAATGAATCTACAAAGAATCCAAAAAGGCAAGCTATAATGCGCCAAAACTAACGAAAATCATCAGTTTTGGCGTGTTATAAGACTTCACGTGACAAGTATTCGCTTTTGCAAAAGCAAATTTTGTAGCGTTTTCAACTTGTAGAAAAGCGAAAAACACCATTAAATTAGCTTTTACAAAAGCTAAGAAGCTGTTTTGAATTGTTTGAAATGTTCTTTGAGGTGAAAAATCTTCATTTTCTTCCCGCTTCTTCAGTCAGATAGCACCGCTATCTTCCTTGGAAGAAGCGGTCGAAACTGAAGTTTTTCACTCTCAAACCTTCAAACAAACAATTCAAAACAGCTTCTAAATATGACTTTCCCTTGAAAATGCCCATCAAATGGCCTATAGGCAAGTGCCACGCTCCACCTAAGAATTTTGGTAACGTGCAAAATTCTGGTGGAGCGTGGCATCGCCTATCATTGACTTCGCTATCAGACAATGGGCGCTTCGATGGTTGGTGAGCTTCATCGAACCACAAGCTCAGCGACCGAAAACCGTGATTAATATTAATGTATTGTCACTCCGCGAGGATGCTGGCCTTGTCGGCGGCGAGCTGGGCGCGAAGGGCATCGATGGAATCGAAACGGCGCTCGTCACGGATCTTGCGGTGGAAGGTAACTTTGAGGTCGAGGCCGTAGATGTCCTCGTTGAAATCGAAGATATTGGTCTCGATGGTGCGCTGGCCACCGGCACGGACGGTCGGACGGACACCAATGTTGCACATTCCCTTGAACTTACGGCCAAGGGTCTCGGCCTCAACGGAATAGACACCGTTGCCCGGCAAAAGCTTCAGAGGCTCGTAAAGTTGGATGTTCGCTGTCGGGAAACCGATCGTGCGGCCGAGCCGGTTACCCGCTACGACAACACCCAGCAATGAATATTCATACCCAAGCATAGCAGCCGCCTTCTCCATCTCCCCGGCGGCCACAGCCTCACGGATCTTCGTGGAGCTGACGGTAATGCCACCCGATGGAGAAGCCACGCTTCCAAGACGGATAACATCAAGCCCCTCACCTTCAGCGATTTTCTCGATTGATTCGGGAGTCTGGGGATCGCAACCCATACGATTGTCGTAGCCAATCAGAATCGCTTTCGCGCCGAAACGGGCTATGAGGACATCACGGAGATATTCCTGAGTGGTCAGTCTGCTGAATTCCTTGGTGAAAGGCAGCACCTCGACGTGGTCCACGCCAAGCCCTTTGAGCAACGCCTTCTTCTCCTCCAGCGAGGTCAGAAGCCGCAGGTTCCGGGCATCGTCCTGAAGCACGTTGCGGGGATGAGGCCAGAAAGTGACGACCATACTTTGGTCGCCCCTCTCCCTGGCCTCGCTCACAAGCCGCTCAATCACAAAACGGTGCCCGATGTGGACACCGTCAAAGAATCCGGTCGCTATAACCATTTCACTAATTCAAAATCCTGTCTGTGAGGCAATAACGGGTTCTTGGCGTACATTCTGACAGCCACCTGGTACATACCCGTCCTGTCCGGAAGGATAGACGCGCGGTACTTGGCGACACCATCATTGAACTCAACCACGTCAAAGTCACACTTTTCCTGAATATGCAGCTGATGTTTCACGTCAGTCGTCGCGAACAGCATCTCCACTCCGATGTCCTCTGGAGAAAGGTCTCCAAGATTCAGGACAACCTCTGAGGTCAGTGAGTTGGACTCGGAGAGACTGTAGGAAGAATCAGGCTGGGTTTGGGAGATCACCTCTATGTTCTGCCACTCACGACGGAGCCTCTTCTTCCAGGCCGAGATCTCACGGGCCATCTTATAGTCATCGGCGATCATCTTGTCGGAACGTTCAGACTGCGGATTGTAGTACTGGTTGCAGTAGTCAGTCAGCATTCTGTTGGTGGTGAAGTTGTTGGCCACCTGGGCGACAGTATTCTTGATGTAGCCGACCCAAGTCGGAGACAGTCCGAGGGACTTGTCCACATCGTAGTAGGCCGGAGCGATCTCGTTCTCGATGGTCGTGTAGATCGTGGCGGCGTCAAGTTCGTTCTGATAGTTCTGGTCATCGTACGTACGCTCCAGAGGGAGAGCCCAGCCGGCGCCCGGCTTGTAACCCTCGACCCACCAGCCGTCAAGCACGGAGAAGTGCATCACACCGTTCATAGAGGCCTTTTCTCCGGATGTTCCGGAAGCCTCCAGAGGTCTTGTAGGGTTGTTCATCCACACATCGACACCCTGCACAAGTCTTTTGGCGATGGAAATGTCGTAGCCTGGGATGAAGACGATCTTGCCGATGAAGCGGTCCAGCTTTGAAATCTCGATGATCCTCTTGATGAGATCCTGGCCGGCCTTGTCGGCAGGGTGAGCCTTGCCGGCGAACAGGAACTGGACCGGATGCACCGGATCGTTGACAATGGCGTCAAGCCTGTCAAGGTCAGAGAACAGAAGGGTTCCTCTCTTGTAGGTCGCGAAACGGCGGGCGAATCCGATTGTCAGAACATCGTCACGAAGGTTTTCCTTGATCGCCACAATCTGGCTTGGAGAGTAGTGGTTGCACTGTGTCGGGTCGGAAATACGCTCCTTCACGATGTCTATCAGCCTCTTCTTGAGGGTCTTTCTTGTCTCCCAGATCTCAGAATCAGGCACTTTGTAGATGCCCTCGAAGCAAGACTTGTCGTAGTGGTGCGTGGCGAACTCAGGACCGAACACACGGGCGTGGATCTTCTTCCACTCGGCCGCGGCCCAAGTCGGATAGTGGACACCGTTGGTCACGTAGCTGATGAACAGTTCCTCAGGCTGATAGCCAGGATAGATGCTGCTGAATATCTCCTTGCTGACATCCCCGTGCAGCATTGACACACCGTTCACATTCTGCGAAAGGTTCGCCGCAAGGAAGCTCATCGAGAACTTCTCGTTCACATCGTTGCCGTTCACCTTGCCGAGAGCCATCATCGTCTCCCAGTCAACCTTCAGTCGCTGAGGATAATGACCGATGTACTTTCTGAGCAGTCCCTCATCGAAAGCGTCGTGTCCGGCCGGCACAGGAGTGTGCGTGGTGAAGAGCGATGAGGCCCTTACGACTTCGACAGCCTCGCCGAAGTCGAGGTTGTCATTCTGAATATATTCACGGAGCCTCTCAAGCCCGGTGAACGCGGCGTGTCCCTCATTGCAATGGTAGATCTGCGGATTGATGCCGAGATTTCTGAGGGCCCTGATGCCGCCGACTCCGAGCAGAAGTTCCTGCTTAAGACGGTTCTCCCAGTCGCCGCCATAGAGCTGATAGGTCACCTGACGATCCTCAGGAGAGTTTGCCTCATAGTCAGTGTCAAGCAGATAGAGGTCGGTACGACCCACGGCCACCTTCCAGAGACGGGCTGTGATCGTGCGACCCGGGAAGGCCACGTTTGTGGTCATCCAGTTACCCTCCGCGTCCATGACCGGCTCTGCAGGGATCTTTGTGAAGTCCTGCGCGTCGTAACGGGCGACCTGCTCGCCCTGACCGGTGATGATCTGGGTGAAGTAGCCGTAACGGTACAGAAGTCCGACAGCCACAAGGTTGACGTTCATATCGCTGGTCTCCTTGAGGTAGTCACCGGCCAGAAGTCCAAGACCTCCGGAGTATATCTTCAGCGATGTGTCAAGACCATATTCCATACAGAAATATGCGATCGAAGGGTTGGTGCGCTCGGCCTTGAGTGCCATATAGGCGTTGAACTCGTCCATCACGGACTTGAGTTCGCCGAGGAAGGCCTCATCCTTCGCCAAAGCCTTGAACCTCTTGAGGCTCACAGCGTTAAGCAGAGCCATCGGGTTGTGGCAGGTGTTGTGCCAGATCACCGGATCAATAGACTTGAACAGGGATTTGGCGGACTCGTTCCAGCACCACCAAAGATTCTTGGAAAGTGTCTCAAGTCCTGAAAGAGCGTCTGGAAGATGACGGGTCACCATCACGCTCTTCCAAGTAGGGTCATTTATAACTATCTTCTTGTATGCCATTGATTTGTCTTCATTAAGTTCATCCGGGAAAGCACCTTTGGCCTCAATAACCTTCTCTATGGCCTTTGAATATGCTTCCTTGTAATACTGAATCTGGTTTTCCCACAGGGCTATCGTGGAGACATCCTTGGCCGAAGCCATATAAGCCTTGCGGCCCTCTCCATCCAAAGCGGCGATCTCCTTGATTCTCACCACAACTCCGTCCACAACCTCGAAATAGTTGGAATCATTTCTGTCCAGGACCGTGATGCCTGGATGCTCCTTACCGTAGTGCGACCTTACCCAGAGACCGAATCCGGCCAGGCTGGTGGTCAGGGAAGGAATGCTGAACGCAAGGCTCTCCAGAGGGGTATATCCCCAAGGTTCGTAGTAGGACGGGAACAAGGTCAGGTCAAGTCCCACGAGCAGATCGTAGTACTTCATATTGAACACCCCGTCCGTTCCGTTCAGATAGGACGGAATGAAATAGACCTTCACACGGCTGCCTTTGGCGTTGGTGAAGCCCAACTCCTTGAAACGGCGGGTGATGACATCATATTCAGTGTCCATCAGATAGTGGGAGACCTGAGTCGTGTACTCCGAAGATCCGGTACCGGAAAGTTTGGCAACCAGATCCTTGTCGGCTCCGTTGTGGCCGGAAGGGATCATTATGAACGCCTGGATGTCACGGCCTTGCGGGTCGGTGTCCTGAAGTTTCTTGAGGGCGTCGATGAACACGTCGATGCCCTTGTTGCGATATTCATAACGCCCGCCGATGCCGATGAGGATAGCGTCCTTGGACACTTCCTCGCCGGACATCGCCGTGGCGACCTCTATCAGTCTGGCACGGGCCGCGCGGCGCTTTTCGTCATATTCCTCATCCGTCGCCGGAGTGAAGCTGTTCTCGAAGCCGTTCGGGGTCACTACGTCCACCTTGCGCTGAAGGAACTGCTCGCACTCCTTCGCGGTGATTTCACTGACGGTTGTGAATATGTCCGCGTTCTGCGCCGATTTCTTCTCAAGGGAGTGGCGGGCTATCACGTTGAATTGGCGGGCCTTCTGGTCTCCGTCGTAGAGATTCATCGAATCGTACAGAGGCAGGTTGTTGCCAGCGATGCAGCGTCCCACAACAGTGGCGTGGGTCGTGAACACGGTCGCGATCGGAAGCTGCTTGTACTTCAAATAAAGGAGTCCGGCTCCGGTCTGCCATTCGTGGAACTGCGCCACGATCTTGTCCGACGCGCTCAGGTTGAAGTTCCTGAAGCTTTCTATGACCTTACCGGCTGCGTAGCCGAACAGGAAATTCTCTTTGTAGTCCCAGTTTCCGGTGATGGAATCGACCTGGAAACGCTCCCAATACTTGGACAGAATGTAGTCTTGGTTTGTCAGGAACTGCTTGAAATCCACCAGAATGGCGATCGGATTCCCAGGCACGTTCCATTTGCCGATCCGCACGCGGATTCCCTCCGAGGCGGCGTGAGCTTTCCATAGACTGTAAAGATGTGTATCCTCGATGAAATCGGGATTGCTTTCAGTGTCCATCCAGACATCAGGGCCGATCAGGATGTGATGCTTGTGAAGCTGCTGCTTCAGGTAAAGCGACTTGGTGGCGATCACCGTGTAAATGCCTCCCACCTTGTTGCACACTTCCCAACTGACCTCAAACAAATAGTCTGGATTTGTCAGTTCGTTTGTCATTTATTTCTTTTTTACTTGTTTGGTTGTCTTCCTTGACGGTTTCTTCTTCGCCGGGGCGGGAGCATCGGCAACCGTCGAGCCTGCCGAAGCGTCCTTCACGACCTTCTGCACCGCCTTTCCCTTAGCCGGCGCCTTGACAGGCTCGGCGGCAGGTTTCACCTTCTTCCCCGAAGTGGTCATCGCGTCGTCAATCCTGATGATGAAGTCACTCAGCACGTTCATGTAGTTGATGAACGCCTCGTATGGGGTGTTGTACGGATTGAAGTAGCTGTGAACCTCCCCGTCGGAGAAAAACTTGGTGCTCATATAATAGAAATGGTCACTCTCCTGCAGATGTCCGAAATCCTCCCAAAGGACCGGATCGTTCAGGATGGCAAGCTTCTCGGCCAGCCCGTAGAGCTTGTTGTAAGCGTCCTGCTGGAGCTCGTTGCCCAGCCAGGCGGACACATCCCTTTCCTCGTCAGCCCAGGAGATCGGATCCTGCACATCAATCTCGGCGATCGGCCTGAGCTTCCTCGCGGCCTGTGTCGGAGTGACGAACTCGAACGAGCCGTCATTCAGCACGATCTCAGGAAAATACCTCATAAAATCGAATATTCCCGAAGCCTCCTTCTGATGCTCCCCGAAGGTCTCGTAGTCCATAAACAGGTTCACGATGTCCCCGTCGGCGGCCTTGAGCCAGGAAAGGTATTTCTCGCCGGTAAGCGGCCAATCCTTCCACCCTCTGTCGGAGAAGCGGAACGCGATGTCGTCGCTCAGCGAATAGTTGCGCAGCAGCAGCTTCAGGTGCTTCTGCTGACTGTCGGTGTAGATGTAGTCCGGACTCTTCCATCCAAGAATATGACGGGCGCCCTCAGCGAGCATCACCTTGAAACCGAGATCATATACATCCTTACCGATTGAGTCTGAATATATCAGCTCGGTGTTCCTGAAGGCCGTCGGCTTCACACCGAAATACTTCTCGATCGCTGCGGAATGCTTCTCAACCTGATGCTTGAACTCACCGAAATTGGCGAGCGAGGCAAGGGAGTGGTAATATGTCTCCCCCAGAAACTCCACGCAGCCTGTCCGGGCCAGTTCACGGAAACTGTCCAGCACCTCCGGGGCGTATCTCTCGAACTGCTCCAGAGCGGATCCGGTGATCGAGAATGCCACCTTGAAGTTGCCTCCGTGCTGTTTGATGAGGTCCAGCAGAAGGTTGTTCATAGGAATATAGCATCGCTGGGCTATCCTGCGGAGGATGGTTCTGCCAGCGAAATCGTCATAGTAGTGGGAATCCTTGCCGATGTCGAAGAATCGGTACTGCCTCAGCCTGGTCGGCTGATGGACTTGGAAATACAGGCAAATGCTCTTTTTCATAATCGTTCCCTATTGATTGTTTACCACTGATTCATAAATGTTCTTGAGTTTCGCCGTAGCGATGTTCCACTTCAGGCGGTTGACCTCATCATAGCCCTCTCTGGCGGCGAAATCGGCCAGAGCCGGGTACTTAAGAAGCGCGTAGATGTCATCGGCCATCGCATCCACATCCCAGAAGTCCACCTTGAAGGCATATTTAAGCACCTCGGCGGCGCCGGACTGGTTGGAGATGACCGCGGGTACGCCGGAACGCATGGCCTCCAGCGGGGATATTCCAAAAGGCTCCGAGACAGAAGGCATTATGTAAACATCCGACATGGCGAACATCTTCTGCACCTCCGCCCCCCTGAGGAATCCGGTGAAATGGAAACGGTCGGATATTCCCAACCTGGCGACGTAGCGGATGCAGCGGTTCATCATGTCCCCGCTTCCGGCCATCACGAAGCGCACGCCGTCGGTTCTCTTCAAGACCTTGGCGGCAGCCTCGATGAAATATTCAGGACCCTTCTGGAAAGTGATTCTGCCGAGGAAGGTGACCACCTTGTCGCGCACTCCCCTTTCGACTTTCAGATTCTCCCGACCGCTGAAATCCACCGCGTTGTGAACCGTCACGACCTTGGATGGATCGATTCCGTACTTGTTGATGACAATGTTTCTGGTGAGGTCACTGACGGCGATCACCTTGTCGGCGGCCATCATTCCCCTCTTCTCGATGTCATAGACACGGCTGTCGATCTGATCCTCGGTTCCACGGTCGAACGACGTGGCGTGCACGTGGACAACCAATGGCTTGCCAGTCAGTTCCTTGGCCGCGATTCCGGCCAGATAGGTCAGCCAGTCGTGGGCGTGGATGATGTCGAACTCATCCTTGTGCTCCATAGCGATCGTGCCGCCGACCATCGCATAGTGGGCGACCTCCTCCATAAGATTGGAGCCGTAACGTCCTGAAAAACGGAACTTTGTGCCGATGCACTTGGCAAGATTCTCGCTCTGGAGCCTGCGCTCCGACTCCACCATCTCGTGGAACTCCTCCGGATCCACGTAAGGGATCATGTTCGAGCCGATGCGCACGAACTTCACCTTGTCCAGAAACTCATCCACCGTCGAGCCCACAGACTCGACCGGGACATCACTGGCGCTGATGATCCTTGCGGCGCTCTGATCCTCGTCGCCGGAAGCGGAAGGCATCACAAACAAAGTCTGCACACCATTGTAGGCCAAGCCTTTGACGATTCCGTAGCAGGCCGTACCGAGTCCTCCCGCGATGTGAGGAGGAAACTCCCATCCAAACATCAAAACTCTCATAGTCCTACTCCTCCCTGTATTTGTTCTTAAGATACTCGACTTCCAGCAGGGCGGCGGTGCTCAGCGCCGAAGAGATCGCCCCGTGAGGCTCGTGAGGCGGGTCTCCGTCGTATAGTTCGGAGAACGCTCCGACCCCGTGCTTGTTCAGATCCTCGTAGAAGCCGTTGACCAGCCACTGGGCCTTGTTCAGGAAGGCCGGTCCCCTCATCTTGAAGCAAACCTCGCAGTACGGCCCCACAAGAGCCGGGCGGGTGCTTCCGTTGTGGTAGGCGAGATCCCTCTCGGTCTGGGTTCCCTCATAGACACCCTTGTACTCTGCGTGGCGAGGGGAAAGCGTGCGGATGCCCCTGCGCGTCACCAGCTCATTGTCAATTACTTGCAAAACCTTACGAGCAACCTCGGCATCGACAGGCATCTCGTCTCCAAGGAGGGCGCAGAGCATGTTCGGACGAACCTCCAGATGCTGTCCGGCATTGTCCACATAGTCAGCCAGATAGCCGGCGCGGGCGTTCCAGAAGGTCTTCTGGTAGTTCTCCCTGACCAGATCCAGTATGTGCGACCATTCCTTCAGGAATGCGCTGTCTTTCTTTGAATATTCCCTTTCCATCGTCACGGCGAACAGGATGGAACGGAACCACAACGCGTTGGTCTCCACCTGATAGCCCGGTCTTTCGGTCACCGGCTCGCCGTCAATGTAGGCGTTCATCCACGAGAGAGCCCAATGGTCAAGCTGCGCCCAGAGAAGGCCGTTCGGCTGCATGGCGACCTCGCCCCTACGTCCGGGCAGATAGCTTTCAAGAATGCCCTTGACCGTCTGTCCGTACTTCTTCCAGACCGCCTTCGGGTCGGCGCCGAACTCTATGTAGCGCGAAAGGGTGTCGGCCAGGGTCAGCGGCGAGTCCACCTGCGTGGTCCGATGGAAAAGGCGATCCTGATTGTCGGCGATAAGATTGTCGAGGATCTCCTCGAACTCGGCCTTGTCGCCATTGGCGTAAAGTGTCAGGCCCGGCAGAGCCTCCAGGGTCTCCCTCAGAAGACCGGTGTAGAGCCAGGAGAAACCTGCGGTGATCATCTTGTGGCCTCCGCGGTCCTGCTTCAACAGATCGGCGCAATGCACGAGCTGCTCGTGGTAGGTGGTGATCCTTGCGGCCTTGGCCACATAGGAGTCGAACTTTCTCTTAAGCCCGGACGGGGTCGTCAGACCGACCGACGCGGAGAACACTATCGTGTCGCCCGGCTTCATCTCTGTCTCGAAATGTCCCGGGACATAGAGATCCTCCTTGCACGCGAACCCACGGCGGTACTCGTCGGAATAGGTCACGCCCTTGTACCAGCACGGGGTCGTCACGAAGGACACATCCTTTGTGTTGAACTGCATATTCAGATCCGGGAATCCGTCGTAGAGGTTGAAGGACATTCCGTTAGGGATCTCCCAGCCATCGGTGCGCGCGTTCGGGTTCTCGTCCGTCAGGGCATGGATGTCGCGGAAGGCAAGGAACGGCGTGAGGAGCAGTCTGACCTTGGCCGGCGCCTTCACCAGTTCGAAACGGATCATCACCTGATCCGAATCCGGTACGAGAAGGATGCTTTTCGTGAAGGTGATCTCGCCGACCCTGTAGGTGATCTTAGGCACCGGATCAGCCTCGAAATCAATGATGTACTTGTGGCCGCGCGGCTCATAGACGCTTCCGTAGCAATGGATGCCCAGATTGAACCGCTTCCCGTTCAGGATGAGACTCTCATCCAACGAGGACAGAAGCAGATGCTTCTTCCCTCCGAAAGCGTCAATAGGTACGGCCAGCAGACCATGGTAACGCCTGGTGTTGCAAGTCACAATCGATGTGTTGCAATACGCTCCGGTCTTGTTGGCGCAGATGATCTCCCTCTTCAATGAATATGAAAGGTTGACCAACTCTGACTTGTTGAACTTCAAAAAAGCCATATCGGTTAAAATTATTTTTCTTCTGTCTTCTCAATCAGCACAAGGGCACAGCGACTCGGAAGGTAGAGGCTCAGACAGCCATTGACCGTCAGATGTTCCCCGTCTTTTTCGAGCCTTGCGAACCCATCGAACTCCTTGGCATCGGAGTCGAGTACCTTGACATAGTCTCCGGACGGGGCCGGAAAAGCATAGTCGGCGAACGACTCCACTGGATTGAAATTCAGTGCAAAGATAAGGTTTTTCCGCCTGAATATCAAGATTTTCTTTTCCTCGTCAGCTCTTAGAAGCTCAGGCCTAGCCGCAAGCGCGCCGTATCGTTTTACAAGATGGACCATCGCCTTGTCAAAGTTCTGGAGGCAGTGGTATCTGAGCAGTCCGTTGTCTGCCAATGACCACATACGACGGGCGTGCTCGTAGCTCCAGTTGTTCCCTTCGCGAGGGAAATCTATCCACTCCGGATGCCCGAACTCGTTGCCCATAAAATTGAGGTAACCGTCCCCGGCCGTGCCGATGGTGACCAGACGGATCAGCTTGTGCAGGGCGATGCCACGGTCCACGACCGGATTCTTCGAGTCCATATTCATAGAGAAATACATCTCTTTGTCGAGCAGTCTGAATATCAAGGTTTTGTCTCCGACAAGCGCTTGGTCGTGGCACTCCGCGTAGCTGATGGTCTTCTCGTCCGCCCGCTTGTTGGTCAACTCGTACCAGATCTCTCCCGGACTCCATTCCTCATCCTTCTTTTCCTTTATCCATTTGATCCAGTGGTCGGCAACACCCATCGCCATCCTGAACCCGAAACCCACTCCACCAGCCTCGAACGGAGCCGCCAGACCGGCCATTCCGCTCACATCCTCGGCGATCGTGACGGCTTCCGGCTTGATCTGACGGATCAGCAGATTAGCCAGTCCAAGGTAGGTCACGGCGTTCTCGTCCACTCCGGCGTCGAAGTACGGTTCGTAGCCGTTGAAGTCCTTTCCCAGCCCGTGATCCCAGTAGATCATACTCGTCACACCGTCGAAACGGAAACCGTCAAGGTGATATTCCTCAAGCCAGTACTTGCAGTTGCTCAGAAGGAAGCGCACGACCTCGTCCTTGCCGTAGTCGAAGCAGCGGGAGCCCCAGGCCGGATGATGCCCCTGCGGGCCTTTGTAGAAATACAGGTCCTCACGGCCGTCGAACAGGCTAAGTCCCTCATTCTCATTGCTGCAACTATGCGAGTGGACGATGTCCATCACGACCGCGATACCCATCCCGTGAGCGGCGTCAACCAGTTCCTTGAACTCCTCCGGAGTGCCGAAACGGGAACTCAGAGCGAAAAAGTTCGACACCTGATAGCCGAACGAGCCATAGTACGGATGCTCCTGGAGCGCCATTATCTGGATCGTGTCGTAGCCCAATCTCTTCACCCTCGGCAGCACATTCTCACGGAACTCGCTGAAAGTGGAGACCTTGCGTTCCTCCGAGCTCATCCCGATGTGGCACTCGTAGATGAGCGGATGAGGCCTGCGCAGCACCCTGTCGTTCTTCCACGAATATGCCTGTGTGGGATCCCAGACCTGGGCGCAGAACACTTTCGTCTCGTCATCCTGGACAAGTCTCGTGCAGTAGGCCGGGATCCTCTCGCCTCCTCCACCGGGCCACTCGATGAACAATTTATACAACTCACCGTGGTTCAAGAACATAGAGTCAAGCCTAAGTTCCCAGTTGCCGTTTCCCGCCGGCTTGAGCTCGTACGCTGACGTGCGCCTCCAGTTGTTGAACTCCCCTATCAGGTAAATCCTGTTGGCGTTCGGCGCCCATTCCCGAATCACCCACGAGCCGTCCTGGCATTTATGCAACCCGTAGTAAAGATGGTTGTTGACGCAGGTGGCAAGATCCTCGGGCCCCGAGCCCGTGATCTTCTCCGCGGCCTCCAGAATCCTCTTGTGCCGAGCCTCTATCGCCGCCTGAAACGGCTTCAGATACGGGTCCGTGTCGTATATCCATTTTGTCTTCTTCATAAGCAAGATTCCCTTTTCAAAACAACAATAAAGATAGGAATATTTTATGACATTCAGCCCCTATGGTGCGATTTGTGTAAAAAACGGAAAAACAGTATCTTTGTGAGATTGTACCCATTAAGGGAATATGAAAGTGAAAGAGACTTTGAAAAGAATATGGTTTCCGGTGGTTGTGGTGTGCGTGATCGCGCTTCAGGCCATCGGCATGGGAAACCGTCCGCTTGCCGGTGATCCAGGCTATGGTTTCATCATGGCTGAAAGACCGCTGCAACCGGACACGATCCACTATAGGAATCAGTTCATCGGCAACGCGGCCGGCAAGGAGGACACGACCCAGTTCGTCCTCGCACCGATCGACACGACACCCCAGCTGACGGCGAGGGACACCATATTCCCGCCTGACTCACTGAAAGAAACCGATCCGTTCCGCTACAAATATTATGTGGCTCTTCTGGACTCCCTGACCCACAAGATTGTTGTGGATTCCTTGAAGACCGCCGGAGACACCCTCGACTGGCCGAGGATCGATTCACTCTATTACCTTGACTCCGCGATCCGGAAAAAGGCCGAGTTCGACGCTTGGTACGCCGCTCTCTCCAAGACGGAAAGGAAAAAGTACGATTTCGAGGTGAAGGAAAAGATCAAGAAACACATAGCGGACAGTGTGCTCAACGTGAAGGACAGCCTCAAGGCGCACAGGGACAGCGTCAAGGAGGCCACCCCGAGGATTCTTGAGACTTTCGCATTTCCGGACTCCCTTCAGTACAAACGGATCATCCAATGGACACATGAGCGGGAGTTCCACAAGATGGATGTCAAGCAGCCGGACACCAGTTACAATCATTGGCTGCACGATTACCCGTTCTACCGCAAAGACGTGAATGCCACATGGCTGGGTGTCGCCGGTTCGGCATTGCAGTACTACAACTGGTTCAACCGGACAAGCGAGAACGGGGTGTCGTTCTACAATCCTTACGAGTCATGGACTTATTCCACGAAGACACTCCCGATGTACAACACCAAGACACCTTACACAGAACTGGCATATTTCGGGACCATCTTCGCGAACGCCCAGAAAGAGTCCGACAACCTGCACATCCTGACAACACAGAACATATTCCCGGAACTGAATTTCACCCTTGAATATGACCGATTCGGCGGCAACGGCATCATGCAGGGCGAGAAGACCACCAACAAGACGTTCGTGACCTCGGTCAACTACCTGGGCAAGCGCTACATGATGCACACCGGCTACATCCACAACAAGGTGATAAGGAAAGAGAACGGCGGAACCAGCGACAATTCTATGGTAAGGGACACGACTCTCGATGCCAGGGAATATCCTATAAACCTGAACAACGCCTCGACCGATCTCATCAGAAACACTTTCTTCCTTGACCAGCAGTACAGGATTCCGTTCACATTCATCAGGAACATCAAGGACCGCAAGATCGACAAGGCGTTCAAGGATAGCCTGCTGGCCTCAGGGGACACCGCAAGGATAGATTCGCTTGACGTGTTCCTCGCACGGAGAAGAGCCGCGAGAGAAGCCGCCGACACCCTCGGGGACAACAACATCACAACCGCGTTCATAGGACACAGCAGCGAATATTCCGTGTTCCGAAAAACTTATGCGGACCAGATCACCGACGCGGCCGGGAAAGCGTTCTACAACGATGTGTTCAACTACAATCCGACCACGTCATTCGACTCTGTCAGAGTCATGAAACTGGAAAACAGGGTGTTCCTCAGGCTACAGCCATGGTCTGACGACGCCATAGTCTCCAAATTGAACGGGGGAATAGGCAACAGGATCCTGAGTTTCTACACATTTGACCCAACCTTCCTGAAAGCGAACACTAACACAGTGTGGAACTCAGCGTTCGTCTATGCGGGTGTGGAAGGTCAGTTGAGAGACTACATCCATTGGGACGCGACAGGAGACTATGTTTTTCTTGGCTCGCAGATGAACGACCTGTCGGTAAAGGCGAACGCAAGACTTGACCTGTACCCGTTCAGAAGGGCGAGGAAGAGTCCGGTTTCCCTGAATGTGCACTTCGAGACATCATTGGAAGAACCTGAATATTACTACCAGCACTATTATTCAAACCATTACAAATGGGACAATGACTTCGGCAAGATCTCCACGACAAAGATCCAGGGAAGCCTGAATATTCCAAGATGGAGAATCGGAGCGCGGGTCGGCTATGCCTTGCTTTCCGGCAATGTCTATTACGATTCGACCGGGGTGGTGCGTCAGAACAACTCTCCGATGAGCGTGCTGAGCGCCTCCCTTGACAAGAATTTCGCGTTGGGCCCGGTTCATCTTGACAACCGGCTTCTGTTCCAGATCTCCTCCGACGATGAAGTGCTCCCTTTGCCGACACTGGCCGTCAACTCAAGACTGTATCTCCAGCTGAACATCAAGAAAAACATCATGCAGATGCAGCTCGGGGCCGAAGGCTGGTATAACACGAAGTTCTATTCTCCGGCCTGGAATCCGGCCGTCGGAGCGTTCTACAACCAGAAGGAAGAAAAGTACAACAACGGTCCCGTCATAGACGCCTTTATCAACGTGCAGTGGAAAAGAGCCTGCATATTCGTGAAACTTGAGAACATCGGCAATGGTTGGCCTATGGACAAGGCGGACTATTTCAGCGCCCATCACTACATCCGGACGCAGACAGCGTTCAAGATCGGGGTTTACTGGCCATTCTACCTTCAGCCATCCTCCAACAAGACGGTGAGCGCTGGCTCAGGCCTGTCCGGCGGTGGCGGAAGTTCCAGCGGAGGCGGATTTGGAGGTGGATTCAGCGGCTTCGGTGGCGGCGGAAGTGGCGGAAGCGGTGGCTTCGGCGGTAACAATTTCTGATCATGGGGCTGAAAAGGGTGACAAAGAAATTCCTCAAGTACTTGATACCGACATTGTTGGTACTTCTCATCATCCCTATCAGCGAGATCAACAGAAAATCAAACGAATCAAAAGACATTTTCGGTGAAGGCCCGATACGATGCGCGATAAAGTTGAAAGACAAGTTGTCTGACGGGTACCAGACAGGTTACTGCTATGAAATGATGGAACGACTGGCGGCAAGTCTGAAGGACTCAACAGAAATCTTTATGGCAGAGGAGGATGGCGTTTATTTGGACTCACTCCGGCTTGACAGCCTTGGGATTCTGGCGGTACCTACTGTGGAAGTTCCCGAATCAGATGAGTTTATGTCATTTCCTCTCGGTGATGTCCCTATCTCATGGGTCATAAAGTCAGACAAGAGGAGGCAGGAAGAGATCATCCGCTGGCTGAACAATTTCAAAGGAACTAATGAATATGCCTGCATGCTGACCCGCTTTTTTCACGGCTACAACCCTTACCGTAAAGGAGTGAGGAAAGACCATGCCATCATCAGTCCCTACGATGACCTGATCAAGGAGAACGCAAAGAAAATCGGTTGGAACTGGAAGATGTTCGCTGCTCTGATCTGGAGCGAGTCACGGTTCAGGATCCAGGCGAGATCACACCGGGGAGCTGTCGGGCTTATGCAGATGATGCCACGCACAGCCAATCGTTACGAAATCGAGAATCTTCTCGACCCCAAGGAGAACATAGAGGCCGGAGCGGCCTACATAGCCAGACTTCAAGGCAAGTTCAAGGACACCGCAACCGATAATGATGAACTTGTGAAATTCACTCTGGCCGCCTACAACGCCGGGGAGGGACGCATTTACGACTGCATCAAGCTTGCCCGTTCACAAGGAATAGACACCGGCACATGGGAAAGCCTGTGCACTGTCCTGCCCCAGATGAGCCTGGACTCAATACTGTTCGTGGAGGATGTACGGCACGGAAAGTTCAAAGGCAGGGAGACCGTCGCCTACGTGAAAGCCGTACTCAACCGATACGACATATTCAATGGTGCGGAACCTCGTTACAAGGTCCAGCCGACAGACACGGCTCTGGTTATTATTGAGGAAACAGAGGATATTGATGATGTGGAGCGGATCCTACTGAGCCCTGACAGTCTGGGCCGGGTCAACTTTGGAGATGAACAGGCAAGGGATCAGGAGGAGGATCATGATGACGAGCCAGGAAAGGGCGTCAGCGGTAAGCACCGCAGGTAAATTGAGGTGTACCGGCACGAACGGCACGAAATAGTTCTCCGGATTCAGTTTGATGAGGTGAGTCCATTTCTGGATCCCGCACAGAAGCAAAGCCACACCGTTGCCGACCAACATTCCGCGGAAGACAATCACGGAAGCGACCCTCAGGAATACCTTCGCAATGGCTTTATCGGTCATTCCCAAAGACTTGAGTGTTCCGATTGTGGATATGTTCCTGAACAGCATTATCAACAGGCCTGAAATCATGTTGAATCCGGCGACTATGGTCATCAGGACAAGGATGAACAGCACGTTGAAATCTATAAGGTTCAGCCAGTCGAAAATCTGGGGATAGCGGCTGATCACGGAAGTAGCGATCAGTGTGTCATCATCCTCCCCGGTCTTCTCCAATGCGATATGTCCCACCTTGTCAGTGACGGCACGCATTCCGGCATCGGTCTTGGCATCAGGCTCCAACGTCAGCTCCAACACGGAAGCCTCATCGGAAGACCATCCGTCAAGTCTCTGGAGATCAGCGATGTCAGCAAGAACGACAATATTATCGGTGCCGTCCATAACTCCTTCATAGACATCGATAATGTTAAAGTTTCGTACCTTGACCTTTTCTCCGACAAAGTAAGTCAGAAGTTTGTCGCCAACCTTCAAGCCAAGCATATCAGACAACCTGATCGGAATCGAGACACCGAGTCTCACTGTGTCGGATTCAGATTTCTCACGCGGAGTTCCTTTGAACAGAACGCCGTGGATGCTTTCGCCTTTCTTGACGATTCCAGCGCGATAGACAGCCGGAGTGATATCCTTTACTTCCGGAATCGCCTCTATGTCAGGTATAAAACTTTGTTTGATCGAAATCGGGGATGCCTCGCTGATGTAGTTCATATCCACCGGCATCAGCTGCACATCGCCCGTAAGATCGGAAATACCGTCCCGGATCTCGTTCCTGAAGCCGGACGAGACGGAGACGGAAACAATCATAATGAGGAAAGAGACAGCGATGGAGACCATCGCTATCCTTCCTCCGAAACGGAGGCGTCCGGCTATGAACCTTGACGCGTCCAAAAAATTATTCCTTTATGAATATGCTTGTGCCGGGACAGGCCACTGAAGCCGCTTCACAACTTCCGGATAATCGCTAATGAATATTCCAGACCTATCCCGATTGAAACTTTTACCAGATGTGAACCCTTTCGCTTTCCGGACGCCACATCGGATCGCCTTCCTTGATGCCGAAAGCGTCAAAGAATGTCTGGAAGTTCCTCAGAGACACGTTGACTCTGTTCACGGCAAGAGAATGGACATCGAGTTTCGTAAGGCGCACCTTCTCCTCGTCGGTAGCGTTCTGCGCCCAGATCGCACCGTAGGAAAGGTAGAACCTCTGATCCGGGGTGAAGCCGTCGATCAGGCCGATGTTCTTTCCGGCGATGGCGTTCCGCATCGCCGTGTAGGCGATGCTGAGTCCGCCGTGGTCTCCGATGTTCTCACCGAGGGAGAGCTGGCCGTTGGCGTGTACGCCAGGCACGACCTCAACCTCGTCGAACTGGGCCACAAGCACCTGAGACTTGGCGTTGAACTTCTCGGCATCCTCCGCCGTCCACCAGTCGGCCATATTCCCGTCCTTGTCGAAGAGTCGTCCCTGGTCGTCGAATCCGTGGGACATCTCGTGGCCGATCACGACTCCGATTCCGCCGTAGTTGACGGCGTCGTCAGCGTCGGCGTTGAAGAACGGCGGCTGAAGGATGGCAGCAGGGAAGCAGATCTCGTTCGTCGTAGGGTTATAGTAGGCGTTGACTGTCTGAGGAGACATTCCCCATTCGGTCTTGTCGGTCGGCTTGCCGAGTTTGGACATATTGTCAGCTGTGTACCAGGCACCGGCTGCGCGGAGGTTCTCGTAGTAGCTCTTCTCCGGGTCGATGTCAAGGGTCGAGTAATCCTTCCATTTGTCAGGATAGCCGACCTTAACTGTGAAGTTGTCCAGTTTCTCGTGGGCCTTGGTCTTTGTGGAATCGCTCATCCAGTCGAGCTCGTCGATGTGCTGGCTGAACGCCTTCTTGAGGTTCTCCACGAGATCGATCATCTTTGTCTTCGAGGACTCCGGGAAGTATTTGGCCACGTACATCTTGCCGACAGCCTCGCCAAGGATGCTGTTCGGAACCTGCATGGCCCTCTTCCAGCGAGGTTTCTGCTCCTTGATGCCGGACATCTGGGTGCTGAAGAAATCGAATGACGCGGTGTAGAAGTCATCGCTGAGAGATCCGGTCGCGCCCTGGATGAGCTGGCCGGCCACATAGTCCTTGAGGACAGCGAGGTCAGATCCGCCGAAATATTCGCAGAAAGCCTTGAAGAACGAAGGCTCGCTGACGATCAGTTTCTGCTGGTCGGCGATTCCTCTGGTCTCGAAGTAGAGTTTCCAGTCGAAGCCAGGGTAATTCTTGATGAGTTCCTCGGTGCTGCAAGGGTTGTACTGAGCCTGGATATTTCTTTCCTGAACGCTGGTCCAGGAGTTGGTGGCGAGGACATCCTCGACCGCGAGAGCATTGGCGGCAGCTTTCTCCGGCTCGGCCACTCCGGTCAGTGAGAACACTTTAGCCAGGAAGTTACGGTAACCTTCCTTGATGGCGGCGTTCTCAGCCTCAACATAATAGTCACGGTCGCCGATTCCGAGTCCGCCCTGTCCGAGATAGAGTATCTGGTTGTCGCTGTCGGCGAGGTCTGACATCACGTAAGCCCCGAAGAACGAGCTTTCGGAGACATTATGAAGCCCCGCGATGATCTTCACGAGAGCGTCCTTGTCAGCCGCCGCGTAGATCTCATCGACATATTTCTTCAAAGGGGCCGCGCCCTCGGCGTTCAGCCTTGTGGAGTCGAGTCCCTGCTTGTAAAGGTCGGAAATCTTCTGCTCGACCGTGCCTTTTTCCGTTTTCAACGTTCCCATCTCGGCGAACAAGTCGTTGAGTCTCTTGACGTTGTTCTCCCTCAACTGGTCGAATGAGCCGAAACGGGCATATTCAGGCTTGAGAGGGTTGTTCTTCTGCCATCCGCCGGTCGAGTACTGGTAGAAGTCAACCGCCGGAGAGACCGTGGTGTCAAGGTTCGCAAGGTCAATGGCCGGAACCGTAGCCACCTGTTGTTTTGGCCCGCAGGCCGCCATCGCAAGCGCTGAAGCCATAATCACAAAACTTTTTTTCACGTAATTCTGTAAGGGCTACGAAGGCTGCTTTAAAAATGGCAGACTATTGTATCACCGAAGCAGGCTTCGGTGCCGATCTCGGGGCAGAGAAGTTCTTTGATATCAAGTGCCGTATGGCAGGCTTAAAGCCGGATGTTGTGGTTCTTGTTGCAACAATCCGTGCGCTCAAATACAATGGGGGCGTTGTAAAAGCAGACCTTGTAAATGAGAATCTGGATGCTCTGAAAAAGGGAATCGTGAACCTTGAAAAGCATATTGAAAATCTTCAGAGATATGGAGTGCCTGTCGTGGTTACCTTAAACAGCTTTTATACCGATACGGAAGCAGAAACAGCATGGGTAAAGCAGTTCTGTGAAGAGAGGAACTGTGAGTTTGCAATCTCAAAAGTCTTTACCGATGGAGGGGAAGGCGGTATTGAGCTTGCCCAAAAGGTTATCAAATCCATAGAAACCAAGGAAAGCCATTTTAAACCATTGTATGATGATGAAGCCTCCTTAAAGGAAAAAATTGAAACCGTTGCCAGGGAAATTTATGGTGCGGACGGTGTAAGCTATGCACCCGCAGCATTAAAGCAGTTAAAGAAAATAGAAGACATGGGATTTGGGAACCTGCCGGTATGTATGGCGAAAACGCAGTATTCCCTGTCGGATGACCCGGAACTCTTAGGAAGACCGGAGGGATTTACCCTACAGGTAAGAGAGGCTTATGTTTCGGCAGGGGCAGGCTTTGTTGTTGTTCTGACAGGAGCGGTTATGACGATGCCGGGACTTCCAAAGCATCCGGCAGCATTTGACATTGATGTGAACGAAGACGGAAAGATCACAGGATTATTCTAAAGGAGTATGAATATGGCAAAGATCATTAATGGAAAAGAAATATCCACACAGTTAAAGGATGAGCTGAAGGAAAAGGTGGCACAGTTAAAGGAGCAGGGAATCGGGATTACCCTTGCCGTTGTGCAGGTCGGTGATAATCCGGCGTCCACCGTTTATGTAAGAAATAAGAAAAAGGGCTGTGAATACATTGGAATCCGGTCGTTATCCTATGAGCTTCCGGAGGAGACCACGCAGCAGGAACTGCTTGAACTGATCGCAGAACTGAATGAGCGGAAGGATGTAAACGGTATTTTAGTGCAGCTTCCATTACCTTCCCACATTGATGAAAACCGGGTGATTCAGGCTATTTCTCCATTAAAGGATGTAGACGGCTTTCATCCCCAAAGCGTTGGTGCACTCTGTATCGGACAAAAGGGCTTTATTTCCTGCACCCCTGCCGGAATTATTGAACTTTTAAAAAGAAGCAATATCGAAATCGAAGGTAAGGAATGTGTGATTTTAGGAAGAAGTAATATTGTTGGAAAGCCTATGGCATTATTAATGCTTCGTGAGAATGCAACCGTTACGATTGCACATTCGAGAACAAAGAATCTGAAGGAGATCTGCAAACGGGCCGATATTCTGATTGTTGCCATCGGTAAGCCGAAGATGGTAAACGCAGATTATGTAAAAGAGGGTGCGGTTGTCATTGACGTTGGCATTAACAGGGATGAGAACAATAAACTTTGCGGGGATGTGGATTATGATTCCGTATTTCCCGTCTGTGAAGCCATTACACCGGTACCGGGTGGAGTAGGACCGATGACAATTGCGATGCTGCTGCATAACTGTGTGAGCTCTGTTTGGTAACTATAATATTCAGGTAGCTATATCAGAAGCAGGCAGCCTGATATCTGATCAGGGAAGGAGGTGCGGAAATGATTTGTCCACGATGCGGATATGAAATGAAGGAAGAACATCTTTACTGTGAACGATGTGGAGCAGAGATCCAGATTGTTCCGGATTTTGAGCCTGAAATTCAGAACAGTATTGAAGAAACCCTGTCGACCGTTGCATGGGAAATCAATCCGGACCTGTCTGAAAATTCCTCAGATTTAAAAAAGAAACCGCAAGAGGAGGATTTTCTTAAGGAAGGAAATGTTTTCCGCGGGATTACTTCACGG